>Ga0209542_10000564_pt1 | contig 89760 bp, 82 predicted proteins | sample RifCSPhighO2_01_FD_184028 | JGI IMG/M metagenome (GOLD analysis project Ga0209542, IMG submission 184028) | Soil microbial communities from Rifle, Colorado - Rifle CSP2_plank highO2_0.1 (SPAdes) (version 2) | ecosystem: Environmental > Terrestrial > Deep subsurface > Rock core/Sediment ...
ATTTGTGTAAAGTTAAACAATGCACTGGCTGTTACTGCCGCAGTTGAATTCTTTGCCCATGCACCCGACCAGTTGCCATATAACGTACAGCTACCGGATTCAGTAGATTTTGCGGACATTGTATAGTTCAGCCTATTCGTTGTGTAATTTACTTGGTCGGAAAGGGTTGGCGGAATTGTGTCGGCAGTTGTAAAAGAATAATTACTGCCCCATCCAACATTAGCTGATGAGTCTGAACAGTTCATTCCCCAGAAATAATTAGTCTTTTGACTTGTAAAATTAATTGATGTAAAATTTAATATTATATTCGCAGTCGCAGATTTTGTTTCGTTCTTTGCCCAGCTTCCTGACCAGTTGCCGAACAATGTGCATGAACCTGCTTCAGTGGATTGCGCCGACATCGTGTAATTGAACCTGTCATTCGTGTAATTTTTCTGGTTGCTTATTGTTGGCGGGATAACATCTGTTACAGTCACAATTGTTGAGTTTACTTGCGTGCCGTATTCATAACCGTCATAAGGAGTTACACCGAAAGTTAAATTTGCACCAGTAGAGTTATAGTATCTGCTTGTTAAATTTGTGATGGTATGGTTTGCTCCAGATTGGTCAATTGCCCCATAGAGTGTCATGTTGTATAAGTCGGAGATTTCTTGAGCAGTTAATGAACGATTCCATATCATTACTTCATCAATCACACCATTAAACGAATCTATATTCTCTGTCCCAAGTTCCCCAATTACTAATTCCCTTGGACCAGTTGCAGGTATTGCTACTTCAATTTGAGAGCCAATTTTAATGCCATTAACATAAATTATAAGTGTTGTCCCGTTATATTGACATAAGAAATGTATCCAATTGTTTACATCAGGAATGCCATTTGCCCCAATCTCTCCAGCTACTAAATTTGAAAGATCATGACCGCAGGCAAAGTCTGCATTTGTAGAAGCTCTTGTATACAATGAAGGAATTCCCCCTCCCCAATCATCAAAATCACCAACTACTCCATTAAAATTGTCTTCTGTATATGGTTTAATCCATGTACTAATAGTATATTCTGTAAGACCGATTAATTCACTAACATTGCCTATATAAGTATAATTATCATTTCCCCATATACCTAAATATTCTTGACCGCCCCTAATCTTGCCTGTTTGATTTTTTACACCGTTAGTTTGGTTCACGGCATGATTTTCATATAAGCTTGAATCAAGACCATTCCCATCTAATTTCCAATAACCTACTAAAGCTTTTTCTATAATAGCGCTTGTCCCATTAATGTACCATTCATACACAGTTGCGTTTTCAGGGTCGCCATTGCTGTCTGTATATGTCCACTTCCCGCCAACTTCTACAACAGTATTATTAACTGATAAAGGTGAAGTCACTACAAAACTTGCTACAGGAAGCTGATTAACACTGAAGTTGCTGGAATAATTTGAAACTGTTCCTGCCGTTGTATTGGCATAGATAGTGTAATTAGTGAATCCGGGGAATGAACGGTTTACAGGAATATCAACTGACCAAGTCCCGTCTAAAGTAGTGCCCGAAATTAAGGCAAGGAAACCTTGCCAGATATAATTACTATTTTCTGCAATTGTTGACCAAATGATTATCCAGACTTTATTAATTCCAATTGATGAAACAATATCAACATAAATTGTTCCATTTGTCCCAGACAATAACCTTCCTGCTTCACTATTATCAATCTTTGTAATGTTCAAGTAGGTGATAATTGGGAACGGATTGCCTGTCGTAAAAGTAAGATTACTGCCCCAGCCAACATTGGCTGATGCATCTGAACAATTCAAACCCCATTGATAATTAGTATTATTTGTTATAAACAATATTTGTGTAAAATTAAACAACGTGTTAGCAGTTACTGTTGCAGTTGAATTCTTTGCCCAGCTTCCTGACCAGTTGCCGAACAATGTGCATGAACCTGCTTCAGTGGATTTTGCGGACATCGTGTAATTCAGTCTATTCGTTGTGTAATTTACTTGGTCGGCAATGGTCGGAGCAGTTCCATCGGCTATAGTCACAGTTGTTGAGTTTACTTGCGTGCCGTATTCATAACCGTCATAAGGGGTAACTCCGAAGGTTAAGTTTGTTCCTACGCCGTAATAATTGCTCGTTAAATTATTAAGGGTATGGTTTGCTCCGGATTTGTCTATCTGTCCGTAAAATGTCCTGTTGTAAAGATCTGATATTTCTTTTATTGTCAAAATCCTATTCCAAATCATAAATTCGTCGATACTGCCATTAAGCGACCTTTTTGAAGCAATATCAGCATCTCCAATAGTTAACAGATTATCCGAATCATTAAATGTAGAATCTACGCCTAAAGCATGAGCACTATAATTTGCTTTTTGACCATTAATATACATTGTAACATTTCGTGTTGTGTAATCGTATGTAGCTGCTACATGCATCCAAGTATTTAATTTTACTGTTCCAGCTACTGAAGTAGATTGAGCATCTCCCGCACCGCCATTTAATGTAGCAAAACTAATTCCTAAGCCATCCTCAATGTTCCATAACCATCCTTCTGATTGATTCTTACTTCTTTTAGTTGCTATTCTTGACCTCCAATTAGTATCAGATGAACTGGAAGCATTTGTGTACATATTAAACCATGTTGCCATAGTAAAATTCCTTTCGGCCAGATTATTCACCAGTGCATTATTGGTTCCAAATATTTTGTCACCATCTCCATCAAATTCAACAGCTTTTCTAATCTTACCTGTAATATTAATTATATTTATCTCGGGATTTGAATAATTAATAGAAGCACCATTTCCCTGTGAACTATAATCTTTTAAGTCATTATCAAACCTCCAATATGCAACTAAGTCTTCATTTAACACTCTTGTCCCGTTAATGTACCATTCATAAACAGTTGCGTTCTCTGGGTCGCCGTTTGCGTCTGTATATGTCCATCTTCCCCCTGCCTCTGGTATTATTGATGTCACAGTTGCAGGAGTTATGTTTACATTGGATGCGACTGGGGCAATATTTACTGCAACTGTCACGTTTATAGTTGTTGAGTTTACTTGCGTGCCGTATTCATAACCGTCATAAGGGGTAACTCCGAAGGTTAAGTTTGTTCCTACGCCGTAATAATTGCTCGTTAAATTTGTGATTGTATGGTTTGCTCCGGATTGGTCAATCTGTCCGTAAAATGTCATGTTGTAAAGGTCAGAGATTTCTTGAGCGGTTAATGAACGGTTCCAGATTTTTACTTCGTCTATTGAACCATTGAAACCCTCTTGACTCAATGAGTAAGCTCCGATAACTAAATCGGCATTATTTAGGCTCATAGGTCCAGTAGCAGGAGTCGCATTTTTAAATTCCCCATTATAATAAATTTTAATATTTTCTCCGTCATATGTGCCTGCTACGTGCTGCCATTTATTTGATACAACTAACCCTGTAGCTGTGTCAGTAAATAAAGATGTTCCATTGCTTTGGTAATATATGATTGAATTTGTATTTAGGATTATGAATCTATTATTAAAAGAAGACTTTGACATTAAAGTAAATTGCTTACTAATCTGATTGGGTTTGAACCACATAGAAATGCTTATCTCTTGCGTAGGTTCTATTGACGCATGATCAGTAATTGTAACCGCTGGTGAACCGCCTGTCCTGTTAAATTCAAATGCGTTTTTAATTTTACCGGAAATATTTGTGACATCAACAACTACCCCATTATTGCCCGTTCCACTTTTATCATAACCATTGGTATCAAAGTCCCAATAACCAACTAACCCATTACTCAATGCCCGTGTCCCGTTAATGTACCACTCATACACAGTTGCGTTTTCCGGGTCGCCGTCTGCGTCTGTATATGTCCAAGTTCCGCCAACTTCCGATGTTATTGATGTCACAGTTGCAGGAGTTATGTTTACATTAGATGCTACTGGAGCAGAATTTTCTATCCTGATTAAATTGGAAGTTACGGTTGTTCCATCCTGTGTTCCATCATTAGGCGTAACTTCTACTGACCATATATCACCTCTTGAAGTTTCCTGACTAACTATAAGATCAGTTCTATTATTGTATAATGCTTGAATCTGGGCAGATGACAAAGTCCTATTCCAAACTATGACTTCATCAATGCGTCCATCAAAACTCTGTGTTGATGTGGTCCAGTTTGCCCCAATCAAAAACGGTTCTGAACCTGCATCATGAGCTGTAATGCCGGAAACCGAAACAGGACTATCCGGCGCTTCAATACCATTAACATATAACCTCAGCCCAGTAGAACTGCCTTCAAGATAAGTAAAGCAGACATATGTCCATTTTTCCAATGGGCTTGAAAGATTATCCGAAGTAAGCAGCGCACTGCTTGTATCTGCGCTGTCAGCCACAAATATGCCATACACATCAGATTTACCAGTAGCAGTCTGGAAATTTTGTCTGTAAAAAATAATACCATCTGTCTGTGAAGCCGATTTTTTAAAAATTGTGTCATCATTGCTTGATGTGTCATGATACACCCATGCGCAACCACTTAGCTCAGCGGAGGTATCTATATCATCAATATCACCGGCATCGATATAACTGCTAACTCCATCAAAATCATAAGCCCCAAAACCGCTATAACCGCCGGATGAATTCCATGTTGTTCCATTCACCGTGCCGTTATGCAACCCCGTAGAATAATCCCTTGTAAAATAATTTTCATTATGCGTTGTATTTCCACCAGCTTCAAATGGCATATTTAATATTGCAATAGATGAGCCGTTTATGAGCCAGTTAGTTATATTCTTTATTGTATTTCCATTTATATCAGTTGCAGTAAAGTATAATGTCAAATTATCCGAAGTAAGATTATTTGCTGAAGTTGCATTCAAAAGAACGTTTGTAATTGCAGGCGGTTGATTTTCCTCTTCAAGTATGACATAACTAGGTTCAGGCCACATATATTGCCTTGCAGACTTTCTTCCAAATAATACGGATTCATCGTCAGTAGTTGTTTCCCAATTACCCCCTGCAGGAGAAGTGCATTCTACCTTTGCGCCAGCTGCAAAAGTTTGGACATCGGCGCCAGTGCCCAAATCTATCTTGCTCGGCCATGGATAATCATTAGCCTCTCCGGATAAATCACTTCTATTTATGTAATACTGCCTTCCGGAATAAAGAGTGCAATTGGTATTTTTTCCTGTAGCTGACAATGCAACATAGTCGCCATTTTTGTAAAAATAATATTGTTTTTCTAATTCAATTTCAGGAAGCAATGCTGCATTTTCATTGCCGTCACCGTCACCATGCTCATTAGCTCCCAGCGATGTGGCATTTGAGGTAATGTGATATGCTAAACCAGAACCATCTGCCCCATCAGCAGAATAACTAGTATAACCAATGCTCCTTGTACCAGAACGATTGTCTCCTGCGCTGCTTAATTCCTGTATCCATGCATTGTTAACTGCGTTTGCTGTTCTAACGTGAGCTACACCCCAGATATCATTGCTTAATGGATACACAGGGAAATTTGCATTTGTAGTAGATTCTACAAACATCAAGAATGGAGCTGTTGCATTGCAATATATTGAATTACCGCTGGTCCATACTTTAGTGGTTGCAGAACATGCTGCGTTCTTAGTACAACTTGCGCTATCCTGCGAAGTTCCCCATGTTCCAGAATTATTTACTGCCTCATAACAATTAATTGTAATGCTTGCAAAAGGAGCATAGAAATATAAGTCATAAGCCCCCCTTCCATTATCAACCACAAATTCAGTCCCGGCCCAACTAATCGGATTTAATTCTGCTCCGGTTGCCTCATCAGCGTCTCCGCCAATTAAAGCACCGGTTACGTTTAATCTTGAAGCGCCAGTTCCGCCATATTCCGCAGTAGAAAAATTAGTGAACTTGCCCGCATTTAGTGAAATTGTTTTTCCGGGAGCTATTATATTTGTATTTTTATCATATGCCACAACTCTGATATTACCATCATACACATTTTCACCTACTGTATAATAGATAGCCTTTGCAATTTTATATGTAAATACTGAACTAATATTACTTTCAGATGTTGCATTGACATTTCCATAATACATATAAATCGTAGTATTAGAACTTGCAGTCATTACAGGCACTTGCACCCATAGCAAAGTTTCAGTTGTATTACAAGTTAAGCCAGGACCTTCATCAATATAGTAAGGTATATCATTATTAGAAGCATTTGCAAACCGTAAATCCGAACAATCAGAATTAACTTTACCTTCTGCAATTAAAGAATTTGTATTAATCTCTACCTTAATTTGATACTCTTCCAAATTAATCCCTGAATTTTCAGCAACTAAAATTTCTTTTCTATATTTCCATAATCCATAATTATCACCTTCAGCAAAACCTGGATCCTGCGGCGTAAGCGTAAATGTATATTTTTCTCCAGGGATAAGATTTGTCTTGAACAGTTCCCATTTGCCTTCACAACTTTGCATGTTAAAGTTCCAATCTTTACATTTATACAATGCTGTTGATTTAGCTGTTACAGTAACCGTCGCATTTGTGAAATTGGTTTTGGTTGGATCTATTGCATATATTTGGGTAAAATTATGTTCCATGAACTTGGTTAAAGGTATGTCATCTATGCCAATCATTCCTGAACGATTAGAGATAAGAATATCATAGAACTCAATTTTTTCTACAATGGTCCTCTCAGGTTCAACACTTAAACTATACACTCCTTCTGTAAGATTAGAATCGGGCTGAGTTATATAATTCTTATTAATTTTCTTTTTTATATCTTTTATTTTTAAATTTAATCTTTGTCCAGAGCTACTCTTAATTATAATTTCATTTTCTTCTTTTGAACTACTAGTGATACTAGGGCTTACAATAACTACAGAATCATTTGCCTCATTTAAATCAATTAATGCCCTCTCAACATCAATTAATACATTATCAACAACCACATAATTGCCATTTGATTTTTTATTTTGATTTCCTGAGACAACCAATTTCAATTCATAAACAACATTATAAATTTTTTGAACATTATATTTTACCTCTTGAGAGTACATGTCAATCGTATCAATTAATACTGAATCAGCATAAACATCCATCATACCAAAGTCATCACGAGTCTGATAAATAACACCAACGTTGCCAGACATATTATAAATCAGTGAAGAGTTTGGCGTATTTGAAAATAATGCTGAACCATCAGTATAATTAAAGTCAGATATTAGGATCCAAACACCGGACTCAATAACTTTACTAGTAATACTTGGTTCAATGTAAACGAACATTGTTAGCATGAAAAATAATATTGCAACTAACAAAATCTGATTCCAATATCCATTTTGACTTAATTTAGTTCTTATCATTGTTTAATTTTTCGCGAGAAGCTTTGGCTTCTGCGCGCAAACCTTCGGTCTTGCGTTTGGCCCTCGAATAAACTGTCCAAATAGTCCTATCACTGCGCCTTAGCAAATCCCCAATTTGTTTGAAAGAATACCCTCCCCTCTCTTTGAGATAAAGAACAACTGCTTCAAGCACAGCAACCTTTCTATCTAAAAATATACTTAATGGCACAGTAACTTCAGAAAAGATTAAATCTGGTTTCGGATATCCTTTTCTTTTTTTACTGGCCCGATTATAAATTGTCCAAATAGTCCTATCGTTCCTATTAGTCAAAACTGCAATTTCGTGATAAGAAAGGTTTTGGGTATCTTTCAAAAACTCTATTAAGACTTCAAAAATGCTTAAAGTTCTATCACAAAACAAAGAAACAGGAATATCAATTGCCAATTTTCGAGAATATGGAATTGCAGAACTAGGAAATTCAATATACGACTCTCTAATTACACCTTTTTTTCTACCCAAAACATTACATTGTAGGTATAATTTAATATTTAAACCTTACTATTATAATAAAATATATAGTTAATACTTACATTGTAAGTATAACTTAATTAGATAATAATTTAAAAAAATAAAATCGGCATATTGCCTAATTAAGGGATTAAAAGTTGGAGGATAATACTGACAATGTAAGTGATAAGATATATATCTTTTGTATTTAATGGACCAGTAATGCCTAATTCATCGCTTAAAGATTAGAAAAAAATACTTACAATGTAAGTGCAGCGAGATATAATATTTTCAATTTAATAAAAAATCTTATTATTAACAGACCAACAGACATTAGCAACCTTGGCGAAATTCATACAATGATTTTATGACCGAAATTATTATATACAGGTATTATATATCTTTATATAATATGAAACAAATTACAATTTTGCATAGCCCAACACTCGAATCTGTAATTATGGTAGAAACAATTGTACAAAAATATAGTCAAGAATATGGAAAATTTCAATTATGGAAGAAACTTCCCAAAAAAATGATGTATCAAACATTTCAAGTTATACTTAACTACTTAGAAGAATCAGGTAAAATTTTCATTGATAAAGAAGGTTGTGTGATATGGACATACAATCCGCAAAGAATAAAGAAACTAATTTCTGAGGATTTAATTGTACGATGAATAACAAACCAATAAATGTTAGCTTTGTATCACAAAAACTCAAATCCCATTTTAATACTTTGAAGTCTGGAAAATTTGAAGATAAGAGACTCTTTGACTTCATAGATCGTGCAATTGATGATTTAAAGAAGAATCCGATATGTGGCACTAAAATCAAAAAGATGTTATGGCCCAAGGAATACAAACAGAAATATAGCATTAACAACCTTTGGAAGTATGATCTCCCAAACGCGTGGAGAATTATTTACACTATTGAAACTGATGAAGTAACAATAGTTAGTATCATTCTTGAATGGTTTTCCCATAAAGAATATGAAAAGAGGTTTAATTATTTATGAGATTTAAATTTATGAATAGTAAAGAAATAAAACAGTTGCATACGTTATTTAAAAAAAACTGGGGTTTTAATAGCAAACTAGAATTTGCTTTTCTTAAAACAGATAAAGAAAAAGTATATGGTATAAACAAAGAGATATGTAAAATTGATTTTATGAAACTTAAAATTGATTCTTTAGGGCTGTATATGGGAGAATTAAAAAAGGGGCAGTTAAGACTATCAATTGAAGGTTCACAATTAATAGGGCCCTATTCAGATAAAAACATAATAAAATTAGATAAAGACGAATTAAAGGAATGGTTAAAAGGCGAAGAGATACCGGTTAATTTTGAAGAAGAAAACTTTGTAATCATAAAACATGAAAAGGATTATTTTGGCAGTGGTAAATTAAAAAATGGTAAAATTTTAAATTATGTGCCAAAAACAAGACGGTTAAATTTTATTGAAACTGAAGAATAACTTTCATCTCTTGCAGAGGATTTTTCATAAGTTCAATCATTCTTCGATTAATATGAATTGCAGCTTTATCTGCATCAATACCCAAAGTTCTTTTAGATATAAATTTTCCAAGCCTGATTACAAGTTCACTTGAATCAAAGAATTCAGAATTAGGAACAAATAGAATTATCTCAGTTAATTTTTCAACTTTAAGAATTAAACTCAGTTTTTTGGATTTCAGAAACGGTTTAATTTTTTCAGGATCAAAATTAGACTTTGTCCCAATTATACAATCTCCATTTAAAGATAAATTATGATCAATAACAATCTCAAAAGTAGTTTTATGCATGCCTTGTATGTTTTGGTTCCCAAAACATGAAAATTCATATTTCATAAATTTAAATGGATAATTGAGTTAATTAATTTTTCGATTTATTAAATGTATAACAAAAATCGGGCTTGACAAAAACATTTAGTCTGCGCATAAGAATGGCTGATTGTGCGCTATTCAGCAGAATTTAACCTAAATAAAAGTTTACTTACTTATTTTAGATTCTTTAGCCATTTTTGCAAGATCTACACCTAATTCTTTTAATGATTTAACATGCGCCTGCATCTGTTGTTCTACAATTGAAAGAATGGCTGATAAACCTTCGCGCTCTTTAGCTAAAGCAGATAATGAACCCTTATGGATTCCAATTTGTTCGTCTTTAGATTGTTGTGTCATTTTTATTAGAAAATAGAAACTTTATATAAATGTTACTGCATAATATGTTATATGGATATTTCCTCATTTATTAAAGAAACAAAGTTAAGGATACGCGTAAAAGCAAACTCTGCTAAAACTAAAATATGCAGTTGGGATTATGAAAAAAAAGTATTGAAGATTGAAATTAAATCACCCGCTGAAAAAAACAAAGCAAATCTCGAAATTATTAAATTTTTTTCTAGATTATTAAAGAAAAATGTGAAAATAATTTCCGGGTGTACTTCTAAGACTAAAGTATTAAAACTAATTGAAAAATAAAGGAGTAATATAAACTTCAATCAGCGCGGCTACCACCAAAAGGATTAAAGCTATAAAGATTAATTGTGATGTGTCAAACATTATTTTTTCAAATCGTTTAGATTCGATATCACGATTTATTACTGCCACAGAAATAATTCCTCCGGCTAACCCGGCAATGAAATATGCCGCAATCTCTGGCAACCCATGAACAAAATATCTTAATATTCCAAATGAAAAAGATTTCCAATAATTTAAACCCAAAAATGCACCTCCCATTGCAGCAAAATTTGCTTTAATAAAATTACCCATTGCAGTTCCAATCACAGAAGCGTTCCATGTTAAAATAAAAATTGACCCAAAACCATAAACAAACGAAAAAATAATGCAAAATATCAGAACTTTAAAATTATTAAATAATATATCTGAAAATAAAGATAAGGATTCAATTAAATTGCCTGAAACCCGATTATTAATATTGAGAATTGTTTGAGTTTGTATGGAAAAAAGATTGGTCACTAAAGATTGGGGCAATATAGTGTACCAAAAAGCATATGCTATAGTAATCCCTACAAATAAAAACATCAAATAATCTATAGCTTTTCTATGCTGATTTAATAGTGTAATTTCATCTTTAATCAAAATATCCATTTTTTCTTCACGTTTTTGTGTTAAATATATTAAAGGAGTACAAGCCAAAACTGTAAAAAATACCATTATAATGCTAGCCTGCTGCGCAAAAACCCACAAAGAGAGTAAAATTGCAACTGATGAATAAAGAAATCCATAAAACAATAAACTCCACGGCCTCTTTTCAGCCAGCTTAGGATTTGTAAATGATTCTATAACCATATTATTCTTTTAGATTTATCTATATATATAAGTTTCGTAACTTTATAAACCTTCATTTTTTGAAAATTTCATAGAGAACAAAAATTATACCTCCTTTTTTTCATAGTAAAAGCTTCAACATAATAAAATAATATTGCCTATTATTTACTTTTTTTGAAAACAGATTTTCGAACTGTATCCCTATCATCAACTAATTTAAGATTTATAAAAAATTTAGAAAATTTAAGGACACCTGATGCAAGAACAATAGAATAAACTATGAATATTAAAGTTAAATCTAAAATCGTTTCCATGCCGGACAGTTGATTCCCTATTAAGGATACTGCAACAACTGCAGTTGCAATCCCTTTTGGAACTACTAAACTCATAAATAATTTTTCTTTAAATGTATAATTATTCTTTAAAAGCGCTACTTCAACTGCAATTAATCTGATTAATAAAAATATTAAAAATAGCACAAATGATTTACTCAAAAAACTGAACGTCATTGGAACATCAATCAATAAACCAATTAAAATAAAAACCACCAATTCAAGGAATATTGAAAAAATTTTGGAAAATTCTTGAATATGCCCTTTATCTTTTAATGCCATATTTCCAAATATAAATCCCATTGCAGTTACTGCAAGGACTCCATTCCCTCCTAAATTCTCAGCTAAAATGTACGTCAATAAGGCGGCTGATATTAACGCCAATGGAGAAAGAACATGCGAATGTTGTTCTCTCAAGATTTTAACTGCAGCTAACCCTATAACTACACCTGCGCCAATTCCTGTAATAAATTGCTGTAAAAACGGAATCAATTGTTCAATAAGTTTTGATATGATTATTGAAGATGAAAGAAAACCAATATTTGATATAAGTTCTAATATTAAAAAAGGTATAATTACAATTAAAGGCGTATTGAATATTGATTCAATCTCTAAAAGCTTGATGACTTCATTTTTTGTTTCTTTTATCATAGACATAACTACGTCCGATGCAGTTCCAGACATCAATGCCGCAAATAATCCTGCCAGGAATATATTCTCTAAACCAAACAATAAGTTTGTTAAAATAGAGAGAATAGCAAAGTTAACTGCAAAAAAAACTATTGTGAGTTTAAGAGCGCTAAGCGAAAAATCATCAAGATCCTTATACTTAAATTTTGAAGTGCTTTCAAATACAATCATTACTAATGCAAGTAATGCTAATATAGCAATAAATAACGGCGGAAAAAATATTAACGGTCCGCTTAAATAAGGGGTATATGATTTAATAAAACCTAACTTTTGGAAAAAGAAAACTCCCCCATTTATTATGTCCCAAAACTTATTTAAAAAAATTCCCGTAAAAATTAATAACAAGATATTAGGTACTGCTATCTTTTTAGAAATCACGCTACAAGCTAAACCTAAAAGAACTACTACCCCTAAATAAGTTAAATAACTTATAGATTCCATTATTACCTCTTTCTATTTGACTTGTAGCATTTTGTAATTATAAAACTTTCTAATATATGGTTCTGTTGTGTTATCTCGTAATTATTTCGCATCTTTAATTTAGTTCTGCCCATTTAAAAACCTCCCTAAAATAATATCTTGTGCTTTGAACCAGAACGCTTAATTTTAAGTATGGTCTATGAATGCGATTTATTCTTTTTTCATAATGTTTAGAAGCATAATAAGAATCAATTCCAGTAGAATCTATTGCATAATGTATTGATTCTTTTAATTTGGTTATAACCAAATTAAGATTTCTAATAATTGTAAGACCAATCCTTTCGAAATGAGAATGAATCGAGCTTTTAGAAGGGATCTCTTTTAGTTTTAACCATTTAGGCCATTTAGATTCATAGAGGGATTTTACAAAATTACGAAGTGATTTGCCAGATTTTGCATACAATATCAGCAAGGCTACAAATTGGTGTTGTGTGTAGATTTTAGGCCCAAACTTAAAATGGTACTGAGAAATCTGCTTTTGATAGCAAACTTTTTTAACTAGTTTCTGCAATTGTTTTAACGTATACTGGATTCGGATTTTATTGTGTTTTGTCATACATTATTATCGCCAGTATACATATTTATTAATTTCTGGACAGCGCCAATTAATACCAATATTTATAAACTGATTTTGTGAAAAGATATTATTATGAAAAAAATAATATTGGATACAAACATCTTGCTCGTACCTGAAAAATATAAAGTAGATATTTTTGAAGAAATTAAAAGAATTTGTGATTTTAAATATGAAATTTGGATTTTAAAGCAAACTATTATTGAATTAGAAAAACTCAAAACTGAAGGTAAAGTTGCAGATAAACGGGCAGCTTCAGTAGGTTTTAGCCTTATAAAATCAAAAGATTTAAAAATCCTCAGCGAAAATGAAGGATATACTGATGATATTGTAGTTAATTTAGCCAAAAAGGGCTTTATCGCAGTAACTCAAGATAAAGAACTAAAAAACCGACTTAAAAAAATTGGCGCGGAATATATTACTTTGAGACAAAAAAAGTATCTAATAATAATAAACAAAAAGGTTAAATAAAATGTTTTACTTAAGTCAAATTAAAGATTATATAAGAGTTGCTCCAAATGATTTTGGATTAGACCAAACACTAGCTATCATAAAAAGCATAAAAAAAGATTATGAAGGTTATATTTCAAAAGAACTGGGAATAGTGATAGATGTTTCAGATGTTCAAGAAATCAAAGATGGAGTAATCATTCCGGGTGATGGTGCTAATTATTATGAAACTATATTTACATTATTAATATATAAACCTGAACTACAAGAAGTTGTAATTGGGAGAATTAAAGATATTGCCGAATTTGGCGCCTTTATGTGCCTTGGTCCTGCTGAAGGAATGATTCATGTATCTCAAACCATGGATGATTTTGTATCATTTTCAAAAGATAAAACTCTAGCAGGTAAAGATTCAAAAAGAATGCTTAAAGTTGGAGATGTTTGCAGAGCGAGAATGATTGCATTGTCTTTTAAGGATATCAGCAACCCTAAATTAGGTTTAACCATGAGACAATCCGGTTTGGGAAAACTGGATTGGATTGCAGAAGAAATTAACTCTGAAAAAGAAAAAGGAGGAAAGAAAAACTAAAGAAAAATATGACTAAACCAATGAGGTTGGTAAATGTCTATGTGTTTTTTCAGTTATTTTTTAAAAGCTAATGACCAAAAAAAAAGCATGTAAAAAATGTAAAATTTTTGTAGAAGGCGACAAGTGCCCTATATGTCAAAATAGTAATTTTAGCAATTCGTGGAATGGTAGAATGTATGTAATTGACTCAAACAAGTCCCACATTTCAAAACAAATGGGATTAACAATGAAAGGAGAATATGCAATTAAAATTAAATAAAAGTGACAACAATGGAAATCAACATAGAACAACAAGAAATGCCATTATTGGCAATGAAGATAATAACGGGTAAAATAAAATTTAATGGTTCAACGCCTTCTTATACAGAGTTAAGGGAAAGCATTGCAAAAAAAATTAATGCTAAAATTAATCTTATAAAAATTGAACATATTTATAATGATTATAGAAGTCAAAGTGCAAAAATAGTAGCGCGCGTGTATAACAATGAAGCAATTTTAGAAAAGTTTCTTAATAAAAAAGAAAAAGCAGAATGCGCTAAATTGGAAAAAGAAACAAAAAAAGTCGCTGAAGAAAAAAAAACAGATGCCCAAGTCTAAAAATCTGTAGCGAAAAATTCATTGAATTTCGGCATATAAACCGAGGGATAATATGGCACAAAAAGCACAACCAAAATCAAAAGATAAAGGATCAGCAAAATCAAAACACAGCAATAAAAGGTATACTTTATACGAAATTTCTGGGAATACCGCAAATAGAAAAAACAAATTTTGTCCTAAATGTGGAATTGGCATTTTCATGGCAAAACACAAAAATAGGGTAAGTTGCGGGAAATGTGGATTTACTGAGTTTACTAAATAAAAATAGTAATCTTATGTTATATATTCATTTATATACTATTTATAATATAATAGAAGCATTTATAAACAAAACTTGATTAACTAAGATATATTTCATTTTTAAATGAACGGGGGAATAAATATGACCAAAAACAAAGAAATTCGGGTTGTTAATATTGTTGTATCAACTTCTTTAGAACATGATGTTCCGCTAGAAAAAATGGCATCAACATTGCCTAATACCGAATATAATCCAGAACAATTTCCGGGTTTAGTATTGAGAATAAAAGATCCTAAAACAACCGCTTTAGTGTTTAGCAGCGGTAAAGTAGTTTGCACTGGCGCAAAAACAATGGATGAAGTAAGTAAATCTATTGGAAGAATTATCAAAACATTAGAAAAAATTGACATTAAAATTAAAATTACCCCTGAAATTAATGTTCAAAACATTGTTGCTTCAGGCAATATAGGCATGGACCTTAATCTTAACGTGCTGGCTATGAAATTGCCTAACACTGAATACGAACCTGAACAGTTCCCCGGTTTAGTTTATAAGCTGGGAGGAAAAACCGGTAGTGATAGGGCAACATTTTTATTATTCAGCAATGGTAAAATTGTTTGTACTGGCACCAAATCAGAAGATGAAGTTGATAATGCTGTAGACAAATTAATAGAAAATTTAAAGAAAGTTAAGAAATAAATTTATTACTATAAAAGGATGCAATTTCAAAGGCTTTCTTATATTAAATTCGTTTAATATACATTATAGACAAGTAATCTATAAATACTTGTTTTCTTTTTCTCTGTTATACTAAGCAAGGGGGAAATAGATTTGGAAGCAGGCGAACAGATAAGAAAATTTCAAGAATTCTTTGAATTATATCATCATGTAGATATTTTAGAAAATATAAGAAAAAACAAATATTTCTTTGCAATTGATTTCAAAGAACTTTCCAAGTTTGATTCAGAGTTATCCGAAAACTTATTGGAAAATCCTAAAGAAGTTATAAGAGCGGCCGAACTTGCGATTGAAAATTTTGAATTGCCAAAATCAATTATAAATTTCAGAGTAAGAATTAAAAATTTACCCGATACACAAAAAATTAAAATAAGAGATATAAGGAGCAAACATCTTGGCGCCTTATTGTGCATTGAAGGAGTTGTAAGGCAAAAAACAGAGGTAAGGCCCCAAGTAACAAATGCAAATTTTGAATGCCCCAGTTGTGGAAATATTATAAACGTTCTACAATTAGAACCTAAATTTAAAGAACCCAGCAGGTGCGGATGCGGAAGAAAAGGCAAATTTAAATTATTATCTAAAGAGTTGATAGATGTGCAAAAAATTAATTTAGAAGAAGCCCCAGATGATCTTGATGGAGGAGAACAACCAAAACGAATGTCTCTTTTTTTGAAAGAAGATTTGGTTTCCCCTCTCACTGAAAAAAAAACAAACCCCGGGAGTAAAATCAAAGTTTCTGGCATAGTCAATGAAATACCGATTCCCTCGAAAAGTGGGGGACAATCTACGCTCTTTGATTTAATGATATTTGCTAATTATATTGAACCAATAAATGAAGATTTTTATGAAATCAAAATAAACGATGAAGATGAAAAAGCTTTTATCGAATTAAGTCAGGATCCAAAAGCAATAAAAAAACTAGTGCAGTGTGTGGCACCTTCTATTTACGGATATGACCAAATCAAACTGGCATTACTTTTACAGGCAGTAGGCGGAGTAGTAAAGATAAGAGGAGATGGGATGAGAACAAGAGGAGACATTCATGTTTTATTAATAGGTGATCCAGGTGCGGGTAAATCACAGCTTTTAAAACGTATGGCTAAAGTTACACCAAAAGCAAGATATGTCTCTGGTAAAGGAGTATCAGGCGCAGGATTAACTGCATCAGTTGTTAAAGATGAATTATTAAATGGCTGGAGTTTGGAGGCCGGAGCATTGCCCTTGTGCAATAATGGGTTTTGCATGATAGATGAAATGGATAAAATGAGTAAAGAAGATACAAGTGCGATGCATGAAGCGCTTGAACAGCAAACTGTTTCTATTTCTAAAGCAAACATTCAAGCTACTTTAAAATGCGCAACAACTGTGCTTGCTGCTGCAAACCCTAAATATGGAAGATTTGATCCTTCCGGATTAATTGCAGCTCAAATAAACTTACCTCCTGCATTGATTACAAGGTTTGATTTAATTTTTCCTATCAAAGATTTACCTAACACTGAAAAAGATAAAATTATGGCAAGACATATGTTGTTATTGCACCAAGCGCCAGACAGCCAAAAAGCAGAACTTGATACTAATTTTATCAAAAAATATATTTCATACGCAAGACAAAATAGACAACCTCAATTAACGGATGCAGCAATAAATGAGATTGAAGAATATTATATCAACATGAGAAATTCAAGCAGCAAAGAAGAAGGCGTACAAGTAGTGCCAATTTCACCCAGGCAGCTTGAAGCATTAATCAGGCTCTCTGAAGCAAGCGCAAAACTGAGGTTGGGCGATAAAGTTACCAAAAAAGATGCAAGAAAGGCTATTGAAGTTTTAGACTTTTGTTTGAGGGGTATCGGGATTGATCCTGAGACTGGAAAAATAGACATCGACAGGATTTCTTCAGGAATTACTGCATCACAAAGAGGAAAAATACATTTAATTAAAGAAATAATTAATGATATTGAAAATACAACTGGTCAAAAAATAATTGCTGTTGAAGAAATAATTAACATGGCAAAAAGTAAAAATATTGAAAAAAGCGAGGTAGATGATGTGCTTACTAAGTTAAAGATTGCAGGAGATATTTTTGAACCAAGGCGGGATTTCATAAGCAAATTGTAAGAAAAAAATGGAACAATCAATAAAACAAAGACAAATCGCATATAAAATTAGTCTTTCAGATATACATACAAATGATTTTATTAAACAAGAAGGGTGGGAACCAAACTACATTATGTGCGGAGATAAAAAGATAAGCAGAGTAAATTTAATAGGCACTGTAATAAGCCCAATTAATTCTGAACAAAACTACCTGGTCATTGATGATGGTAAATCAAATATTGTACTGAGGCAGTTTGAAAATAAAGAAATGGATTTAATGGATTATGACATAGGCAATGTTATAAATGTGATTGGTAAAATCCGAGAATTTAATAATGAACGTTATATTCTACCTGAAATTATTAAAAGAGTAAGCCCAAAATGGTTATTGGTCAGAAAAAAAGAAATAGAATGTTTATATAATGAAGGATTTTATAAATTGAAAAATGTAAAAGAAGCACTAATTAAACCAACTTCTACTACTGCTGAAAAAATGGAGCATACGAGCCCCAAAGACGGAGAAGAAATTTTGCAAAAAATTCGTGAACTAGATTCGGGAGATGGTGCAAATATTGAAACTATTATTCAGAATTATGGCAGTGATTCAGAAAAAATAATTAAAACTTTACTTGAACAAGGAGATATTTTTACAACTAAGCCGGGCAAAGTTAAAGTTTTAGAATAAACTTATTCTTTTTTCTTATATTTTTCCCACGTATTTCTTATATTATGAACATTATCTTGATATTTTTTAAACTCCGGGTGCTGTTTTACATCCTCAGAAAAATATTCGCCAGTTTCCAGCTTATTTATTAAATCCTGCCTGGTTAAAACTCTAAACAAATTTTTATCAGTTTCCGGTCTTGTAGCGCAAACAATTCTTTTAATCCCTATCTGGACAATCTTTTTTGCGCAGTTGATGCAGGGTAAAGTATCATATATGTCCCCATTTTTGTCAACACCAACAATATAAATGGTTGCGCCTTCTAAACCATGTCTGTCATATGTAAAATCAATAGCATTTTCTTCAGCATGACTGGAAATGCATGCTTCATATCTTGTGCCAGGAGGAATTTCCAGTGTGTCACGGAAACACATTTTTCTTTCAAGACTATCTATGATTCCGCGCTGCGCCCCATTATATCCCGACCCAATTATAATATCTTTCTGGCTTACTAAAACTGCCCCATGCCTTCTCCTTAAACATGTCGCTATCCTTGTATTCGCCCAAGCCTGAACAAGATAAAAATGTTCTTTTTTGTGCCTGTCAAAACCATTTTCACGCTGAAACGAATCAACCCAATTGATAAAATCGCAATTATTTTTTACAATCTTCCTCCCTTCATGAGCAAGCCTAGTCTCACGTTTAGTTTTAATTTGCCCGATATATTCAGAAAGTTTTTGGAATAACAAGAAATCAGTATCATTATTTTCAATGATATGATCATATAACTTATTATCAATTAATCCGTTTAAACCCATTTCTTTGCCATCACGTTCATCACGTTTTTTAAAATCTGACTCTGAAAGTTGAAGCTCTTCTCTAAATTTAAACCGATTTTCAAAAGTTCTATTTATGTATATCAAAGAAAAATCCGGGCCAAACGTATCCCTAAAAAGTGTAACTTCGCCCGGACTGCGAAAACCCGAGACTGCAATATTCTCTTGATATTTTAATTTTTCACAAAGCATTGTTGCAAGAATATGCTGCGTTGAGACTTTTCTTAATGCTACGCCAAGTTTGGACTGATTTTCTTTTGAATTTTCAAGATTGAGTTCTTTCAACATCTCTGAAAGTATGTCTGAAAAAACATATTTTGTAAATCCATAATTTTGGACTAAAAAATCTGCGACAAAATCTTTACCCGCCCGCGCATATCCAGTTAATCCTATTATCATCTTGTCACCACTTTTGAAAAGGTTTTAGTTGATATATATAGATTATCACGATAGGATATATAGATTTTGCGCAAGAAATTGTTATATATTGTTATAAATTTAATTTTACAAAATGAAACAATATTTAGATTTAGTCGATAGAATTCTTAAAGAAGGCGAACTAAAAGAAAATAGAACTGGTGTAAAAACTTATTCTATATCCGGCACAATTTTTGAACATGATATGCATAATGGATTTCCTCTAATCACTACTAAAAAAGTTGCTGTACATGCTATTAAAGTTGAACTTGAAGGATTCATAAAGGGAATAACAGATAAAAAATGGTTTCAAGATAGAAAATGTAACATTTGGAATGAATGGTGCAACCCTGAAAAAGTACCTTATGGACATGATAAAGAAACAAAAATAAAAATGATGGAAGAACGCGATTTAGGACCTATCTATGGCTGGCAATGGAGACATTTTGGAGCAGAATATCAAGGAATTAAAAATGAAGAAGATAATGCAGAGTTGCCTGATGTAAAATGCAGAAGTGATGTTGATTCAAATCAAGTACCACTTAACGCATCATTAGCTAATATGTTTGAAAAAGAAAGTTATAAAAATAAGGGCATTGACCAACTTGAAATTTTAGTAAAGAAACTTAAAGCTAATCCTGATGATAGGAGAATGATTGTTAGTGCTTGGAATCCGGAAGATTTGGATAAGATGGCTCTGCCTCCTTGTCATATGAGTTACCAAGTTACAGTTACAAATGGAAAACTTAATTTAATGTGGAACCAGCGTTCAGTTGATACTATGTTGGGTCTTCCATTTAATATTGCGAGTTATGGTATTTTATTGCATCTATTGGCAAAAGAGGCAAGATTAAAAGAAGGAAGATTAGTGGGATTTTTAGGAGATACGCATATTTATGAGAATCATATTGAAGGAGCTAGGGAACAATTAAATCGAGAACCATATTATTTGCCAATTTTAGAAACTGAAAAGTTTACCTCATTATTTGATTGGACATACCAAGATACTAAATTTGTAAATTACGAGCATCATCCAAAAATAAAATTTGATGTAGTTGTATAATGAAACTTACAATAATAGCCGCAATTTCTGAAAATAATGTGATAGGAATAGGGGATAAACTTCCCTGGAATATTCCTGAAGACTTACAAAGATTCAAAAAATTAACACATGGTTACCCTATTATCATGGGTCGTAAAACATATGAATCAATTGGCAGACCTTTGCCAGAAAGAAGAAATATAATCTTATCAAGAAATCGGGATTATGGGTATAAGGGTATTGAAGTGGTAGGTTCTTTGGAAGAGGCAATAAATCTACTTGAAGATGAATATGATAAAGCCTACGTCATTGGAGGTTCAAAAGTTTATGAAGAATCTTTGCCTTTAGTTGATCGGCTTGAACTTACGAGAGTACACAGAATTGTAAAAGGTGACACATATTTCCCAAAAATTGACTATGAAAACTGGAGAAAGGTCAGAGAATTTAAAATGAAAGATTTTTCATTCTTAACGTATACTAAAAGGTGAGATACAATGAAATACATGATAGAAACCCCGAACAAAAAAAATAATGGAATTGACTATTCAGGATTATTTATTACATTTGAAGGACCAGAAGGTTCAGGTAAAAGTACTCAATCTAAAAGGATATATGATATATTGAATAAAGAATTTGAAACTCTTGCGCCTTTAACAAAAGAACCAGGCGGGCCTGAATCAGATTTACAATCAAAAATTAGACAACTTTACTTTTTTAATGAAGAGGAAAGAAGTCCAGAAGCAGATTTATTTTTAATGCTAACTGATAGAGCCTTACATCAAAGATTTCTATTAAAAAATCTTGTAAATGGTAACATAGTAATCTGTGATAGATATGCAGATTCAACTAGAGCTTACCAAGGCGGTGGCGGAGGACTTGATTTAAACATGATTGACGCTTTCAATGCAATCGCTACAAAAGGACTTGAACCGGATATTACTTTCTTAGTTGATGCAAGTTATGAAACCGCTATGAAAAGGAAAAAAGGTGACAATTTAGATTATTTTGAAAAAAAAGAGAGAGATTTTCATATGAGAGTAAGAGATATGTATCACAAAATTGCAATAGAAAATCCTAACAGATTTATAGTTGTTAATGGAGAACCAAGTATTGAAGTTGTTAGTCAAGAAATTCTAAAAAATGTAATTAATCATTCAGCATATCAAGCCTATCTTAAAAGAAAAATATAAAATTAAAATTTATTCTTCTTTTTTTTCTTCCTTCTTTTTTTTGGAAAACTTGTCTAAGGGTAAACAACCTCTTTGTGCGTTATAACTTATGCTAATCTTAAATCACCTCTTCACTAATTTTTATAATTTAAAGATTTATAAAGAATATTGTCCTGTAAGCCGATACCACCTATGAGGGATAATTAAAAGTTACGAACTCATAATAGCGAATCTTTTGAAAACATCTCTTTTAAAGAAGTTAATTTATGAACCTTAACCCTGCCAGTTTCAGCATCAACCTTTAAATTAACAGAATTAAAATTAAAGCTAATCGCCGTAATATTCCATATAGTTCCAAATTCGGGCAAATTTTGAAGTATCATTATTTTTTTATTTACTACTTCACCAGAATACTCCTTTCTCAAGAAAGAATCAACGATTACAAGAATTTCATTAACTGTAAGTTTAACTTTATTCATTTCAACAGGATTTATCCTTGAACCCGGTTCCTTAAAAACTTCATCAGTTCTATTATCAACTATTTTCTGATTCATTAAACTAAAAGTTGTAATCTTGTCCTCTTCTGGATCATAAAACCCTATCTGCCAATCTTCCATTATTTCTTTATCGAGAGTGGTGAATGCATAAGAAAAAATAGCAACGGGGTGCTTTTTTTTCCAATTAATGAAAGTTTCATCTTCTTCAAGAATGTGCCACGCATTTTTGAACTGCATAAAATTAAGAAAACCCTAACCTTTAAATATCTTTACATGAAAACAAGCCTAGAATGATTATATCGGAAAATAAAAGAAAGGATTTAGAAAAACAAGGCTACCGAATTGTTGGTAATCATAGCGCAATTAAACTTTGCATGTGGTCAAAAAAGGCTATTAAGTGTGAAGATGTATGCTATAAAAATACATTTTACGGCATTGAAACACATAGATGTGTCCAGATGACCCCTGCCTTACCTTATTGCGGGCATAGGTGCGTATTTTGCTGGAGAGATATAGCGTTTACTGAACCTAAATGGAACGGACCTGTAGACGAGCCTAAAGAAATTATCAACGGGTGCATTGAAGCCCAAGTTAAATATTTACAAGGATTTGGAGGCAATGATAAAGCAGATCAAAAAAAGTATAAAGAATCTTTAAACCCCCTGCATTTTGCAATATCATTAAGCGGAGAACCAACTCTTTATCCCAGATTGCCTGAATTGATTGATGAAATAACTAAAAGAGGAATGACTTCTTTTTTAGTAACAAATGGCACAAACCCTGAAATGCTAGAAAAAATAAAGGGACATGAACCTACGCAATTATATTTAACATTGCCTGCCCCGGATAAAGAATCCTACATTAAAACTTGTCACCCTATTATTAAAGATTCATGGGAAAAAATACTGGAATCAATTAAAATATATAATAAAATTAATACACGAAAAACTATTAGACTTACGCTTGTTAAAAATATTAATTTAATCAAACCGGAAAAGTACGCAGAACTTTTCAAAAAGATTGAAGCTAACTTCTTTGAACTAAAAGCGTATGTATGGGTCGGACATTCAAGAAAACGGTTAGCTCAAGAATCAATGCCTATGCACCATGAAATAGTTGAGTTTGCTAAAATGATTATAAAAAATTATCCTGATCTAAAAATAATTGATGAAAAGGCAGAATCAAGAGTCGTTTTACTTGCAAAAAAAGATTTTAATGGAAGAATAATGAGATTCTAACAAAGGTCTAAACTTGCCTTAGCTAGAGTTATCTGGGTCGGCAAGATTTGTTCGTAATGTTCATATGTTTTGCACGTTTTAGTTTTGATTTCAAGACCTTTACTGACATAATCTGCATCTTGCAATTCTAAAATATCAAACTGATAATCAATGCCCCACTCGGCCAAAGTCTGTTCAAGGATAATTCCAATCTGACCTTGTAAATACTCGCAGGAATTTTGAGTTGAACATGAAATAGCTGCGCCGTCAACACAATCAGTAATTAATTCCGATATTTTAAGTTGTTTGCAGGGAGTGGTTGTTTTTAATAAAGTGTTCAAAGTATTGGCTCCTATTTCGGTCCTTGCGACATCAACTACAACAGACCGGGAATTTAAGGGAGGGATTAAATTTATAAAAAAAATTGTGCCTGCCAACAAAACTAATATCACAACTGCAATTCCTAAAATTTCTATCTGCGCTCTCTTTGAATAATGCATATATAATCTAAAATGATTAAATTTTTTTAATTTTTGACATTTAACCATACACGTTCACTTCCAGTATTCCGTAATTATAAATCTTATTAATAGGGTCATATATTGAAATAGGGATTGAAAAAGTATCATTGTTTGAAAATAAGGGTTTTACTTTATTATAGAGTGTTACACCAAACATTTCAGGATAAATTGATTGAGTTTTTATTGTGCTATACCCTAAAATCCTAAAATAATAATCTTCATTAGCTGTATCAGACATTATTAACCTTGCGCTATTCATTCTTAAAATATCTATGCAATGATCTTCCAGTACATTATTTCTTCTGCATTGAAACTCAGGGAGCAATGCGATTTTAGTTGCCAGCTGTACGGCATTTCTGGTCTTGAACTCTGAAACTTGTTCTTCAATTGAACCAGATTGGAATGCCATAAAAAAAATTATTACGATCACTATCAATACTAAAAATATAACTAGTACTCCGATATTCTCGACCATTTTAAGTTGAGCTTTTTTATTCATCTTAATAGATTGGCGGACAAGAGTGCAGTGGCAACTCTTCGTTATTCGCTTTTATTTGATTAATTAAAGTTTTGATATTATTAAGATAAGATAATACATCTTCTTCTTTTTCTTCAATAAATGACGTTGAAGATAAAAAGCTATATAAATTTGCAGCTGCCGGATTATACCTCTGATTACATACAGGAACCAAACTTTTGAGAGAAGATACTCTTTCGCTGATAATGTATGCTAATTGTTCATACCTTTTTATTGCCTTGCTTAACATACATTCATAATATTCTGCATTATCCACCATAATAGAAGCTATCAAAGTAGCATCGTCAAAGAAAACACTGGAAGGATTTAATTTTAATTCAAATTTATTGACCCCTGGCAATTTTTCATAAAAAGAAACAACACCATTAGCATTAATTTTTAGCGCATTAACTCTAAGATTAATAAAAGAAGGGTGTAAGGATTCAGGGTCCATATTAAGAAAAATAAATTTAGTTATAGTTCCTTCTTCCTGTAAACTTGAAGAAGATTTAACAAATTGTTTAGTGATATGTTCCGATAATAATGCTTCAATCTTAAGCTTCAAAGAGTTAGAAGCGCCAGCCTCATCATGCACAAATACATATTTTATATTTGAAGTTGTAATAAATAAAAAATTGGAGATAAAAAAAGGCATGTTCCAGGGCATAGACCACACAATTAAAGGTTGAATATTAAGAGTTGAAGGAGCAAAGGTTAAACGCTCTTCAAAGCCCCCTGTTAAATCTCCTGATGAATATCCTTGGCAATTAAAAAAAAGTTCTGAATTAGGAAGGTTAGGTATTACTGCTGAAGTATCACTGCTCAGGCCCATTCCGGAAAAAATAGAATTTAAGCTAGTAATCAGAGTTGCTGAAGCTTGTTTTTCAACTGTTCCCTGAATCCTATAAATAACAATTGCAAAAAATAATAATATAACTGAACCGGCCATAAGCACAAATATCCAATTTATAGGAGTTTCAACCTGTCCTCTTTTAAACATATTAAATTTTTAAGTTATTATAGTTTATATTATTTATGTATAAAACAAGGTTATCCTAACAAAAAAAGGAAAGATAAATAAGATTAAACTATGGCATGGAAAGAAGCGCAGATTTGCCTTTGCCTGCGATTTGCAGTTTAAAAAAACCAGAAGGAATTTCCACACATAAAGGGGAGGTTTCAAGCGCGATTTTTTCTATTTTTAAATCCTTTTCTTGTAACGGAAATAAAAATACATTAGCAACACCATTATTTACAGAGTCGCATATAAGCGCCTCATCTCCTGCTAATTCAGAAGACAGCGCACACTCCTTATTAAATTGAAAAAAACAAATTTTGTTAAATTTTAAAGGTAAAGTGAATTCAGGGACTCTAATAGTACCAGGTAATGAAGAAATTTCTTCAATTTCTTGCATTAAGCGCTTTTCAAATCTTAAATACATAACAGCTTCTCCCCTGTCAGTTAAAGATTTAATAGCATCATAACCATATATCAGAATTAATGCACCTAATACAAGCGCAAGTAAATATACCATGATATCTGCAGGAGAAAAAGCTTTGCGGTTCATTTTCTTTTTTTCTTTTTGATTGTGCTAGCATTGACAAATTTACCCAGCTCATCAATTGAACTTTTAGAATCTCTCCTAAATGAAGTAATCTTGCTCAATTGTTCAAAAACCTCCTCAGATTTACTACTTTTTGTCTTTCTTAAATTTGTAGCCTTTTCAAGCAAATGAAATAAGTCATGTTCTTCTTTTTTAACGAATCGGCTTAATTTATCAAATATTTTGCCTTTAGTTGTTTCCTCAAGAGATTTAAAAAGCTCGCTGCCTGTTTTTTTAGAGTACTCAATGGGTTTTTTTGGAATAATAATCCGCTTAATTGGTTGTATTCTCTGTTTAGGCATAAAAGTATATGAACCTTGACTTGGCACTAAATATTTTAGATACACAAAATAACTTAAACCCCCTAAAAGCGCTATTACTAAAAATAAGAATAATATTGTATTAAATATATTTGATTCCTCCTCAATAATTAAAGGTATGACTGAAGTATTATTAACAAACCTTGATATTAAAATGCACCCATTATTATCAACAGGTTCGCCAAGCGGAGTATTTGGACATAAATCCAATTGATCCCGCACCTTATCTCCATCCTCATCTAAATATCGCTGAATTTCAGAACAGCCCTCTTTATCAACAACTGCGCCCTCTAAAGTATCTTTACATTGATCAGCTCTGTCAAATATACCATCATTATCAGAGTCTCCAGCCTGCACATCAATTTTTTCTTGCTTAGTTGCGCAATTACCGACCGAATCACAGGCCTTTCCGCAAAAAAATATTGATTCAGATAATTCTATCTGCCCACTATATTGATTAACCGGCGCGCACCCCAGTTCGGACGAAGTACCATATTTTAATGAAGCAGCATCACAACCGGATTCATCATTACATACTAATAGTACATTAACCCCTGCAGAAGAGGGCAGGACTCTAAATACAAGATTAGGGACTTTTCTTTCTTTACATTCGGGGTCAAGACTGGTCTTGATAAAAATAGGACTGCTTTTTTTAGATAAACTTTTTAATCCGGCCCCATTTACTGCTACTGCAATTATTTCGTATTTTTTACTGCCGTTTTTGCTGTTAGTTGAACTTAAATCAATGTTAAACTGCGGGTCATTAGAAGTTTGGTTTGCTAAAATTGTTGTTCCTTTATCGTCAATAACATCAAAGTTATATGATGCAATTTTACTTTCATTGTCATTTGCATTAAAAGAGATGCCTAATTTAGATTTATTTCCAGCAGAGCAACTATAATTTCCTCCTGAAACGGATAATAAATTAGGTTTACTAACATCAATTGTAAATGTATATGTTAATTCAGCAATTTCCGGATTTGATAGTGCCCCTGTTAAACTTGTAATTGTACTGCATTCTAAATCTATTGTATGAGTAACCGGTTCAAGCCTTCCAAGTTTATAGCCATGGGATAAAGAATTACTGCTTATTACTTGCCATCGTCCGGAAACATTTTTGTATTTACAATCTGCAACTTCATTAGTCGTAAAATTTAAATCAATAAATCTTTCTGAAGTATATACAGGAGGACTTTGCACTTCAATATTAAGCACCTGTTCCTCTACTTTAAAATCGATATTTTTTTTACTAGTAAGTTTACCTGATAAATCTTCACATTGCACATAATAGGTTTCTGTTCTCGGCCGGGCATTGAAAGGCAGAGGTTTATAATGAATTTTTTTATATGAATCAGATACGTCTTTGCTTTCACCCGGGAAATAACGCATTTGATCGTAACTAGCGGAAGTTGTGCTAAACTTGCAAATGGTGCTCTGTTCATCTGTTTCAACCTGCAACTTTGAATTAATTCCTTGCTGGCTTACAATGGGCGGATCTGCAACTGCTTTTATGATTTCAGGAAAAGTAGTGTCAACTTTTAAGATAAACGCCTGTTTAACTACGCTTCTGCCATCATCGCATATTATATAAAATGGCTGTTCATTAACCACTGTGAAACTTGACTTTTTATGTTGAAGAACACCAGTAATATCAAAATTCAATAATAATGGAAACTCAAAATTAGTCGGTTCTATAAATGAATACTTACAAGACGCAGGCCATGTTGTCCTAGCTCTTAATTCGATATTTGCCTGTCCGGCCACTCCGTGATGAGGACTCTCTAAAATAATTTGAGTTTCTAAAACATCAATACCAAATCCAATCTCATAATCAAAAAGAGGAATATTATTTAAAGTGTCATTTGCATTTACATATAATCTATAGCAACCATTTGATAATGGTTCAGATACAGTAAATCTAAATGTCCTATCATTTAATCTTGTTACATTCATCTGAATATCAAAATTTCTTAAGCCATACCTAATTAATTCAGTGGGCTCATCATATATTACAACAATTACCGGCAATGGAGTTTTAATTATTGCGCCGTCAGAATTTTCTAATTCATAACTTGAAGGCACTGGTCCTTGTTTATCAATTAAAAATGAAAAAGTTTTTGTATATTGTTTTCCTTCGACATTTGTGCCAATAAAGTATAATGTTGTTTCAAGTTCTGCCCCGTCTAACATTAAAAGTGAAGGGCTAATTTCAAATTTTTGGTTTATAATTGGAACTTCAATTTTTTGTGAACCTATAAAGTACCATAACCTTTCTAAACCAGAAACTGTTCCGTTGATATATATATCTGTATTTTTTAATTGATACACGCTTTTACCATTGAGTATTGAAGAAGAAATGATTGCATCTCTGTTTTTTACTTCTGTTAGAACTATACTTGCGGGAGCGGTTCCAACTGGTTGTTGGCCACTAACTTGAGTATTAATATAAAAGAGGCTTTGTTCATCCAAATTTTCATTAATTCTCCACCCATGCTCTGCCATCGCATCCATTTGAAAAATACCCCTTGTTACCAAATTTGTAAAAGATGAAGGATTTAGATATGTTTGCCAAACGGTTTTGTCAGCAGAATTTGGATAGGGGGTAGGTAATACATGTGTTCCCCCATTTGCTAAAATAAACCCAAATTGGTTAAACTTTTCAATGGGTTTTGAAGAAATAATTTGAATAATATATGGCTCTTGAGAACTCCTAAGTATTGTCCTATCTGGCGCAGGCAATCCGCTCCCCGTATCAATAATTGCAATTGCGACTTGGGGCAAAACCTTGTCAATTTGAATTGTATTTGTCTTTATAGTCTCAGAATTCCCCCCCGAATCAACAGAATAATAACTAACTGGGGTTGTTTGACCAAGTGAAATTGAATTTAAAAAACTTGTAATGGGATTACATCCAGTTCCAGTGCAATAGAAGGTTTGAGCGCAACCAAACTCAGAACTATGTCCTTGCTTTCTCTGCGCAGGGTCCTGACAGTCAAACATTAATTCAAAATCGTTATGCAACCAGTCGGCTGTACAAGTTTGAGATGCGCCCCTTATATTAGTTATTGGGCTTTTTTGATCAATAGTAAACCTTATTTCGTCATTTTCTGAACCAATAATTGCGCCAGTTTCAAGTAGTTCACATTTTACATAGAATTTATGATGAGACTTTAAAGGAGAAACATCAACAGTTGCAGTATGCAATAAATTGTTAGTGGTTTCAAATAAATTTGTCATATGCGCATAACTATTTATACTATCACTGTACTTACAAGTAGCAGCTCTTACGCTAGTTATACTTAATTGAATATTTTCATAATAGTTTAATGTTCCGGTGGGAGATGGATTAATTAAACTCATGTCCCCATGAACATTAATTAAAACATTATCCGTTTTAATATTGCCGGACCTGTCACTGCATTCATAATTAAAAACATGATAACCGTCAGGAATGCCAGTGTAATGAATAGTTTTATCAGAAATTAATTCATCAATGATTTCATCTACCGCATTAAATTTGGTATTACCTTGTAAAAGACTACCTTTGCAGCTTACTAAAGTATCTGCATTGTCTCTCGCCGAAATTGTAATGTCTACCTTAGACGTCCAGTTATCTTCATCATTTTCTTGAGGAGTTGAAACATATGAAACATTTACGCTTGGTTGTTCTCCATCAACATAAAACTTAAAACTTTTAACCTCTTCAAGATTTTTGGATTTATCTACGGAATAATAAGTTAATGTATAAAAATCGCTATCTCCTATTACTTTTGAAAATTTGCTTCCTGAAGCGGGTATAGTTGGATAGGTCCAGTTTTTTTCAATTGCGTAATATGTGATAGTGTCAGTACCAGAATAAAGGTTATCAAAAACTGAAAAACCTATTTCAATATTTTGCGGCGTAACGGGGGTATTAGCAACTATAGTTATAGGTGCCACATTATCAGATTGGCAATCATAATCTGTTTCAGCGCAATCCCTTAATAAATTACCATCTGCATCTTTAATACATCGGTCAATCCATTTACATGTTCCTATTCCGAATATATCCTCGCTTCTGTTCAGTATCCTGTTAGTTGCTGAATCAAGTTGTATGCCGACAAATTTTGAACCGGTGCAATCTTCTTGCGTTTTATAATCAGCGCACCCTATCTGAGTACTATCAATACATGCATTTGGCGAGTCTATCCTATTTGTATAACGGCACTCTTCTCCGACTAAATCACATATATTAACACTGCATCCTCCCAATAAGGCATTTGATGGAGATATACACTTACTGCAGTCTTGATATTCTGCCTGAGAAGGACGGCACACCCCTATTCCTAATTCATCTTGTTCAGATGTTTGCCATTCACAATCGGATACCCCGCAGGTATTTTGTCCGCAAGAACTTTGACTTTTATAATCATAACAAGAGGTTATTTGCATACATTCATTATATGTATCAACACTAAATCGCGAATAGTCTAAATAACATGACGCATACGAACATTGCGGCAGGAAAAATAAACCAAAAGGCGTTGCGCATTCGCCGCAATTTCCCCGAGGATTGCATGAACCAGATATGCAGACGGCATTGGTTTGAAGGTCACAATTAAAAACTCTCACAATTTGATTTTGAAGATTGCATCTTGCTTCATAATTCTCATCGCAAAATTGATTAGTGATTGAAGCAGAATTTAATCTAACGCATAACTTATCCATTGCGCCAACAGTCAGAACATTAGAATACTTATTCACAGCGTTATTTGTTGAATCATAATAAAAAGCTCTAACCCTATAAGAATATGCATTATTATATGCAATAGCCGAATCAATATGGCTTCCATTGGTTATACCGGACTTTATAGGATACCAATCACATAACAATGGATCCTCAGAATTACACCTTTCAAGAATAACATTAGTAGGCTGGCAGTTTGTTACTGGAAATGACCATATTAAACGTATTGCTTTTTGTCCGGAAATTGCTTGTGCCACCTGCAAATTTGCAGAAACCGGATTTTGACTGCAGCTTATTGGACAACGGCATGCATTAACTGTACCAGATGCTCCGCAATTTCCCGCGCAATCAGATAAAGCCCCTTCTGCCTTTGTATCTAAAGTGCCGTCACAAATTTCATAAAAATCAATTTGATTATTTCCACATAAAGTTTGATAAAATAGGGGCGTTGGTTGGGGAGGAAGCAATATTGTTAAATTATTCAGAGTTTGATTAAGGATTGTTAGATTTGTTGGAGTCGTCGCGCCTGTTTCTACAGTTAAATTAGGTTCTTGTTCAATAATGCCACATATTTCGTCGCACTCGGTTTCACCGGGATAAAAATTAACTTGAGAACATTGATTACGTACCACGCTTAATATACTTTGCCCGGGGTCACAACAACAGCCAGTATCGCAAAGATCGGTCTCAACAGCCGAACATGCCTGGTTTGGATAAAAAAAAAAATTTCCTATATCTGTACATTCCTCTCCAAGCGTAAATTGACATCCATTAGGACTAACGCAACAGCCTTCTACTGCTAAAACTGAATCTAAATTTACTAAAAATGTAAACATTAATACAAAAAATAATATAATCATTCCCTTTTTTTTCATCTATTTACCCGGTCCATATTATTATAAATATATAACAAAATTATTCTTTATATAACTATCGCTTTTATTATTTCAATTTATCAAAATAAAATACACTCATTTTTCGCCAGTATATAACTAATAATGTCAGTGAGCTTTTGACATCTCACCAGAAGCAAAGTTACGAGATATGTCTATCAAAACCAGACGCCCCTATAATCTAAAAAATCGAATTTAAATTTCAAATTCCACTCTCTTCCTTGCTCTAAGTCCATAAGGATCTTTAATTGTAATTGTAACCTCGTGCCTTCCTGGACCAACTAAAATAGGTTGCATATAAAAAGTGCCGTCTAGTTCATTAAAAGCAGAATTATCAATTGTAATCTCTAATACATCTTCATCAGGGTCAAATATAAAAGGAGTGATTTCAACTCTATTGGGAAAAACAATTACCGCAATATCAAAAAAAACCGGCGGCCTATTTTCTCTCACAAATTTAAAACTATAGGCGTGACCATCAATAACAGATTTAAAATCAGTAATCTCAATTAAATCCCCATCGATTTCTGTAGAAGCAATATCATTAATTACTTTTACATAAAAACCCTCATAATATTCTTGTAATTCATTGTAATTATTTAATATATCAAAATTAGAATAGGAAACCTCTGATTTGGTCAATGCTTTAATAAACTCATGAAACTTTTCTAATCGGATATTAAATTCTTGATTAAATACTTTTAATTCAAAAATCTGATTATCTATGGTATAATTAATTGGAAAATATAAATTAAATAAAATATTTGAATTTCCAATGATTGTTTCAGCAATCGGTAATTGGTATTCCACGCCTTCAAAAAGAGTATCAAGTTTACTGCACTCTATTATTTTTTGTTCTATATATGCATCCAATTGTTTTTGTATTGAACCTGTTCTTGCATAAGATAAACATGGTTGAAAGTTTTCGTTCCTCGCATTTAAACCTTCTGAATTACAAAGGTTGGGAATTTTGTCTCTTCCAAAAAAAGGAAATAATGTCGATTCTTGTCTAAAAGGAAATGGAATAATCATTCCCGAGGGAAGCGGCTGATTAGATATACCCACTAAAATCCTATTTCCAAGATAATTAATTTTTTTATCTTCTTCTGTTAAAAAAATCTTGCCTCCTTGATTTCCGATTAAAGCCAGTCCATCAGTTGCAGTCCGTTGTAAACATTTGGTTACATATGACGTTAATAATGTATTTTTTAATGCTGACTGTGTTGAGGTAACTAAACTATTATTTTCCTGAATAAAAGTTGTAAGAACATAAAGAAATAAAAAAATCATAAGAATAACTGCGCCTAATATAATAAATACCGTTATTTGTGACTTTTTTTGGAACATTTTCCTTAATTTTTGGTAACAATAACTTGAGCTAAGTTAAATTGGCCATGTTGATTAACTGCAATCAGTGAAATAGTTTTAATGCCCGGTGTTTTAAATAATAAATAAGCAGGACCTTCATACTGCACCCCTTTAAATTCCCCATTTATAATTTCGGAAGAATCAGTATCCCAATAATAAGTTACACCATCCTCTGGATTCGCAACCCTCAAAATAATATTATCATTATAAAAATATCCTGTTCCAGATAAAGGCAATTCTATCTCGGCGTCAGGAGGACTAAAACTTGTAAATGTTTTTGAATTTAACCTTAGCGCAGAAGTTGCATACTGCCATATTTCTTCAAATGAATCAATATTAGTATTAAATGAAAATAGTTTATAATTTGCATAACTTGAATCCGGATCTGAAATAATAGGTTGGCAAAAAACATTTATTTTATTTACTAATTTGCAGACATCTGTTTTAAATCCATTATAGTCAACAGACATAAACAAATGTTCAGGGTCTGGCTGTTCAAGCACCCCTAAAACCTCTTTACTCCCTAATTTTGAAAAATAGAGTCTATTAAAATCCCTAACCCCTGTAAAAAACTCAGCGCCTTGAATTTCGCCCCTTATCCCTCTTAAAATCGGCCTAATTACCGATAAAATTAATTCAATCGCTACATCTAATGGATCTTTTATGAAAGAAATAAAAAGTTGATCACCAAATATGCTATCTATATAAACATTATTTTTTGAATAAATGACAGTGTTATATTCCTCATTATACCAAAGTTTGTTGTTACCATTAACACATCTCCCATAAACATCTCCTTCTGCTTCAAAATCATTACAATTTAAATCAACTAACCCGGCAAATTCTTCTAATTTATTTGCATTTAAAGACGTTCCAAGTATAACCTTACTGGATGTTTTTAATACACAAAAATTATTTGCGCCTCCTTCTGATAAAAATGTTGCAAGAGTAGGATCATCCAAATAAGGCAAAGTATTTTCAGGAGTATCGCAATATAAACTAAATTCATTAGAAGATTCTTTTTCGGCCTGTTGCAATAATTTAGTTGCTAAAATTTTTGTTCTGGTGCTCCAGGTACCATCCTTACAATAAAAGTCCCCGGCTGATTCTTCTTCAAATACACATCTTTCACCATTCCAGCACGTAGTTTGTTCAGGACAATAAGCTGAAGACGAACCGTCCCATTTTTCAGCCAAATATACGTCTGTCCAAATGCCGGAACTGTCCCTATCTAAAACACACGCTTGCAAAACTGGATCTCCAAAATTTCCTCCTGCAAGTAAATCAAGAGAAGTTGTTTCTTGTATTCCTGAACTTGCATCAATACATGCTCTGCCTGTCCAACACTGAGAATCTGCACAACAAACGCTTTCAATATTATCAGGAGTTGATTTTATTGTGTCTCTAGCTACAACATTATAAAGACCATATAATTTTTTAGACCATTTGCCATTTGGAGAACATACATACCCTTCAACAATATTACAGGAACTCAAACCAACAGGATTTACTATTTTACTAAAATCTCCGTGAACAACTGAGGTTTTTGAATCTGAACACGAAAGTAACCCATTTGAACTGTACAATATATCGGCATCTTCTGAATTCGGATCAAAATCTGCAACCGCAGTTCCTTCTTCTAATAAATTTCCATTCCAACAATAATTATTACCATCTTGATAGTATTCATTAATATCATCACCGCAACATTGCGTACCAGACCATAAATTTCCAGGAATAGAGTTACATGCACTTTCATCTGAATCAAGATCATTTATCCATAAGTTTGGCCTCGTAGCTGAATTATATGACTCCCCACTGCAAACGAAATCAGTCCCTTCTTTTACTAAATGCATTTTATCTATAAAAATTAAATTATGATAATTAACTGAACCTATTGAGAAATCAGAACCATCCTCTGCAGATGCTTGTTTATTTACTCTTAATTCGATAATATTAACCTCATTATTGCTTATAATCTCATTTACAGGGATTCTAATTTTTATCCATTTTTGTAACCCTTGGCCATTTGAAGAGTATTGAGAATTTAAAATTGGCTGATTAAACAATGTTTGATAATGAGAGCCTTCATTACCATTTGTGTTTTGTAATTTTTGACCGCCAATATATAACTCCAGATTTAAATCATCTACGGCATATACAAAAAATTCAATATAATCAAAACTTGACCAGTCATTTAATTTTGAATCTGCTAAAAAGCTCCCAACAGGATTTTTATCATTAAGAAATATAGATAAACTATACACGTCTTCTAAATAGCTTGTTCTTAAACCCCAGCCATACGGCCCGGGCTGACCTGCTGAAGATGTAAATTCTTTGATCGTATTTAAAAATGAACCCGGCAGTCTAAACTCATTATTATCTTTATTAACACAAAGTAAAGCATCTGGACAACATTCTATAAATCTTGAATCTATATCTTCTTTGGCGCAAATAAATCTTGCAGCAATCTCTCTATTGTCAATCGTAGTAGTTTGCCCTACCGACGTATGAGGAACTCCTGTTCCTGTCGCGGAAGCCTGAATTGAAGGAGAAATTCCGCTTTGCAAATACTCCTCCCAGTCTAAGCTTGTAGCAGTTGATGTATCTGAAGAAGGACCAATACCGGGAGAGGATACAGTCAACTCTCGAGGAGCAGGATTTTGTAGCCGCCCTCCTTCGGGCAATTGTATTCCATTCTTCGTGTCTGGAACTAAAGAATTTGCATCACATGTATGCCAATAATCTCCGTTAGATAACATTTCATATTCAAATGTTTGCATATTATTATCAATATTTTCCGCAGTAAATATTTTAAAAACTTGGCCGGATAATAATTCCTCTCTTGTATCCATCCATTGTCCTCCATAGCAGGCTATAGTATTTAATGATACAATTCGCCCTGTATCTTCTTGACCATCATCACCGCAACAAGATTCAGCAGATAATTCCGGATTCCACGAATTTGTGCCGCATCTGTTACATTCGGCTTCATTTTGATCTCCGTCATTTTGCCAGTCTTGTGACAAATCTAAATCATTAAAATAAAATTTAGAACCTTCTTCTCTTAATCTGCACCCGTCGTCAATCCTGATTACATTAACTGGAACTGGTTCTTCTTTTCCATACAATTGGCTTTCATAACACACTAAACGACCATTACTAGTATCTGATTGCATGGTTACCCCGTCATAACAACACCGACCATCTGGATCCCCTGCGCTATTCAATGCTCCTCTTATATCTGCGCAACAAACCCCCTGTTCTGAAAAATATGTTGCAGAATCACAACTTCCTAAAGTTCCGCATTGCACGTTGCCATTAACTTTTAAATATGCTGCAAAAGAGGGAGGAGTATAAGAGTAAGGCGCAGGAGAAGAAATAGGATAATTACAAAAAGGCAAAGAAGTAGGGAAAAGATCTGTAATATGTAGAGAGGAGGGTTCAAATTTAGTTTCGATATTTATCGTGCCAGTACTCCCTTCCGGAATATGCTGAGCATATTGGGGCTGCTTAATACGACACCACAAATCTAATTGCGCTGCGCGATTATTTTGCAATGAATCGTACTCTGCTTGAGAAAGGCACCTGCCCCCAACTAAATTATTTGAAGAAGAACAAGCTCCTTGAACCCAATATGGATCTAAACATTGGTTATGACTTAAATGATTAAAATAAGTTACAGGCGCGCCTATTGCAGACCAAACAGAATATGTTTCTGCAGAAACTAAAGAAGATAAAAGGGAACCAAATAATAAAAATATTAAAATTATTTTACAATTTTTCAAGTATCTATCAAACCCCTTTTTAATGTCTTATAATATTTATAAGATTATAATATTTAAAGGTTTGCATTAATAATTCCAAAAAACTAATAAGAGTAGAATGTAAGGAATTATATTTGAATAAATCACTCTCAAGATTAATCTTATTCCTCAAAAATAAGCCCGTTAAATCATTAATTAAATAACCAATATAAATCTATTTTGATATGCTTATTATAAATAAAAAGAGATATTTTAAAATTGTTTTAATGATTGTTTCGCCTCTTTAGGATGCATGCCTAAAGTAATTCCAAATGCGATTAAATCGTGCGCTGCGCGCATTTCATAAGGAAATCTTGCGAAAGAAGCAATTAACATTTTTAGGCTATATTTTCTACAAATTTGAATATTTTGTGACATCCTCCCTAAAAAATTAACTCTTAATCCTTTGTTTGATTTTAACAATAAATTAAAATTGAATCCTACAACTTTTTTTTTCTTTTCAATAATTTTTGCAAGCACCTGGTTTAACCCAGACCTTTTTGAGTGAGTTAAATCCTTTTTTGAGTCTGTCTCTAAATTAAAAATAATCTCAAACTGCCCTTTTTCTATTACATGTCTGTTGTTTTCTGAAGATTCAACTAATATTATTTTTGAAAGTTGCCGGGCTTTTTGAATTTCACAGGATTTGCACAAGATTGCAGAATATGTCCCTTCTAACTTTAAATCTTGAAATTCTTTTAATGAATAAATAAAACATAATTTGTTAAAGCCTAATTGTTCAGACATATATATAAATTCTTTTTCATTTTTATTTGGAAATACAAAGTCAATCATTTTTCAAATTATAAATTATTTGGCAGGTTTTACAAATATTTTGTGATGTGGGCTCTCCACATTTTTTACAAGTTTCTATATCCTTCTCTATTTTATAAACTTTTTTAAGAACCGGCAAAATTCTTAGAAAAGAATCAATTATATTTTCTCTAACTTGAGGGTTAATTATTTCCAGACTAGATAATACTTCTTTCATGCTCCTTCTTAAAGAATCATAGCTGCAGGGGCATTCTCCATATTTTACAGGAAATTTTTGAATTTTGGAATATTTTTCAATGTCCGTTTCTCTTATAAAATATAAAGGTTTGACCCTTTGAACAAATTTTTCACTCTGAACAACGCCAGTTATGGGTCCAAGTCTTGCGCTAACAGAAAAATCCCCCCTAAGTAGATTCATCATAAATACCTGGGCCTCATCATCAAGATTATGCCCCAAAACTAATTTGTTTGCGCCAAGTTTCCGAGAATATTTATTTAATAGATATCTCCTCAATACCCCGCAAATAGTGCATGATTTAAGATTTATTCCTTTTGATTTTAAAATAGATCTAATATAACATAATGAATAACCAAATTCGTCCCTTAAAGAAATATGGTGCAATTTAATGTCCATTTCTTCACAAAAACTAACAAGGTTTTCTAAACTTTGTTTGCTATAATTCCCTATGAATGAATTGATAGTTATGGCTTCAAAATCATATCCTAATTTCTTTAACACATAAAGCATAACAGTAGAATCTTTTCCGCCGGATGCAGCTACTAAAATCTTGTCTTTTTTATTAAATAAAATATATTTGTCAATTGTTTTTTTAATTTTTTTTTCTATTTTATTAGTAAATTTTAATTCTGTTTTAGTTAATTTTTGCATTTTTTTGTTTATAATCTTTTAATGCTGATTTTAATGCTTCTTCGCCAAGGACTGAACAATGAACCTTTAATGCCGGAACTTCGCCAACATAATTTAAGATGTCTTGATTTGTCAACTTTTCTGCTTCTTCAATAGATTTATCTTTAGCAATTCGGCATAATGCTTCAGATGAAGCAATAGCAGCTACGCAACCAAATGTTAAAAATTTAATCTCTTTTATTTTATCATTTTCTATTTTTAAACTTACTTTCATTACGTCGCCACATTTCATGTTGCCGACTTCGCCGATTCCTGAAGCGTTCTCTACTTCTCCAGTATGTTGCGGGTTTCTAAAAAGTTCAATTAGTTTTTCATTGTAGTTCAACATTTTAATCACCTTAAAGGTATTTGTAATTTGTAAATTAATTTATTCCGCCTGAACAGGACTCATTTTTCTTAATTTTTCAATAACTTCTTTAACTGAATATATCACATAATCTACTTCTTCTTCAGTTGTATTTTTACTTAATGTAAATCTTATGGCGCCATGCGCAATTTCATGTTTTAAACCTATTGCAAGTAAAACATGGCTTGGTTCTAAAGAATGTGAAGAACATGCAGAACCTGTTGAAACCGCAATGCCTTTTTGATCTAAACTAAATAATATCCCTTCTCCCTCTACAAATTTAAATGAAATGTTAACATTATTTGCTAACCTTTTTTGAGGGTGTCCATTAAGTTTAGTATGGGGTATTTTTAATAGTTCAGCTGTTAATTTATTGCTTAATCTTCTAATGTTAGTTATTTGATTGTCAAGTTTAGCTGCTTCTGCAAACCCTAATATTCCGGGAATATTTTCAGTGCCTGCCCTTATTCTTCTTTCTTGGACTCCTCCTTGTATTTGTGAAACTAAAGGAGTTCCTAATCTTACATAAAGTGCGCCAACCCCTTTTGGACCGTGAATTTTATGCGCGCTTAGACTAATCATATCAACATTTATTTTTAAAACATTAATGGGTTCTTTTGTAAATGTTTGTACCGCGTCTGTATGAAATAAAATGTTGTGTTTATCTGCGATTTTTCCTATCTCTGCAATCGGCTGTATTGTGCCAATTTCATTGTTAGCATGCATTATTGTAATTAATATAGTCTCTTTTTTGATAGATTCTTCAAGTTTTCTTAAATCTACTAATCCGTATTCATCAACTTCAAGATATGTAACAGTAAATCCTTTTTTTTCTAATTCCTTGCACGTATTAAGAACCGCCGGGTGTTCAATTTTTGAAGTAATTATATGCCCTTTTCCTTTTGCATCTGCAACTCCTTTAATTGCTAAATTGTCTGATTCTGTCCCTCCAGAAGTAAATATAATTTCTTCAGGCTTAGCATTTAATTTTTCAGCAATTGTTTTTCTTGCATTTTGTAAAGATTTATAGGCATCTTGCCCAAATCGATGTAAGGATGAAGCATTGCCATAGTTTTCTAAAAAGTAATTTTTTATAGTTTTTGCTACATTTAAATCTACTTGTGTAGATGCTCCATTATCCATGTAAACTATTTTTTTCATTTTAATAACCTTTATTCATTTGAAACAAACTTCACAGCACTCTTCCCTTAAATGATTACATTTATGAATATTACACAAAATTTTGGTTTGTTTTGCTATTTTACATATTCGCTGTATTTGTTCAACAAGCAACTCTGGTTTTTTTGATATAATTTTTGCGCTATTTGTTATTTCTTTTAAAGTAACGTTATTAAATTCTAATTCACTTGCTCTTTTTAACTTCAAATATTGTGTTATTGCCGCCCTTGAAGTACCTAATATCCTTGAAATTTCGCTTTGTTTTAACTCTAGTTTTAATAAGGATTTAGCCAGCTCTCTCCTAATTGCAGGCAGTAAATACCATACTTCTAATTCTTGGGGCATAATTATGGCCATTTTTAAATCTCATCATGATAGTTGTGTTTTGTTAACTATAGTTAACACTTATTTATAAATCTTTTGATTTTTCCCAAGAATTTTTAAACATTTCAGAAACAGATTTAACAAGAAAACTGGAATCTACCCATATTCCCGTATCATAAGCAGGATGAATTTCATTATCAGATTGAAGCATCATTAAAATTTGTTTATTATCAACCATAGTAAACCTATGTAAATAAGAAGATTTTTTTATATTTGCAACTTCTTTATATTTTTCAATTTTTGAATTTTCAAGTTCTCCAAAAACAAAAATATTTGTATTAATATTTCTTATTTTTGCTTCTTTTAAAGAATTAAATATATTTTTGTATGTATTAAAAAGTTCTTCAGCTGAACAACTAATAACAATTTCAGATTTTGCATTATTAACCATATTGTTTATATGATGGTATAATGAAAGTCTAGACTTGATATATCCGGAAATATCAGTAAAATCTAATGTTTCGATACCTTGAGAATGAAGTAAGCTTAATTCTTCAATGAATTCGCCAGTTTTAATATCATCAAGAGATTTTATTTCCTTTTCAGCCATATCTTTTACATTTCTTTTAACTCTTTCAATAACTTCATTTGGTGAAACAGCTAAATATTTGAAAGGTTTCCCTAATTTTGTTATAATAAATCCTTTTTTTTCAAGAGATTCTAGAACATCATATGCTCTTGATCTCGGTACAGTTGCAATATCACTTAATTCTCCGGCGGTTGAAACTCCTTTTGATAATAAAGCACACCATATTTTAGATTCATAGGAGTTAAGACCAAACTCTTTTATTTTGTTTAAAAAATCTATTTTTACTATCATATTCTTTTAATTTTTATTTGCTTTTTAAGGATTTCTATATATTTGTCCCATCAAGGTAACAAAAAGAAATATTCTAATGTAATGATTTAATTATAGAGGAGAGACACCTTAATTTCATATAGAAAAAATTTTTTAAATGAATAACCCCTCCGCAAGCGAAAGGGAATTCTCTAGTTAAACTCCTAACCTTAATAAATTATGAGATATTTTTGAAATTCGTGTATTTAATTAATTATTGTAATCTACAGATACTATAAAATTTTTGATTTTATATACAAAAATAGTCAGATTATTTTTGTATTAAACTATTGAAATAATAAAAATAACCTACATTTTTAATAAAAATAAAAAATTATATCTAATATATATTTATAATTTTATTATTATTTGACTATTATTTATTTGATTTTAAAAAAAAAGTAATAAATATGTTTTATTATTTATTTATATTTTTAATTATTTATTGATTAAAAATTAAATGATTTTTTATTATTGTAGAGTTATAATAGTTTTTAGTTAATTAAATTCGTATTTTATTATTAAACCTTAATTTGTTATATTTTTAAATATATATAATAGAGTATGTTATTGTTAAATGTTTATTATTATTATTATTTTCTATATGGAAAATAATAATATATAAATAAAATTAAACTATAAAATCTAAAATAAATTAAAAATAAATGAATTAATTATAAAATAACTATAATAAAAAATAATAATTAGATATAAAATAATACAAAAATAAAAGTAAATATAGTTTCCAAACGAAATGAAGGGGTATAGGGCAGACAATTGTTAAAAACGAAAACAACAATATTTATATACCTTGAGTTCTTATGGAAAATATGGAAAAGATTAAAAAAATGTTTAATAAACAAAGGAGGAAAATATAATTGACAGAAAAACCATTAGATGATTTTTTTGAAAAATTTTTAAATAAAGAAAGTGTATTTAGCAATAAAAGAATTTTAGAATCAAAATATACTCCTGAAACAGTGCCTCATAGAGATGAACAGATTAAACAAATTGCCAATATACTTGCTCCATGTTTAAAATTAGATAAGCCTTCTAATCTTTTTATTTATGGCAAAACAGGAACCGGAAAAACACTCTCTGTGAAATGCACAACCAACAAAATTAAAGAAATGGCCGATTTAAGAGGAATACCTGTTTGTATTATTTATATAAATTGTAAATTAAAAAGAATCGCCGATACAGAGTATAGATTAATTGCAGAGTTTGCAAAAAATTTAGGTAAAGAAATACCTGCAACAGGTTTACCTACTCAAGAAGTTTATAATTTATTTTATAAAGAATTAGACTCAAAAGAACAATTAGTTATTTTAGTTTTAGATGAAATTGATCAAATTAAAAAAGCCGGAAACCTCATTTTATATAATTTAACAAGAATTAATCAAGGGCTACAAAAATCTCAAGTAAGTATAATAGGGATTTCAAACGATTTAACGTTTGCTGACAATCTTGATGCAAGAGTGAAAAGCTCCTTATCTGAAGAAGAGTTAATATTTCCTTCATATAATGCAATACAATTACAAGAAATTTTAAGAGATCGCGCGGATCAGGCATTTAGAAAAGAATCTATTGAAGTCGGAGTAATAGAAAAATGCGCAGCATATGCCGCACGAGAGCATGGTGATGCAAGAAGAGCTTTAGAACTTTTAAGGGTGGCAGGAGACATTGCTGATAGAGGGGGAGGCAACAGAGTAAAGATAGAGCATATTGATGAAGCGGAATTTAAAATTGAAAAAGATAGAGTATTAGATATAGTTTCATCCCAACCTAAACAATTTCAAGCCACTCTTTTTTCAATAATTTCAATATATTCACAAAGAAAAGGAATGATATTTACAGGAGAGGTTTATGAATTATATAAAGGGATTTGTTCAAAAATAGGGATTATCCCGTTAACACAAAGAAGATTATCGGACATTATTGCAGAATTAGATATGCTGGGAATTATTACTGCTAAAGTTATTTCAAAAGGGAGATATGGAAGGACCAGAGAAATAGATTTGGCAATTCCGCATGGAACAATTGGAAAAATAAATAATATTTTATTAAAAGCATTAGAGCTTAAAGAAGGAGACTAATTATCTCTTTTTTGTTTTTTTGGGGGTATAACATGGATGAAAAAAAGATAGTTTCACATTTCTTAAATAGAGGAATTTTGATGAGTCCGGATGTTTTGATTAATAAGGAATCTTTTGAAAAATTTATGATAGAGAATAAATTAGAGGAAACAGATTTTGAAGCATTGTCTCTTTTTTTTAAAAATAATTTTTATAAAATCGACACAAAAACAGAAGAAAAAAACAATCGTTTTATTATGCCTTTTTCTGAAAAAGAGACTAATAAATTAGAAAATAGGGCAATTAAAATAAACTCAGGGCAAACTGAAAAAATCTCCCCTACTCCTCATTTAAATAATTCCTTGGTGAAAATCGTATTTTCATATGAAGAAGAAAGTAAAAAAAGAACCTGTGAAGATTTTATTTCTTATTTTAAAATCAGATTTAAATCAATAAGAAACATTCTTCAAAATAGGCAAGAGTTACAAAATGTTATTTCTATTCAAAGATTAAACATGAAAAAAGAAAAAGAAACCGTTTCTATAATTGGAATGGTTTTGGAGATACAAAAAACAAAAAAGGGCAATTTAATGGTAATATTAGAAGACTTAACAGATAAAATTACCTGTGTTGTATCTAAAGAGAACACTGAATTATTTGAACAGAGTAAAGAAATAGTTTTGGATGAAGTAATTGGACTAAGCGGGTATTTTAATGGCAGCATTATTTATGTAAATACATTTGTTTGGCCGGATGTTCCTTTTAGCAAAGAGCTTAAAAAAGCGCCAAATGAAGCATATGCTGTATTTATATCAGATACGGAATTTGGAAATAAATTTTTTCAAGAAGCAAGCTGGAATAATTTTATTAAATGGATCAGGGGAGAAATAGGCACTGATGAACAAAAACAGATAGTTCATAAAATAAAATATCTTTTTATTGCAGGCGACCTTGTAGATGGAGTAGGGATTTATCCGGGACAAGAAGCAGATTTAACTATTTCTGATATCTATAAACAGTATGAAGTATTTGCAGAGTATTTAAAACAAATTCCAAAAGAAATAACCATTATTACATCTCCTGGAAACCATGATGCGATGAGAATTGCGGAACCTCAGCCACCTTTATACCGTGATTTTGCTGCAAAAGTATGGGAACTGCCAAATGTGATAAATGTTAGCAACCCCGCAATAATAAATATTCACGCATCAGAATCTTTTCCCGGATTTGATGTTTTGATATATCATGGATATTCTTTTACTTATTATGGTGACAACGTTGAATCATTAAGGACTGCAGGCGGAATTAATAGGACAGATTTAATCCTTAAGTTTCTTATGAAAAAAAGACACTTAGCGCCAACACATCAATCTTCTTTATATTTGCCAACTTCAGAAAAAGATTTTTTATTTATAGAAACCGTGCCGGATTTTTTCGTAACAGGGCACGTTCATCAGGTTGCGGCATTAAATTATAGAAATGTTACATTGCTTAATTGTTCATGTTGGCTGAGTCAAACCCCATATCAAGAGAAAATGGGTGTTAATCCTGAAATTTCAAAAGCAATTATTGTTAATTTACAAACCAGAGAAATAAAAATTATGAGGTTTTAAACCTATGATTGAACAAAAACTGTCAAAAACAATGGAAGAATATTTTAAAACGTTTGATGTTGAGATTAAAAAATGTTATGATGTTGCAAATGATGCGCGAATTAAGGGACTGGATCCGGAAAATAAAATAGATATACCGCTTGCGTTAGATATGGCAGAACGTGTTGAAGGACTTATAAGCGCAGTAATGCCTCAAATTTTGAAGTCCGGGGTGGCGGAAAGAATAAGAGAACTTGAAAGAGAATACGGTATTTTAGATTGGAGAGTAGGTTTAATTGTAGCAATTGAAGTAGCCAAACAAAAATTTTGTAAATTTGAAAATGTAAAAGAAGCAATGGAAACAGGGATAAGGGTAGGGCTGTCTTATATTACATTAGGCATTATTTCTGCGCCATTAGAAGGATTTATTGACATTACTTTAAAAAAAACTCGGGGCGGAGAAGAATATATGGCAATTAATTATGCCGGACCAATACGTGCTTCTGGTGGGACTGCTGAAGCAGTTTCAGTTATTATTGCAGATTATGTAAGAATGAAAATGGGTTATGCAAAGTATGACCCTGATGAGAATGAAGTTAAGCGGTTTTGTACGGAGTTGGATGATTATCATGAACGATGCGCAAATCTTCAATACCGCCCTTCTATGGAAGAAACGGTATTTTTAGTAAAGCATATTCCTGTGGAAATCAGTGGAGATCCTACAGAAGAAAAAGAAGTTTCTAACTATAAAGATTTACCAAGGATTAAAGTAAATAGGGTTAGAGGCGGGATGTGTTTAGTATTGGCTGAAGGGATTGCACAAAAAGCCCCAAAGGTTTATGCCAAACTTAGTAAATGGGGCGAAGAATTTGGTTTGAAAGATTGGTTATGGATGAATGATTTTTTAGAATTACAAAAAAACATGAAGGCTAAACTTAAACTGTCTGAGTTAGATAAAAAAGAGGATGGAAAAGAAAAACCCCAAATTATGCCAAACTTTACTTTTATTAAAGATTTGGTTGCAGGCAGGCCTATTTTAACATATCCTCTGGCCCAAGGGGGGTTTAGATTAAGGTACGGGAGGGCGCGCACTTCCGGCTTTGCAGCATACTCCATTCACCCTGCTACAATGGTCGTATTAGATAATTTTATTGCAACAGGCACACAATTAAAAGTAGAAAGACCGGGTAAAGCAACGGTAGTAAGTCCTTGTGATACTATTGAAGGGCCAATAGTTAGGCTTACAAATGGAAATGTATTAAGGCTTGACAAAGAAGAAGAAGCAATTAGTTTAAAAAAAGAAGTTGATGAAATACTTTATTTAGGAGACATTTTAATTGCATATGGGGATTTTGTTGAAAATGGGCATAAACTAGTGCCTGCAGGCTATTGTGAAGAGTGGTATTCGCAAGAGCTTGAAAAAGCTATCGTTAATGCTTTTGGTTCACTTGATTTGGCTAAACTCGTGGATTTAACAGGGATAGATTTTTACTTAATTGAATCTTTATTAAAAGGCCCCTTAAGAACCAAGATTTTTGCAGAAGACGTTTTAAAACTTTCAAAAGAATTAAAAATTCCACTGCATCCTAGTTATACATTTCATTGGAATGCGATAACTCTTCAAGAATATAATTATTTAATTAATTTTATTGAAAAAATAAGCGTGGTCAAAGAAGAGGGGATTATAAAAAAAATAATTTTTCCCTACATTAAAAAAATTAAAAGGATATTTGAATTGTTAGGAATTCCTCATATTTTAGTAAATAAGGAATTTGTAGTATTAAATAAAGACAATTCTTTAATTTTTCTTTCAAATTTAAATTATAAAGAAGAGTTTGATGTTAATTCAATTATAAAAATAATTCAGGATAATCAAGATAAAAAAGTTCTTGATATTGTTAATTTAGTTTCTGAATATAAAGTAAGAGACAAATCTGGTACTTTTATAGGGTGTAGGATGGGCAGGCCGGAAAAAGCAAAAATGAGAAAATTACCGGGAAGTCCGCATTTATTGTTTCCCGTTGGTGAAGAAGGGGGCAGAATGAAATCTTTTCAAAGTGCCATGGAGAAAGGAAAAATAGGTTCTAATTTTCCCGCATATAAATGCGAATATTGTAATAAAAACCTTATTTTTCCAATATGCAGTGTTTGCGGAGCTAAAACAAAACAATTATTTTTTTGCCGATTTTGTAAAAAAGCAATTGAATCTTCAGAGTGCATTTTAAAATCTTCTGAGGGAGTTTTGCATGGCAGGGCTCAGCGGTTTAGCGCACAAACTATTGATATTAAAACATTATTTGAAGAGGCGAGAAAAAAATTAGAGATGAAAACTTTCCCTGATTTGATAAAGGGCATTAAAGAAACCATTAACAAAGACCACATCCCCGAAAGTTTAGTTAAGGGCTTGCTTAGGTCTAAATATGAAATTTATGTAAATAAAGATGGAACTACAAGATATGATATGATACAAATGCCAATTACTCATTTTAGAGCAAAAGAAGTAAGAAGCAGTGTTGATAGGTTGAGAGAATTAGGATATTATGAAGACATATACCATGAACCCTTAGTTTCTGCAGAACAATTAATAGAGTTGAAACCTCAAGACATAATTCTTCCATGTTGCCCTGAAAGCATGGAAGAAGGAGCGGATGAAGTTTTGTTAAGAGTAAGTAAATTTATTGATGAATTACTGCAGAAACATTATGGGTTGCCTCATTATTATAATCTTAAATCAAAAGAGGATTTAGTGGGGCATTTTTTAATCAACTTAGCGCCGCATACTTCAGCAGGGATTGTTTCTCGCATTATTGGATTTTCTAAAACGCAAGGCATGTATTGTCATCCGATGGCGCATGCAGCTACGCGCAGAAATTGCGTATATCCTGCTACAAAATTTATTTATTCAAAGAAAGACGTTTTAAATGTAACAGAGATAGGGAAATATGTTGAAGAATTAATTCAAAATAATTATTCTATTTCAAAAATGGATGAATTTGGTACAGTAAAAGTTGAATGTCCAAACGATTTATTTGCTTTTGGTGTAGATCCATTCACTAAAAAATTAAAAAAAAAGAAAATTAAATATTTTATTAAAGGCAAATCTCCCAAGCAGTGGGTTAAAATTACGACTACAACTAACAGGGAACAGATAATGACTCCTAATCACGATTTTATGTATGTAAATCATAATAATTTTGAATTTAAAAAGGCAAAAGAGATTAAAGTGGGAGACAAATTAGGGATATTAAACAAATTTGAAAATAATAATAAATCTAATTTAAAGTTAAACCTGATTAAATTATTAATTGAAAATGTACCGGATAAAAATTTAAAAAATATTTTTTTAATTAATCAAGTCGATGTTAAAAGAAAAAGAAATACATTATATCATATTAAAAATTTAAAATTAGATAGTGATGAATTGGCTAAAAATAATCTTCTTAAGATTAGATATTCAAAAAGGTTATTTAACCCTTATTTATGGTTTGATGAGAATATTGCTTCTTTGTTAGGATATTATTCTGCGGAGGGGCATTGCAGACAATCTGCTTCTGTTTCTCAAGTTAGTTTTAGGATACAGGATAAAGAAATACAAAATAAAATACAGGAATTGATAAAAACCGTTTTTAAAATAAAACCTAATCTTGGAGAAGATTCAACAAAGATTACTATTTGTGATCAAATGATATATTTATTATTCAAATTCGTTTTTCAAGCCGGATCAAATGCTTATAATAAAAAAGTACCCGGACTCATATTAAATGCGCCTGATAGTTTAGTTACACATTATATATCCGCGTTTATTGATGGAGATGGAAGTGTAATTCCCCAAAATAATTCAGTAGTTTTATATTCTGTTAATAGAAGTTTATTAGATGATATTTCCTTTTTATTGTTAAGGTTTAATGTATTTTCGAAATATCATACAACAAAACCAAGATTACCCGGGAAAACAGTACTAGAAAAATATGTGAAGCTAGGCAAACAACCTAAAACTCATATTTTACATCATTTGATTATAAACGGGAGGGACATTACAAAACTTAAAAGTACATTAAAATTAGTTTCTAAAAGCAAAAGTTTGAAACTATCGATTCTTAAAAATAATGAAGACTTAAGGAAAACTCGGTTCGGAAAAAAGTATTACGAAATAAAAGAAGAAAATGATGTTATATTTGATTATGTGAAAAAAGTTGAATTAATAAGAGATAATTCTTCTTCATATTGTTTAGAAATTGATTGGAGTACAAAAGAGGATAGAAATATTTTATGGGGAGAACAAATTTTAAATGCGCGATGTGACGGCGACGAAGCAGGAGTTATGCTGTTGCTTGATGGGTTATTGAACTTTTCTAGGCAATTTTTACCTGACCGTAGAGGTGGGCGCACAATGGATGCATGTTTAGTTTTAACTGCGCACCTAGTTCCTTCGGAAGTGGATACTGAAGTGCATAATTTGGATATTGTATGGAAATATCCGTTAGAACTTTATGAAGCCGCATTGAAGTATGAAGAAGCATGGAAAATTAAGATTAAAAAAATAGGGGATACTTTGGGAACTGATGCCCAATATGAAGGGATGGGGTTCACACATGATACTGATAATTTAAATGCAGGAGTAAGATGTTCAGCATATAAAACATTGCCAAGTATGCAAGATAAACTGGTTGGGCAGATGGAATTGGCAAGAAAAATTAGGGCAGTTAATTCGACTGATGTTGCAACATTAGTTATTGAAAAACATTTTATAAGGGACATTATGGGTAATTTAAGAAAGTTTTCACAACAATCTTTTAGGTGTGTTGGCTGTAATCACATTTATAGAAGACCTCCTTTAGTAGGTAAATGCACAGAATGCGGTGGAAAATTGATTTTTACAATTTCTCAAGGTTCAATAATAAAATATTTAGAACCCAGTTTGGAACTTGCAAGGAAGTATGGAGTTAATCCTTATCTTAGCCAATGTTTGGAATTACTTAAAAGAAGAGTTGAGGGCGTTTTTGGTAAAGAAAAAGAAAAACAAGCAGGATTAGGCGCGTGGTTTTAAACTAATTAAAGAAGTGCGTTTAAGGTAGTTTTTTTTGATTAGGATATTTATTTTTTTTAAAAGGGAGTGGAATGACAGCGAATTTGTAATTTAGAAGTTTATTCTAAAGATTCAACGAATACACAAATTGCATAAGGGACATTTGCGATTTTTTTAATATTTGTTTTTTCTATTAATTCTTGTTTAATTGCAAAGTTAATTGATTTTTGTCCGACAATATTTAAGGAACTAAATTTACTTATTTCTTTTAGTATCTCTGGTTCATTCATTTCTTTGCCGTTATAGAAATTTGAAGTAAGATCAAGTTGTAATTCTCCTTCTTCATAAACTTTGCCAAGTAAATCTGAGTCACATATTGCTAAGATAGATTTTCCGTCATGTGTAGTATGGAGTTTAATAATCATTTTTATATTTTACTTTTAACTGGATGTTTTGCGCCACATGCCATACATTTAATAAAAGCGAAATCGCCTTCTTTTAGAATGGTGGTATCTGGTTTATTACATTCTTTACATAAAACATATTCTTTTGCGTATCTTTCGATTTTTTCATTAATTTTTGAAGCTGACACTTTTGCACCGATTATTAAAGAGGTTTTGGTTATTTCGCCTGGCGTTGCCAGTTCTTTTAATAAATATTTTAGCAAGTGCTGGGCATCTCTGCGTAAAGCATCAATTATTTGCGTAAAATTAGTAATAATTGTTTTATTTCCCTGAATATGCCCCTTTACTTTTGGGATTTCAAATCTTTCAGTATTTTTTACATCTTCAGGCAGTTCTTTTTTTGCCTTTTTTAGCATTTCTTTGTAATCCATATTATTCTCAGAATTGGGCTTTGTTTATAAATGATTTGGTTTATTGGCGTTATAGAAAAATTAATTATATGAGGTTGATTTTAGGTTAGTATATTTGGGTTTTGATAACGATAAATGAAATAAAAAAGTTCAAGCTCCATACATTTTTTGTAAACCGGTTATGTCTGGTTGTCCAAGACTTCTTTTAGAAGTTTCACCATAGTTAGAGTAGCCATACATTGTTACTGTTGAACATGCTGTGCTGTATATATCACCCAAACCAACTCCATGTCCAAGTTCGTGTGTTACTATATTTTGTAAGTCCATTACTGACGGATTTATTACGGCGTCTCCCCATGTATATCTTGTGTTATAAAGCTGGTCAAATTCTACTATTTGTTTGCCTCTTCTTGTGTACCATATTGATGTTACTGCTATAACATTATTATCCGGGTAGTCGCCAAAAGCAATCGTATTCACAAAGTTTTGCACACCATATTGTACATTATAATCAACTGTATAAACATTATTAAATAATTCGCTCATTGTTGCAGCATCCCAGATTTCTGCTGATGTTGATATTGTCGAAGTTACAAAATCTTCTGTTAATCCCTGAGGATTAACTGGATTAATTATATAATTTACAGGTAAAGTAGACCATTTTACCCCTAAAAGTTTATAACAGGTTTCTGTTTTTGGTTGGTTACTTGGATTACTTGATTTTACATAATGTATAAAATCTACTCTTTCTAAATCCCATTCTCCTGATTCTGTTTCAGTTATCACTGGAGAATTTTCTAGAACTCTTGCATTTTCTTTTGCCCGGTCATTTGCTGGAATAAGCATAGAAGCGGCTACAGTAACTGAAAATACCAAAGTTGTTATTATTAAAATAGATGTTAACCAGTATAATTTTATTTTCATTTTATGGACTCCAAAATATATTTAATCATATTGCTTATTTAAATATTTCTATTTTTTGTATGTGCATAGCTTTGCTGGTTTGGTTGTAGATACATTATTTAAAAATTAGTATCTTCAGATTTAACCATAACTGCAAGAGTGTTCTTGGCTACTTTAGGTTTTAAATAATATATTAATATACAGACAATGAACTTTCTGGACAGCGCCTAAAATAAGGAATATTTATATATGAATATATTTATAATGAATTATATCTGTAGAGACAATGAAACAAAAAGCAGAGCTAAGTTTGGAGACCCTTATTGCAATTTTAATTTTCTTAATTGGATTTATCATTGCTTATTTGGTTTATATTCAAATATTTGATGTTTTGAAATGAAAAAAAAAGGGATGGCGGTTGAAGAGTTATTAAAACTGATATTAATTTTAATAGTTTCAAGTATACTTTTTTATGGAGTCTACAAAACTTCTGCCATATTTTCTGAAAGAGGGGATGTTGAAAAATGCAGGTTAACTGTTTTAGCAAATTCCCAAGTTCATGAAACTGTGGGAGTTACAGGAAATTTATTAGGATATAGTAAACAGGTTCCTATTCAATGTCCAACTACTTCTTTAAAAATTGAAGGCAAAACTTTAATCGAACAATATCAAATATTTGCTGAAGAACTAAAAAGTTGTTGGTATAAGGTGGGAGAAGGAAAGTTGCAAGTTTTTGGTAAAGAAGGTAATGATTATTGTTTAGTTTGTTCTGAAATTATGGCTCAAGACAATTTAAAATCAAGTAAAATTATGGAATATATCAAATCCAAAAATATGTCAAAAACTGAACAGACCTATGCACAATATGTTGGAATTCCTGAAAGTTATCCTTTATTTGTGACTAGATTTTTAACTCCGACCATTAAAAAAATGAAGGAATTAGATACAGTGGAAAAAGGTAAAGAATATTTGTTAGTTTTTGTGCGTAATACTCTAGGAATACCTCTTGAACTAACTGGAATGATACCATATTTAAGTACATTAGTTAATACAAAAGAGGTACAGTCTATCATCTTTTTGCCTAAAGAAGAACTTGCAGGTTCTGGTTTATGCAGTAAACTTTATTGGGAGAAGCAAGAAAAAAATGGATAAGAAATCCCAGACAGAAGCAAACCCTATAAGGTTTTTGTTAGGTTCTATTTTAATTATAATTATAGCATTTATAATTATTTCTTTTCAATTTAATTTATTTGATATTTTAAAATCTGCTTCAACTGATAATGCCTGTAAATCTAGTGTAGTTTTAAATTCTGTCGCTAAATTAAGCGGTAATGAATTTATGGATGAAATAAAATGTCCAACAAGAGATATTAAAATTTCAGATGAAAAAAAAGTTTTTCCAACAGTTGCAAACGAACTTTATAATTGCTGGGACAATTTTGGGAAAGGTAAACTTGATTTATTTAAAAAAGAAAAAGGAATGTATTGTGTAATTTGCAGCAGGATCGAGTTTACAGATTTAGAGGGTAAAAAACCCGGGCTTTTTTCGTATTTATATAAAACTAAATTACTTAATCAAGATAAAACATATTATGATGCATTATTTGATGTTAATTTTGATACTATAACGGATGCCGCGGTTGAAGAATTAATTCAAACCCATATAAATAAAAATGATAATTTAGATTTGAGCAAACCCCTCGGAATAATGTTTTTATATGATAAAACAGATATTAATATTGGAAAAGGAGAATCAACATTTTGGGGTGCTACTACTGGATTTTTAGCGGGAGTTGGTACAAATGCATATTTAGTTTCTATAGGTGGAGTATCATTTTTAGGGTTTACAGTAGTGCCAACGCTTGTATTAGGCAGCGGGGCCATAATTACTGGGGCGTCATTAGGAACATATATTGGTTATTTGTTTGGCCATGAATCATCATCCGAATGGAGAGCAGGGGTAGTAACTATGCCTTTGGAACAAGCAAACATTGATAAACTTGGATGTGTTAATTTACCTGTAGGTGGAAAAGAGATTGAAATTATTGTTTCATAAAAAAGGGTTAGATATGGATATCCAGATGGTAGCTTGGATGATATTTTTATTAGTTGTGTTTGTCATAATTTTAATGCTTATTTTTGGAGTCGGAGATTTTTTTACAGGGATATTGCCTGATTTAAAGTGGTTAGTCGGATGAAAAAAGGAGAAATGTCAGTTACGAGGTTGGTTGCAGTTTTAATAATTGTAATGTTATTAATCGTCTTAGTAATGGGTCCAGGGGGCGCGCTTAAAGATGCAGTTAATAGTGTTTTAAAATCTTTAAAGATACTTACCCCTAAGGATGATGGAGAGTATGTTCCTGTAGATATTGATGAGTTATCTTGTTCCGGTTTATCGGCTTTTTTTAAAGATGAAACAGCTTTTGCTCAAACTCCAGAGAATTTGGTAGCTGCTTATGGGAGATATATTAACCAGGAGAACTTATGTTCTGATAAGTTAAGTGCTAACATTCTTTTTGCTATTACTGATGCCTATTTTAAAGGAGATATTTTAAAAACAGATACTGCAAAGCGATTTAATGAGTTAGCAGGCTTATTTGAAAAATTACCTCGAAATATTGATCAAACTTATTTAGTTGGATTATATTTTAAAAGGTTGGGCGAATTAGGTTTTTATGAGGGTGGCTCTGGGGGTTATACATTTTTATATCGTTCAGCGCTTTCTAATTTTGCACAAGTATCAAGAGATAAAAATTCTAAATATTATGCTGATGCTAATTTTCAATTAGCTGAATCAAATATTAAATTTGAATATGATAATAACGACGAATTAATCTTTTTAAAAAGGCCATTAAATATAAATGATTTTAAAGATGCATCTTTAGAGCTAGTTGCAAATCAGAGATATGCCGCTGTTGAAATGGCGCTTCAAAAAATTAAAGATTATTCTGGTTTAGAGGGTATTAAAAGTTATATTGCTGAATCAAATAAGTATATTGAGATGTTAAATCTTGTTCTTAGTAAAGATAAAATTGATTTGATTACAGCTTATAATCAAGCCGGACCAAACGACAAACAGCACATTTTGGAAGCTCTTTTATTTCAATATTCCAAACAATTTAAAGAAGAAGATACTGGTTCTATATCTGCAAGCTATGGCGAATTTAATAATTTTATACAACAAATTAATCCATTTGCATTAACTTATGACACTTCAGATTATATATTTGGAAGCATTTTAGAATCGCATTACAGAGTGTTTATTAAGATTAATTTGCCGCTGGCTAAAACTAATTATGAGGCTCTTGAATTGAAGATGTTAGAGGAAATAGGTATAATAACGAAGGCTGAAATTATGCCCAGATATAAAGGATATTTAGAACGCCGATTTAAAAATAATCCTTTTATTTATTTAGGATCAAGTTATTTAGATCAATTTATTCAAACCGATTTGGCGCTTTATAGTGAGTCTTTAGAGTATGAGAGAACAAATGACCCTGAAGCAGCATTTATAGGTTATAAAGAAATTATTTCTAACTATCCTAATTCTTTGGTTTATAACAATGCCCTAGAGAGATATAAAATTATTGCACCAAAATTTATTTTTTTAAAAGTAAATCGAGAATATTCTCAACGTCTCAGTGTGACTATGCCGGATGGTTCTTCAGGGGCATTAGATAAAGCAATTACTATTTTTGGGGAGATGGTGGATAAAGGAGAGTATCGTGCGAATAGAGAAAATGGACAGAAATTACAATTAGAATATAAGGATAAATTAAAAGACTTGCTTTCAGAATTAGAACCTACAAATGAAGACATAAAGGTAGGGGTTTCTTTTAACACTAAAGAAAATTTAGATTTAAAAAAGAAATTGGATGATGCAGGAAAAGAATTGGGTGGATGCGGAGACTGGTTTAAATCTTCATTTTTAGGGTCATCCTTTGAAAATGAGATTTGCGTAAAAAGTTTTTATGATTTAAACATTGGCTGTCAGGTTAATGGCATTTCTTATCTTGCTTCATGTGTTCCAGCGCCGCGCAATCATAAAGTTTAAATAAAGAAAAAATGAAATTATTAACAATGAAAAATAAAAAAAATACAAATATAAAAAAATCTGAACTTTTTATAAATTTTCGTTCCAGGAAAGCGCAGGGATTATCAATCGACATAATGGTATTAATTGCGCTTGCACTAGTTATTATTGTGGTTATGGTGTATTTGTTAAGCTCAAGAACTAAGATTTGGGTAGACAGTACGGAAGATTGCAAAGCTAAAGGGGGAGAATTTATGTCATCAGCAGATTGCAAAGCAAAAGGCGGAGTTTCGAGCTTTCTACCGAATCCTTCAAATCAAAATGAATATTGTTGTTTATTCGGGTGATTAAGTATGGAAAAAAGAGGCATGACGGGAATAGAAATTTTGATTGCGTTTATAATTGGTGCATTAATCATCTATGTTGCTTATACTCTCATTTTTAAAGGACTGGGAGGTATTGAATCTGTATACCCTGCGATGAATGATGCGCAGGCAGGAGTTTGTCAAACTTCTTTAAAGTTAAGTTATCAAATCAGAGGTAAAGAAGTTCCGAAAGAGTATGATTTGGATAATGATGGAATTTATTTATTCTGTGATTCCTGCGAGTGCATAACCTCCAATTGTAAGAATGACATATCAAATGATAAAGATAAAGACGGATATTATTTTGGGTGTGATTTGAAAGATGATGATTCTAAATCAGGTCCTTCCAATTTGTGTAAAGAGCAATATAAAACTTTAAAACGGTGCTGTTATAGTAGCGGCGGTAATACTAAAGACTTATGTGCAGAACAATTACCAAGTTAAAAATATATTAATATGAAATTCTATAAAAAGGGCGCGGCGCAAGAAGCAGTAAAACCGGTTGTACAGGTCTTGTTAGGAATTTTAATAGTATTAGGTTCTTTTTATTATTTAGCTTCATTAGGTTCTTTGCTTATACCTAAAGATATTGATCCTGTTACGGATGCAAACTTTAAATCTTTAACTAATCAGATACAAACAATGATTGATAATCCAGAGAAAATTGTCGTTGAAAGACATTTTCCGTTTCAGATTGAGGAAAACTATGTATTGGTTGGGTTTAATAAAAATGAACAGACGTCACTGACTTCTTGTGTTGATTTTGTTGATTATCCTAATAGCTATTTTACTATTAAAAAGCCAGCTAATAAATGTGGAGACAGTGCTTGTCTTTGTATATTTTTAAAAGAAGACGAACAAATTGGAAAAGTTTTAGAATGTAAAATCTACCCTGAAGTAAATAATTTTTATACTTTTCAAAATCCAGTTATCTCTGAAGGGGTAAACGTGTTTAGACAAAATTTTAGAGGAGTAAATACCAATAAGAATGAGGAAGAGTATAAATCAGATATTTTTTATTTAGCTAATCTTGTTGTTTATGGTTATTGTGATTATCCGTTAAAAGATACTGCAAAATCAGATGATAAATTGGGAATTATTAATCTTTATTTTGAAAAGTTAGACAAAAATGGTAAAAATATTTTAATAACTTATGAAAGTAATCAAAGGGATTTTGATAAAAGAGTGAAATATTTGCAAGATTTGGTAAAGACAAATTAAAACTTATTTTAAAGGGAGAATCGATATAATTGTTTAATATGCTAGTCTTCTTTCTAATTTTTCTGTTTTTGCGGGGTTGATTTTATCAAAACCATTTGTTTTTTTAGTTTTAAATTTGATATGATGAGCTGGTCCTCCTTTAAACCTTGGACACTCCGATTGCATAGTTGCCCTAAATCCATAGCATTTTCCAACATCTGCATCTTTTAAATAAAAGGTTATGTTTTTTGCATTTTCAAATAAATTTTCAAAATTAGGCATAAACCTGTAACCTTGAGCACCACTAATTAATGAATTAAGTTGAAGATTTATGTTTTCACCATAATAATTTCTTTCTTCCTGTGTCAAATTTTCCCATTCAACTTGTTTTAGTTGTGGTTGATTCTCCTCTATGCTAATCTCATAGATTGTATTAGGGAATTCTCTTAAAGGGACTTTGTTATTTATTTCTAATAAAGTAATATATTCACCATTTGGTTCAAGCTGTATTGCTATTTCTGGTGTTCCCATGTCATATTTTTCATTGAAATATAGGGAGAATAGCATTTCTTCAATAGGGTCTTTTGGGTCCACTGCAAGAGTATATTTTAATATAGTAGACTGTGTAATATTATTATCTTCTGCAATTATTTCCCAACGGGGGTTTGAATAATCTATTTCAGGTATTTTGTTTCCCATGACTTCTCTAATCATCACGGTAGAAGTTTTGTTAGCAGATCTTTTATCTTTGCAGTAAATGTCATAGGAATTCGGATCATATGATTGACCTGTGCCACAAGCTACATTACTGGCTAATAAAGCTACAGTTGCACTATATAATATGCTTTTTTTCACTTTTTTAAATGTATCTGCCATACTTTTATGTAAGGTAGATATTATATTTTCAAGTACCATTGTGATAAAAAATGAGTAATTGGGTGATTTATATAAGTTACGGTTGTTTGGCGCTGTCCAGAGTCATTTCATTGTCAATTAGTATCTTCAGATTTAACTATAATTGCAAGAACATTCTTGGCTACTTTATGTGTCAAAATATATACTAATATACAGACAATGAACTTTCTGGACAGCGCCGGTTGTTTTGGAGATATGATTTGAGATTAACATATAATTCTTAGATTAATACGATGCTTATAAAATAAGTTTAAATTTATATTTAATTTAAACATCAGAATTCCACCTGTCTCTAGAATCTTTGATTTAGCGTATTGAAATGGCTCAGCCACTTCCTGTGTATTGGCCCCGCTGATTTTAATAGTATTAAATAAGTTACGATGTTTACCAAAATCATTATAAACTATAATAATCCTATTTTATTATATGTTTAGTAATAAAAAGGGGCAAGAGATGGGGTTAGAAACAATTAAAGAAATTGTCTTACTTTTTTTAGTAGCGGGCTTATTTACTATGTTTCTAGTTAATCTTAGGAGCGATACATATTTTGAACGCAGTTATTTGGCAAGAGATTTGTCGCTAATAGAACAGGGGATTTATGCAAGTCCTGGAAAAATTTTAAAATACACTTATTATCCGATTGGAGGAACGAGTCTAAAATTAGGAAGCGCAGATATTGAGAATGAAAAATTCAATCAAATAATTCTTTCAAATTTTGATTATAGCTTTGATCAAAATAAGGTTGAAGTAAAAGACAAAACAGTTAGAGATAATGTAGCTAAAAGTGGGGCTAAGTATTATGCGTATTTAAAAAAAGAATTTATGAATGTTGAATTAAAAGAGCCACCAAGTATCGAGTTTAAAAAAATAAGCCAATTAGAGATATTGAATTCAGATGAATAAAAAAGCCCAGTTTGAAATGGAACAGATTTTACAGATTCTTAGAGTTATGGTTCTAAGTGTAATCGTTTTAATTATTTATGGTTTAGTTAGTTTAGGGATTAATAATAATATAGAGATTTTTCATGCAGAGTCTCAACTGATAATTCAAAGAATAGTATATAGCGCTGAAGGAATTAATTTTTATGATGCTGAGCTTGATAGGACATTTCCCGGGATGATTGATTCTACCAAATTTAGTAGTGGACATCTTCAATCAGTTTTTAATTTGCCTGATGATGACCAACATTTGGCAGTAAAACTTTCTTTAACTATTGAAGGTGAAGAAGAAAAATTGGCTTATCTTAATCAAGAATGGTTTGATAGATGGATTGAGCTTACAAGTTTTTTAGGTAAGGGTGGAAGACAATTAAAGTCTGAAATTTTTCCTGTAATATATTTTGATAAAGAACAAAAATTGAAAAAACAGGGAATTTTGAAAGTTGAGGTAATCATTAGAAATGATTAATAACATGTTAAAGAACAAAAAAGGGGGTATCGAAGAAGGTTTAACCGGGTTTTATTCTTACACATTCATCTTTTTAATATTTTTGGTTGCTTTTTTCATATTTTCAATTAATCCTAAAATGGCGATTGAATCTACAATTACCGCTAAAACTAGTGATCTTAATAGCAATACTATTTTAAGAAATTTGCTTAATACCCCCGTAGATAATAATGGATGGAATGTTGCAGATTTGATTATTTTTTCATCTGTAAGCGGCTGTATTAATAGTGATGTTAATTCGTTAGAAGGTTATTGTTTGAGCTTAAATAATAATATACTTAAATTATTAGGCGGGTTTAAAAAAGGGCAATGGCAATTAACTATTACCTATCCCGATGCTCGTGTATTTTTAATTAAGGGACCTGAACTTTCATCTGGGACAGTCAGGAAATCTTATAAATTTCCTTCATTAAACGGGGAAATAAAATTGGATTTGGATGCATTGGCAGAATGAAAAAAAAAGGTTTTGTGTATAATGTTGGACTAGTATTTGTAGTTTTGATAGTTTTAATTAGCGCTTTTATTATTTTATCAAATAAGAAATCAAAATTTGCAGGTGAAATAGGTGAACAACAGTTTGCTTTAATTGAACATTATCAAAAAGTTGAAGACGAGTTATTTGTGAGAGATCGAAATGTCAAACTTGAGATTTCTGAGTCGTTACAATATTTGGCAAATAACGGAGGTTTTACAGATAAATCAAATTGTGCGGACTTTAATGGATTAAATATGTGGACAAAACAAGGCAGTGTTGTATCTAATTATGAAAAGTGTTTCCCATTCGAAGAAATTGAAGATTTAAAGAAGTCACTTTTAAAGAATTTAGAACCTAAATTAAACTCATTCAAAGTTGTTCCTGTTACTATTTCAATTTTAGAAAATAGGCTAGAGTTTATACACATTTCAAAAGAAAAATTAATTTCTCCGTTTTATTTTGGAGATATATTATTATTAGATACGGAAGGGGAGGAATTTCTTAAAAATGGAGAATATTCAGTAACCCCCTCTTTTAGAATTGAGTTTCCTTATTCATTTGATGAGTATGAGCTTGCAAAAAAATGGGTTGAAGAAAAAATTCAACAATGCGCCAAGTTTAATACACAGGATGAAAATTTCTTTAAATGCATTTATCCAGACAATGATAAAGAATATCCTCAAATTGTTGGGTCTGATTGTGAGTCTAGGAAGGTTTTGTCTATTTTTGGCAGGGTTGTGCCTTCTTGTTTAAAATCAAAATATAAAACATTACATGGTTTGCCTGATATTAAGTTTGCGTTTTATATTCCGGATCTTTCAAAGCCAGAGCTTGATTTTAGGAGTTATTTCAACGGGGGGGTCTTTGATTTTACAGGCCTATTATCTTTATTTCAGGCTGAATACGGATTATCTATTAATCGAATTGAGGTTGCCATTTTAAAAAGCATTGGTGATGAATTGCCGAGTAATTTTGAAAATGTGCAAGGCAACATTTATTCTTTATCCAGGCCGGGAGAACCTTATGATAAAACTAAAAGTTACTATTTTAATTTTAAAGTTGTTGCTAAAGGAATAAAGCCAGAAGACGCGAGAGAGTTTGATTATAGGACTAGTATAAATTGATTATACGTCCAGTTAAACCAATGCTTTTAAAATATTTGAAATTATTAAAAATAATGTAAAATTAAAGTTATTAATTCTAATATATAAAATCTACAAGCTAAATATATTTAAAAGTAAAGGGTTCACTTTCTATTAAGATGTTTAAACTGCCTTTACCTGACATTATACAGAAAATTAAAATTGGTTCAGGTATTTCTGATGAAGATATCAATCAGAAAATAGATGTTAAAATGCAACAGTTATCAGGGCTTATTTCTAAAGAAGGCGCAGCGCACATTGTTGCAAATGAATTAGGCATTAAATTATTTGAACAAACTTCCGGAATTTTAAAGATAAAAAATATTTTAGCTGGGATGAGGAGTGTTGAAACTGTAGGTAAAGTTTTTAAGAAGTATGAAATGAGGGAGTTTACAAAGAACGATGGCATTGGGAAAGTTGCAAGTTTTATGTTAGCTGATGAATCTGGTTCAATTAGGACGGTAATGTGGAATGATCAAGCTAATCTTTTTTCTAATTTTAATGAAGGTGATGTGTTAAAGGTTGAAAGCGCATATGTAAAAGAAAATAATATGGGGAGAAAAGAGCTTCATCTCAATGATAGAAGTAAAATTGTCATAAATCCAATCGGTATTGAAGTGAAGACTGTATCAGGCAGCATTATTCAACGTAAATTTATTAAAGATTTAATGAGTGAAGATACTAATATTGAATTGTTGGGCACTATTGTACAAATATTTGAGCCTAAATTTTATGAAGTCTGTCCCCAATGCAGTAAAAGAATGAAACCTGCTGAATCTGGTTTAGCTTGTCCAATTCATGGAAACATTGATCCGGATTATGGATATTTAATGAATATAGTATTGGATGACGGCACAGGTACAATGCGCACTGTATTTTTTAAAGACCAACTTCATCAATTATTAAATAAGTCTAAAATTGAAATTATGCATTTTAAAGATAATCCTGCAGATTTTGAGCCTGCAAAACATGAGTTACTTGGACATATTGTAAAAATTAATGGAAGGGCTTCGCTTAATACAATGTTTGATAGGATTGAATTTGTTGGACAAAGCGTAGAAATGGATCCTAATCCTGATGAAGAAATAGCTAAATTGGATAAAGTTGTTGAAGAGATTGTGCAGTAGGCATATCACACAAGATTTATATTCTTAGAAATCAATTTATTTTTTGGGAGGCAGAGGTAAATATATGTTGTTTTATACACACCTAACCTTTGCATTTTTAGTCGGAATGTATTTAATTCCGTCGCAAATATTGTTAGTCTTAATAGGTTCAATGATCCCCGATATTGATAATGCGAATAGTCGGGTCAATCGCGGATTAAAGATTACAACGATTTTTTCTTATTTGTTTAAACATAGGGGTTTTACACATTCAATATGGTTTGGTTTTGGATTGTTTATTTTATTAAACTCTATTTTACCTCAGTATACATTTGCTTTAGTTTTAGGTTTTGCCTCTCATTTGGTAATTGATTCTATTACTAAGAAGGGCATTAATTTTCTTTATCCAGTTGCAAGGTTTCATGTTAGTGGTTTTATTGAGACTGGAAAAGGCGGAGAGAAATTAATTTTGATACTTTTAATTATTGCAATAGGGATTAGTTTTATGTAATAATGCCTATATTTTTTTATTTGCCTATAAAATTTTATTTTATATAAATTAAACTAAATGTATTGCATTTTGCTACTTTAAAGCCATTATTCAATTGATAACTGGACATGTTTGTATAGAGGCTGTTTTATAAACACTGGACACTGGACATTTAAGGATGAGATTTATAAATAATTAAAGTTTTAGATATAGTAGAGGTTCTTGGCCAAGACGTCTCCCGACCCTACGGGGTTGTTGAAATAAAATGCGAAAGCAAAGGAGGTGTTCAAAAATGAACCAAACAAACAAATACGAAAATAGTTTTGGAGCTAACATTCCAGAAAAAAAATTCAGTACTGGTGCAATACAGGCAACAGTGTGGAGAAATAATACCAAATCAAAGAACGGGGATTCTTTAGAATTTAGAACGATTTCTTTTGATAGGAGGTATAAGGACAAAGAGGGTAACTGGCAGTCTACTAAGACTTTAAGGATTGCAGATTTACCAAAAGCGGTTGTAGTTCTCAATAAAGCGTTTGAATATGCTGTATTAAAAGATACCATAAGCATTACTGAGGAATATACCGTTTAGAAAGTTTTTATTTTTTTTATTTTTTTTAATGAGTAGCGCAGGTTATGGTGCTTATACAGCGTTATAATTTTAGGAAACGATGTTACTCTTTTTTAAGATACAAATAAATATAAAATAGGTGATACTAATGAGAGCTAAAGAAAAAATGGAAAATCAAGATGAATTAATTCCCCGGATGGGCGTTGAAGGCGCCGAAGAAGAAACTGAAGAATTTTCTGAAAAAATTAAAATTAATAATGGTTCTAATGATACAGAGTTTACACTTGAAGATTTACCTGGTGTTGGCCCTGCCACGGTTGAAAAGTTGGAAACTGCGGGTTTTTGTGATTTGATGAGCCTTGCTGTTGCAACGCCTGGCGAATTAATTGAAGCTACTGGTATGAATGAAGCTTCAGCTAAAAAAGTGATTAATGCGGCAAGAGCGAATCTTAAGATGGGATTTCAATCTGGCGAAGATATCATGAAGAAGCGGTTACAAGTTGTAAAAATTTCTACCGGTTCTGAGGCTTTTAATACTTTAATGGGGGGAGGGTTTGAATCTGGCGCGATAACTGAATGCTTTGGTGAATTTGGTTCTGGTAAAACACAAATCGGGCATATGTTAGTTGTTAACATGATCAAAGAAAATCCTGAAGCTGTTGCAGTGTACATTGACACTGAAAATACTTTTAGACCTGAAAGGATTAAACAACTTGCCGAGGGTGCAGGTTTAGACTTTGATCAAGTGTTGAAACAAATTAAAGTTGCAAGAGCTTATAATTCGGACCACCAAATGTTGCTTGCTGAAAAAGTTGAAGATTTAATAAAAAAAGATAAACAGAATGTAAGATTATTAGTTGTAGATTCTTTAATGGCGCATTTTAGGGCAGAATTTATCGGCAGGGGGACTTTGGCAGAAAGACAGCAAAAAATCAATAAGCATATGCATGTATTATTAAGGCTTGCAGATACAAATAATCTTGCTGTTTATGTGACTAACCAAGTTTCCAGTGATCCAGCGCAATTTTTTGGTGATCCTACTAAACCTGTTGGAGGTAACATTGTAGCGCATGCTTCAACGTTTAGGATTTATCTGAGAAAAGGCAAAAAAGGATCAAGGGTTGCAAAGTTAATTGATTCGCCTAACCTTCCTGATGGAGAAGTCGCATTTTTTGTTGAAACAACAGGGTTAAAGGATTTCGGCAAGTACTAAACTTTATATACTTCTTTTTCTTTTATTTTTATTATGAAACATTCTATGAGAATTACTTTGATATTGTTAACCTTTTTTTTCATATCTCAAGTTTTAGGTTTAGCAATTATAAGCAAGTATTTAGATGTCTCAAAAACTTTAGAGACTGGGGAAATAAAGCATAAATTATTGCCTTATGATTTACAACCACCAGAGGTTGAAAAAGATTATTCATTTGTTTATGTATTTATTGCAATCTTGATAGGGACAATTTTAATGTTTTTATTAATTAAATATATGCAATTACTCTTGTGGAAAATTTGGTATTTTACTGCAATTTCTTTTTCATTGTTGTTGGGTTTTGGCGCTTTTGTTAGTCAAAGGAATGCTTTAATAGGGGCACTTATTTTTGCATGGTTAAAAGTGTTCAAGCCTTCAGTAATTTTACATAACTTTACTGAACTTTTTATATATGGCGGACTGGCTGCTTTTTTTGTGTCAATATTTAACGTGAAAAGCGCGATAATTTTATTAGTATTAATCTCACTTTATGATATGTACGCAGTTTGGAAATCCAAACATATGATTATGCTTGCAAAGTTTCAATCTGAATCGCAAATGTTTGCAGGGTTATTCATTCCGTATAAAATGGGCAAGTTAGTTAAATTTAAATCAGGGACTGGCGCATTTAAAAAGATAAAAACTGCAATGTTGGGCGGTGGAGACATCGCATTTCCCTTATTTTTTGCAGGCGCCGTACTAGAGAATGCGATTCTTACCATGAGCTTACAGCAAGCATTATGGAAGGTTTTAGTTATTCCAATTGGGGCTACAATTGCTTTAAGCTTATTATTTTGGAAAAGTAAAGAAAGTAAATTTTATCCCGCAATGCCTGTTTTGTCAATTGGATGTTTTGTAGGGTATGCCGTATTTTTATTAATATAATTCCTCTTCTTCAATATTATTTTTTATTAAAGGTTTTTTAGGAATTTTTAAGTCTAACAACGTTTGTTGTTTAATTTTAGAATTAAAATTATTCGGTATAAGAATAAAGCCATCTTTAGCTGCTACAGTCTGTACTTGGGTTTTCATTTGAATTTCTCTTGCTTCGTATATAGGATCGGCTTTTAACATTTTCATTCCAAAATGTGTTAATATAACCAACTGAGGTTTTAACTTGTTGATTATTTTTATTGCATCATTTGTACAAAGTTGGCCTTCAACATGCATATTCCCCGGGTTGTTTACATTCATAATTATAATGTCTGAATTTTCATATTGATTAATAATTTCGTCACTATAATCTGTATTTCCGGTATATGAAAGCACAAAATCCGAAGTCTGGAACTTGAAACCGAGCTCTGTTTCAGATGTAGTTTTTAATACCAAAATATCTGTATTCTCAATTGCAAGTTTTTTACCCGGCTGAGCATGTATTATTTTTGAAATTTGTTGTTTTTGTTTATCAGCAAGGGTTTTTTCAATTACGGTTGAATGCGCAATTAATACTCCCCGCATATCCAGTCCGGCATATGTCATTGAATCTATTACGGCGTTCGTATCGTTAGCTTCAATTAAATCGTTTGAAGAAACAAGAAGCGCAATATTCTGTCTTAGGTTTATGTTATATTGGGAAGCTCTTACTAATGTTCCTGGCCCGGGATTAATGTGGTAAAAATTGTCATCTAGGTCTATAATTATTCCGCCGGATGCTCTGTGCTGTTTTCCAGTTACGATAGAATCTCCTGCCGTTCCTAAAAATATTATTTTCGAGCTCATCTTGTATAAATTAAGGTATGTTATAGGATTAATAAAGATTTCTTGCCTTGATAGTAACCTTTTTAAATAAATGTCCTATTAAGCCTTTTAGGTAAGCTAGGTTGGGTAGTTAGCCCTTGCCTGTCACCACAAACGGGCTATATGGTGGGATCGAAGCCCAAAGAGCGATATATGCTTAAAGTTTAGTCTTAACTTGTACAATGAGATTTTGTCCTTTGGGATCGATGTTTTTATGAAATTTGTCAGGTCCTGACGGAAGCAGCAATAAGTTTAAATATTGATGTTCAGAGGGTAGCAGAATTGAGAAAGAGTTAAGGTAGCTAATCTTTTTTGTTTATATTCATCTTTGGGCCCGCTTATCTACTTTTTTAAGTCTAATTAAAATTAATGAACTTCCGATGAAGTTAGCCAGCATATCATAAATTGACATTATTCTTCCGGGTACAAATGATTGGCGATATTCATCCAATATACCATATAAAGTTGCAAATATTATTGCAAATAAGTATGAATATTTTTTATAATTTGTTTGTTGCACTGCCCGAAATGTTAGTCCTGCAAGGATTAAGTATGCTGTTGCATGTTTAAGTTTGTCATTTATTAATTGAGTTCCTAATGGTCCTGAAATAATCGGTTGAGATGAATAATAAAAGATTAATGAACAATAAAGAATAATCGGCAGTATGTAAAATGTATAAAAATTTAATTTTTTCATTCTATTAAAATCGCAGGTTTGCCAGGCATCGCATTGTTTGCCTTTTTTTCTGAGCTTGATTCTGCAATATAAATTTCAATGCTGCAATTAAATTCATTTTCAAGTAAATTTTTAGAGTTTTCAATCGTTTCTTTTTCAGTTTCTTGAGTTAAAATTATTAAAGGCATTTTTGAAATATCTTTCAGCAGCAAAGGTATACGTTTTATTATGTCTTGACTGTGTATTTTTAATTCAGTTTGCATCATTGATTTGATAATTGATTTTGAGTCTCTTGTTTCTTGGATTAAATGTTTAAATTTTAATAAGAAATCATATTTCCATTGGGCGCTTATAATAAGAGTTATCCTATTTGGATTTTTAAGGTTGATAAGTTCAAGAACTTTCGTAATATCTCCTTTAATATGTTCAATAAGTTCATCTTTGTATTCTGCAATTGGATCTATCTTGTCGATGTCATACTTTGGCCAGATAGAACTGCTAATAAAGTTTTTATTGCCAAGCTTTTCCCATAGCTCTTCAGTTATGAACGGGCAATATACATGCAACATTTTAATGAATGACTCTGCAGTTTCTTTACTAATTGGTTCAGTTGAAATTATTTTAAATAATTCTCTTAATTTTATTACTGCCAAATTATGTTTGAATTCGTCAATGTATACAGTTATATCTTTGATGGTTTTGTGCAGCTTACTTTCTATTTTTTTATTTGTAGCCCCTGATTTAAAGTTAGAGAAGCGCTCATAAACTTTAACTATGAATTTATGGTTTGATATCATACCAATATCATTCCAATCAAAATCGCTGTCCGGCGCAGAGTTTGACACTAGATATAGTCTTAACGAATCTGCGCCAAATCTTTCAATCATTTCAAGAGGTTCAACTATGTTGTTCTTTGATTTTGACATTTTTTCACCGTCACTGCCTTTAACAATTCCCTGTGTAAAGTATCTTAGCGCAGGCTCATCAAAATTTAGCAAACCTAAATCTCTTAAAAATTTTGTATAAAATCTAATGTAAATTAAATGCATAGTTATATGTTCAGGCCCCCCAATATACTGGTCAATGGGAGCCCAGTAATTGGCTTTTTTGGTATCGAATATTTTTTGGTTGTTATGGGGGTCTGTATATCTTAAAAAGTACCACGAAGAGTTTGCAAAAGTGTCCATTGTATCTGTTTCTCTTCTTGCATTAGAGTTGCATTTAGGACATTTTACATTTACCCATTTTTCATTTGTTAATAAAGGGTTGCCTTCTCCAAATGTAACTTCTTTTGGAAGTTTAATTGGCAATTCTGATTCGGAAACGGGGGTAATTCCACATTTTTTGCAATAAATAATCGGTATTGGAGTCCCCCAATATCTTTGTCTTGATATTAACCAGTCTCTTAATTTGTATTGTATTGTTTTTTTGCCTAGTTTCAATGATTCCAAATGTTTAGTTATTTCTTCAATTGCTTTTTGATTATCTAAACCGTTAAATTCGCCCGAGTTAATCAGTTTACCCGATTCAGTGTATGCTTTTTTTGTCTCTTCCAGTTTTAATTTTTGTTCAGGTTGAATAACAATTTTGATGGGAATATCATATTTTTTAGCGAATTCAAAATCTCTCTGGTCATGCGCAGGCACTGCCATTACCATTCCTGTCCCATATTCAGCGAGTACAAAGTTACCTGCCCATATAGGCACTTTTTCCGCAGTTAGAGGATTAACAGCATAGCTGCCTGTAAATACTCCCTCCTTTTCTAGTTCTTCCATGTCTTTTTCGCTGACAGATTTAATTTTTTTTAAGAAATTTTTAACTTTAGTTTCTTGTTCTTTTGCAACAAAGTCCATTAAATTTGTGTGCTGCGCAGAAATTACCATAAATGTAACGCCATAAAGAGTGTCAGGCCTAGTTGTAAAGATTGGGAAATCTTTATCATTAACTTTAAAAATTACTTGAGTTCCATAACTTTTACCAATCCAATGTTTCTGTAATTTTTTAGCTGTTTCCGGCCATTTAAGCTTATCATGGTTAAGCAATTCCTCGGCATAATTTGTTATTTTAAGAAACCATTGTTCTAGGTGTTTAATTTCAATATTCGTATCTTCGTGTCTCCAACATTTACCATTAGTAACTTGTTCATTGGCAAGAACTGATTGGCATTTATGGCACCAATTAACCGGGGCTTTTTTTCTGTAGGCAATCCCTTTCTTTAACATTTGTAAGAATATCCACTGATCCCATTGATAAAATTCAGGTGTTGAAGTGTTAACTGTTCTTGACCAGTCATAACTCCACCCCATTGCTTTTTGTTGGCGCATGAAATTTGCAATGGATTTTTTTGTATAATCTTCTGGATGCGTGTTATCTTTGATTGCGGCGTTTTCGGCAGGCAAACCTAAAGCATCGTAACCGATAGGATAAAGGACATTATATCCTTGTAACCTTTTAAATCTTGCAAAAATGTCTCCCAATGAAAATACAAAGGCATGTCCTATATGTAAACCTGCACCGGAAGGATAAGGGAACATATCAAGAACGTAATATTTTGGTTTGTTTGAAATTTCTGTTACTTCATATATTTTGGATTCTTCCCATTTTTTTTGCCATTTTTGTTCAATTTTTCTAAATTCCATAATAGAATAAGGACAATAGAAATGTATTTTTAAAGGTTACTATGTGTAATTTATTATAATTTGGTATTATTTGAAAAGTTATGTTCATTCTATCTTTAAGCCATAAAAAATGGGGTGTATTGAGCCGATCTTTTAAAAAAAGCCCATTAAAAACAATAAGACCTGCGTTCGCTATGTTCACTTCATTTTAAATTAGAGAAAATAAAATGCGGCGTACAGGGCTCGAACCTGTGTAAGCACTAAGCTAATGGATCTTGAGTCCATCCCATTTGACCACTCTGGCAACACCGCATTATAAGAGTAGAACTAGTCTTCATTTAAAAAATTAACTAAATAATAGATTTAAGTTTTAAAGGAAATGGAGCTTATCTTCAATATCTTTTAATTCTGTTTCTAAAGCTTCAATATCATTGATATCAATATCGGGCATTTCAGATCTAATTGGTGTTTCTTTTGTTATCTCAACTTTTTTATTTTCAATTATTGCCGGTTCTGGCGTTTTTTCTTTTTCAGTTTTATAACGCATTGAAGCTTTAGGCAGTCTTGCTTTAAGTTTATTAGTTATTATATTAAGATCTTTAATTTGTTTTTTTAGTATCAGTGTTGCTTGCTTTTTTTCTTCACGGATAATTCTAAATTTTTCAAACATTTGTAAAAATTGGACCATATCACGCGCACTTTCTAAAATGTTACGTCGAATTTCAATTGGGTTAGATATACCCATGTAGAATATTTCTTCTTTTGCAAAAGAGACATTTTCTGTTTTTCTGATTGTTTTTTTTGGACTTTTAACTGTTTTTCTTGCAAATTTAATTGATTTAGCTGACTTAATGGAAATTTTGTTTTTATGTTTAATATTTTGCTTTTTAGATTTAACTGATTTCATTTTCAAAGTCTTCAATTTTACAGCTTTTTTTCTTTTAACAGTCATTTTTATTATAATTTTTCAGGTTCAAATAATATTTTGTCAATGTGATCAAGACGTTTTTCAGCTTCTTTTAAACTAGTCTGCCATAATTCTAGTTCAGAATCTTCTTCGTTTTTTAATCTGTTAATCCTAGCAAGGATTTCTTTTGTATCTTCCATTTTATTTTTAATCATATTCATTATTTCAAGAACGTCTTTATATTGATCAATTTTTACAAATACTTGTAGTGGGTCTTCCATTTTATCACCTATTTAAATAAAGATTTATCCATAAATATTAATTTATGCTGTATAATCTCAATATTTTTTCTTAAATCTTCGAAACTTATTTCTTTAAGTTCATGTATTTCTCTAAATTTTGTTGTAAAGTTTTCAGCTTTTTTAAGTTCGACCTTTGATTCTATTAAATCGATTATCATATTTTGGAATTGCGGACCACGGACAAATAAGGGCTGAATAACTTCTAGCATATTTCTCTGATTCAATCTCTCTTTTTCTTCTCCGTATATATCCTTTTCAAAATTTTTAGAAACTAGTAAAGATTTAGTTATTGGCATTCTTGGAAATCGTTGCGTGGATTTTTTAGATGGTAAAGGTAATTGAGCGTTTTCAATAGATGGGGGTTCTGGTAATGTATTTACATTAGATACATTAGAAATATTTTCAGTTTCTTCCTTTTTTTTTCCCCAATTAAACAATCCCATTATGCACCTCTATTATATTTAATAGGTTAACTTATTTTTAAATGTTTTTATATTTATGTATAATTTAAGATTTATATAGTTATCTATGTCCAAGGCATAATCCATCTAATATTAAATATTAATGTTAGCATTAGTGTTGCAAAGATTGCAAGTAACCACAAATCAGCTGCAACTGCAAGTCCTATTGCGGCAGTAGCCCAGATACCTGCTGCAGTTGTTACTCCAATTATATTTCCCCTTTTTTGCCAAATAAGGCCTGCGCCTATAAATCCTATACCGCTAACAATGTTTGCAGCGATTCTTGTTTGGTCATTTAAATACTGGTTAGATATAATTCCAAATAAACATGCCCCCATGGCGATTAAGGCATATGTTCGCATTCCTGCGCCTTTTCCATATTTTTTTCTATCTAGGGCGGCTATGAATCCTAATATTGCTGCAAGAAATAATTTAAAAATTAAAATACCTTGCCCATTAAAGTATTGCGCAATCATAAAATAATAAGGATTCTAATATATATAAATATTACCCTTTATTAAATAATATAATTATCTCTTGATCCTTTACTTTTTCCACAAAAGTGTTCTCATATATTTCTTGAGGTTCATCGTTACTAATGATTATATTTTCTGCGCCTACTTTTATTTGTATCTGTTCTAACCAATTATTTAATTCCTCACTCATACTAGTTTTAATATAAAGTTTGATGCTATCAGATTTGATTAAACCCTTTTCTTTTCTTGCTTGTTGTATTCTCCTAGTTATTTCACGAGCAAAACCTTCATTGTTTAATTCTGTGTCCCGTTCTTGATTTAAATAAATGTGTCCTTGTTTGAATTCACCAAGTATGTATGGTTCAGGTACTTGTTTTTCAATTTTAATATGGCTTTCTCTTAATTCTAGTTCTTTATCATTTATTTTAAAAATATGTTTACCTTTAGTTTTTATTTCAGCAAGCAGTTTATTTCCTTTTATCGTTTTAAGATATTCTATTACTTTTGGAGTAATTGCACCAAATTCTGGACCTAATTTTTGGTGGTTTGGTTCAATTTCTATATTTAATTCAGGAAGATTGCTATTGATTAACAACGTTTTAATATTAGTCTGCGCTTTGATGGTTTTTTGCATTTTTTTAATGGATTTTATAAATTGCTCTTCGCATTCAATAATAACCTCCTTTACCGGCCATCTTAATCCAATTTGAGCTTTTTCTCTTGCGCTTAATATACTTTGTATAATTGATTGGGAAATTAACATATTTGTTTCTAATTCTTCATCAATTGATGCTTGGGTATAATTTGGCCATTCATACATGTGCACAGATTCTTTTGTTAAGTTAAACGATTTTTTAAAGTTTAAAAATATGGTTTCAGCAATGAATGGTAAAAAAGGAGAGCTTATTTTAATGAGGCCACTCATAACTTTATATATTGTATAAAGTACAACTTCTTTTTCTTTTTCAGTGCCTAATGTGACTTTTTCTCTAATTTGTTGGATGTAAGTTCTTGATAATTCCAGGTATAAGTTTTCAATTAAATCGGGAATATCGTCTAACCTATATTCATCAAAGGCGAGAGTTACATTTTTTATTGTATTATTTAATTTTGAAATGATATATTTTTCTTCAATTTCAAAAAGATCTTCTAGTCCGGAAGGAAGATTTAGGGGGATTTTACCTATTTCACTTGAGAGATCCAATAAATATTTGTGAAGGTTCCAGAAAACCGTTAAGTTTCTATATTTGAGTTTTATTTCGTCCCATGAAAAATTAATATTTTCACCTGCATTTACGCTGTTTAAGTAGTATCTTAATGTGTCAGCTCCATATTTATCAGTAATTTCGTATGGTGAAATCACGTTTCCTAAAGATTTTGACATTTTAACGCCGTCAACACCCAATAACATACCATGCATGTAAACATTTTTGTAACATGGTTGATCCATTGCTAACATTGAACATTTAAGGAGCATACTAAACCATAATCTGGTTTGTTCTTTCCCTTCAAGTATAAAGTCAGCTGGCCACCATTTGTTCATTAAATCAGTGTGATTAGGATAATCTAAACAGTTCCATGCAGCTGTTCCTGCATCAATCCATACGTCAAGTACATCCGGAAGTCTTATTTTTTTGCCACCGCATTTACAGTCAAATATAACTCTGTCAATCCAGGGCTTGTGTAAATTTTCAGGTACTTCTGCACCAAGTTCTTCTAGTTCTTTTGCAGATGCTACTACCGTAACATCTTCGCATTTATTGCATTTCCATATAGGTACAGGTGTTCCCCAGAATCTTTGTTTTGTTATTGAGTCATCACGAAGATTTTTTGTCCATAGTTCTAATGCATTTGAACCTTCATTCGGCACCCAATGAACTTTTTTGTTTGCTTCAATCATTCGGTCTTTTAAATCTTCAATCTTAAAGAACCACTGTTTTGTTGCTCTGAACACTACTGGTTCTTTACATCTCCAGCAATGCGCATAGTCATGGGACACATCTGTAACTGCGATTAGTGCTCCTGCTTCATTCAATGCTTCAATAAATTTTTTGTCATCTGTTTTAGCTTTTAATCCGGCAAATTTTCCAGTCTCTTCAGGGAATCTACCTTTCTCAGAGATGTTATTGAAAGCAGGAATATTGTTTCTGTGGCCTACTTCATAATCTTCAGGACCGCAGCCTGGCGCACAGTGCACCAAACCTGAACCGGCAGTAGTGTCAACGAATTCGGTTGACATAATAACTGTATGAGTTTTAGGGAATTCTTTTTTTGTTTCTATAAAGTATGGTATTTCTGATTCCCAAGGATGCATATATTCAGTACCCTCAAGCTTTTCTCCTTTAAATTCTTCAACAATTTTTAATGGTTTATTAATTACCATTTGGATTAATGGACTTGCTAATTGTTTTGCAACTATCCAAATTTCATTATCAACTTCAACTCTTACATAATCAAGTTCAGGGTTTACCATGACTGCCATGTTAAAAGCAATCGTCCAAGGAGTAGTTGTCCATATAATTAGGAATTCATTATTTTTATCTTTTACTTTAAATTTTACAAATATAGATTTTTCGTTTAATTCTTTATATTCACATTCATGCTTTGCTAGCGCAGTTGCACAGCTTGCACACCATGAAATTGTTTTTTTACCTTCATAGACTTTGCCTTTTTCATATGCAGTTTTGATTAGCCACCATTCATTTTCCATAAAAGTATTTTTGATTGGCATATATGCGTTATCATGATCCATCCATACGCCTAATCTCCAGAGGTCGGTAGTCATATCATTTGCTTTTTCAATTGACCATTTTTCGCATTCTTTAGCAAACTTTTCTTCTCCAAATTCAATAATGTCTTCTTTAGTTTCGAGGTTAAATTTTGCCTGCACTTTAAGTTCTGTTGGAAGTCCGTGCATATCATATCCCCCGCGGTCCCAAACATCAAAACCTTTCATACGTTTATATCTTAGAATAGCATCTTTTAGTGTATTATTCCACGCATGAGCCACGTGAAGTTTTCCGCTGGTATATGGCGGACCTTGCAAAAAATAGAATTTTTCTTTGCCCTTATTTCGTTCTTTAATTTTTCGATATATTTGATTTTCTTTCCAATATTCAATTGTTTTTTGTTCAGATAGTAATGGGTTATAATTCTTAACTTCCATGTATTTTCAGAATAGATAACGCATTTATAAAGTTATTGTTAAATGGGCGCTGTCCAAAAATTTTATTGTCTGTATGTTAATTTTTAAAAATAAATTTGGGTGGGGAAACCTGCAAGATTTCGTAGTCGGTTAAGCTCTGTTATGCTCCCTGAGGCGAAGCCGAAAGCGCAGCGCGGTCTGAGCGAAGCGAAGAAGTTTCTTTCCACTAACTTAAAGGCACCTGGCCCTAAAATTACTTCGGTCTCCAAGCGTATACAGAATCGTGATGGTCGAAATAGTAAATTTCTACCACTTTTTTATGATGGTTTACTTGAAATATAAGGACGAAGTGCTTATCGATATGGACTCTATTAAAACCATTAAGAGGCTTTCTTAAGAACTTATAACCCGAAGGATCTTCTCGAATTTCATTTATTTTCTTGTCAATAATCATCAATTGCTGAGGATTCTTCTTTGCTAGTTTTGAGAATATCTTATCAATTTCAGGTTTAATCTTTAGATCATATATCAATTATCAACTCTTTTTTATGAACTTTTAAGTCCATATCGTTTTGCAAAATCAGTTACTTTAATGCTTTTTTGTTTCTTAATTTCTTCAATCTTTTGAATAAAACCAGGTGCTAATTCAGGCTCGTTCTCAAACTCAATAAATTCAGAAACAACAAATTCGATAGCCTTACCTTTATCCTTAAGTCCGAATTTTGCCTTAACAACATTTAACACACGATTCGTATTATCATTAATTTCTACAAGTGCTTGTACCATATTAGTTAACCTAATTCCATATAAGTAGAACTTATTAATAAACCTTTTGGCCAGGTGCCTTATTTTTGATTTAGTGGAAAGAAATTGCGTATAACATCGCGATCGCTGTTAGTTTCTCTGAATGAAATGAGGACGAGATTTTAGTGCAATGATGCTCGAATAGCAAAAAATTAAAGTAATTTCAGGAGTGTATTCAATCAAGCGAACACAGTGAGCTCCTCAAAAAGCAAAGCTTTTTGGGACACCAGAAATCTTTAATTTCTCAGTGCATCAAGAATAAGTATCAAGGGGTAATTTTCAGTTAGTCGTTTCGCTGGGGGAATCGGAAGTTAATTTTCTCTAGCCTTTTTCTTTTTTTCTTTTACCTGTCTTTCAATTAAATCAAAGAGTTTGTCCATAATTTCTGAAGGAATATTTACTCCCATCATTTTTCTAAGATCTTCTAAAAAACAAGTTAAATCAAATACTGCTCTTTCTTTTCCCAATTCCATTTGGTTTTTAGCTTCTCCTATAATGGTATCCCAATTTATTTTTGTGGAATTAATAATTCTTCTTGCATCGTCTTTGTCTTTTAAACGATCAGTAGCACATTTCATAAGGATAATATCATGGGGATTGGCTATTTTTAGAATGAGTGTTTCTCCGAACTGATGCGTTTGTTCGGTTCTTTGTTTCATATTTTCTGAAAAGATAAAATCAACTACTTCTACTACAAATAAATCAAAGCGTTCATCGTTAAGCTTAAACATCTCAGGTGTATTTCGTTTTACTCCGTAAATCTTAATAGCGTCCATTTCTAAATAACCTAAAGATTTTACAGCTTCTTTGAATACAGCGCGGTCTTTTTCATTCTTAAAGACTAGATCAATATCTAAAGTTGCATCTTTAAAACCAAGGAACATCATGGCAGTTCCGCCAATGGCGTAAATAGTTATTTTCTTGCTAAGTCTTCTAGCAACATTTAATAATAATTTTTGCTGTTGGTCTATAGTAATCATTTGTACTCCTCCAAATCTTTCTTGTTAAACGGAAGATAAATTTTCCATATTTTTTCTATTCCAGTAAAATCTCTAGATTTTAATTTTGGAACAACATATTCAAACTTATATTTTTCTTTTGGGAGAGTACTACTTCTAAATTTAGGAGACATTTTTCTCACCTTCATAATCTGGCGAGCAAGATCATATAATGCCCCAACTTGTCTTTCAATATTATTCTTTTTAGCTATATTATATAATTCTACCCAATTAATAATTTTTCCAAATAAAGCCAATGACGCAAGAATAGTCCTGATACTTTTAGTTTTTATTGCATAAATTAAGGTTTCTTCTAGGCTTGGTTCTTTACCGTATATTCTATAGATTACTGGCGTTGAGATTTTAATGGGGGAATGTTGATTAATAATCTCGTAATAGCTCTTGCCACCTAATTTATTCTCAAGTGAGATATTGTAAACTCTTCGATTATTGCTCTGTCTCTTGGTTTTAACATAACCTTCTTTTCTAAGGCGGTGTATGTAATAAATTGCCATTCTTTTATCTACTTTAAGTATATCCATAACCGAACCCATAGTTTGAATTCCAGCTAGTTTTTGCAGAAGTTCTCTCCTTCTCATAGTTTAATCTAGATATAACTATTATATAAAGGTTTCTATAATTAATTAATTTATGTTTGATGTAGCCTTTGCATTATATTAATGAACCATAATCGGCTGGTTCAGCATTTAAACTACAACCTTCTACTTGAGTTAATTTATCTTCCTAAGGTTTCGGATATAAGTACCACTCTAATATATACTAAAGTTTCAAACAAGAATATTCGCAATATTAAAAGCCCGTTAGATGATTAAATATTCAATCAATTTTTTCTAGTAGATCAAATTATTTCTTTCGCATAAAGAGGGATGGAGACGGCGGGTTTCATGCCACTACACAGATACAAAAGTAACATTAATGCGGTTTAGTTCATTTTATAATTATTTATAATAAGGTTTATAAAGGAGATAAAACCACTTAAAAATATATGGCGGCGGTAGTTCATCGGTAGAATATGGGACTGTGGCAACCTTTTTGCCAAGCAAAAAGCTTGACCAAAATCAGCGAGCAAAAACTTTATTTTAGCTCATTTCTGATGGTTAAAGGCAAATTGCAGAAATCCTGTGAGGAGGGTTCGACTCCCTCTCGCTGCCCTTTTTTTATTTATAAATCAAAAAGTTTAATTTATCTAGAATTGATTTGTAAATGAACGGCGTAATAAAAGCTAATGCATATGTTAATCCAATTATAGGTGGATTATGTGCTATGCTAAGTTCAAGTAATTCAGCCATTTTATTGCTAAGCGTGGTAATAACTGCTATATTTACAATGGCAAGCGCAGGGATAAAAAATGTTGCTATATTCTGATGTTTTTTTTCTAAATTATTTATTGAGTCTAAGGTTAGTTTAAATAATGAACCAAACATTATTCCAATTAAAAATATTAGTGTATATAACGGCATTTTTTCAAGAATGATTAAAAACGGAATAAGCACAATTGAAATTGTAAAATTTGAGACCAAAAGTACTACTAAAGCCATCCAAAATGTAACATTATTTCTCTGAGGCATATTTATTTGCCTTAATGGCACATTAAAGTGTGGTTTGTAACTTTTACTTATTTTTTGATTATGGCGTTTCTTTGCCGTTTGTTTTTTCTGCATTTTCAACTAATTGATATGTATAATCAAAGAAGTTTTTTAATTTTTCGTAATATTCATAGATTAAATCAATATTTATATCTAAATTTTCATCTGCATCAGTGAAATTTACTGACATTGTAACATGTCTTCTAAATTCTTGTGAAGCAGTATATTTTGCTCTTAATACTTTTCTAAGCAACAAATAAAATTCCAAATAATCTTGTAATTGGTTATTTTGCGGGAAGTTAGACTTTAGTAACCTTGCTCTTTCAGATGCATGTTGCGGGAAAATTTCGGCGGTGGATTCTTTTTCAGTTAAAAGATTAGCCATTATTAGAAAATCCATTGCATCAACCATTCTTTGTACAATGCTTTTTATTACATCAACCGTTCGGGTATATTTTAAACTAACATAAATCAAATGGTCGACTCTTTTTATTTCTTCTAATGCATCACGGAGAGATTCTTTCATTTTCTTTTATTATTAAACATATTTTATCCTTAAATTCTTTTATTTTTGAGACATATTCACGGATATTTTCGAGTGAAAATGTTTTAATGTTATAGTTATCTGAACAAATAACAAATTTGTCTTTTCGGATAAATTCCATTGGACTTGCTTTATGATCCTTGATTAGCGATTCAATATTTTGGATTAGTGTTATATATGATTTGTCAATTTTATACCTTTCAACACTTTTAGCTCTGAATACATTAAATTGCGATTCGAACGAGTCTTGGAATGGGGGTAAACGTTTGTAGTGTCTATCATAATAGACTAGGGCGGCAATTGAGTTTTTTAGGGTTAAATTTAAATTTTCTAGAACTGCCAGTAATAGTTTGGTGTCCTTTACCAACGGGTAAGTAACCGAAACCATGTGGTCTGCAATTTTAAATGTCCTAGAAGCTTCTCGAAGATATTTATCATAAACACTCATTCTATAATATATATGTTATATAGGTTTTTAAATATTATTATTGTAGAGTTATATAAGGGTTCTTTTTATTGGTTGTTAATGTCAAAGTTGTTATGCTTAAATTTAAAAAGTAATGTTTATTTGGTTTAATTAACTTAATTTTTAGTTTAGAAATAATTAATTCTTAATCTATTTTTTTCAAAATTATTCATGGAAGTCTAGAATTGCCGCTGCAATGTCTCCTTTATGTTTTTTAAGTGACTCTTTTGCTTTTTCAGTTGAAACATTTGCTTGTTCAGCAACAGTATTTATATCATCTTCGTCAATTTGAGGAATACTCGAAATTTGTCTTTCAATAAAGTTTCCTACTAACTGGAAAGTATCTTGTCCCATCATATTAACTTTTGTCACTTGCGGATTTGAAAAAACAAGCTCTTTATTTTTAGTTTTAATTATTACTTCTTCAGCAGAGATTTCTTCTTGTTTAACACCTAACTGTTTCATCATCTGCTGCATTTTTCGTGGATTCATGCCTGGAAACATATTGTTTATAACCCCAAAAATGAATTGCCATATGTATGAAGCAATATTTCTATAGTTATTATGATAACAGCAATAAGAATAATGTGTTCAGGTTTGAATAAAATTTTTGACTTGTATTCTTCATAATAACGCACTAAACCGCTTTGTGATGAAGGCATTGAAATTTTATCTTGTGTCATGTTAATTATAAGAATATATTGCTATTTTTAAAAGTTTGGGTAAAAATTGAAGTAGAGAGTAATAAGCCGTCTTTTGTCAGTCTTCGTTACAAAGTGTCGAACAGACTGTCTTAACATTCAACTAAGCGTCAACATGACTTGCACCAAAAGGGGTTCGGATTTCATCGTTTCCATTAAGGTCGTCTGTGGGTTAACTAACATCGGTCACCCAATGCTTCGCGCACATCATTCCTATTCTTAATGGCCGTGTGTTTCTTACCCAGAGCCGCAGATTGCTCCGCCTCATTTTCATGAGCAATTACTTCCATATAAAATATGGGGTGGACGGACTTTCCTCAGTGAACTTTAAAATTCAGTGATTTAACACTTGAATTTTCATAGTTTACCGTTGGTTAAGTAACTTTCTACTTCAGGGTTTATGCTTTTCGGATTATTTATAAAGGTTGCTGTTTTTTTTTAGCGTTGTGTTATCTCGTAATTATTTCGCATCTTTAATTTAGTTCTGCCCATTTAAAAAACCTCCCTAAAATAATATCTTGTGCTTTGAACCAGAACGCTTGTTCCGGAGTCATAAAATTAAGGCTTCCGTGAGGTCGATTGTTATACCAATCGACAAATTCTTCAAAAAAATTAAACCTATATCTATGTAGTTCATAGGTATGATTCCATTTTTCAAATTTCCCATTTGTCTGTGGATGATGATACTTACAGAAAATATGATTAATTCCTTTATTCTTGCAGTATTCCTGGAATTTACTTTCAGATTGGTCTCCATCGTTTTTCTTTTTATTTGCAAAAAATTGAGATCCATGATCGGTAATCACTTCCCTAATGCCAATTATCTGTTTATTTTTCTCATATGCTTTTTCAAGCATATCTATACAATGACTTGCATATGCGTTATCATACTCCCCACCAGATATAATTTTTCTTGAAGCATCATCTAATACTGCACACATCCATTTATTCAATTTAGAGCTATAATGCCAATCCATATGTACCGCAGACAAGCTATGTCTCCTTTCATACCTAACCCAAGGTTTTCTACGTTTTTGTTTGCATTTATTTGGCATTGCTAATCCCCCATCAAGCAATATTTGATGAATATAATTATTTGAGATTGGTATTTTAAGTTTATCTCGTAAAAATTTCGCAATATAAGTAGCACCAAAATTATGCTTCTTATGGATTCTAAGTATCCTATCTTTTAGATTAGGGATTTCCTTCCTATAAGGCTTCCTTCCTGGCTTTTGTATCGGGAGATATGCGGTATTTTTACAGAAATAGCTCCAAACTTGCTCCACTCTGCGTTTTGAAATATTAAACTGCTTAGCGATTAAAGCTGATGACAATCTATTTTGTTTTCTTTTCACTATACGCACCTGTTTTTTAATTATTAATTTCATGGATAAAGCAACAGCTTTATCATACTTTAAACAAGTGCGAAATATTTGAGGGATAACACAGTTTTAGCGTTGCCAATGTCCAGTCATGCCGCTAGTTTTTACCAGTGATTCTTGATTTTAACCATAAAAATTAAAAATATTTCGGAGTTCTGTTTCCAGTGTAATTTTTATTTTTTGGATGAAGCCTGTTTTTCAAATACATTTAGCCAGAATTTAGTTTTGCCCTGCATAATTATTCTTTCATGAATCATCCGGAGTTTGTTTTCTTCAGCCATTTTTTTAAGAAGCTCATTTTTTTGCGTCAATGCAACAAATAAACCATTTTGATTTAAAATATATTCTATTTGATAAAAAAGTTCTTTATATATTTTTATTATTTCATGTTCAGATCTGCGTTTAGAAGGACAAGGCAGGTATGTTACTAATTTGTTTACTGTTTGTTTTTCAAACTTTGTGTCAAGCCATTCAATATCAATTTTTGTATTATGTATATCCTTATCTACACCTGCAATTTTTGCATTTTTTTGGGCATATTTCACATGAGAAAGCAGACTGGCATATCCGTAAATTTTAAGTTTACAGGTTTTTATGTTATCCAGTTCATCAAAATAGCCCTCGTAAAACGTTTCTTTGAAAGGAAGTAAACGCTCAAAGCAGAATTTATTTTTTCTGTAAAAGTTGACCGATTTTTGCAGCATAAATAATGCGGCTTCAATTTCAATTGCGCCTGAACCTGTAGCAGGGTTTAATAATACATCTTTCTCATTATAATCCGCAATTCTGACCATGCTATATGCAATTGGACCTTTTATGGTTTCAGCAGATGAAAACATTTTATAATCACGTTTTGAAAGGTCTAACAGAGTTAAATCAATCCCTATATAACAATTATTATCATGGATATAAACATATATTAAAATTTCTGGATTATCAAGGTCAACTTTTAACTGGTCCTTTTCATAGAATATTTCACCAACTTCCTGCATAATAGTTTCACTTGAAAATTTATGTTCTCCGGAACGAGTACATTTAACTTTGAAAGTTGTATTTTTATTTGTCCAGCCTATCAGTTTAATTTTTTTAACATAATCTAATATTTCTTCAAGTGAATTAAATTTTAGCATACCTAAAAAACCAAGCACTTTTGTTGGAGTCTGCGACATGTAACAATAATTTAAAACTTTAGCCTCGTTTAACTCAAAAATTACGGCGCTTTCATGTTGTGAAGAATCAACACCGCATAGTTCTCTTATTTCAGTTGCGCAGATATCTTCTGTTCCAGGAAAACATAAGGCTATAATTTTCATATTAATATCTGGCCTTCATCATTTGACGTTTTTTTAATTCTTCCAATGTAGGGACATTTTCAGGATTGGGCTTAGGGTTATAATTCGGCATTTCAGAGTTATTTTTTGGTTCTGCTGGCATCTGTTCTGGAACTGCTTCTTTTTTAAATTCAGATTCTTTTATTGGCATGATATCCTCATTGGTAGGGGGCATGTTTGATGATTGAATTGGATCTTTATTTTGAATTATTTCAGATTCAGGATTGTCTTCTGGAATTATTTTTGCAATAGCTCTTACTGCATCACCTTGATTTAATCGCATTAGCCTTACTCCTTGAGTATTTCTTCCAATATTTGGAACATGTTTAGCATTTATTCTTATCATGATTCCGCTTTGAGAAATCATCATAATTTCATCTTTATCTTTAACGCATTTAGTTGCAACAACTTTGCCGTTTTTTTCAGTACATTTTATGTTAATTACTCCAATTCCCCCTCTTCTAACTATTCTGTAGTCTGAAACCGGAGTTCTTTTTCCATAACCTTTTTCAGTGACTGTTAATATCGTTTCATTATTTTCACAAATTATTGCGTCAATTACTTGATCATTTTTTTTAAGAGTAATTCCCTTTACTCCGCGGGCATTTCTTCCAATTGATCTTGCGTCCTTTTCGTTAAATTTTACTGCCATTCCATTCTTTGTAGCAATCATAACCTCATTATTTCCGGAAGTCATTAAAACATTAACAAGTTGATTATTTGCATCTAATGAAATGGCCCTTATCCCGCCATTGCGCGGTCTATTAAATAAGTTTAATAAACATCTTTTGATAGTGCCATCTTTTGTTATCATGACTAAATAACTATCGCGGTTAAACTCCTTGACTGGAATCATTGCAGTAATACGTTCATCTGCATCTAACCTGATTAAGTTGATCAAAGCCTTGCCTTTTGATGTTCTTGATCCATCGGGTATCATATACACTTTTAACCAGTGCAACTGGCCTTTATCCGTGAATAGGAGCATATGCGAATGTGTTGACGCTACAAATAAATTCTCTACAAAATCTTCTTCCGTTGTGCTTGTACCAATTATTCCTTTCCCGCCGCGGTTTTGGGTTTTATATGAATCCATACTTTGTCTTTTGATATATCCTTTATGGGTTATAGTTACAACGACTTTTTCTTCTTCAATTAGGTCTTCGTTATCAATTTCAAGGTCTCCGCCTTCGTTGATTTTTGTTCTTCTTTCGTCCTTGAATTTTTCTTTTATCTCTTTAAGTTCAAATTTAATAATATCCATTAATTTAATCTTAGAATCTAAAATTGATTTTAATTCACTGATCAATAACATTGTTTCTTTGTGTTCATATCTGATTTTGTCTTGTTCAAGATTTGTAAGTCTCTGCAACCTCATATCAAGAATAGCTTGAGATTGTTTTTCAGTTAAATTATATTTTTCAGTTAAATCTATCTTTGCTTCAATTGCAGATTTTGCAGCTTTGATTAATGTTATAACAGAATCAATATTTTCTAATGCTATTACTAATCCCTCGAGGATGTGACTTTTTTCTTCTGATTTTATTAAATCATATTGTGTTCTTCTTGTGACAACTTCAATACGGTGATTAATAAAATGATTGATTATTTGTATCAGGTTTAATGTTTTTGGCTGTTGATCTACAAGCGCCAATGAATTAACACCAAAAGTAACTTGCAGTCTGCTATGTTTGTAAAGCTGATTTAAAACAATTTCTGAATTTGCATCTTTTTTTAGGGTTATAACAATTCTCATTCCTTCTCTATCGGATTCATCTTTTAGATCGGCAATGCCTTGCACGTGTTTATCTCTTATTAGATCCGCAATTTGCTCAATTAAAGCGCTCTTGTTTACCTGGTAAGGTAATTCCGTAATAATGATATTTTTCCTACTTTTTTTTTCTTCTTCTTCAGCTTTTGCTCTTATTATTAATTTTCCACGGCCAGTTAAATATGCTTGCTTTATACCTGCGTTTCCTAAAATGGTTCCTCCTGTCGGGAAATCTGGACCTTTAATATAATGCATTATATCGTATACAGAAGCTTCGGGGTTTTCAATGTAATGTATAATGCCATCAATAACTTCTACAATGTTATGGGGAGGCATGTTTGTAGCCATTCCTACTGCAATTCCGCTTGTTCCATTAACAAGTAAATTTGGGACTCTCGAAGGCAGAACAGTTGGCTCTTTTAATGAACCGTCAAAATTAGGTTGAAAATCTACTGTTTCTTTTTTAATATCGCTTAATAATTGCTCTGCAATCGATTTTAACCTTGCTTCTGTATATCTCATTGCAGCGGCATTATCACCATCAACACTTCCGAAGTTGCCCTGCCCATCAATTAAAATATATCTTAATGACCATGGTTGGGCCATTCTTACCATTGTATCATAAACTGCTGAATCCCCGTGAGGGTGATATTTACCAAGGCATTCTCCCACAATTCTTGCCGATTTTTTATAAGGCTTGTTGTGGAACATTCCCATTTCGTTCATTGCAAAAAGAACTCTTCTATGCACCGGTTTTAAACCATCTCTCACATCCGGTAGAGCCCTGCTTACAATAACAGACATGGCATAATCTAGATAAGATTTTTTCATTTCATTTTCAATTAATTTGAGAACAACATTTCCTGTTTCTGCATGATTTTGCACTGCAATTTCTTCTTCCATTTTATACCTATAATTTTAATGTTTATTAAATTAGAAAATTGCATTATTTATAAGCCTTTTGGTGTTAAATTTAGGGGTTATAGCGTCTATAACCCCTAAATTTAGAAATATCAATTATTAGGTTCGTTCTTCTTTTATGGATTCAATTGCAAGATGAATCTCTTTTTCAGCATCATTAAAAGTTTTAAGCTGTTCCTGCTTTTGTTTTTGCAGTTCTGACTTAATTTTATGATTTTCAACCGCTTTTTCTCCTTCATGAATTTCAATCTCAGTTTCATCTATTTTATCCTTAATATTTTCAGGGACTAAATTTTTTAGAACTTCTTTTTCTTTTTTATGTGTAGGTAAATCAAAATAATTAAAGAATTTTTCCGTTAAATTTATTTTTTTGGTTCTTCCAGATTTAATTCTTGAAATAAAGCCTAACTCTTCAAGTTCTTTTATGTCGTCATATGCTTTATTTGTTCTAATGTGTACGACATCAGCTTGGAGCGCGGGATGTTTCCATGCTATAACCCCTAGGGTTTCCATTACACTTTTACTTAGCTCTGTATCGCTAACAATATTTTCTACGATATCGCAATATTCTTCTTTAACTCCCATTTTCCAAAATTCGTTATCTTGGATAAGACGGAGCGATGAATCATTTTTTTCATATTCTTCCTTTAACTCATTAAGGTATTGGTTAAGAAGGCTATCTTCAGTAATTCCAGACAATTTTTTGATTTCATTTAAAGATATGTGTTTGCCGATTGTAAATAATACTGCTTCCACTTTTTTTTTAGGGGTTTGTGTCATTTTATGATAAATAATAATACTCTTCTTCTTTTTTAATCTTATTGTCTTTTAATAATATTTCAATGAATGGTTTTAAACCTTCTTCAGGGATTCCACAAAGTTTTGATAATTCTTCTTCTTTTAATTTTTTATTATGCAATGAAACCAGTAAAAGGTTTAGTATTGTTGTTTGCATGTTCTTTTTTAGGAATATATTTTCGTTATTTTGATTTTTTAATACAGCATCCATCTTATGGAGTTTCGCTTGTAGATCATTAATAAAATCTGTAATTGTATGGTGATTAAATATGATTTTATCAGGACCCAGGATTTCAACTGAAGCGGGCATGTAATCAAAGCAAAATCCTACAAGGTTTGAAACACCTTTAATAAGGAATTCTATTTCGGCAAAAGTACTCCATATTTTTTCTTTTTCCTCTCCGCCTGTTTCTGTTGGAATTTCCTGTTCTTTTGCCTCTGCAATTTCTTTTGAAATCATTTTAATTGTGGTGCTTTTTGTAATAGTTTCAACATATTTCTTAATCGTTTCTTCTATATGTTCTTTTGGTTTGCCCACTATTTCGAAAATTATCCGGGTATGTAAATATCCGAGATCTATCCAACTTTTAATTTCTAGTTTTTCCATTTTAGATTATAATTTAGGTTTGATTTATATTATTTGTGGTCAATACCGCTTTGCAGAAATTCTTTCATATGGGTTGTTTAAATGATAAAAATATTATTTACTGGAATACTAAGAGTAAACTCAGATATGATAATGCTCATATTGTTCATTCAATAATGGGAAAGATTTTTGCAATGCCGGAATAATTTTTGTTTAATCTAAAGGTACTTCGCTCCATAGTTGCCAATCTTCAGAGGGGTAATATGGGGGAGTTACATTTCTATAAGGGGATCTGCTGGCAAAATAACCTTGATGAACCTGGCCGAATTGCACAGGTTTGGATGATTTTATAGAGTATATTGGGCTTCCAAAATAACTCCATGCTGATGTTTCTTGTTTTACTGGATCTCCCCAGCCTTCAGATTCAAAAGTTCCTTTGTATCCTTTTTCTTTTAGATATTTTATTGCGTCATATAAAGGCATCGCCCCGTGTCCAGCAGGCAATTGGCTCTGAGAGTAACCAAAAGTATCAGCTATGTGCACATGACCTATAACATCAGCTTCACCCAATTTTTTTATTTGTTCAAGGTACCACTTTTCGAATCTTTTATCAAATTTTTCTTCAGATTCGCCAGGTTTTTTTTGAAAATAACGTTTCCACATACCTAAATGTTCTGTGTCCAATGTTGATTTAATGTGTCTGTTTGCAAGTTTTTCTGCTTCAGACATTTCAATATTTTGTTCTTTATGTAATCGCTCAGCCATACTTTTTCTTGATTCCTGTACAAGTTCAATAAGTTCATCAGGATGGCTGCCATGACCCATTTCTGCGAATATATTTTCAGGCGCAATAAAAATGTCTCGGACTTTTTGGATTTTGCCAAATTTTGCTTCGGCTTTTTGTGTTTCTTTCATTGCATCTATCCCCAAACTAGCTAGAGAGTTTATACTTTTATTTTTTGCATAATTGCTAATTGAGTCAGTTGTTTCTTGCACTCTTTCAAGTTCTTTTATATTTCTTTGACTTGACATCGTTGCTTCTTTAAACGATTCTACTTTTCTTTCATTATTTTTAATTTGCTGGTCTAGTCTTTTTAAAATTAAATCTTTGTTGCCCTTTTCAGATTCAGGGATAAAAATGATTTTTGAAATCTGATCTTCTATTCTTTCTAATTCTTCACTTGCAGGATAAGTTTTAATATATTCTTTAATTTTGTTTATTTCCTCTTTTACTTTGTCTGCGCCTTCTTTGGCCTCAAAATATCTTGATTGGTAATCGAGCGATTGGCTGTTAGCTTTTTGCATCTGAGTTTTTAATGTTTCATCAAAAAATAATTTACCCGGGTCAATATTTTTACCTGTTTCTTTTTGTATTTTATGGGCTTGATTTTCGTAATAATTCCAAGTTTTTTTAAATGACTCATATTCGCCTTTCTCGTTTACATACAATTTTGGAACTTTTTCACCAGCTATAGTTTCTGTTTTTGCAAGTTTTTCATCAGTAACCATTTCGCCATTTAAGCCTTCATAATAAAAATCGTAGTTCACCTGGTCTTCTCTCACTGTTTGGATTATTTGTCCAGTCTTTTTGTCAATAAGATGATGCACCCTTTCTTTTTTTCCTTCTTCGCCTGCAAATTCTGAAAAAAGAGTTCCGTCTTTGTCTGCTTTTGAGATAGACCTTGGAAATTCTCCGGTATGAACAACAATTGCTCCGCCTAGCGCTGTTTCTCCTGCGAACTGGATAGCTTCTCTAATTTCACCCAGCTGTCTTTGTCTTTCCTGTTCAGAAAATCCTCTTTGTCCTAGGCCAGATAAATTTCCAACTGTTCCAGGACTAACATGAGTACTTGTAAATCTTACCTGATTTATGCGGGCCATTTCTCTTAATTCTTCACGTTCTTCCGGGCTGTAACTGCCAGGACCTTCAAACACGTTGCTTGCCTGCATAGAAAGCTCAATCTCTTTAACTCCCCGGCCCATTGCAGCCGTTACAGTTTGCCTTAATCTTTGACCTTGTACCGGTTTCCCTTCAGTAACACTTGTACCTATTTCTTCAATGCTTAATAAAGGTTTAGACATGTTTTTACTTGCTCTATTTTCACTTTGTAAATTATTTAACATTTCATATTCTCTGTCCATGCTATGATAATAGCCTTGGTTGATTTCTACCATTT
>Ga0209542_10000565_pt1 | contig 89683 bp, 88 predicted proteins | sample RifCSPhighO2_01_FD_184028 | JGI IMG/M metagenome (GOLD analysis project Ga0209542, IMG submission 184028) | Soil microbial communities from Rifle, Colorado - Rifle CSP2_plank highO2_0.1 (SPAdes) (version 2) | ecosystem: Environmental > Terrestrial > Deep subsurface > Rock core/Sediment ...
CCCACATTCCTCAGGCAGATTAGATAATTTCCCTTTGGCTGTTGACTATTTGTACATAATGTACTAATATCAAATCATATGACAATCATTGTTCCTATTAGCCAGTTTCGTCAACATATTGCCACTTATATTGAAAAAGCAAAGAATGGACATATTGTTATTTTGAAAGACAAGAAAAAAGACCAACAATTAGTTCAATTGGTAGGCAAGAAAAAATTTAATCCCGACGCATTTGGAAAAGCACTAAAGGCAGCGGCAGGTGTATTTTCCGTGAAGAATCATCCCGAGTGGCGGACAAAAAGTGATGTTGTTAAATGGGTCGAACAAACAAGAAAAGCTTCCGATCGCTACTTTTAGGCGTGTACTTAATCGATACAGATATTATCATATGGGTCTTGCGGGGAAATAAAAAATACGAAGAACTTCTCCAAAAGTTAAAAGACAAAAGCTCGCTTTCTATCTCAACGGTAACAATTGCTGAAATTTATGAAAATATTTTCCCTTCCGAAATTGTAAAGACCGAAAATGTGTTGAACGAACTGCAAACTTGGGATGTGACTCCAGAAATCGCAAAACAAGCTGGATTGTACTGGCAAGAGTATATAAAACAGCTTAAAAATTTAAGTTTAATGGATTGCTTTATAGCAAGTACCGCAAGTATTAACAATCTAACTTTAGTTTCTTTAAATACTAAACATTTTCCTATGAAAGACATAAAAACGTTGAGGTCATAGACCCTGAGTGCTGAGCGGAGCCGAGTCTGAAATCTCCAGACACCATTAACTTGCAATAGCACAAATACTCAAAGAATTTAAAGAAGATCCAATAATCGGGAAACCCTTAAAAAGGGAGCTAACTGGCAAGTTTTCTTATAAGGTTGGTGTTTTCAGAATAGTCTACAAGATTAATGAAAAAGACAAAATCATCTATATATTAACTGCTGGTCATCGGGCAACCATATATAAGTAGATTAGTAATCAAAATTACAGCTTTTTTCAACAAAATAATTTAAATATATAAATATAGAAACAGTCAAACGAGACTCCAAAGTATAAACTCTGGAGTCGATAAACGATAAAAGGGGGTGAAAAAATGATTAAAGGAATGGAAAGTCTGACACTTTTTAGCGAAAGCGCGAAAAATCTGGCAGCTTTTTATAGAGACATTGTAGGCATCAAAATCGGCCTGGAAGCAGAAATGGGCGAAAAAGGCGAGGAGCTTTACGAATTGAAACTCGGTAAAGGGCCGAATCTTTATGTCATCGACCATTCTAAAGTCAAAGGTAAAAATACCAATCCGGACAGAATCATCTTTAACTTGGAGGTAGACGATATCAAAAAAGAGGTTGCCAGGCTTAAAAAAGCAAAAGTCAAACAAATTCAGGACACTTATCACATTGAAGGTTACGGCTGGATTTCAACCTTTGAGGATATTGATGGTAACTACTTCCAGTTTGTCCAAATTCGACAAAAATAATTTGCCAATGCTATTATTTTTGTCTCCGCGTCACGATTAATTTGCCCCGTTAAACCTGCCGATGCTAAAATTCACTTGATGAAAATAGTTGTCGCTTCTGATGAAAAAACAAATCTGACAGATTCAGTCATAAAATATCTTAGGGAGAAAGGGCATAAAATAATTCTACTTGGAGATTTGGTCAGGAAAAACGGTCGGTGGGTTCAAATTGGAAAAGAAGCAGCTCAAAAAGTAGCCAGTAACCAGGCAGATCAAGGAATCCTTTTTTGTTTCAGCGGCACGGGTATTTGCATGGCAGCCAATCGGTTTAAAGGTGCAAGAGCGGCTCTTTGCTGGGATGCGGAAACTGCTAAGCTTGCCAGAAAATGGGACAATGCCAATATTCTTTGTATGAGTTTAAGATACACCTCAGAAGAAATAGTTAAAGAAATCTTAAATGCCTGGTTTTCTACCGGATTTGACGAGGAGAGTCTCAACGAAGCCCACAAATTGGACGAATAATGAAATTTATTGATTTATCCGTTTCATTAAACGAAAATACTCCGGTTTATCCTGGCGATCCTCAAGTCAAAGTCCAAAAAGTCGGAATTTTGGAAAAAGACGGCTATCAAGATCACTTGATAAGCTTTGGCAATCATAATGGAACTCATATCGATGCTCCTTCGCACATGATAGCCGGCGGAAAAAATCTTGATAAAATTTCACCGGATCAATTTATCGGCAGGGGAGTTTGTATAAAAGTTGATAAAAAATTCGATTTGGAGCAAGTCAAAAAGGTCGATATACAACAAGGCGACATTGTTTTATTCCATTCGGGTATGACCTCTGTTTATCATCAGCCGGCATATTACAACGATTATCCCGCCATGTCGGAAGAAGTCGCCAATTATTTAGTTGATAAAAAGGTAAAAATGGTAGGTGTTGATATGTGCAGCCCGGATAAAGAACCATTCCCGGTCCATAGGATCTTATTGAAAAGAAATATTCTGATTATCGAAAACCTTACCAATCTCGCGCAACTTGCAGGTAAAAACTTTAACGTTTATGCTTTACCGATAAAACTCCAAATCGACGGCGCTCCTGCAAGAGTTATTGCCAAAATTCTCTGAATGTTTATAGAAAAAAGAAGTTTTAAAAACAGTAGAAGTTTAACGCTTGCCGCCATTTACGAAGGTGAAGACAAAAAGGCACCTACAGTCGTAATTTGCCACGGATACGCCAGTTCGAAAGACTCAGTCTCTCAAAGAGATATTTCCAAAAGACTTATTAAATCGGGATTCTCGGTTTATAGATTTGATTTTACAGGTTGTGGTCAGTCACAGGGATCAATTGAGAACCTGGTACCGAGCGTAGGATTAGATGATTTAAATTCAGCAATTGCCGATTTTGGCAAAAAGGAATTTATACTTTGTGGAACAAGTTTTGGTGGTTATGTCGCTATACTTTATGCTTCTCAGCATATCCTCTTAGCTCTTGCTCTAAAATGTCCTGTTTCGGATTACCCTGCAGTTCTCGAAGCTAATCAAGAGGAAGACAAAGAATCCAGAAGGAAAATCCTAGCTGAGTCTCAAAAGATAGACATCTACCAATTAGCCTCAAAGATAAAAGTGCCAACAATTATTGTCCACGGGGACACAGATGAGATAGTTTCTCTTTCACAGAGCAATAAACTCATTAAGACTTTAGGTTCAAAAGTCAAAAAGCTAAAAATTATCGAAGGTGGAGTACATAGATTACGTGGTCGACCCATGCAAAAAGCCCACGAAGTAATTATTGATTTCTTCAAAAAAATCTGTTGAACTAACTTCACTCATCTGACATAATTAGTTCTATCATGGCTCAAAAACCACCCTTTAAACCAGTTGACCCCAAGCAGGATTTTGTGGCAATGGAAAAAAGGCTTTTGGATTACTGGTATTCAAAAGGAATTGTCAAAAAATATTTAGAGAGAAATAAAAAAAGCAAAAAGAAATTTTCTTTTTTGGATGGACCAATTACAGCAAATAACCCAATGGGGGTTCATCATGCCTGGGGTAGGAGTTACAAAGATCTTTGGCAGCGCTTCTACAATATGTTGGGGTACAAACAGCGTTTCCAAAACGGCTTCGACGAGCAAGGACTTTGGGTTGAGGTAGAAGTTGAAAAAGAACTTGGTTTTAAAAACAAAAAAGATATCGAAAAATTTGGCATTGACAAATTTGTTAACCTTTGCAAAGAGCGGGTCAAAAAATATTCACAAATCCAAACTGAACAAAGCAAGCGTCTTGGGTATTTTATGGATTGGGATAATTCTTATCACACCTCCGCCGACGAGAATAACTATGCTATCTGGAACTTTTTAAAAGTTTGCCATCAGAAAGGTTATTTATATAAAGGAAGAGATTCCGTTCCCTGGTGCCCCCGCTGCGGCACCGCCATCTCCCAACACGAGATACTAACCGAAGAGTATCAAGAAATAACTCACAAAGCAGTCTATGTGAAGTATCTACTCAAAAGTCAGTTGTCAAATGTCAATGGTCAACTGTTCCTACTAGTCTGGACAACGACACCTTGGACTTTACCGTCAAACGTCGCAATCGCCGTCAATCCAGAACTTAAATACGGACAATGGGAAAAAGAAGGTCAATCATTGATCATGGAAGTATCCAGTGCAGAGAGAATCGGGATCAATCAAAAACCGAAAAAGCTATTCAATGGGAAAAATTTCGTAGGTTTAACTTATCAAGGCATTTTTGACGAATTTTCGGCTTTAGCAGGCGTAACATACAGAATAGTTGCAGCCAAAAAGCTCGTGAACGCCGAAGAAGGAACAGGACTTGTGCACATCGCTCCCGGGGCTGGAGAAGAAGATTTTGATATAGCCCAAAAAGAAAACTTAAACGTTATTGAATCAATTGACGAATCAGCCAACTACATCGAAGGATTCGGTGATCTAACTGGCAAGAACGCCAAAGATAACCCGGATCTGGTCATCGAAAAACTAAAAGAAAAAAAAGTTCTTTTTAAGGTCGAGGATTACACTCACCGTTATCCTGTCTGCTGGCGCTGCAAAACCGAACTTGTCTGGCGCGTTGTAGATGAATGGTATATAGCAATGAACCATCCTTCGCGTGAAGTCTTCGATCCTGAGGGCCTCAGACCCGAACGGGCTTCGGACGGCCAGTCGCAAAGAACCCTTAGACAGCAAATGGTCGATGTGGCCAAAAAAATTCATTGGATCCCTGGTTTCGGTCTAGATCGTGAACTTGATTGGCTCAAAAACATGCATGACTGGCTAATTTCCAAAAAACGTTACTGGGGTCTTGCGCTGCCAATTTGGGAATGCACAAAATGTGGCAATTTTGAGGTAATTGGTGATAAGGAAGAACTCAAAGAAAAAGCAGTAGCCGGCTGGAACCAGTTTGATGATCATTCCCCTCACCGTCCTTGGGTCGATGAAGTCAAAATAAAATGTCCCAAGTGTCAAGCAGTCATTTCCAGAATTCCAGACGTCGGCAATCCCTGGCTTGATGCAGGAATAGTGCCATTTTCAACCATGCCCGAAGATTGGTTTCCGGCAGATTTCATAACCGAGTCTTTCCCGGGTCAATTTAAGAATTGGTTCTACTCTTTGATCGCCATGTCTGCAGTTCTAAAAAATAAAAATCCCTTTAAAACAGTTCTTGGCTTTGCCACGCTTCTAGATGAAAAAGGTGAAGAAATGCATAAAAGCAAAGGCAATGCAATTGAGTTTAATGAAGCTGCGGATAAAATCGGTGTCGACGTTATGCGTTGGCTATACACCAGCCAAAATCCTGTCAACAATTTACTTTTTGGTTATCACCGGGCGGATGAAGTTAGACGAAGATTCTATTTAATTTTATGGAACGTCTATACGTTCTTTGTGATCTACGCAAATATTGATAACTGGGATCCTCCCAAAAAGCCAATTGTCAATAACAAGCTGGCAAATATACTAGACAAATGGATTCATTCCAGATTTAACTTGACGATCGAAACTGTTACCAAATCGCTTATTAATTACGAGACCCAGATTGCTTGTCTGGCTATCGAGGATTTTGTAATTAATGATCTCTCCACCTGGTATGTCCGTCGTAGTAGGGATAGGGTAGGGGCAAGTAGCCAAAACGCAAAAGACAAAGAGACTTTTTACTCGACATTTTACGAAGTACTAGTCAATCTTTCTAAATTGATAGCGCCGTTTGTCCCCTTTATTGCCGAAGAAATTTATATCAATTTGACGAAAGAAAATTCCGTTCATCTTTCCGACTTCCCTGCCGTAAACCAGATTCTAATCGACAAAAAACTTGAACACCAGATGGATCAAGCCCGCCAGATAGTTGAAAAAGCCCACGCCCAAAGGAAAAAAGCAGGCATTAAAGTTCGCCAGCCACTTAGCGAGTTAATTTATGGCAGTAGTCTCTTGCCGATGGGCATTGAAAAGATAGTTGCCGATGAAGTTAATGTTAAAACCGTTACTTTTAAAACGGATGCCGACATTGAACTGGACACAAAAATCACTTCCGCTCTTAAAGCGGAAGGCGAAGCTCGTGAAATAATTCGTCAAATCCAACAGGCAAGAAAAGAGGCAAATTGCCGACTGGATGAAAAAGTTATTGTCAAGTTGCCTTCCTGGCCAAAAAAGTTTGGAGCATACATTAAAAGAGAAACACTTTCTCAAAACCTGATTGTTGGTCGTAAAATGGAAATTAAAAGAGCCATAAGATGAGGCGAATTTGGGATTGGCCGCTTTTTTTGTTGATTTTGGCAATCGGCTCTGTTTCTCTACTTGTCATTTATTCGATTAACAAGAACTTAGCCTTAAACCAGCTTGTCTTTTGGTTGCTCGGATTGACAGTTTTATACTTTGTTTCCCTCTTCGATTTTCGATCTTTTCTAAAAATTTCTCTCGGCTTTTATGTTTTGACTATTATATTTCTTGCACTAGTCCATTTTGTTGGAGAACCCGTGCGAGGGTCAATTCGCTGGATCGACCTCGGTTTCTTCAGGTTTCAACCCTCAGAAATTGCCAAAGTTTCAAGCGTTATCGCTTTGGCATCGTTTTATTCGCAAAAATCCGCAAAAGATCTTAGAAATTTAGTTCTTAGCCTGCTCATTATTTTACCTTTAGTTTTTCTTATTTTGATTCAACCGGATATCGGTAACGCTCTTATAATAGTATGTATCTGGTTCGGCATATCTTTAATTTCTGGTTTACAAATTAAGCACTTGCTTATTTTTAGTCTTTTGGCAATTATTTTGGCAACATTTTCATACGAGGTTCTTGCTCCATATCAAAAAGGAAGAATCTCCGCCTTTATAAACCCAGAAAAAGATCCGCTGGGAGCAGGCTATAACATTATTCAGTCAAAAATAGCCATTGGCTCAGGTCAATTTTTCGGACGCGGCTTAGGACGCGGCTCTCAATCGCAGTTGAAATTCTTACCCGAGACCGAGAGTGACTTTATTTTTGCAGTAACTGGCGAACAATTAGGTTTCCTGGGAGCAAGTCTTGTAATTGTTCTTTTTACAGCCATCCTTTTGAGAATAATTAATTTTGCTAAAAACGACATTGATAGATTTAGCCAACTTATTATGACCGGAATAACCTCATTCATGCTTTCCCAATTTTTCATAAATATCGGTATGAATATGGGAATCGTTCCGGTGACCGGCATCACTTTGCCTCTAGTTTCCTATGGGGGTTCTTCTCTTGTTTCAACCCTCTTTTTATTAGGTATAATTTTCTCAATTAGAAGATTGAGATCGCAAATTGAATAACTCGTCTCTTTTTGTTAAAATTCAGACTTAATGAATAGATGGGCAGTTATCAAAACCGGCGGTAAACAGTATAAGGTCGTCGAGGGGGAAGTTATACATATTGAAAAATTGGCAGTAGATAAAGACCCCGTTATAACCTTTAAAGATGTCCTTTTAGCCAAAAATGAAAGAGGCTTGGTTCTTGGTAAACCGATAATTGCAGGTGCCAAGGTTCAAGCCAAGGTTTTAAAAAAGCAAAAAGGTGCAAAAATCAGGGTAGTTAAATTCAAATCCAAATCTCGATATCTGAAAACCTATGGTCACAGACAAACAAGAATGAAAGTTTTAATAGAAAAAATTCAGCTTCAATAGGCAAGACGGCGAATTTTTCTCCCGTTAAATTATTTAAAAGGGTCTGCATTTTAAAAATGTAGTGAAAAATCACAATTATTTATTCCGAGCGAGCAAAAACCGTGGCCTTCAGGTCTTCGACCGTGAGGCTCAGATCTTCGATTCCGAGACTCAGATTCGAGGAACCGAATCGGCCGTGTGTAGTTTATATTTATACAGGGTTGACACTTCGTGAAAAGAAATGTAGAATCGCACAATAAGTAACAAGCAGTAAAATGGCTCATAAAAAAGGCGGAGGGGCAACTACTAAAAATCGAGACTCAGCCGGTAAAAGACTCGGTATAAAGGTTTATGGAGGCCAAAAGGCTTGGCCTGGAAAAATTATTGTCAGACAGCGTGGTACAAAATTTTTCCCTGGGCAAGGAGCTTTAATTGGAAGAGATCATACGATATTCGCGGTCGCCCAAGGCATTGTTAAGTTTAGAAAAAGACTAGGCAAAAATTTTGTTGATATAAACTAAAGACTCACGTGGAAGAGAATCAAATCTTCGAAATAGATACCGATATGCTCCAGGCAAATCCGCTTCAGCCACGTGGGTTAATAACACCCGACTCATTAGTCGAACTTGTAGATTCTATAAGACAACATGGCATTTTGGAACCTCTTGTTCTTGCTAAAACCCCCGCGGGCTTTCAGATTATCGCGGGGGAAAGAAGATGGCGCGCTGCCAAAATTGCCGGTCTTTCAAAAGTTCCTGTCATTATTAAGGAAACTACCCCCCAAGGGATGTTGGAGATGGCCATTATTGAAAATGTGCAAAGAATTGACCTTAATCCGCTGGAACGTGCTCAGGCCTTCAAAAGGTTAATAGATGAATTCGGTTTATCAACTGGCGAAATCGCTGTTAAAATTGCCAAAAGCGCACCCTATGTCTCCAATACCCTTAGACTCCTTTCTCTTCCAGATGCCCTTAAAGATGCTATTGCCTCTGGTGCCACTACCGAAGGTCATGCCAGGGCCCTTGCTTCCCTTGAAGATCCTCATCTGATCATTGAGGCATACAAAATTATTCTTTCCGACAATTTATCGGTAAGAGGAGCTGAAGAACTTGCTCGCAAGATGAAAGCAAGAGAAAATATCGCTCCCAAGCAACAATCGCCAGCCCAAAGACTCCAAAATGAAGAACTTGATCATTACCAAGACGAGCTATCCTCAAAACTTTCCACGGGAGGAGTTAATGTTAAGGTAAAAATTAGTCAATCAAGAATTGAGGCTAAAATGCATCTGGTGGCAAAAGGTAATGTTGATGCAACCTCAGCGGTCATAAAACGTATCAGGGACACCATAATCAATTCGGGGAATCAACCTCAGGCCACCTGAATTGGAAGATTTGAAAATTGGCCAATAAACAAGCCATGCTTTCCCTTTTATTGTTTTTTGATCAATTGGACCAAAACTTCTAGAATCAGAAGAAGATCCTCGATTGTCTCCTAAAACAAAATACTGATTTTGAGAAAGACTGACACTCAGGCTTCCTTGCGTCTTTTGGGTTTCATAAGATTCTTGCAGTTTCTGGTCATTAATAAAAACTGTTCCATCTTCTAGATGCACTATATCTCCCGGTAATCCGATTATTCTTTTGATAAAATCTACATTTCGTGTGCCGGGAGCCTTGAAGACTACGACATCTCCTCTTGAAGGTTTATATAGATAGTAACTGACTTTTTCAGTTAAAAGCAGTTCTCCGTTTTCGAAGTTTGGCATCATCGAATCACCTTTTATTCGGTGAGGTTGGACCAAAAATATATACACAAAAAAGAAAATCCCCAAAGAAATTAGCGCAGTTTGAACAATCTCCTTTATTGCGTTAACGATTACCTCTCGCACACTCATGCTTTATTTTAACAAAAATAGCCTTCTAAAAGAGAAGGCGGACTGAGGTAATTTTATGATAAAATTACCTCACAAGTACAGAGGCCAAACGGGCTCATAGCTCAGTCGGTAGAGCATTCGCATCACACGCGAAGGGTCTCAGGTTCGAGTCCTGATGAGCCCACAGTTTTAAAAAATTCGATGAAACTTCTTTGTATTCTTTTAATTTCAACTTTGGCTTCACTTATTCCGGGCCAACTTATAAGATTTTCTTTTTCTCAAAGCCCCGGTGCAATAACCATAACGGACATTTTAGTTTCGATAACCGTTCTTTTCTTTTTGATTTGGGCATTCCTTTTAAAAAAATCTATAAAAGTTCCACCGAGAATATTTCTGGCGGCAACCCTTTTTATTCTTGCAGCCACATCCTCGACAATTTTAGCAGCTGATAATTTTTCCAGAAAGGAAATAGTAATTTCTTCCCTTTTTCTGGTAAGATTTGCTTTTTATTTTCTAATAACCATTGTCCTTTATAATATTGTCAGAAAGAAGGAAGTAATAAAATGGATTAATTTATTCTTATCGATCGGATTTGTCTTTATAGTTGTTGGGATAATTCAATTTGTTATTTTTCCGGATCTCTCTTTTTTGGCCTCTTACGGCTGGGATCCTCACCAGGCGAGGATTGTCTCAACGCTCCTTGACCCTAATTTTTCAGGCGGAATATTTACGACGATTATTGCCTTTTCAATTTCACTTTTTCTCTATAAAAAGAAAAGTGTTTACTTAGCTCTTGCTGTTTTTTCATTTTTTGCACTGGTTTTAACTTTCTCTCGAAGTTCATATCTTGCTACTGCCTTTGTCATTTTAACCATTGGAGTTTTAAAGTCACCAAAGGTAATTATCAGTAGTCTTGCTGTTGGATTAATCGCCTTTTTGCTTATTCCTCAAACCAGGTCAAGAATTATTGGTGCTGTAACTTTTGATGAAACTGCTCGAGCCAGATTTATCAGTTGGCAAAATGCTTTAACTGTTTTTAAAGATCATCCTCTCTTCGGAGTAGGTTTTAATACTTACAGATTCGCTCAAGGCAGATATGGTTTTTTCTCGCCTGGCGACTTCGGTGGACATTCAGGTGCAGGTACGGACTCAAGCCTTCTTTTGATAGCTGCAACTACTGGAATATTTGGTAGCACCTTTTACATTTTTCTTTTGATTTCGATATTACAATTGTTTGTCAAAAAAGCCGGTTCTCATTTTCTACATTTAGCCTCCATAGCTACTTTCCTGGGACTAATAATCCATTCTCAGTTTGTTAATTCCCTCTTTTTTCCACAAATAATGCTACTGTTCTGGTTCATTGTTGGATTAGTCCTTGCATATGATAGTTAAGCTGTTTACCTTCTGGCGTCTTGGTCTTTTTTTGGTGACTTACCTTGGCTCTCTGGTGCTTCCTAAAATCGAAAATGGTGGTTTGGGAGCCATTGGCAAGGGACACACGTTTAATTTTTGGACATCCTGGGCGCAATGGGATGGAGGTCATTATTTTGGAATTGCCGAAAGCGGCTATCTACTATTCTCTGACTATGCATTTTTTCCACTTTTCCCTTTTTTAGTAAGAGTAGTAAACTTGTTACTTGGCAATTTAATTCTTTCGGGGTTAATTGTTTCAAATATCGCCTTTCTAATTTTTTTGTTGATCTTTTTTAAAGTCATTAAGGAAAAATACTCCCCGAAAGTGGCTCAACTGACAATCGGCACATTTTTGGTTTTCCCTACAACTTTTTTTGCTGTGGCATTCTATTCAGAATCTTTATTTCTGCTGCTTTGTGCTCTAACTTTCTTACTCTTGTCGCGCAAAAAATTTCTTTTCGCTGCGATAGCTACCAGCCTTGCCAGCCTTACAAGATCGCCAGGAGTTATTCTAATAATTTCTATCTTTTATTCATACTTTGCAACTATTCATTTCAAACCTAGATTGATTGACAAAAGATTTTTATATATTTTAGTTGCCCCTTTTGGCTTTATATTCTACGGCTTATATCTATTTTTCAAGGTAAATGATCCTTTTAAATTTTTAACTATTCAATCGTCTTGGGAAAGATCCGTTATTGATCCTATCACGACTTTTGTTTCATACATTTGGGTTATAGCTACGGGGCAACAAAGGCCGATTAACGATTATTTTGATCTGGCACTAACTTTATTATTTTTAGCAATCCTGATTTTAGGAAGAAGAAAAATCCCCTCATCCTGGTGGATTTTTTCAATGGCAGTTATCTTAAAATCCCCTCATCCTGGTGGATTTTTTCAATGGCAGTTATCTTGCTTCCCGCATCATTTGGAACGCTTACCAGTATGCCTCGGTATCTTTTGAGTTCTCTAGGATCGTTTGTGATAATTGCCCAATATTTAAAAGAAAGACCGCGATTAAGAATTGTTCTGTGGAGTCTCTCACTATTTTCGCAGGCTGTATTAGCAACCCGTTTTATCCTCGGTTACTGGGTCGCATAAGTAAGTCAAAATCAATTTGACTTTTCACTTTCTAAAATTCACTTTCCTTGTCTCCGCTTTCGTATTCAAAGCAGCATCCAGTGCTTTGATTTCTATTTTATTTTCGCCCTCGACAACTGGTACGAAGACTTCAAATTGTCCTCCAGAATCGACGCTAGCTAAAAATCCATTGGCAAAAACTTGGGCATTTTTATCGGTTTTTCCCGAGACCTTAATTCTATTATCAGCAGAAAAAGATTGGCCATCGCTCGGAGTTTCAATCTCAAGTTTTGGTTCTTCTTGATCCAGAATAACTGTTTGAGTTTTTGAAAAATCACTTTCCTTTCCGGCTCGGGTTAAAGCTTTGGCAGAGATTTTGTTTTCACCGTTTTTAAGAGTTAAATTCTCAAAGGTGAACTTACCGTTTTTTACCTGAGTTTCCCCGGTTTTTTGCATGTCGATAAAGATTTCTACGGTTTTTGTTTCATCGGAAAATCCGGAAATTGAAAGACGTGCGCTATTTGTCGCGGCAGGCAAGAAATCAACCATTGGAGGTGCAGGTATTGATTCATCAATGCCAATGGCTGTTTCATTTTTTTTAAAAATTGTGTTTGTAAAATCCGCAAACTTTCCCAAAAGCGGGATTCCAAGAGTAAACAGAAAAATTGCCAAAATTAAACTCAGACCAGATAAATATGTTATCCTTTTTATTGTTGCTTTTTCCTCTTTTTGTACAAATTTATCAAGCCGCGAATTTCTTTTAATCATATTTTTGAGCCGACGGGCGGACTCGAACCGTCAGTCTTCGCTTTACGAAAGCGCTGCTTTACCATTAAGCTACGTCGGCACAACTTTATCTCTAAAGCTATAGCAAGCAAACTAAATTCTCAAGCCAATTCTATCTTTTTTATGAAATGGTTTCAAATTCAGGCAAATCCTTCGGGCAAACCTCGACTATTTCTAATCACTTGTCCTATTATTTTTTCGGAGGCGCCATAGTTGGACGCAGTATCAAGAAAATTTAATGGACCCTGAAGCGCCTTCTCAATTGTTTTGTATGCTTGTCCTTCTGGAACCGAGGAGCCAAAAGCGTCGGGCATATTACCAACTGCTGCGGTCCCTATACAAAACTGAGTAACTGACAAACCAGTTCTTCCCAGTTCTACTTTATTCATGTCCGGATTATATTAAAAGTACCTTTGAATTATAATTTTAACTGGATTGTTTCCTTATTCTTAATCTGCTTGATTCACTAGCTAGATCATAGTTCAATTCCCGCTAGGGTACAAGGTTATAAGCTTAATTTAGACAAATTTCAGCAACTTATCGAGGCTAAAATTTGCCAGTTCGATAAAAATCCTATGGAGCTCCTGACGAGGTCTTAGCCAGACTGCCAGAGTTCATTCAAGAGTTTATCTCCTCGCCTATTTTACCAGATTTTTTATATGAATTGGAGCATAATTTAGCCTCAAATTATTTACCTACTCTTAACTTGGGTATACAATAGTAATATGATGGCGGAAAGAGAGCCAATAGGGAGTTCAGGCGAGCGGCCTAGTTTTGTCGAAAGTATAGATCGAGGGCGTAGGGTTGGAGTCTTGGAAGATGATACATGGATGGTTGGGTGGCAACAACCCGGAGGTAAGATACTATGGCATCACCACAGCGATGTATGGCGTGTTTTTAGACAAAACACACGTGTTATCAGCAAGTTTTTGGGTATCCCAATAGATGTTGGGGAGGTAGAAGAAGCAACTAGCGATCCAAGCATTGGTATTTCCCTTCCCCAACTTCAAGAAGCTCTAATCATTCCTGGAGAAGCACAAAAGGCTCAGGAATTAGCGCGTTCAATTACATCCCTAATGACCCTGGCTATTAACGAGAGAACGCCTGCAAGTATATTTGCAGACAAAATTAACAGTTTAAGGGAGCGATTGAGTCCGATTGTAAGAAATCCGCACAAGGTACAAACGCGCCAAAGGCTAATTGAGGCAGAGACGGCAGAGAGGGTTGCAGACGCTCAAACAGCGACAATGGATGCTCTTGCTTCTATTCTTTCTCGGGCTCACGAGAGTGTTTCAATTTCTGGTACTTTGTTTCGGCGAGCCGGAGAAATACTTGAGTGGGTTGACAAACAAGAACGACAGATTGAACGGTTAAAAAATGCAGTTGGCGCAGCGCTTCTTGAGATCAGAGTTGCGAAAGCAAAAGGCATTCCTGTTGGGCCAAACTCTACAGAAGCATGGAAAGATCGCTTTGGTGGACAAACTGATATTCTTGCGTCAACGTTTAGGATTCGAGGAAATCCATATGCTGCAGTTGTAAGAAGATCAGAGATTATTCGCTTGGGGAGTTTGCGTGAAATAATAGATGCGGGGAATATTTCTTTAGTTGAGCAAAGATTGAGCGAGGCTTATCCAATTCTTTATCAAGTAGTCAGGGATAGAGAAGATCGAGAAGCCTCGGGCTTGTATGAGCGGTATCGATCAAAAGGGCAGTGAAGGTGAATAAGTTAGCTGATTGATATTAGTGAGCAGCTTAGAATCTTAAACAGACTCAGAGTTTTACAGATTATTCCTGTCTGACGGCCTTTTACCTGATTTAGTCTACGTTTTAGGTCTAAAAAATGTATAATAAAGTATAATCTAGTAAATTGGTACTTTCCCCGAGTTATCTCTCAGCAAATTCTTCAAGTACTCTGAGATAATTATTGTTTAGCCTTCCCAAGCGATAGAGTACTATATTTTTTACTCCTTCTTTCTGTGAGACACCTAAATCCTCTTTTAAGCCCAGAGGGGAAATTAGTGGTGTTGAGTAATCCTCTACTCCTCGTCCAATAAGTCCAAGCGCGACAGAGTAATCCAGAAATTTATTTTTATTTCTTTTTATGACACTACGCAGATACCCAGGCTCATTTTTTACGTTCAGTAAAGAGGTGTAGAGCATATCAATATAAGGCAAACTTCCGGAAGAAAAATAAGTGCATGCTAGATTCGAGATGAATTTATTTATTCCGCTTTTGGGGAATGCTGTAATTATAAAAGGATGGTTTGAATATTGATGAGATAATGCCTCTTGTATAATGCTTCTGTTTGTAAAGAAATAAGGTAATTGAGTTACGAAAAGCTCTTTAGCCAATATTGGCAGTTCCGCATCCCAAAGTACTGGGAACTTCTCGTTTGTATTTTTAAGCTCGTTTAGAATTCGCTTAATTGCCAACGTTTTGGAGAATGCTGATAGCCAATAACCTTCATTAACCTTCAGAATAGGCCAGTAAATTATCTCAGTTACATTTCTATAAGACTTCTTGATTTTGGTTTTTAAAACTAAGAATTCTTTGACACTTTTAGCGGCAACGTAGAGATTTGTTCTAAATTTAATAATACGTAACTTAGACAAACTATCATCATTGGGGAATTCTTCGAAGAAATCTATCTGCATAGTTCTGGTTTACGCACGTATGGTTACGTATGGAGCGGGTGAGGGGAATCGAACCCCCATCTCAACCTTGGGAAGGTTGCATTCTGCCACTTAACTACACCCGCGAACCTGCGGATTTAGTTTATCAACTTCCGCACTGATTATCTAGGAATAACAATTGTACTTCCCGCAAAAATCAGGGGGTTGCCGTTTGGAAGCCTACCAACATCATTAGCCCTATCTAAAATCGGCCACTTGGAGCCGTTGCCATAAACTTTTTCGGAAATTGTGAATAAAGTATCGCCTGACTGGACTTGATATTGTGTAGTCGTTAATTGAACCCTGACTGTTTCAGCCTCGTTTTTTGTTGGAACTTTTAATGTAGAATCTGTAAAAATTATGTCCGGATTACTAATGTTGTTAACTTCTGCCAAAACCGGAAAGAATTCTGCCGTTTCGTAAAATTTTTCTGATATTGCAGAAAGCGAATCACCTGCTACAATTTTATATTCCTGTGGCGCACCAACAGCTTTCTGAGCCTCCTCTTGAGATTGAGAAGTTTGCTCACCGCCGCCAATTTGCTGGCTTCGTCTGTTGAAGTAATTAGCAACTAAAAGACCTAAAACTATTACTATAATTGCACCTAGTATTAGGCTTGTGTAAGAATCCTGCCAGTTGGTTATTTTTGAAAGAAACTTATTAAAACTTCTTCGCGCTTTGGGCATTCCATCCCTCCTTCCGGGCAGAGATTGATATCAAGAGCAGGGATTAAATTTTATAATATTTTGCGGTCGAGTCAAACTCGACTAGCCACGTTTGACGTGGCGGTCGCGACCGGATTCGAACCGGCGATCTTCACCGTGACAGGGTGACGTGTTAAGCCAGCTACACTACGCGACCGCGTCTAAACGACTCGTGCTATTTTTCGTTCTGCTATCGCAGAACTATTTAACGCGCTCGTATTCAACCCTTTCCAAAATTCTTCGAATTTTGATATTTCTGATTCAAATCTAGAGATTTGAAAATAGAAAAATAAGACGATTGTAGTTTACACTGGGTGAAACTCAGTGTCAATTTCACTATAATTTAAATATAAGTAACTGATGGCCAGATTTTACTCCAACAGGCAAATAGCCAAGATCTTAAGATCCATCTCTGCCGCCTACACCGTAAAAGGCGGCGACTATTTTAAGATCACAGCCTATGATAAAGCTGCCGACAGTGTCGAGCATACCACCAGCGAACTTAAAGATCTTTGGGATGACGGTAAAATGGATACGGTACCGGGTTTAGGCAAAGCCATTCAATTGCATTTGGATGAACTTTTCCGAACTGGCAATGTTAGACACTTTGATCAGATAAAAAGTGGTTTACCAAAAGGCATGTTTGAATTGCTGGATGTTCCAGGAATGGGGCCAAAAAGTGCCTATAAAATTGCCAAGGCGCTCAAAGTCAAAAATATTAAAGATTTAGAAGTTGCCGCTCGCCGTGGTAAAATTGCCAAACTCCCGGGATTTGGACCAAAATCCCAACAAGATATTCTATCATCGATCTCCGAATTCACGGAAAGAACCCAAAGACTCATTTTGCCGTTTGCGCATTCTGTCGCCCGGAGGGTTCTTGATTACTTATGCAAAGAAAAAACTTGTCTTCGGGCGGAACCTTTGGGTTCATTACGCCGGATGGTTGCCACAGTTGGGGATATTGATATTGCGGTCGCCTCAAAAAGTCCCCAAAAAATTATCGATCATTTCAAGTCTTTTCGAGAAGTTAGTCGAGTTTTGGAAGCAGGTTCAAGAACTTCTTCGGTGGTTTTAAAAAATGGAGTGCAGGTAGATTTAATGATTCAACCACCTGATGCTTTTGGGGCACTCCTCCAACATTTCACAGGCTCTAAAAACCACAATATCCATCTGCGAGAGCTAGCACTAAAAAGAGGTTTTTCGCTGTCAGAATATGGAATTAAGGCTAAAGTCCGACTTATGAAGTTTAGAAAAGAGGAAGAATTTTACAAATTTTTAGGACTTGACTTTATTGAGCCAGAACTAAGAGAAGACATAGGTGAAATTGAATCTGCACAAACTCACACATTGCCCGAACTTATTGAACTCGAAGATATCAAGGGTGATATCCATTTACACTCAAGCTACCCAATTGAACCAAGCCACGATCTTGGCGCCAATACTTTTGAAGATATAATCGAAAAGGCTAAAAGCCTGGGTTATGAATATATCGGTTTTTCAGACCACTCACCAAGCCATTCCACTCATACAAAACAACAAATAATTGATTTAATCGGGAAAAGAAGCCAAAAAATCGAGCAATTAAAATCCTCAAGTAAAGATATTGGGATACTAAATTTACTCGAAATAGATATTTTAGCTTCAGGAGAACTTTCAATTCCCGAAGAGAGTTTAAAATTTCTTGATGGGTCTCTCGCCGGTATCCATTCCAGTCACCGCCAAGATAAAAAAACTATGACTAAAAGAATTTTAGTCGCCTGCAACTCTCCATACGTTCAGGTCGTTTCACACCCCACAGGTAGGTTACTTCAGGAAAGAGAATCGTATGAAGTCGACTGGCCAAGGATCTTCGAAGTATGTGTTAAGACAAAGACAATGTTGGAAATTAACGCTTGGCCAAATCGGCTTGATCTTCCTGATGCTTTGGTCAGAGAAGCGGTAGGGGCCGGCGTCAAACTGATAATTAACAGTGATTCTCATCAAATAAATCAGATGGATAATATGCGCTTTGGAGTTGCAGTGGGCAGGCGCGGTTGGGCAACTGCCAAAGATATAGCCAATACTTTGCCTTGGGTTGAATTTCGCAAATTATTTAAGGTATGATTAACACATTATGTCGTCTTCATTAATACCAGTTGCGATAATTACTCTGGCCCTTGTCTTTATTTGGTATTTATATAATGGTCTTATTACTGCTAGAATCCGGGTCAAGGAGGCTTGGTCAGGAATTGAAATCCAACTCAAGAGACGCTCATCTTTAATTCCTAATTTAATTGAAACTGTTAAGGGTTATGCTAAGCACGAAAAGCAAGTTTTTGAGCAAGTTACAAAGGCAAGAAGCGCACTCCTTTCCGCCAAAAGTCCCAAAGACGCTGCTGGTGCCAACAATATGCTCTCCGGGGCGCTAAAGACTTTATTTGCCATTGCCGAAGCGTACCCGAACTTGCGAGCCTCTGAAAATTTCAAAGAACTTCAGGAGGAGATTTCGGACACGGAGACAAAGATTGCAGCTTCGCGACAATTTTATAACGCTAATGTTATGGACTATAACACCAAAATCAAAATTTTCCCGAACTTTGTGGTTGCTAACCTTTTAGGTTATAAGGTAGAAGAATTTTTTGAGGCAGAAGAGGCAGCCAAAAAGGATATTGAAGTTAAATTTTGATCTGGGATGAATTCTCCTAAAATTTTTGCAGGTTCCTCAAACCCGGACTTGGCAAAGGCAGTTTCGCTAAGGTCAAAAGTTCCGCTTGGCAAAATTGAACTTGGAGTATTTTCGGACGGCGAAATCGATGTTTGGGTTAGGGATGATGTTAATAACTCCAATATTTTTATACTCCAATCAAACTCATATCCTGTTAACCAGAATATCATAGAGCTTGCATTAATCGCGGATGCTGTAAGAAGAAGCGGTGCTTATAAAATAACGGCAGTGATTCCGTATTTTGGGTACAGCAGAAAAGAAAAACAGACGAGGCCGGGGGAGCCGATTTCTGCCAAGGTCATTGCCGACCTAATTGTTGCAAGCGGGATCAATAAAGTTGTCTGCTTAGATCTTCATGCAGACGCAATAGTTGGGTTTTTTAATGTTCCGGTTATTTATTTGACATCGCTCGGGGTTTTGGCCAAGAGAGTAAAAGGGGAGAAATTTTCAAATCCGATTGTTGTCGCACCTGACGTGGGAGGAGTGAAAAGAGCCAGGAATTTTGCTTCACTTTTGAATGCGCCCCTTGCTGTTATCGAAAAACACAGACAGACAAACGTTAGGGATCAGATTGAAGTTTTGTCGGTTTCCGGGGAGGTTGCCGGAAATACTGCGATTATAATCGATGACGTAATTTCTACCGGGGGGACGATTATTGAGTGCGCCGGTGTTCTTAAGGAGAAGGGAGCAAAGAAGGTTGTCGTTTGTGCGACCCATGGAGTTTTTGCAGGTGGGGGCATAGAAAGACTTGCGCAAAGCGTCGTTGATAAGATCTTTGTTACCGACAGCATCAGAGTGACAGAAAAGAGTCCAAAAATTGAAGTTGTTTCTGTTGCCGGACTTATAGCTGATTGTCTTACTCAGGAAATCTAACTTCAAATTTTTCTAATGAATTTTTTAGACAAGGTTGATGCGGCTCAACTTAAAAACAACAGTCTGGTCTGTTGATGCGGCTCAACTTAAAAACAACAGTCTGGTCTGTGTAGGCCTTGATCCGGATCCGGCTAAATTACCCAAAAAGCTCTCAATATTCCAGTTCAATAAATTAATAATCGACCAAACCGCAGATCTTGTTTGTTGTTATAAACCGCAAATAGCGTTCTATGCTGCCTCTGGTATCCAAGGCCTCGCAGATCTCCAAAAAACAATCATCTACATAAAGGATAAGTATCAAATTCCAGTCATCCTCGATGCTAAAAGAGGAGACATTGGTAACACCAGTCAAATGTATGCTAAAGAAGTTTTTGACGTTTTTGATGCCGATGCGGTTACGGTTAATCCTTATTGTGGATTCGACTCGATGCTGCCGTTTCTCGAAAGAAAGGAAAGAGGGGTTATTGTTATATGCAGAACTTCTAATCATGGAGCAATTGACTTTCAGGATCTTAGAGTAAATAGAGAACCTCTTTATTTAAAAGTTGGCAGAAAAATCTTAACGTGGAGCAAAAAGTATCCGAACATAATGTTGGAGATCGGCTCCACCTGGCCGAAAGAAATTTATATCCTTAGGAAAATCGCTCCAAAAATAGTTTTTCTCATTGCAGGCATTGGCGCTCAGGGAGGCGACCTTAAGCTAACTTTAAAAAATGGTCTAAGAGATGACAAAAAAGGCTTGATAATTAGCGCATCAAGAAGCATAATTTATGCTCAGGATCCAAGGAATTCCGCCCAAGCATTAAGAGATGAAATCAACAGATACAGATAAAACTAAACAAGAGGTAGCCAAAATTCTTCTGGACGTTGGATGCATCATATTTAGACCGCGTCAACCATTCAAATACAATACGGGGATAGTAAGTCCTGTTTATACCGACAATCGCCTTATAATATCAAGGCCAAAAGAGAGGAATAAAATTGTCGATTTGATGCTCGCCATTATTAAACAAATAGGCATTCCGGATGTTTTAGCCGGTACCGCTACTGCCGGTATTCCTCACGCAGCGTTTCTTGCCCAAAAGCTAAACATACCGATGGTTTACGTCAAGGGGCAAGCCAAAGAATATGGTAGACAAAACCAAGTCGAAGGTACATTAAAAAGAGACCAAAAAGTCATAGTTATCGAAGATCTGGTTTCTACCGGCGGTTCCTCGGTAAGAGTTATTGATGCCGTTAGAAAATTAGGCGCAAAGGTGTCGGACGTAATCGTAATCTTTACTTATCAGCTAAAGGAATCGGAAAAGAATTTTGAAGCCGAAAAAGTAAAGCTTCACGCCTTAACAGATCTTAATCACTCTTGTAACGTAGCAGTCCAAAAAGGGTTTTTAAAGCCAGATCAAGTAGGAGTAATTCTTGATTGGGCGAAAGATCCAAAAGGCTGGGGCAAGAAGATGGGGTTCGAATAAATGGCCGATATCTCAACCGAAATTGCCGAAGTAAAACTTGAAACCTGTGTTTTTAATGCCTCCGGCCCAAAAGACGAAACGTTAGAAGAGCTTGAAGTAATTGCTAGATCAAAGTCCTCTGCAATTATGATGAAGTCCTGCACGCTTTTGCCTCGGGAAGGAAATCCAAAGCCACGCTATGCGGATCTGGAATTTGGCTCCATAAACTCGATGGGCCTTCCGAATTTAGGTTACAGGGCTTACGTTAAGTTCTCAAAAATCCTGGATAAAAAATATTCAAAACCCATAATCGCAAGCATTTGCGGAATGACAGTTAAAGATAATGTCACCATGTTCAAAGCCTTTAACGATGCTCCGGTTGACCTGATTGAATTTAATCCGGGATCTCCAAATACAATTGGTCAGCCAATAATTGGCTATGATTTTAGAGAAATGAATCAGTTACTCAAAGCCGTATCAAAAGTTGCCAAAAAGCCCTTCGGAGTAAAACTTCCTCCTTATTTTGATTTTGTTCATTTCGAGCAAATGGCAAAAGTCATAAAAAAATATCCTGTTAAATTTGTAACTTGCATAAACTCCGTAGGGAATGGACTGGCAGTCGATCCAATAACTGAAAAGACTTTAATAAAGCCCAAAGGCGGTTTTGGGGGAATTGGAGGCACATATATCAAATTCACAGCACTCGCGAATGCTCGCAAGTTTTACGAACTTTTTGAAAATAAGATTCAGGTGATTGGTGTCGGCGGAATTTTTTCCGGTCTTGACGCTTTCGAGTTTATCTTGGCTGGAGCAAGTGCTATCCAGCTTAGCACGGCCTTCATGCAAAAGGGTCCTGCAATTTTTGAAATAGTGCAAAGAGAATTAAAAGAGATTATGCGAAAAAAGGGTTATGAGAAACTTTCGGATTTCCGGGGTAAGCTAAAAACCCTTGACTAATCTAGGGGTATTATTTTTTCTGCTGGCATGATCCAGATTTGAATCTGCCTTTGCCTGATTGGATTTTTTCCCTTCCCGTCTCTTCCGTCAAATTCAAAAGCTGCAATCTGCTGATATTTCCCAAGCTCCAATTTCCTGTTGCGGATTGGTACAACAACGCTAGGGTAAGAAAAGGCAAGTGCCCTGATGTGGGCAGCGGCATTATAGTCTTCATCTATCTCGTTACAATATGGGTTATCTTGGCAGCGGTGGCGGTAGTCGGTGGTGGGATGTTTATAACCTTTTGAAACCCTTGTAGAACGTCTATCCTCGGGAATAACGTTCAGGGTATGGTGCAAAATATCTTGAAGCAAATTCGGCTCAGCGATTTCATTGACCACTATCCCGAGAGTTGTATGTTTTGTATTCACAAATACAAAGCCGTCCTTAACCTGAGTTTTTTTAACGGCGCTATTGATGTCGCCTGTTATATCCAAAAAATAAGTATGTTCAGTTGAGGGAAATTGCAATTCTTTAAGGAATATCCTCATAGACTATTTTTGTCAAATAGTATTTTAGCATTTTTGTATTTAAGGTAAAGAGACTAAAATGGCTTTAAAGATGATATAATTTTCCCAAATGACAGCCTATACACAAATTTCTGCCAATCGTTTTAAGACTTGGATAATAATGCTGGGATTTGGCTTTTTTGTCACGTTTGTCGTTTACATTTTTACCCAAGCACTCGGATTTGAAGGACCATCAGCCCTAGGCTTTTCCGGTATTGCCTTAATTATCGCAGGGATTATGAATTTTGTCGCCTATTACACAAGCGATAAAATGGTAATGGCCGTCTCGGCTGCCCGCCAAATTCAAAAGAAAGATAACCCGATGCTTTTTAGAACAGTCGAGAATCTTTGCATTGCAGCCGGCTTACCCACCCCCAAAATTTACATAATTGACGACACTGCACCGAATGCTTTTGCCACAGGCCGTGATCCCAAACATGCAGCAATCGCTTTTACAACAGGAATCCTGTCGAAGCTGTATAGACTTGAACTCGAAGGGGTAACAGCTCATGAGCTATCGCACGTTGGCAACTATGACACAAGATTAATGACTATTGTTTCAATTCTCGTTGGGACAGTTGCTCTTCTTGCCGACTTCTTTTTCAGGCTAACTTTCTATTCCCGTCGGGAGCGTGACCGAAATAGCGGGAACGGAATTTTCTTGGCACTAGGTCTTGTGATGGCAATTCTAGCCCCTATCGTTGCGATGCTCATTCAACTGGCAATTTCCAGGAAACGGGAATTTTTGGCGGACGCCTCCGGAGCACTTTTGACTCGTAATCCTGACGGGTTAGCTGATGCTCTTCTTAAAATAGCAGCCGACAAAGAACCACTCGAAGTTGCCAACAAAGCAACAGCTCATCTTTATATTGTCAACCCGCTCAAAAATCACAAAGACGCCGTAGGTTGGTTTGCTGGTCTTTTCCAAACCCACCCGCCAATTCAAGAAAGGGTCAAAGCACTTCGAGCAATGCAATAATGAAAAATCCGAAATCCGCTTTTCGACTCGAAACTCGCTCAAAGCGAGCAATCCGTAATCCGAAATCAGTAATCGATATCGACTACGTGGCAAAACTAGCCAATCTTCCCTTGACGTCCTCAGAAAAGAAAACATTTGAAAAACAACTCAAAGATGTTCTTGGATATGTGTCGAAATTACAAAAGGTCGATACCAGAAAAGTTGAACCAATCGGACACATCACTGGTCTTGTCAATGTGCTAAGGGAAGATAAAACCAGGCCATCAATATCCCAACAAGAAGCTCTTGCCAATGCTCCCAAAACCCACAATGGATTCTTTGAAGTTGATGCCATTTTTGAGGAAGAGTAAATACGGGATAAGGGTCAGGCACTCGAAAAGACTGTTATTAAAGGCCGTTTTAGGGTCCGACCGTAAAGTAGAATATGAAAGTTGACGTAACTGAACTAACTATTAAATCAGCATCAGATCTTTTAGCTAAAAAACAAATTAAAGCCAAAGAGCTAACCGAGGCTTTCCTAAAACGCGCTTATGGTTTAAACAAGAAACTAAACTGTTACATCACTATTTCCGCTGATGTTGCCCAAAAACAAGCCGAAAAAGTTGACAAGTTAATAGCTGATAATCAACCAGTTGGGCCAACTCTTGGAATCCCCATCGCCGTAAAGGACATGTTTACAACCCGTGGAATTAAGACCACTGCAGCCTCGAGAGTCCTGGAAAACTACATGCCGGTCTATGATGCCACTGTTATTAGTCGTTTAAAAGAAGCCAACACGATTTTTATTGGCAAAACAAATCAAGATGCTTGGGCTCACGGTGCAAGTGGCGAAAATTCCGATTTCGGGCCAACCAAAAATCCCTATGATCTAATTCGCGTTCCCGGCGGATCATCATCAGGCTCTGCGGCCGCTCTTGCGGCAAGTACCTGCCTTGCGGCAACCGGTACCGACACAGGAGGATCAATCCGTCAACCGGCAGCTTTTTGCAATCTGGTCGGCTTAAAACCCACTTATGGCAGGGTATCCCGTTACGGTATCATCGCTATGGCTTCATCTCTTGACGCGATTGGACACTTTACCAAAACAGTTTACGATAATGCTTTAATCTTAAGCGCCACCGCTGGCCCGGATAGTTTTGATGCAACTTGCGTACAAGGAGCCGCATCAGACTATACCCAAGGTATCCATGGAGGAGTTAAAGGATTAAAAATCGGTCTTCCCAGAGAGTATTATGAAAATCTTGATGAAAAAATTAAAAAAACAATACTGACTGCCGTCAAAAAATTAGAAGGACTTGGCGCAAAAATCGAAGAAGTGTCATTACCTCATACAGAATACGGCGTTGCGACCTACTATATCATCCAGCCCTCAGAGGTTTCAGCAAACCTGGCCAGATATGATGGTATTAGATTCGGGCGCGACCGATCAAAATTTGGAGCGGAGGCCAAGCGCAGAATTATTCTAGGAACATATGCCTTATCAGCAGGATACTACGATGCTTTCTATCTTAAGGCGATGAAGGTCAGGAGACTTATTAGAGAAGATTTCTTAAAAGTTTTTAGGGGAGTCGATGTTACAATCTGTCCCACATCTCCAACTTTGCCTTTTTGCCTTGGCCAGAAAGTTAATGATCCACTGGCCATGTATCTTTCGGACATTTATACAGTAACTGCTAATTTAGTTGGCGTGCCAAGCTTAAACATTCCCTGCGGATTTATTGGCCATCTTCCCGTCGGTATGCAAATAATCGGCCCAGATTTTTCCGAGAAACTTTTATATCAAGTTGGATATGCATATGAACAGGAAACGAAATGGTACGAACGCAAACCAAGCCTTGCGTAATTTGAAATTTTGAATTTGAAATTTGAATTGAAATCTTAATGTTTAAAAATTTAAATTTTCAAATTGATTATAAATTTAAAATTGAAAATTTATGAGTAGTTACCAGCCAATAATCGGCCTCGAAGTCCACATCGAACTTTCAACTAAAAGCAAGATGTTTTGTTGGTGCTCTGCCGATTATTTCGGAACGGATCCTAACACACATACCTGCCCGATTTGTTTGGGTCTTCCGGGTGCCATGCCAAAAGCAAACGAATTGGCGATAAAATTTGCTCAAAAATTAGGCCTCGCCCTCAATTGCCAAGTTCAGTTGAGTAGTAAATTTGATCGCAAGAACTATTTTTACCCGGATTTGGCAAAAGGCTTCCAGATCTCCCAATACGACCTGCCTTTTTCCGGAAAGGGACACCTCGAAATAGATACTTCCACTGGAAGAAGAGCTATTGAAATAACCCGAGCCCATTTGGAGGAAGACACTGGAAAATTAACTCATGCGGTAGTTGAAGGTGAAAAAGTGACCTTAATTGATTTTAACCGCAGCGGCGTTCCATTAATGGAAGTTGTGTCGGAGCCTCAGATGAACTCCGCGGAAGAAGCAAAGACGTATGCCCAAAAGTTGCAGCAAATTGTCAGGTACTTGGAGATATCTGATGCAGATATGGAAAAGGGGAGTATGAGGATTGAACCAAACGTATCACTGAGAAAAGCTGGTGGAAAATCGCTTCCAGGCTATAAAGTTGAGCTGAAGAACATTAATTCATTTAAGTTTGCACAGGCAGCAATTGAATACGAGATTAAAAGACAAGCCGAGATTCTTAATCGACAAGAAGTGCCAACTCAGGAAACCAGAGGCTGGAATGAACAAAAATCCCAAACCATAAGTCAAAGAACCAAAGAACTTGCGCACGATTATCGTTATTTTCCCGAACCTGATCTTGTGCCTTTTGTTTTTGACCAAAATTATTTCGATGAGATTAAAAGGGGAATCCCAGAGCTTCCGGATAAGAAAACTGAGCGATTTATAAGGGAATATCAATTGTCAGCTTATGATGTCGAAATTTTGACAAGGGACAAAAACACGGCAAACTACTTTGAGGAAGCATTAAGGGTGGGTAAAAAGTTTGAAATTCCCACCAAGCATATCGCAAATGTGATAATTAATAAAAAGCCCGATATCGAAAAGGTTTTACCCGCAGAACTAATTGAAGGAATTGTTTCCGCCCGAAAAGCCGCATCAATTGGTCAGGATGAACTTGAGCGAATCATGCGGGAGGTTTTAGACAAAAATCCAAAAGCTATAGAAGACTATAAAAAAGGCAAGGAAAACGCGATTATGTTTTTAACGGGACAGATAGTTAAAGCCGCTTCCGGAAAAGTCGACGCGAAAAAGGTAACGTTTTTGTTAAAAGAAAGGCTAAAATGAGCGACTTTGTTCATCTTCATGTCCATAGCGAATATTCGCTTTTAGATGGACTTTCAAAAATCCCAAAGCTAGTTACCCAAGCAAAAATAATGGGAATGACAAATCTTGCTCTTACCGATCACGGATATTTATACGGCGCAGTTAAATTCTATAAAGAATGTAAGAAAGAAGCAGTCAATCCGATAATAGGTTGTGAAATATACATTGCCAAACGAAGGTTGATTGATAAAGAGGCAGGCAAAGATAACGAAAACTACCACTTAACAATTTTAGCGTGTGATTTTGAAGGGTACAGAAATTTAATGAAGTTGGTAACAGTTGCTCACCTTGAAGGTTTTTACTACAGACCAAGGGTTGATAAGGAAACATTAGCAAAGTACGCACGCGGATTGATCGGCCTTTCTGGTTGCAACTCATCTGAAATCCAAAAAAAGCTTGTAGGGGGAGATTTTGAAAATGCTAAAAAGCTAGCTGTAACTTACAGACAAATTTTTGGCCCAAAGAATTTTTATTTAGAGGTTCAACGGCATCTTTTTGAAAAATTCATGACTGCGCACAATGAGGGATCTGAAATTTATAACGAGTTGGACAAAATGAGAAAAGAAGAGAAAAAGGCAATTGAAGAAACCAAAAAACTGTCACACGTAACCGGCATTCCTCTGGTTGCCACAAACGATGTCCACTATGTTATGCCCCAGGATGCCCAGGCACAAGATGTCATCATCTGTATTCAGACCGGCAAAACGATTGCCGACATTAAAAGACTAAGAATGATTGATTCGCCAACATTTTATTTGAAGAGTACGGAAGAAATGGAGGAGCTTTTCGAAGATACTCCTCAGGCTACAAAAAATACGCTTGCAATAGCCCAAAGGGTTAGAATAGAAATCCCTCTTGGAAAAGTTGCCTTTCCGCTATTTGAGGTCCCTGACAAAACGACCCCTGACCAGTATTTAAGAAAACTATGCTATGAACGTATCGGCGACAGGATTGAAAAGGTAACTGACCAAATCAGAGAAAGACTCGATTATGAACTTTCGGTAATTTCCCAAAAAGGTTATTCCACCTACTTTTTAGTTGTTGCCGACTTTGTCAACTGGGCTCGAGAAAAAGGGATCATTTCTACTACCCGCGGTTCAGCATCAGGAAGCTTAGCCTCCTTTGCCTTGGGTATTACTTCTGTTAACCCTCTCTTTTTTAAACTTCCATTCGAGAGATTTCTTAACCTCTATAGACCAACACTCCCTGATATCGATGTTGATTTTGCCGACAACCGTCGCGATGAAGTGATTGGTTACGTCCACGAAAAGTACGGTCATCAAAAAGTTGCTCAGATTGGAACCTTCGGTACAATGATGGCCAGACAAGCCGTCCGTGATGTCGCCAGAGTTCTTGGTTGGCCCTATAGCAAAGCCGACAGGATTGCCAAGATGATTCCATTTGGCGCCCAAGGCTTTCATGTCACCCTCGATACCGCCAAGAAACAAAATAATGAACTTGGCAATTTATACAATCAAGACGAAGAAGTCAGCGAACTGATGGATTTGGCTGAAAAAGTAGAAGGCAATGCCAGACATGTTTCTGTCCATGCGGCAGGTGTGGTTATCTCGCCAACTGAATTGACTGATTTTACGCCCCTGCAAAAAGAAACAACCGGTGAAAAAATAATAACTCAATATGATATGTATGATATTGAAGAAACTGGCCTTGTCAAAATGGACTTTTTAGGTATAAGAAACCTTTCAATCTTAGGTTCTGCGGTCGAAATCGTCAATCAAACAAAAAAAGAAGAAATTGATCTTTCCAAAATTCCATTCGACGACAAAAAGGCATTTGAGATTCTGGCAAAGGGCGAGACGATGGGACTGTTTCAACTTGGAGGATCGGGAATGACCAGGTATTTAAAAGAATTAAGACCAACTAATATTTTTGACATCATGGCTATGATTTCTCTCTTTCGTCCGGGCCCAATGAACTCAATCCCCGAATTTATAGAAAGGAAACACAATCCTAAAAAAATCAAGTATTTCGATGAGCGAATGGCCGATTATTTAAAAGAGTCATACGGCGTCATTGTTTATCAGGACGATGTTCTATTGACTGCTATTAACCTCGCAGGTTACAGCTGGGAAGAAGCTGACAAATTCCGCAAAGCCATGGGAAAAAAGATTCCGGCCGAAATGTCCAAACAGAAAGAAAAATTCATTGAGGGTTGTATCAAAAACGGCATGACTGGTCAAAAATCGGAAGAGCTGTTTAAATTAATCGAGCCCTTTGCGGCTTACGGATTCAATAAAGCCCACGCTGCCAGCTATGCTGTTATTGCGAACCAAACTGCTTATATGAAAGCTAATTATCCAGTTGAATTTATGACAGCTGTGATGAGTGCGGAATCAGATGATCCGGATAAAATTTCTGCCGCAGTCACAGAATGTGCCAAAATGAAAATTCCGGTCCTTCCCCCCGACGTTAATAGTTCAGCAACTGGCTTTAGCATTGAAAATATAAATGGAAAAAGAGGTATTCGTTTTGGACTTTCGGCTATCAAAAACGTTGGCAAGGCTGCCATTGAAGTAATCACGAGCGAGAGAACCGCACAGGGGGAGTTTAAATCATTCGACGATTTCGCAAGACGTGTTAATTTGCGGGTTGTTAACAAAAAAACATTGGAAAGTTTAATCAAAGCTGGCGCTCTTGATAACTTTGGCAGGCGAAATGCCTTGCTCAAGGTATTGGACATGATTAAATCTTCTAATGTATCACTAAATAAATTTGTTGCCGCGGGTCAGAGTTCGTTATTCAGTGAACAAGAGTTAGAAAAGCAAGAAACTTCGTCCCACTCATCAGTTCTGAGTTTAAATTCAATTGAAGAAGCTCCAAAGGAAGAGATCCTCTCATGGGAGAGAGAACTTTTAGGTTTCTACCTGACTGAGCATCCGCTTATTAAAGTCGCAGACCAAATCGCCAAAGTAACGACTAGCAAGATAGCAGAAATAGATCCATTTGTCTCTGCCTCGCGATCAATTATCCTCGCGGGCATCATAGCATCTTGCAGAAAGACCTTTACCAAGCTAAAAAAGGAAGAAATGTGTTTCCTAAAACTGCAAGACACCACCGGCACAATCGAGGTAATCGTTTTCCCTAAAGTTTTCGCGCTTACCAAACAATACCTTTTACCGGACCAGATTGTTGTTATTTGGGGGAAACTGGAACAAGGGGAGACGTCTCAAGTTTTAATTGCTCAAAAAGTTTCTCTTCTCTCAGAAGTTAGGCAATCGGAGCCTGAAGAAGATTTTCAGGAAGTTCTTGAACTTGCGCTCCCAAAAGACGCTGATCGGATTTTACTATCCAGGATTTATCAAATTCTCAAAGAAAATCCCGGGGCGACTTCAATCTACTTGGTTTTACCCGGGGATAATGGCAGCATCCGCAAGATTTCTGTCCCATTTGGATCCAAAAGATCCGAAAATCTCATAAAAGAACTCGAAACTTTAGGCTGCCGCATTATTAATTCAGATTTACAATCATAACTAAAATCTGTATACTAACTAAATCATGAACGAGGCTAATTTTAAAGTAGGGGATAGGGTTAAAGTTATTACTCGCGATTTGAAAGACGCAAAAATCGCAAAAAGTCCCTTTGAAGGCATTGTCATTGTTAAAAAAGGTCAAGGGGAAAATAAAACCTTTACTGTTAGAAAAATAGCTGTAGGCAGGATAGCAGTTGAAAAAATTTTCTCCCTAAACTCCCCTGCCATTGAAAGAGTTCAAGTAATTAAAAAGGGGGGAGTAAGGAGAGCTAAATTATATTACCTGAGAAAGAAAATTTAGCTAAATGTGCCGGATTTAACTTGGGAAAATTCACTTTGGGAAAAAGGACTAAGGTATATTGCAGGAATTGACGAAGTTGGCCGCGGTTCATGGGCAGGACCATTGGTAGTTGCGGCGGTAATTTTGCCGCAGGACTTTAAAATTCCGCCAGGGCTCGCTGACTCAAAACAGACTAAACCAATGGGGCGAAAAAGATTTGCCCGGCTTATCCAAAAGCAGGCCAAATCTTTCTCAATTGTAGAAATTTCAGTCAAGCTGATTAACAAACACGGAATCGGCAAAGCAACCCATATCGCCTTCCGCAAGGCCATTCGTTTGCTTTCACCAAAACCGGATTTTATCCTTGTTGATGCCTTTTACATCAAGCGGGTTGCTAAAAAAAACCAAAAAGCAATCGTCAAAGGAGACGAAAAATCGGCATCCATCGCTTGTGCCTCAATTCTTGCCAAAGTCTATCGCGATAACCTCATGAAAAAACTTGCCAGAAAGTATCCAATGTATGGACTTGGTAAGCACAAAGGTTATGGTACCTTGCGGCACCAACAAGCCATTAAAGCTCACGGATTCAGCAAAATTCACCGTACCTCATATAAATTAGATTTCTTGATAACGTGACTACAGTCCAGGAAGGCAAAAAGGGTGAAGGCTTAGCCTGCCAATTCTTGCAAAATGAAGGCTACAGAATCATCGAGCGCAATTTTAGAATCAGAGGCGGGGAGATCGATATTGTAGCTTTGGAAGGCCAAACTTTGGTTTACATTGAGGTTAAAACTCGCACCAGTTACCAGTTTGGCCGTCCGGAAGAAGCAGTCACACCACGCAAAATAAAATTCTTAGAAAGAGCGGCAAAGTTTTACAGAAACAACCGAAAGTATTTAAATCTGCCGGTGCTGGAACGAATTGACGTTGTATCTGTAGAACTTGTAGATCAGGTTGGGCCACGCATCAAACTCATTAAAAATGCAGGCTTCTAACTGACTTTAATAATCCCAAACGGAGTCTTTCCTTCAAAAACATCGATAATATTTTGGGCGGCAATTTTGGCCATAGAAATTCTGGTTTCAAAAGTTGCAGAGGCAATGTGGGGAGTAAAAACCACATTGGAAAGAGTCAGAAGCTCATGTGGAATGTTTGGTTCGTTTTCAAAAACGTCAAGCCCTGCCGCCGCAATCTTTTTCGTGCTTAATGCCCAAATAAGTGCTGCCTCATCAACAACTACTCCCCGAGAGACGTTGATTAAAATTGCCGAATTTTTCATAAGTTCCAGCTCGCGCTTGCCAATTAAATGCCTGGTGCTGAAAGTCAATGGCACGCTTAGTGTTATCACATCAGCAACGCTTAGCAATTCAAAAAGACTCACCAGTTTTGCGTCAGTTAACAACTCAAAATCTTGAAAACGGTCGATATCATGATAGAGAATTTTCATGCCAAAACCGTCATAGGCGATTCGGCCAACGCTTGCGCCAATTCTGCCCAAACCAATAATTCCGATTGTTTGACCGGCAACCTGGCCGGATAAAAAGGCCATTGGATCCCACCTCGTGAATTTACCAGTTCTGACAAATCTATCGGCTTCAACGATCCGTTTGGCGCAGGCCAAAATTAGGGAAAAAGCATGTTCGGCAACCGCCTGGCCGGATACAGGAGTATTTGTTACCACAACCCCGCGTCTTTTGGCAGCTAAAACATCGATGTTGTCAAAACCCGTCGCGTAATTAGCGATAATTTTAAGCCTCCCGGATGCCGCGGCAAGAGTTTCCTCATCTATCTTATCGGTCATTAAAGTTAAGACGGCATCAAACTTTGAGAAAATCTCTTTCAATTCACGAGCTGAGAGATTCTTATCTGAATTATTAACTTCAACCTGAAAGCCCTTCTTTTTAAGAAGTTCAATTCCTTCCTTTGGAATTTTAGCGGTAATATAAACACTAATCATTGTCTTGCCTAGAAACCACAAGCTACAAACCCGAGATTATTGTTACGATTCTTTTCCAGCTCCTCCCGTGTTAAAAGCCCATTTTGAGCGCCGACTTCGCCAATTAGATGAGAGGCATTAATTGTTCCCCAAACCATCGCCTCTTCTAAGGACTTTCCCAAAAAAAGAGCAGCTAAAAATCCACCAGCATAAGCATCACCTGCTCCGGTTTTCTCCACGAGCTTTGTTGGCAAAATTCCAGCTTTTAAGTTGCGATTACCGTCAGTCGCAAAGGAGCCTTCCGCACCGTCCGTCACCACGATAATTTTTGGGCCCAAAAACAACATTTTAGACAGAAGGTCGCGCATTTCCACTATTTCTAGCTCGCTAAATCCGAGGATCTTCTTCGCCTCTTCCAGATTAACGATTAAAACCTCACATTTTTCCAGAAGTTTCGGATATCTTTTAATATCGGCACGTAATTGATACGTTCCCGGAGCAAAGGCCAGTTTTGCGCGAGTTTTATCTACATAATGACAGACCTCATCCATTATGTTCGAGCCAGTAAAAGCTTCGCCCATTGAAGTTAGATAGATCCATGAGCTGAGACTAAGCGCAGGAAGATGATAAAACCAGTCTTGATGATAAACAAAAATGGTCCTTTCTCCTTGAAATGTCAAAACAACCGAAAGATTAGACTCACGGCCGGGGTTAATTTTGATGTAGTCTCGGGCAACTTGCTCCTTTTCAAATTTTTCGCGAATATTTTTGCCGTGGTCATCATCACCTAAATTTGTGTAAATTGCCGCCTTTAACCCAAGTTTTGCACAAGCCACCGCCACATTAGCCGCGTTTCCCGCCACGCCATGGGCAATCGAATCAACCGGAATTTTAGCCCCGTATGGAACACAGATCTTGCATTGTTCATGATTAATATCGCACTCAACCGTCGCATCATGAATCTTAATAAAAGTATCAATGGTAGAATCACCAATAGTAATCAAGTCGAATACTTTATCACTCATAGGCAGAATGGAACCATCCAGGACGTTAATAATAGTTTACCCTGAACAAAGTGAGTCGTCGAGTCACCAATTGTAATTAGGTCAAAATGTTTATTTTCGTCCATGGGCAGGGAGGGGCTTCATATCGAAAAAGGGCCGCTTTCTTTGTGTACTTCTTCTGCGATCCGCTTTTCAAGCTCCTCAATAGCAGCAAGTGCGTCTTCCGGTTTATTTACTATCTTAAAAACTTTTCGCTCTTCTGGTCTGATATACATACTTTTGGTGAATGCAAAGATAATCTCCTGCCAAAAGTCACCGTACAAGATTAACGGCTTGTGATGGCCATAATAGAGCCGGGCCAAGCCCCACGCCATGGCAAATTCCGAAATCGTACCGGTACCGCCATTGAAAAAAATAAAGGTTTGTCCGGTCTCCAGTAATTTCAATGTTCGGGATAAATAATTTTCTGCAACGATTAATTTCTCAACCGGATTACTTTCGTCTCTACCCTCGAACAAAATTAGATCTTTTGGATAAAAAGTAATACCAATTGTTTTGCCGCCGCCACTTTTGGCACCCAGAGTTGCCGCTTTCATCACGCCGGGTCCGGCTCCATTAATTACTGTGTAGCCGCGTTCAGCACAAAGTTTGGCCACCTCAAAAGCTTCTTTATAGACTTCATCATTCTCGTGGGCATCTGCATAGCCTAAGAAAGTAACATTTTGAATTTCCCCCATAAGTTAATTGTCCCGGAAAAGGCGAGGCTCGTCAAGCGAAACGGTGTGTGCTATCAGCTGTCAAATTTGCCAATCTCGCAAGTTTTTCATAAGCGATCCTAAAATCGGCAACTTCGTAGAGAGCTGAAGAGACAACCAAAAAATCAGCGCCGGCCTGAGCAAGCTTGCCGGCATTATCAAAATTAACCCCAATGTCTATCTCAAGTGGCAGATCTGGGACTAGCTTTTTTACTTCTTTTATTCGATCGTAAGTATTCTCACCTAACTTCTGGCCGGAGTAACCCGGTTTTCCTGTCATCAGAAGTAAAAGGTCGATATCGTCAAAAAAGTGTAAGGCAGCTTTTATCGGGGTTTCGGGATTTAAAGAAATACCGGCCTGTTTATTAAATTTGCGGATTAAGTAAATATTCTCGTTAACATCACCGTCGATTTCAAAAGGGAAAATAATGCGAGAAACGTATTCTAAACGGGCAAGATCGTCAATATAATTCATAGGGAAAACAACCATCAACTGAATCTCAAGCTGGGAGGATGATGGATACTTTCTAATAATGTCTATACCGACTGTGGTATTAGGAGAAAATTTACCATCAACAACGTCAATTTGAATAAGATCCGTCGCATGTTCGGCCATTAGCAGGCGTTTATGATATTGTTCTTCGTCTGCGGTTAAGATTCCGGGAACAACAACAGCCATAGATGATTAGATTGTTACATTGTTAAATTGCCGGATTGAAAATACAATATAGCAATATGACGATTAAAGCTCATAACTTTCTTCTTGCCTGGGGATTACTGCCTCAATTGCCATTTTTTGTTTGATTGATTTCGCAAGTGAAGATTGTTGTTCTATTTCTCCGTGAACAAGAAACACTTTATGGACATTTTTCATTTTGCTAAGCCAATTTACTAATTGTGGCAAGTCAGCATGGGAACTGTATGATCTGATAGATTCGATCCCCGCGCGGATATGTACCTTCTTACCGTAAATCCTAACTTCTTTTTCGCCATCCAAAATTCTTCTGCCTATCGTACCCGCGGCTTGGTATCCGGCGAAAAGAATAGTATTTTTGGGGTCTCCCAAATATTTTTGGGCATGGTAAAGAATTCTGCCGCCATTCATCATTCCCGACCCTGCGATAATCACCTTGGGCTCTGGCGCCTCGTCAATTGTTTGCGATTCTTCTTGCGTAAGCGTTATCTTTAATCTTTCTAGGCCAAAAAAGTTGTTATCTTGATGCAGAAGACGAACTTTTTGATTAATAAACTCTGGATACTTTCTAAAAACATTGGTGACTTTTGTTGCGAGTGGACTATCCAGAAAAAAAGTGGGCTTTTCACACTTATTGATTGTGCAAAAATCTTCTATATCATGTAAGAGTTCTTGAGTACGCTCGACGGCAAAACTCGGAATTAAAAGTACTCCACTTGTAGCAATGGTTGCATTAATGACTTGGGAAAGCTTTTCGCCCCGTCTGGAAGGTTCCTCATGCTCTTTACCACCATAGGTACTTTCACAAATGACATAATCCGCGAAGTCAATGAACTTTGGCGGTTCAAGTAGCATCGAAGGCGTATTACCTAAATCGCTCGTATAAACAAGCCTTTTTCCACTAGCCTCCAGAATCGTCACGGCCGATCCAAGAATATGCCCGGCATTTTTTAAAGTCAGTTTGACCCCTGGTGAAATTTCTAGCGTTTCTTCATAGGGTATAACCTCAAAAAGTTCCAAGACTCCGCGAACGTCTTGGTTGTTATAAAGCGGCGGGTGATTATCTCGTCTTGATTCCTCCTCAATTAACTTCTGGCTGTCCTCAAGAACAAGCTCGGTCAGCTCCTTTGTTGGTGCAGTTGCGAAAATTCTGCCTTTGAAACCATCTCTGACAAGTTTAGGAAGTCTTCCTGTATGATCAAGATGAGCGTGGCCGACAATCACAAAGTCGACAGAATCAGGCTTGTAGGGAAAAAGAGAATAATTCCGTTTCTCGGACAAGTTGTAACCCTGATAAAATCCACAGTCCAAAAGGATTTTCCGACCGTCTGTCTCGATTAAAATATTCGAGCCTGTCACTTCGCGACAAGCACCATAAAAAGTGACGCGCATGATTTAAGTATCAGGTATCAAGTATCAAAGTGTCAAAGGATCGAAGCTTCTACGAATCGAAAGTGAAGTCAGTAAGAATTTCTGAAGTTACCGAAGGGTCAATTGTCAATTGTTAGCTAGTCCGAGTTCCTCGTCAATCTTTTGTCTGTCAAAACCTAAAATCGTTATCCTTTGGCTGTCTTTGTCGATAACCGTAAAAGGTACACCCATTTGGCCGGAAATTTCAATCATCTTTTGGGCTTCTTGGGGGTTTTCGTCAACCAAAATTTCATCATATGAGATATTTTTACTCCCTAGATAATCCTTCTGCATTTTGCAGAAAGGACAAGTACGCGTGGTATACATCGTTAGTTTAGGCTGCATCGAAATACTCCCTTTCCCGAATCTAATTATAGCCTCAATCGTAAGAATTCACAATGGGGTTGACAAAAGGCCCATAGTTTGATAAATTACAGAGAGATTTCAAGTTGCGCGAAATTAACAGCCTGCATAAATGATAATGTAGTATGATCTTAATTAAAGAAGTCGACAATTCTCGCTTCAAAATATCCTAAATTGATGAAAAATATTATTCTACTTGTCAAACAATATGCAATTTATGTTGCTTTTTTACAAGCTTGGCTGGCGACTTTGGGAAGTCTTTATTTTTCTGAAATCCGTGATTTCCGCCCCTGTCTTCTTTGCTGGTATCAAAGAATTCTAATGTATCCTTTAATTATCATTCTCGGCGTGGCAATTTTCAGGAAGGACAAGAATGCAGCCTATTATGTGCTGCCTATGTCTATAATGGGCGTGGCAATTGCCTTCTATCAATATCTTCTGCAGATGACGTCATTGGCAGACGTAACTCCAATTTCCTGCAGCGCCTATGGCCCCTGCCGGGAAATCCAAGCAGTCTATTTGGGGTTTATAACAATACCTTTTCTGTCTCTTATAGCTTTTGTCCTGATCACTCTTTCTATGTTGATTTTGTTAAAATCTAAGAACAAATGAATACGGAAACGAAATTCATCATTGGTATTGCCCTGGTTACTTTGATTGTGATTACGGCCGGAGCTTTTGTTTTAGGTAAGGGTAATGGTCAGCCGAAGCAAGTACTTGATAGCGTTGATCAAAATATTTTGCTTGCAAACTCAAAACACGCCATCGGAAATCCCGAAACGGCAATAAAAATTGTCGAATTTGCCGATTTTCAATGTCCGGCTTGTGGGCAAGCGCATCCGATTATCAAGAAAGTTCTAGAGTCGAATAAGGATAGAGCCTACTTTGTTTTTCGCCATTTCCCCTTACCTTCCCATAAAAATTCCAAATCCGCGGCTCAGGCGGCCGAAGCGGCGGGAGAGCAGGACAAATTCTGGGAAATGCATGATCTGATTTTTGAAAATCAGAAAGAGTGGTCAGAATCAGGCAAGGCTCAAGAAATTTTCGAAAGTTATGCCCAAAAGCTAGGGCTTGATCTTGGTAAGTTCAAAGAAGATTTTGATAAAGTGAAAAATCCCATCGAGCAGGATTACGCCGACGGAAACAGAGTAGGAGTAGATTCAACCCCGACATTTTTTATCAACGGCCAAAAATACCCCGGTGTTGTCTCTTTCGAGCAATTTCAAAAACTCATCGATCAAATTCCTGCAAAATAATAGTAGGCTTACGCGTATCACAATGTAATACCTTTAAAGCCTATTTAGTGAAAGTTTATCGTAGTTTTTTTGTGTCAATTTAAAATAAACTAATCACGGCCGATTCGGTCTGAGCTCCTCGAGTTCCTCGAATCTGAGTGACGATTTCGGAATCGAAGATCTGAGCCTCGAAGTCGAAGACCTCACGGTCGAAGACCTGAAGGCCACGGTTTTCGCTCGCTCGGAATAGAAAAGCTCTGCTTTAGACCCTCAGTCCCGAGTTTACCGAGGGACGAGCGCCGCAGGCTTTGCCTATTCGAAGAAAGGCTTTGCCTATTCGAAGAAAGGCTTTGCCTATTTATATAAGTTAAGTTTGTAATTGACCAGATCTCTTAATTGATCAGGATTTTTTATAAGGTTTACCTCAATCCAGGAGTCGAACTGACTATGCTCTCTTAACGTATTCTTTTCTGATGCAAAAAGGTCGTCATCCAGCCAAAAAAATCTTTTGCTAAAATCTATAGCTTCGGTTTTGTCTACCTGGAAACTGGTTGGCTTAATCCTCTCGATCAAGGAAACTATTTCGGGGAGAAGAAATTGAGATAGGTATTTAACGGTATATTTACTGTCTCCGCAGCATCGGGAGGTCAACCAGAAAACACAATAATTGTTTAAAATGTATCTAAGAAATTTGTCCAAATGTTGGGCAGGTACTCCACCCCTTGTTAAGATTACTCCATCAATGTCGATGTAAATATTTTTCAGCAAAACCTTCATTCTTGCTAAATTTTGCTACATTACAAATGTTAATGCTGTACCTTTTTTGTTTGCCCTGCCGGTTCTACCTATTCTATGGATATAATCGTCATAGGAAGCCGGCATATCGTAGTTGATAACATGGCTTACATTATCAATATCAAGTCCACGCGATGCAACATCAGTTGCCAGAAGTATATGAATCCTGTTACTGCGAAACTGGTCAAGCGTTTTCTGCCGATGATTTTGACTCTTATTGCCGTGAATTACTCCTGCCTTAAAACCTCGATTTGTAAGCTCGTTTGTAAGCTTTTGCACTCCGCGCTTTGTGCGGCCAAAGATAAGCACTTTATGAAAACCGTCTTGAATTAGCAAGTCATGAAGCTTATCAACTTTTTGCTGGTTTGCCGCAACTTTGACAACTTCTTGTTTTATATTCTCAAGTGTTTCCGCCTTTTTGGTCGAAATAGTAACCGGATTTGTAACAAACGATTCAATTATTCCCTTCACCTGGAAGGAAATAGTAGCTGAAAAGAAAAGCGACTGGCGAACTTTGGGGAGAAGAGAAATAAAAAACCTAATATCATCAATAAAACCGATGTCTACCATCCTGTCTGCCTCATCTAGGACTACACTGCCAAATTGCGAGAGGTTTAAACATCTTTGTCCGACAAGGTCCCTTAGTCTTCCCGGTGTACCAATTACAAAATTCGCTTTTTGTGAAAGCGCACTCCTTTGCCCACTCATATTGGTTCCCCCAATACACAAAGCTGACTTGATACTAAGCCCTCTTGCGAATTCGCAAAGCTCGTCACGGATTTGTAGTGCAAGCTCACGGGTTGGCGCAATAATAAGCACATTCTGGGACCTGTCTTTAAATACTTTATCCAGCAGGGGAATCAGAAACGCGGCTGTTTTCCCTGTCCCGGTATTTGCAATGCCAATGATATCCTTTCCCGCACAAATTGCAGGAATAGCTTGATCCTGAATTGGTGTTGGCAAACTGTACCCTTTATTCGCTATATTTTTTTTAATTTCGAAAGAGACGGGAAAATCTTCAAACTTGTGCTGTGGGATATAAACAGGGCAAGTATACTCCGTGCTTGGCGCATTTTGGCTTCTGCCAGCAGTAATTGCCCACATCAGCTCCTGGTTGGGGCGTCTATTTGGAGTAGGGAAGAACCGCCTTTTAAAATTTCTTCCATACCTGAATCTTTGTCGCATATAATTAAAAAAACGAACCTGCTTAATTAAGAAGTTGTATTTGTGAATAGGGAGAAAGATACTTGTGTAAACTTAAAGTAAATAGACTATCTTTATCTTGTCTAATCAAAAATTATTCGAAGTTAAGCAGATTTCTTGCTTTAATTTTCAAATCTAAAATACATTATAACAGATAAGACCAGTTAAATCAACTATAGGTTTGTGTTAGGCTATGTTTTCGTATTTCAAACTATTTGGGGTTAAAAATATTTTCTTACGAGATGTGTTAGAATAGAGAGCCGCCAAGAGGCGGTTTTTTAACACTAAAATGTACGGTAATTTACGAAACATAGCCATAATTGCCCATGTTGACCACGGCAAGACTACTCTTGTAGACGCGCTACTTCGCCAATCTAAAACAGAGCTTAAGGGGGAACTTAGAGAAGCAAACCTTATTATGGACAGCAACGAATTAGAAAAAGAGCGCGGTATAACAATATTTTCGAAAAACGCCTCGGTCATCTGGAGAGGCATAAAAATAAACATTATCGATACTCCTGGGCATGCTGATTTCGGCGGGGAAGTAGAGCGTGTACTGACCATGGCTGACGGGTGTCTGCTTTTGGTGGATGCGCAAGAGGGACCAATGCCTCAAACGCGTTTTGTCCTGAAACAGGCACTTAAAATGAAGCATAAAATTATTGTTATTATTAACAAAATTGACAAGCAAAACTCCCGGGTTGATTTTGTTTTGAACAGGGTTTTTGATTTGTTTGTCGAGCTGGGAGCGGACGAGGAAACGGCTTTCTTCCCGGTTGTTTATGCTTGCGCCAAAGAAGGGAAAGCGGGCTTGAGTTCGGATATAAGCACAATGAAAAACATAGAGCCGGTTTTTGAGGCAATCTTGAAACATGTTCCGCCGCCTTCCGGTAATGTTCAAAAACCGTTGCAAATGCTGGTTTCAAATATTACGTATGATACCCATAAGGGCAGAATTGCTATCGGAAAGATTTATAACGGAGCCTTGTCTGCCGGGCAGGAAGTTGTGCAAATTACTCACGACGGGGAACGAAAAAAGATTACAATTACATCCGTTTCAGAGTTTGTTGGCCTGGAAAAAATTGACGTAAAAGAATCAGTGGCAGGCGACATAGTAGCAATATCCGGAATTGCCGATATTACAATCGGAGAAACAATTGCCGATGTTAAGACACCCGTTGCGCTCTTGGTTCTAAAAGTGGAAGAACCCACAATCAAAATGACCTTTAGCGTCAATAGCTCCCCATTTGCCGGCAAAGAAGGAAAATTTAAGACGTCAAGACAAATAAGAGAAAGGCTCTTTAAAGAGCTGGAGACAGACGTAGCACTTCGCGTAGAAGACAGTCCGAGCGGCAATCCTGCTTCGCAGGATGCGAGCCTCGCTGAGTCGAAGCAGGTAAATCAAGGCGGCTGGATCGTTTCCGGAAGAGGTGAGCTTCACCTTGCTATTTTAATTGAGCGCCTAAGGAGAGAAGGTTACGAATTCCAGGTGGCAAGACCACAGGTAATTACAAAAACGGTTGATGGGCAGCTGCAAACTCCTTTTGAGCAAGTTTTTATAGAAGTGCCTGAACAATTTTCGGGAGTGGTTATGCAAAAAATGGGTGCAAGGCACGGGGAACTGGCTGATATGAAAACAGAAGCCAATACGACCTTTTTTAAGTTCATAATTGCAAGTAGTGAACTGTTTGGCTACAGAAGTGAATTTATAACAGATACGAAAGGACTGGGTATAATAGACACGCTCTTTCTGGAGTATCGTCCCCAAAATCCGAATTCATTAACGCGAGGCCATGGGTCTTTAGTTGTCCACGAAAGCGGAGTAACCAAAACCTACGGGTTAATTAATGCACAAGAAAGGGGAATCATCTTTGTTGATTCAGGCAAGCCCGTCTACAAGGGTCAGGTAATTGGTAAAAATTCTAGGGCCGAGGACATACGAGTTAATGTTTGTCGCGAAAAACATCTAACAAATATGCGCAGTAAGGGTGAAGATGTTGCTACGCGGCTTGCCGCCACAATGCAAATGGGTTTGGAAGATGCGCTTGAATACATCGATGATACCGAATTGGTTGAGGTAACTCCTCAAAACATCCGCATCCGCAAAATAATCTTAGACGAATTGGAAGAAAGAAGAAAAAGGGTTGGACAATAGAAAACGATAGTGGCTCCACGGGGAGTCGAACCCCGCTTTACACCTTATCCTCCCAGGCGAATCCACCTCGGCGGAAAAGGGTTGCTTTTCTAATAATAAACTTGCAGCCCCGAGGGGAATCGAACCCCTGTTAACAGATTGAAAGCCTGTTGTCCTAACCACTAGACGACAGGGCCGAGTCTAGCTAGGCACCTGTCGAGTTTGACTCGACGGGTCCAAATTGCTCCGCATAATTTTAACACATTTAAGCCTATTCTCGAAGCACACCAAACAATGCCTCAAAAATAGGCTTTACTATCTCCCTGAGAATAAATACTCGTCTATTATTTTTTAAACCTGTCCAAAACAGATTCTAAAAGCGATCTGGCAGTTCCTTGTCCTCCCAGACCAAATGCTAAACCTCCCGCAAGAGCAAGCATCGCCACAATACCCGCGAACAATATCCTCAGAAGTTCCTGGGCAACTCCGAGTTGGTGCAAAACCAAAAATCCCACAAAAACGATTAAGGACCATTGAGCTACCAGTGCTACGGTGTGGGCAGTGTCACGACCCAATGACCGACTTGCACTATAGGATATACGATAAGCGAGTTTGGCAAAAACTATACCAACGATTGCCAACACTACGGCAACGATAACGTTTGGGATATAAAGCAGGACTCTGCTGATGACAGCATTAACTGCCCCCAGTCGCCATGCGGAAAGACTTGGGATCAAAAAAACAATAATTATTGACCAACGTGCAAGCTCCGCTAAAATGTCAACCCATTCTATCTCTTTGCCCTCCAATTTGACGATCCCATATTTTGTTAACAGTTTTTCCAATTGGATTGCTTTTAAGAGTCCGACCACCAGTCTGTAAACTATCGCTGCGACCACAAGACCGATTGTTAAAATAATCAGGCCTCCAACTAATGAAGGAATAAAATTGACAAATGTAGACAACGCACCTAAGACAACCGAAGAAACTGCGGTAGACAAATCTTCTACGCTCAAATTATTCACCTCCCTTCTTCCCCCCCCAAAACCCCAAGCTAAGCCAAATAGACGAAGGAGGGTCTTATAACTCCATTTAAAGATAACCATATGAAAAAAGCAAGTGAAAAATCAGTACGATCTATTAAGATTCGAGTATCACGTATTAGTTACTAGAGTCAAATCAGGCTGGGCGATTGAAGAATGAGGCTAAATTAGATATAATTTTAAGGCCCCGGTGTTGTGGATAGATTATCACCACATCTGATGTACGCCACGCAAGCGGGGGTATAGCTCAACTGGCAGAGCAATCGCCTTTTAAGCGATTGGTTCAGGGTTCGAGTCCCTGTGCCCCCACATTTTGCTATTTTATTCTGAGCGAAAAAACTCCGTCCTTCAGGACGGAGATGAAGCGAATTTTGAGCGAGGAAGAGAGAACCACGGCCTTTAGGCCGTGGGAATCTATTTTCGACTTCAAGAATACCGAGGGCTTTTAGTCCTCGAAGGTTTATTTAATGAATTGGGTTGATTTAGTTATTTTGGCTGTGATTTTGTCTTTCGCGGTTGAAGGCCAAAGACGCGGGTTTTTCGTTCAGGTTTTTGATATTTTCGGTTTTGCCGTCTCGCTTTTGGCATCACTCAACTTTTATCCGCAAAGTGCCCAGATTCTTATAAGGTTTTTTAACTTGCCCAAAATTGCCGCCAATCCGGTCGGTTTTTTACTAGTCTGGGTAGTTGTTGAAACTTTATTCTTTTCGATCTTTTCACAAATTTTTAGAAAATTGATCTTTAAATTCGCCCGAAATCCAGTCAACAGATCATTTGGCATTTTACCGGCTTCAGCCAATGCACTTTTATTCCTCTCCTTTTTGCTGCTGTTTGTAGTCTCTCTGCCGATTCGGCCGGATATCAAAAAAGATGTTTTCGACTCTAAGATCGGTTCAGTTTTAGTCGATAAGGCGTCCTCTCTTGAAAAACCTTTTAACAGTATTTTTGGTCCAATTGCCAAACAAAGTCTGACATTTTTGACGGTCAGGCCTGAGGAAAAAGGTACAATTCCCCTTGAATTTACCCAGAGCCAGTTAACTGTTGACCGGATAAGCGAGCAGAAAATGTTTGACCTTGTCAATCAAGAGAGAATAAGAGTTGGCGTCAAACCTTTAGCTTGGAACGAAGAGCAAGCAGGAGTTGGAAGAGCTCACTCAAAAGACATGTTTGAAAGGGGTTACTTCTCGCATTATTCACCGGAAGGCAAAGACGTAGGGGATCGACTTGGAGAAGCAGATATCGCCTATACAATCGCCGGCGAGAATTTAGCGCTTGCTCCGGATGTCATCCGGGCACACAATGGTTTAATGAACTCAGAGGGTCATCGCAGAAACATTTTAGACCCAGCCTTCCGCAAACTCGGGATCGGAGCAATCGATGGGGGAATCTATGGCAAGATGTTTACGCAAGTTTTCACCAACTGAAAAATTGCGTAAATCCTGAGTAAGTCGAAAGGTTTAACCAGGTATTTACAAACTAACGTTTATCAAGAGGCTGTTCGGTTGAGTACCCCGCCAAGAACCCAAGTTTGAAGATTGCAAGCGACAGGAACCCCCTTTTCCTTATAAGAAAAAACGTTATTTTGATCATCAACACCGCTTAATTCCGGAAATCCAAGTTCTCTGGCTGCCCGAAAAACAGCTTCATCAAAAACAACAGTTTCTTGTTTCATACCATATTTTTCGCAAGCAGCGGCAGCGATTGCCGCAAGCTGATACCAAACAGGACCATTTTGATATTGATCTTGGTCATATTGAGAAGAATTTCGACTCCTGGTTCTTAACCCCCAAAGGGTCAAGAGATCCGGCTCCATAAGTCTGCCGATATTTATTTGAGCTCTTTGCTTGTCGGCAATACCAACCCAGAGAGGGAAAACTGAATCGCTTGTAGCAATCCTTATTGGTTTCTTTTCAGCATCCAGGGCAGGAGCGAAGAGCCTCATATCTTCCATCCAGAATAATTGATTGATAAGCTCCCTGCGTTTTAAAGCTCTTATTCTTAGCGCTTGAGCTGTCGCGTAATTTTCTTTTGATTCGTAAAGCCAGGCGCTTTCCAGATCAGAAAGGCTGGCAAAAGAGTTGACATCAAGAGCGGCAATCGGGTCGATGGGTTTTCTGCCCCCCTCATCAACAAGCGCAGTTTCAGAGTCTTTCCACCATTGATTATGAAGGCCTTCAATTAATAAATCTCCATCAATGTCACCATATTTCATTAACCATCTTTGAGATGCCACAAAATTTGGCCAAAGTCTGTCGCGAAAACTCCAATCGCGAGTCGCCTGAACATATCTCGAAAACAATGAGTTCCAGAGCGCGTTGGCATCACGAGCCCAGTAGGTAACCATTTCAAGGTGTCCATTGACCTCAACTACCGGGCCGCCATTGTCTTTAATTTCGGCAAGTCGATCTTGAGGTGAATCCTTATCATGGATCTCGTGGGGCATTTCGCCGGGAGTCTCAGAAGTCGCTGGGTTGAATCTTGTCCCCTGATGCGAAGCAGAAGTCTCAAGACTTATTCTAATCCCGTCCTGGGTTGAATCTTGTCCCCTGATGCGAAGCAGAAGTCTCAAGACTTCTTCTAATCCCGTCAAGAAGCAAAGGAAGCTCGCCGTTTTGGGGTTTTTCTAATAGTAACAGACCAGAAATAGCGTAATCTCTAGTGAATATGACGTTTCTAAATCTGCCTTCTACGGCAGCGGGGATGCCTTTTTCAGTTATCGAACTTAGTAGATACCCGACTGCTTTCTTTCTGATGGCGACAACCGTTTCAGGTGTCATAAAACTTTGTTCACCCCACAATTTAATCTTTATCCAAATTTTTCACAAAGTCAACAAGTAAAAAAATGGAGGCGGTCTTTCCAACACTCCCAAGGAGTCTCCTTGAAAGTTATTAAACTATATGCTAAAAAGCTTTGTATGCCATCAAAAAATTCCATCAAATTATATCTTAAAAATTCCTATTATCACATATACAACCGTGGTGTAGAAAAAAGAAAAATATTCCAGGACGAAGAAGACTATAAAGTTTTCTTAAGTTTTCTAAAAGTTTACTTAGAACCGCCAAAAGAGCAAGAGAAATTAGAATTCCGAATCAACAATTTAGTTTTCCACGGAACCAAAAGACCGCTTAATAATTTCAGTAATGAAGTAGAACTTAATGCTTACTGTTTGATACCCAACCATTTCCATCTGCTGATTTACCAAAAAACGCAAAAGGCAATAGAATTTTTTATGAGATCACTAGGTACAAAGTATTCCCAATACTTTAATAAAAAGTACGAAAGGGTAGGGTACCTGTTCCAGGGAACATATAAGGCTGTTTTGATCGAAAAGGATCTCTATTTGCTCCACCTATCAAGATATATTCACCTCAACCCTTCTAAGGAGACTCCTTTAAAGGGTACCTACTCCAGCTATGGCGATTACTTGGGATTGAGAAAAACCACGTGGGTAAAGTCTCAAAAGATTCTAGAATTCTTTAGAAGCGCCAAAAAAACATCATTAAAAGATATGTTTTCTTATCAAAGTTTTGTTGAAGATTACGCTATGGACTCTGGCCAAATTCTTGGGGAGTTAACAATAGACAATACTTAAGAAGTCTTCTGTATTTCTTTATTTATTATTTATTATTATTTAATTTATTTAAGGTATGCTGGCCATAGATTACCCCCTTTAAAGAGTCTCCTTGAAAGGTGGGGGGTTTGAGTCTATAACTTTTGTCCCCAAAGTAACCGTTAACTTCCGGCCTAATAATCTTCATTCTCAAAAGTTGTGCCGGATAAACTGTATAATCACCGAAGCGGTTATTGATCGTATCAACAGTTTTTATTAAATCTTGCCGATATCGGTCAGCAGGAAAAAGGGGAGTGGTTAAGTATTTGCTTCTTGTCAACATTCCCAAGGTCACACCACAAAAACGCATATAACTCTGAGCTTCGCCGAAGGACCAATCACTAAAAATTTCTCGGCAAATATCAAAAAGCCGCTTGCCGTCATCGATATAATTTTTCAAAGTCCGATGGCCATAGAAACTTAATTCTTTGCTATTTGTTTCCAAACCCGGTTTGTAGAATTTTTTCAAACCGGGCTTGTTTTCTAATTGTTGCTCGACTTCACTTTGCCCGCTCCTTAGAACCAATCCTATATACCTTCCAGAAAGCCTCATCTGCCGTGCTTTAAAAGTAGTCTCTTCACAAAGATTTCTAATCAGTTTTAAAATCTCCGTCTTTTTATATAGATTTCTGTGCGTGGTATAGGTTCTCCCTACGCTTTTGGCATCAGGAATCTCAGTTATGGGTAAAACTTGTGAGTTATCAATCCCGCGCGCGGTATTATAAAGATGGACAGACCAATATGGCCCAAAATGCTTATGCAAAAATTCTAAATTTGCCGCTCGCAAGTTCACAAAACTATCAATGCCAAGCATTCTTAAGCGTCGATTCAGGGCAAAACCTATGCCACAAACATCCATAAGATCAGCCTTATCCAAAAGATCAAGGACATTTTCTTCTGTGATTAAAAAAAGACCATCAGGTTTTATTTGTGAAGATGCTAGTTTTGCAAGTAGTCTATTATAAGAAATTCCGATCGAACATCTCATCCATTCACCAATTTCAATCCTCAATCTATCTTTAATTTCGAAAGCAATCGTTAAAATACCCCCAAAAAACTTTTCAGTCTGGCTTACATCGATAAAACACTCATCCAGTGAAAAAACCTCACAGACAGGGGAATAATTCTTGCAAATATTTATAAAACGGTAAGTGATATCGGCATATTTATCAAAATCCGCAGGTACTAAAATAATTTGTGGACACAAACGACGAGCTTCAAAAACATCAGTACCGGTTTTTACTCCATATTTTTTAGCCTCAACAGAAGCTGCAATTACACATGTCCGGCCGCTGGCTTTGATAATTCCAATTGGTTTATCGCGCAAATAAGGATTAGCCTGCTGTTCGGCTGTAGCAAAAAAGCTGTTTAAATCAACATGCAAAATAACCCGATCAATAACTTTTGACATTAGAATCTTGAATTTGTTTAGCTTGCCTTACCGGCAGGCAGGGAATTAGATATTCGAATTTCGAATTTTAAGATATGGGCATTACTTTCTTTAATGTCCACAAATAATTACTACTGTCATACTCAAGCTCAAAATTAGCACTATCAGAAGCACAAATTAAGTTTAGAATTTTAGTCTCGCCAACCTTTTTACTGCTTGTGAAAATTAATTTTTGAAATTTAATCAAGCGTCTTCGCCAATTCATGGCAATTGGAAAAATTCCTTTATCGAAGAAGACCCAAACTGTGATCGGTTCGTTAATTAGTGTTTCGTAAGACACGATATGGTAAACCAATTCTACCCAAACAAAACCCGAAATGCAAGACGTATTCCACCCAAAAAATCAATCCCCGAAAAGATCAAACCTTTGCAACCAACATACATATCCTAGTATCCTAGTATCGTGCAACCCTAAAATAATCTAAATCATGTTTCCAATTTCAGACACTCGACATTCCGGCAAATTTCCATTGGTCACTTTCATTTTGATTATCACAAATCTTTATATCTTTTTTCTTGAGCTCTTATCTTTCGATCTTGAGTCGTTTATTGCTCGTTTTAGCTTAATTCCTGCAAATGTGGATATAACAAAACCGGAAACGCTAACCCCCTTTATCACCTCAATGTTTTTACACGCGGGATTTTTACATATTGGCTCCAATATGTGGTTCTTATGGATTTTTGGCGATAATGTAGAAGCAGCAATAGGACATCTTAAGTATTTTTTCTTTTATATTTTTTCTGGCATTGCTGCCATGTTTATTCAATATATTTTTATTGCTGACTCCAGTCTGCCTATGCTGGGTGCCTCAGGCGCGATAGCCGGAATTTTAGGCGCCTATTTGAGATTTTTTCCGGCAAACAGGATTAATACTATAATTCCAATTTTCGGCCTGCCGGCGATTATTGCTATCCCGGCAAGCTTCACGCTGATCTACTGGTTTGTGATTCAAGCATTTAATGGCGTCGCCACTATTTTTATAGCAACAGCCTCAATTGGCGGCGTTGCTTATCTTGCCCATGCTGGGGGGTTTGTTTTTGGTTTTATCCTCTCAAAATCCTTTGCAAGTCAAAAAAAGTATTATAATGGCTAAGGAACCGTTAAATTCCGCCCGCTTATGTTAGTCTGTTCTTACAAAGCTTATTTACGGCATTTAGAAAAAAATCCCAAAAAATCTGTTCTACAAAAAATAATTCTCACTTTTTGTGCGGTCTTATTGGTAATCACAGGTATTATCTCGGCTCTTTTCTTCTACCAATACAATTTGGAGGCTCCAATTCGTGCTGAAAATCAGTATGTTGAAACCGCCGAGAGCGGATTTATCGCCACAAAACAATCTATTAATGAAATGCTGGATGCTTTTAATGTAGCAGGCGCAAAGATTAAAATCTTCGACAATTTGAAAGAAGGTTCAGCTGCGGCTTCCGGTTTTTCTACTTCTCTTGACGATGTCAATCGGAACATTTCAAATATAGAAACTGTCCGCGGCAACGTTATCATTCAAAAAAATCAGCTTGGGAAATTTAAAACTCCTCAAAAGTTTGAAAAGATTAATCAAGAATTGCTCAGTTTTTATGGTGAAACAACCAGTGCCATCGACAAGCTTTATAACCAGCATAAATTTGCCAGAGATCTTTTAATGTCTTTAGGCCCAAACCTTTATTTACCTGTTCTTTCAGAAAATACTCTTTGGCAGGACGGAAAAAATGAAGAGATCACAGCTTACTATCAAAGTTTAAAATCGGATGCGAATGAAGCACTCGCTCGTCTTTCCCGTTTAGATCCTCCCGACGAGTTTACTTCCCACGTAAAAGCTCAAACAGCCTATCTTGAACTTTTAGTTAAAACCGCCGACGCTATCACAAACATCCTTTCTCAGAAAGATGATCAGAATGGGGAAAACCCAACCCAAGTAGAAAAAGCTTATCAAGTTTTATCTGAAGCAAACAAAGAAAATGCCGCTCTTCCGGAAAAATTACTTTCACAAAAATTAAAACTTTTTTCGGTCAAAGAAAACTTGGAAAAATTTGCCGCCGTCAAAATACACCAGGGATCCCTGGAGCGGAAATTAAACGATATTTCCAGGGAGCAAACGCAAATCAGAACTTACGAGTCTGGGAGACATCCTTAAAATTATATCTAGGGGGTTTACAAATACCTGCATTTATTTGTTAAAATTAACAAAAGGAGGAAAATCAATGGATCCAAACGACCAAAATCCCACAGGGCCAACAGATAATCAGGGGACACCTGATGCGTCACCAACCCAGGAACCACCTGGAGGCTCGGGACAAACACCACCGGTGCAAATGCCACCTACACCTGATGCGTCTGGTGCTGAGGAAGAATTACCTCCGCCACCTCCCGCCAGCCAGGAGCCAGAACCAGAGGCTCCCGGGGGAAGCACGGAAGAACCAACCGGTAGTCAACAGACTGCCTAGAAAAAATCAGCAAATCTTTGTTAAACCCCTTTCAAGCTTGGTTGACATCAAGCAAGTTTTGTTCTTATGCTAATAAATGAAGGACAGAGTTTTGACGCTTGCTGATTTTAAGAGAAATTCAAAATTTATTGCAATTTTCGTTTTTTTAACGATCTGGGCATTGACTTTTTATCAATTGGGTAGACACGCAACAATTGGAGAATTTTTTAAAGTCAGAGAATCAGAAAATCAAAACGAAAAAAACAAACAAGTAGAGATTCCACAGCCATACGCAGATTCACAAACAGGATCTATCATCTCCTCTTCTGTAAAACTTTGCTCAAACACTTTTTACGGTTTCGAACTAGCATACCCCGCAGATTGGTTTACGACTTACAATACGGATAATCAAAAATGTACATTTTTTGCCCCATATTCCTTTGTAGTTCCCGAGCAAACTGACAAAACTTTTGTGCCAATAAAAATAGAAGTAGTCAAAATTGAGGAGTGGCCAAGTACCGTCAAATTCTTTGAAAATCCCAACGACTTTCAAAATATTATTTCCGTCCAAAATATCGATATCAATGGAAAATCAGTCAAAAAAATAAAAGCAATCTCAACCGGGGCAGGCAATATACAACAGGGTTTTGACAAGCTTAGTTTTTTAGTTCTGGACCCAAAAAATCCGTTGATTCTTTCTTATCAACAGCTTGACAAAAATGAAAATACTAGTCTTTCTGAAGGAGTATTGGAAGATATGACAAACAACCTTAAATATTTCTAAAGACAAAATCTAAAGACAAAATAAGAAAAGGCTTAAGAGTTGCCTCCTAAGCCCCTTCAATGCTCACCTTGCGGCAAGCAAAAAGCACTATATAATAGGTTGACTTCCTTGTCAACTGGGATAAAATAGATCAATCAAGCTTGTTTCATAACAATAAAAGAAAGCATCAATCAACCGGAGGCTTTAGCCAAAGAATTATTGTAGAAAGAATCGAGTAACTACAATACAAAAGAAAAGGCCTCTCTTGCGAGAAGCCCTTTCAAATTGCCTATCTTGCGATAAGCACCGAAAATATACAACGGGAAAAAATCATTGTCAACCCCCCAAAATGAGGCTAAGATGCTATACTTTTAAAAAAATATCAGCCCGGGAAGTTATCTAAGAATCATCCCATCATGAGACAAATAGAGGGAAAATCCGTCTATAGTGTTTCCGAAGTCAATAGTTTGGCACGCCAAACCCTGGAAAATATGTCTTTTTGGGTAGAAGGAGAAATATCTTCGTTCAAAGGTTTAAACTCTCATTATCGCTACGTCTATTTTGATCTTAAAGATCCGCAAACCGGCTACAAGCTGCCTTGTATTTTAGAACCGGAAATTTACCTATCAACAAGTCTTGATCTTAAAGATGGCCAAAAAATCTTAGCGCTTGGTAACCTGACTCTCTGGGAAAAAGATGGCCGTTACCAAATGTATCTTCACAAAATTGAAGAGTTCGGCGAAGGTCTGCTGCTTGCTAAACTTGAGGCACTTAAGAAAAAACTTCAAGCTCAAGGCTACTTTGATATTTCCCGCAAAAAATCCTTACCATCATACCCCACTAATGTCGCTGTCATCACCTCTAAAATTTCTGATGCTTGGCAGGATTTCAAAAAACACAGCATCGGCAGGTACGGTAACCTAAGCGTGACTCTTTTTGATGTTCCGGTCCAGGGCGAAAATTCGGCGCCACAAATTATTAAAGCTCTAAAACGCGCCGATAAAATGAATTTTGATGTCATCGTTCTCGCACGGGGTGGCGGCTCGCTCGAAGACCTTGCCTCTTTCAATGAGGAAAAACTGGCCGATGCTATTTTTGCGGCTAAAACTTGCATTATCGTTGGTGTCGGTCATGAAAAGGATGTAACTATTGCCCAACTTGTTGCCGATATTGCTGCTTCCACCCCAACCGATGTAGCCAAAATCATAACTGGCGGTTTTGTCCATTTGGAGGAAAGACTTTTTGTCCATTTGGAGGAAAGACTCAACCAGCTTATTTTTAGAGCAAAAGCTCAAGGCAAGCGGACTCTTGAAGCAAATTTTCAAACCATTGATCTTATTTTCCATCAATTGGCTACAAATAGAGAAAGACTCAAGCAGATTCCACCTCATTTACAATTTCTAGGAACCACACTTGCCATGAGTCAAGAAAGATTTCTTGAGGGCAACCGAAAAAGACTTGAGGTTAGTCTTGTGTCACTTGCGAATTCCTGGCGACTGCTTTTTGCAAAACGCAATCATGGTCTCAAAGTGATCTCCGAAAAGTTGACAATTCTATCCCCTCAAAACACTTTAGAGCGAGGTTACAGTATTGCCAGCGATGAGCGTGGCTATGTAATAAAAAGTGCCGAGTCCATTGATATTGGTTCAAAAATTAGAGTAAAATTTGCTAAAGGTGCTGCAAGATCCAAAGTTTTTGAAAAAGAAGTAGAATGACAAAGGATATTAATTTTGCAAAAGCCCTGGCTCGTCTTGAGGGAATTGTCGAGAAACTTGAGGGCCAAAATCTTGATCTGGAAGAAGCGGTCGATCTTTTAACCGAGGGAGTTGCACTACACAAAAAATGCCAAGAAAAACTTAAAAGTGCTCAAAGTAAAATAGATAAATTACTTGAAGAGGGGGTGAATTAAAAATGGCAGACAAAAAGATCGGCAAAGTTAATCATTATTATGACAAAATCGCCGTCGCAGTCGTTAAACTGACCGGCGGTGATTTAAAGATTGGCGATACAGTCAAGTTAATCGGCAAGGACGGTAGCGAGTTTAGCCAAGAAATTACATCAATGCAAATAGAACACGCCAACATTGAAATTGCCAAAAAAGGTGATGAGTTCGGTCTTAAAGTTGAAAAAGAGGTAAAAACCGGGTCGGAGGTAACAAAATAAGGCCTTAACCACCTCAAAGTTTAATGATCTACGTACTTCACGGAAAAGATACAGAAAGCTCATATAATCGTTTGTCACAAATACTTGATACTTTCCAAAATCTGCCGAAATTAAAATTAACCGAAAAAGAACAGCTCGAAGATTTTTATTTGGCGGTTTTTTCGAAAGACCTTATTAACTCTCAAAAAATTGTCATTTGTGAAAATTATTTACATGATAAAAAAATAAAAGGTCATGTTCTTGCAGAAATTCCAAAAAACAAAATTGTCATTTTTTGGGAACAAAATCAACTTGCCCCAGCCGAAATTGCCAAAATAAAAAAAGACTGCGGTCATTTATCTCTCAGGATTGAAACATTTAAACCTCAACCCCAAATATTTTGGTTTTTAGATTCCATCTCGCCGAACTTAGAAAAAACGCTTGAGTTACTTTCAAGGCTGCCGGAGAAAAATACCAATCTTATCTTTCAATTTGAGAACAGAATGCTTTTTCTAATCTTAGCCAGACTTAAAGTCAAGATGGAAACTGCAGGAAAAATCGCCGGGCTTAATGTTCTAGATTGGCAATGGACAAAAATTAAAAGACAAGCAATGCTGCTAAATCTGGAAACGCTATTTGCTCTTTACGACGGAATACTTAAAATTGATAATATGACAAAATCCGGGGCCAGTGACTTAAAAGAAAACACCCTAATCACTGTCTTGCTTCTTAAATACCTTTCTCCCAGAGTCTAACTTCACTCTTCAAATTTTGCTACAATTAGATTGATCTCTCTCATATGGAAGATGTTGTTTGGTTTTCTGAAGTAGGTAAAGATGATACGAAATCAGTTGGCGGCAAAGGTGCCAATCTAGGCGAGCTATATAATCTTAAACTCCCCGTTCCTAACGGTTTTATTGTAACTTCCCAGGCATATTTTAGCTCGGTTTCAAGCTCAGGGACTCTTGATAGAATTCGCAGCATACTTTATGGTTTGGATGTGGAAAATCCTCTTCTTCTGGAAACCAAGGCAAAAGCCTGCCAGCAGGAAATTAAAAAGATTAAACTCCAAACTTTGCTGCAAAAAAAAATTGACAAATTTTACGAAAAACTTTCCGCCCCGCAGCGTTCTGTTTTTGTTGCCGTGCGTTCTTCAGCAACTGCCGAAGATCTTCCCCAGGCTTCATTCGCCGGCCAGCAGTCTACCTTCCTTAACGTTCGCGGCGCACGTGAGGTGAAAGAAGCAATTTTAGCATCTTGGGCTTCTCTTTTTGAAGCAAGGGCCATTTTTTACAGAGTTCAAGAAAATTTTGACCATTTTCGAGTTGGAATTGCGGTTCCTGTCCAAAAAATGGTCCAGCCGGAAGTCTCCGGAGTTATGTTCACGCTAGATCCGGTGACCAATAATAAAGACAAAATAACAATCGAGGCCATATTCGGTTTAGGTGAGTTAATTGTTGCAGGTTCAGTTACTCCCGATCATTATGAAATAGACAAAAGAAGCTTCAAAATAACTATAAAAAATATCGTCTCGCAAGAAAAACAGCTTGTAAAAACAAAGGGTGCCAACAAGATTCTTGCAGTATCAAAACCCTTTCAAAGAGTTCAAAAACTTTCAGACGACAAGCTTATTGAACTTGCCAGAATTGGCCAAAAAATCGAAAAACATTATTACTTTCCTCAAGATATTGAGTGGGCATATAAAGGCGGAAAGCTATATATAGTCCAAACAAGGCCAGTGACGACGCTAACTCAAAACTCAAAACTCAAAACTCAAAACTCAAGAAGCCAGCTGCCACCTACAAGCAACCAATTATTACTTCGCGGTGCCCCGGCATCACCAGTCATAGCAACAGGCAGAGTTTCGCTTATAAAATCAAAAAAGGAACTTTACAAAGTTCAAAAAGGAGATGTTCTGGTTACAGAAATGACCAATCCGGATTTCGTTCCGGCGATGAAAAAGGCCGTGGCCATCGTTACTGATCGCGGCGGTCGAACTTCTCACGCCGCAATTGTCTCAAGAGAGCTGGGCATTGCTTGTGTTGTCGGAACAGGTGAAGCTACCAAAAAATTGAAGGACGGAATGATAATTACCGTTGACGGTGCCAAGGGACTTGTTTTTAAGGGCAAACCGGCAATCGATAAAAAGGACTTGGCATTTTCAAAAAATAAAAACCTCAAGCCTCACAAGACTGCTACTAAACTCTATGTTAATCTGGCAGAACCCTATCTTGCTCCTCAAATTGCCGCCAAAGACGTCGACGGAGTTGGACTTCTGCGCGCCGAATTCATGCTTGCTCAAATAGGTGTCCACCCCAAAAAGTTTCTGGAAGATGGTCAAAAAAATAAGTTCATCGAAAAACTAAGCCAAGGGCTTTCTACCATTGTTCATGCTTTTGGCAGGAGACCTGTTATTTACAGGGCTAGCGATTTAAAATCGAATGAGTATAAAGGCTTAAAAGGCGGCGACAAATTCGAACCCAAAGAAGCAAATCCTATGCTAGGTTACAGAGGCGCTTTTCGTTACATCAAAGACCCTGATATTTTTAAAATGGAACTGGAAGCCATAAAATCTGTGCGAGAGAAGCACTCCAATTTACACTTAATGATTCCGTATGTCAGAAACGTTTCAGAGCTTGCGGCAGTTAGAAAACTTGTAGAGGAAGCTGGACTTTTTAAGGATGACTATTTTAAGTTCTGGATGATGGTTGAAATTCCCTCAAATGCAATTTTACTTAACCAGTTTATAAAAGTAGGGATCGACGGCATCTCCATTGGATCAAATGATCTAACAATGCTTATTCTTGGAACAGATCGTGACAATGAAGAGGTTGCTAGCGAATTTACTGAGCTCGATGAAGCTGTTCTCTGGGCTTTTAAAAAGATTGTCAAAACCGCGAATGCGGCGGGAATTACCTGTTCTATATGTGGTCAAGCACCGTCGATTTATCCTGAATTAACTGAAAAACTGGTTTCATGGGGTATAACCTCAATTTCGGTCAACCCGGACGCTATCGATTCAACGCGAGAAATAATTTATCAGGCTGAGCACGAACTGGTCACCAGAAACCAAAACCATGGCAACGATTAAAAAAATTATTGGTCGGGAGATTTTGGACAGCAGAGGCTATCCGACAGTCGAGACCATTGTCCAACTGTCAGATGGAGCAGTCGGTGTCTTTTCTTCTCCTTCCGGCTCATCTGTTGGTAAACATGAGGCAAAAGAAATAAGAGATATGGACCCCAAACGTTTTGAGGGACTGGGAGTATTAAACGGGTTGAAAAACATTCACACGATTTTATCACCAAAGCTTTTAGGTCAAGAAGCCGGCGACCAGGAAAAAATTGACCAGACGATGATTGAATTAGATGGAACTGATGACAAATCAAAAATCGGCGCAAATATTATCTTATCACTTTCAGGGGCTATCACCAAAGCCCAGTCTCAGTCATTAAAGATGCCTCCCTATCAATATATAGCCAAACTTCTTGGCAGCAATTTTCATGAGTTTATAATTCCAACTCCCATGTTCAATATTTTAAACGGGGGTAAACACGGTGACGGTAATTTGAATTTTCAAGAATTTATGATTGTTCCGCCGAAAGCAGGTTCTTATTCAAAGAATCTGAAATTGGGCGTGGAAGTTTACTATTCGCTCAAAGAAACGCTTAAAATCCATAATGCCCTAACCCTCGTCGGAGATGAAGGAGGATACGCTCCCACGCTTTACTCCAATCTGGATGCCATGAAAATTCTTGAAGAAGCAGTCACAAAAGCCGGATATAAAATCGGGCTTGATGCCTTTTTTAGCTTAGATATCGCCGCCTCAAATATCAAACAGGGAAGTTCATATAAAATAAGTGATAAGCCTGTCCCGCTTTCGGCTGTCGACTTTTCGGATTTCTATATTTCTCTTAATGAACAGTATCACCTGCTCTCCCTAGAAGATCCTTTTGATCAGGACGACTGGGAAGATTGGCAACACCTCACTGAAAAACTCGGCAAGGAAACTCTAATCGTCGGCGATGACTTAATCGCAACTAATATTGAAAGATTAAATAAAGCGGTTTCTCAAAAAGCAGCAACAGCGGTTGTCATTAAACCAAATCAGGCTGGTACTATTTCAGAAACGCTTAAAGTAGTCAAGGCGGCAAAAGCCGCTAGCTTCAAAATTATTGTTTCCCACAGATCCGGCGAAACTAATGACGATTTCATTGCTGATTTTGCTGTCGGTGTTGGTGCTGATTACACCAAATTAGGAGCGCCGGCCAGGGGTGAAAGAGTCGCCAAATATAACCGTCTTTTGGAAATCGAACATGAACTTTCTTAAACGGAAAGTCAAAATAGAGAAAATGCTTAAAATTATATCCAAACCCAAACCGTTGATATTATGTATTTTAGACGGTTGGGGTATCGCTCCTCATAATCCCGGTAATGCCATTAGCCTTGCACAGCCCGTTAATTTTAACAGTCTTTGGTTTTCTTACCCTCACACCATTCTTTTAACCTCCGGGCAGTCTGTTGGTCTACCGGCGGCAGAAGCCGGCAACAGCGAAGTCGGCCACCTCAACTTAGGAGCCGGAAGAATAGTTTTCCAGGATTTACTTCGGATTAATCTTGCCATCACAAATGGTTCATTTTTTGAAAACGAAGCTTTTTTAAAAGCATGTAAGCATCGAGAAACCAATGATTCCAGGATCCATTTAATGGGTCTTGTCAGCCCGGGAGTCGTTCACAGCGAAATCAAACATCTGTACGCGCTTTTGAAACTTTTACAGCAAGAATCTATTAATCCTTCAAAAATCAAGATTCATTTGTTTACTGATGGCAGAGATAGTCCGCCGACCTCCGCCAAAATTTATTTACAGGAAATTCTCAAAAGGTTAAGAGAGGAAAATTTGGGGGAAATTGCCACTTTATCGGGTCGCTACTTTGCCATGGACAGAGACAACCGCTGGGATCGGACAGAAAAAGCCTATACCACGCTTCTTGGAAAAAGCCCAAATCTGCAAACAGATCCCGTAGTCTCCATTGAAAAATCATATAGTGAAGGCAAAACTGATGAATTTATAGAACCAATAGTCTTTGTTGACAACAATGGCAATCCTGTTGGCCCAATCGCCTCGGGAGACTCCGTCATCTTTTTCAATTATCGGCCAGATCGTGCAAGACAACTAACTCAAGCTTTCGTTCTGGAAAATTTTAAAAGTCTGCAAACCTCCTCCGGTGAAGGTGTAAAAACATTTAGCAGAGGCCCAAAGTTGGCAAATCTTTTTTTTGTGACAATGACAGAGTATGAAAAAGGACTTCCGGTTTCTGCCGTTGCCTTTCCTCATAGGGGAGTGGTCATGCCAGTCGCCAGGGTATTTTCTGAAATTAATGATCGCCAACTGCATATCGCCGAAACAGAAAAATATGCCCACGTAACCTATTTTTTCAATGGAGGCCAGGAGCTGCCATTTAACGGTGAAGACCGCATTCTTGTAAATTCCAAAAAAGTAGCTTCCTACGACCAGGCTCCGGAAATGTCCACCCCCGAAATCACCAAACATTTAATTGGCCGGATTAACAATCGCGTTTATGATTTTATCGTCGTTAATCTTGCTAACGCCGATATGGTCGGTCACACAGGAAACCTTAATGCGACAATACAAGGCATTCAGGCAATTGACATTCATTTAGGAATAATTGCCAAAGCTGCGCTTTCCGCAGGAGGGGGTGTAATTATCACTGCTGATCATGGTAATGCCGAAGAAATGATCAATCCAAAAACTGCCCGGATCGACACCGAACACAATGCAAACCCCGCCCCCTGTATTTTAGTCTTCAAAGAACTTCGCGGGGTCAACACACAATTACCAAGAGGCATTTTGGCAGACATCGCTCCTACAATTCTTGGTATTTTAAAAATCTCCAAACCTTCTCAAATGACCGGTCGAAATTTGTTAGATTAGAGATTAGAATAGAATAGTAAACTCACCTTTTGGCTTAACGTTTAAAAAATGTTCAATTGAGTCGGTTACTTTTTCATGGCGCACTTCCTCGTGAATTTTAGTTAGTTCTCGCAAGACAACAATGTCGATATTCCCAAATACGGATTGGATATCTTTTAATGTGTCAATCAACCTGTAAGGCGATTCAAAGAAAACCACGGTTAGTTTAATAGTTTGAACTATTGAACTGATATCTGCCAGTAACTTGCGGCGTCTGCCTTCTTTTTTAGGTAGATAACCGAAAAATAAGAATTTATCCGGCGGCTGACCGGAAACCGTAAGAGCCGATATGACGGCTGTTTGACCAGAAATAGATTCTACCTTAATGTTGTTTTCGATTGCGGATCGAACAAGCTTATATCCAGGATCGGAAATCAGGGGTGTGCCAGCATCAGAAACAAGAGCAATTTTCTTCCCTTTTAAAAGATCCCCAATAATTTCTGGAGTTTTACGATTTTCATTAAAGTCATTAAAAACCACCATTTCCTGGTTAATTTTGTAAGCGCTCAACAATTTACCGGTAATTCTGGTATCTTCGCATAGAATATAATCAACTTCCTTTAAAGTTTCGATGGCTCGCAAAGTGATATCTTTTAAATTACCAATTGGAGTAGATACAATATACAAAGTACCCATAACTGGTCAATTGTTAATTGTCATACATTCGATAAACTCAGTATGACCCTGAGTATGTCGAAGGGTCAATTGTCAACTTAAATGGAGCAGTCCTTTTTAGAAGTTATTGTTTTTTGGGTAATGGGTATCATTTCCCAATTTGGCTATCCGGGAATTTTTCTTTTGATGGCTCTGGAATCTGCCCTGATTCCGATTCCTTCGGAAGTAATCATGCCTTTCTCCGGATTTTTAGTTTCCGAGGGAAGATTTAGCCTTATGGGAGTTGTGCTTGCGGGTGCACTCGGTAATCTGGTAGGCTCTTGGGCTGCTTACGCCTTAGGTTACTGGGCACATGATAAAGTTATCAGAAGACTTGTCAAAAAATACGGCCAATTTGTTCTTCTTACAGAAAACGAGTATGATCACGCGCTGAAGCTATTTTCCCGAAATGGCCAACTCTTCGTTGCAATTTCAAGACTCTTACCAGCTGTAAGAACTGTTATCTCGCTCCCCGCTGGTGTTGCTAAATTGTCACTGGTAAAGTTTTCATTACTGACCTTTTTTGGATGCCTAATCTGGTCATATTTTCTAGCGGCAATCGGCGTAAAACTTGGCGAAAACTGGGTTGTTATAAGACCGTACTTCCGCAAGTTTGACATTGCAATTGTAGCAATTATTATAATCCTAATATTAGTGTATATTTACCGTAAATTCCGGAATAATAATTTACTGAAAACAAAAAATAGTGATTAAAAAGCTTAAAAAAATTTTTTCGAAATTCGGCCCTGGAATTATTACGGGCGCCTCAGACGATGATCCTTCGGGAATTGCAACTTATTCTATGGCAGGAGCATCTCAAGGCTACAGTCTCCTCTGGACATCACTATTCACATTCCCATTAATGGCGGCAATTCAAGAAATGTGTGCGAGAATAGGCCTTATCACCGGAAAAGGGCTTGCCGGAAACATCAGAACGCGCTTCAAATCAAAGACTCTTCTTTATTTCTTGGCTTTTTTAATAATTGTGGCCAATACCATCAACATCGGCGCGGATTTAGCCGGTATGGCAGCTGCAACCAGACTCTTAATCCCAGTTTATCCACAATTGGTTGCCTTACTTATGACAATTCTAATAATTGCCTTGATGGTTTATTTCCCTTACAAATTTATAGCCAGCAACCTTAAATGGCTGACATTTACCCTTTTTGCCTACATTGCATCGGTCGTTGTTACCAAGCAGGATTGGTTTGCCATAATTCAACATACATTTTTGCCCGATATACGTTTTAATAAGGACTTAATTACTATTCTTGTTGCAATTCTTGGTACGACTATTTCCCCCTATCTATTTTTTTGGCAGACATCCGAAGAGGTCGAGGAAATGAAAGAGGAGGCTAAGGAAAAACACAAAAAGATTATCGTGACAAAGCACGAATTAAAGCAGATGCGGGATGACGTTAACCTTGGGATGTTATTCTCCAATATTGTCATGTACGCAATAATTGCTACAACTGCCTCAACTCTTTTTGCGTCCGGAATTCATGAGATAACGACTGCCGACCAGGCCGCAAAAGCACTCGAGCCGATCGCAGGACGTGCCTCTTATCTTTTATTCACGCTAGGCATAATAGGTACTGGACTGTTGGCTATCCCGGTTTTAGCAGGAGCTGCCGCCTATGCAGTTTCCGAAATTTTCGGATGGAACGAGGGTTTGAATAAATCCTTTAGACAAGCTAAATCTTTTTACGCCATAATTATTCTGTCAACAATTACTGGTCTTCTTATGAATTTTGCAAACGTCAATCCCTTCAAAGCTCTGTTTTATACGGCCGTTATTTACGGTTTAATCTCTCCGATACTCATCATGTTTATCCTGCTTTTAGCCAATGATAAAAAATTAATGGGGAATCTCAAAAATGGGCTGGTATCTAATATCTTAGGCGTATTAACTCTCGTTGTAATGACTCTTGCTGCTGCGGGGTTTATTATTAGTTTATGACAGAAACCCTCTCGCTTAATTATACTTTCTGATTACTCCGACACACCTGCCCTGGATTGTTACATTTTTAGCGTAAATTGGCTGCAGCGCGGAATTAGCGGGCTCCAATCTTACTCGATCCGACTCTTTAAAATATCTTTTCAAAGTAACAACACCGTTATTCACCATGGCCACCACGATATCGCCATCACGAGCTTCATTGGTTTCTTCAACTACTACAAAATCTCCTTCTAAAATTCCATCCTCAATCATTGAATCACCTTTAACCTGCAATACATAAGATTTTTTATGAGGAGGTACCATCTCAGGTGAAACGGCAAAAGTAGCGTTAGGATCTGTATATGGCTCGATAGGAGAACCAGCTGCTATAAAACCCAAGAGCGGAAGTTCGATACCTTTTACAATTTCTCCGATTTTTTTGTCAATAAGCTCAATTCCCCGAACAATCCCCGAAGTTTTCTTGATCAACCCTTTTCTCTCCAGGACTTGCAGGTGTTCGTGAACCGTGGCCAAAGACCTAACACCAAGTTCCTTGGCGATTTCGACTAAAGTCGGAGCATGTCCGTACTTATCAATATATTCGTTAAGAAAATCTAAAATCTGTCGTTGTCTTTTATAGACTACAGTTGCCATAGTTAAATATTACCAAACAAAACCCGAAGTTGTCAAGAGGTGATTTGGGAAAGGTGTTAGGGTATGTACTTCTTAAAAACTAATACGCCGTTATACCCTCCAAAACCTGCTGAAAATGCAACAGCCACTCTCACGTCTTTTTTTCTAGGCTTTTTCACAATATCTAAATCTGCAAACTCAGGCCGGACATTATCAATATTAATCGTAGGAGGTATTACTCCTTCATAAATCGCCTTTACCGCAAAGAGGGCTGTGGTTGCACCAGCAGCACCTAATTGATGACCCATTATTGATTTCGGTGCACAAATTGCCAGGTTTCTAACGTGATCGCCAAATACAATTCTTACAGCCTCCATTTCTGTCTTCTCACTTAGACCAGTCGATGTTGCATGCGCAACATATAAATCAACTTCTTCCGGTTTTACATTGGCATCTTCAAGGGCATTGCTTATGGCTTCAGCTTCCTCGTGTGCCCCTGGGACTGTCTCGTGATTACCGTCGTTATTGCAGTTGACCCCCACAAGCTCAGCGTAAACTTTAGCATTCCTCTTGAGAGCAACTTCTTCGGCTTCAAGTATCATAATACTAGCACCCTCCGAAGGCACAAAACCCGTACTATCCGAATTAAAAGGGCGACTAGCCCTCCAAGGTTCATTAAGATATCTTCCATCCGCCATTGCTTCCATGTTACCAAATCCTGCCATCACAATGTCTGTAATTTCCCCCTCAGTCCCTCCGCAGACCATGTAGTCGTTAATGCCAAGTCTTATTAATAGTGCCGAAACAGCCATGTTGTCTATGCCAGTCGAACAGGCAGTGACGAGTGAACCCGACCAGCCTTTTAAATGCCAAAACAAGTTGATTATCGAAGAAACTCTTTCCGGTTCGACCTGTAAAATTGTCGAGGGCGGTATTTCTTTTGGACCTGTTTCTTCAAGTATTTTTCCCGCCTGACGGTAGTATTCCATTCCACCGATTCCGGTTCCGACAAAAACACCGAATCTACTCTTGGCGATTCCTTCATCCAAGATGTTATTTACTGTATGCCCACCGTCTGCTAAAGCCTCTTTGGCAGCCAGGAAACTATATTGGCTCGCCCTAGATGATCTTTGTCTAATTTTTCTTTCCGCTTGCGTAAAGAGTTTAGCTTGGTCATAATCGGCCATAGGAATAGCAATCCTACTTCGAAAGCGTTCATCAACAATCACTCTTGCTCGCGAAATGCCGGCCAGAACATTTTGCCACATCTCATCAACATTCATACCATAAGGAGAAACAGCGCCTATGCCTGTTACAACTACTCTGCGCCCTGGTCTAACTTCATGTTCTTTAGGGGAAATCTCAGTTCCGTTTCTTTCAACCATCGTTGGTTGTTGATTATACAAGAATCGTCAAATTTCGGCTATAATTGAAGTTTGCCATGAAATTTAAACTGACTTCAACATACAAACCAACAGGGGATCAACCGCAGGCGATTGACAAACTCACCGAAGGCCTCAAGAAAGGTTTCCGCCACCAAACACTGCTTGGAGTCACCGGTTCCGGTAAAACTTTTACGATTGCTAATGTAATTGAAAAGGTCCAAAAGCCGACTTTGGTGATTTCCCACAATAAGACTCTGGCCGCCCAACTTTATCAAGAATTTAGAGAATTTTTTCCGAAAAACGCGGTTTGTTATTTTGTCTCGTACTACGATTACTACCAGCCGGAAGCATATTTACCCTCAACCGACACTTATATCGAAAAAGAAACAGAAATTAACGAGGAAATAGACAGGCTTAGACTGGCTGCAACAACCGCTCTTGCGACACGGGGGGATGTGATTGTCGTCGCTTCGGTTTCCGCCATTTACAACATAGGATCTCCTACCGAGTATCAGCAATCCCGGTTGATTTTAAAGATCGGTCAAAGCTTTGGCCGTCATGATCTTTTGGTTGCTTTTTCTAAGTTACTTTACGAAAGAAACGATACTGATTTCAAAAGAGGAACCTACAGAGTACGCGGGGAAAACATCGAGATTCTTCCGGCTTACGAAAATAACGGGCTCAGGCTAACGTTTTCTGGCAAAAAACTAATTAAGCTTGAAGTAATTCATAAAACCAGCGGTGAAACTTTGCAAAATCCGGACGAAGTTGCACTTTATCCGGCAAAACACTATGTATCCTCGGAAGAAACAACGGAAAAAGCAATAAAAACTATTGGTGAAGAGTTAAGGAAAAGGCTCAACTTTTTTAGGAAACTTGGCAAGGAGTTGGAAGCCCACCGCCTTGAGACCAGAACCAATTATGATCTTGAGATGATAAGAACTCTCGGCTACTGCAAAGGTATAGAAAATTATTCCAGGCATTTTGACGGCAGGAACCCGGGTGAACCGCCCTTTTCCCTGCTTGGCCATTTCCCGAAAGATTATCTTATGGTGATTGACGAATCGCACATGACTATCCCTCAAGTCCGTGGGATGTATAACGGTGATAGAGCCAGGAAAGAAATGCTCGTGGATTTCGGTTTTAGGCTACCTTCGGCATTTGATAACCGTCCGCTGAAGTTTGAGGAGTTTGCCAGAAAGGTAAATCAGGTGATTTATACTTCGGCTACACCCGCCGTCTATGAACTTTCTATTTCAAACCAGATCGTAGAGCAACTGGTCAGACCGACCGGACTTTTGGATCCCTTGATTGTCATTAAAACTACAAAAGGCCAAATAGATGATTTAATTTCTGAAATACAAGCTCGAGTGGCAAGGAAACAAAGGGTTTTGGTAACAACCTTAACTAAAAGAATGGCCGAGGAATTGGCAATTTATTTAGAGGAGAAAAAAATCAAGGTAACCTATTTGCATTCCGAGGTACAAACTTTAGACCGGGGCGACATTTTAGACGATTTAAGATTGGGTAATTATGATGTTCTTGTTGGTATAAATTTACTCAGAGAGGGCTTGGATCTACCTGAAGTATCTCTTGTGGCGATTTTAGACGCGGATAAAGAAGGTTTCCTTCGATCGGAAACTTCCCTAATTCAGACGATGGGCCGAGCCGCCCGTCATCAGGAAGGTCGAGTTATTCTTTATGCAGATATTGTTACCGGATCAATGCAGAGGGCAATTGAGGAAGTAGAAAGGCGACGTCAAGTTCAACTCGATTACAATAAGAAGCACAAAATTAGTCCTCAAACTATCGAAAAGCCAATTAGAGAAAAACTGGTTGACAGAGAGAAAATTTATGAGGAGAAAAAACAGATATTTAAAGATTCAGTAATAGAGTCATCTCTCGCCCGTGCCAAAAAAGGTTCGCTCCTGCCTGAGGATAAACAAAAATTGATCCTTGTTTTAACTCGCGAAATGAAAGACGCCGCAAGAATCCTGGATTTCGAAAAAGCTGCAATTTTGCGTGATCAAATTCTACTTCTAAAATCGCCTGCGATCACTTCTTAACGCTTGCCCGAGTATTGATTTTCGTGTTAAAATTTTAAATTCATGGATAAAATCATAATCAAAGGCGCGAGGGTTCATAATCTCAAGAACATAAACGTCACGATCCCGAAGAACAAACTAGTTGTTTTTACGGGAATCTCCGGGTCAGGCAAATCATCACTCGCTTTTGACACGATCTATGCTGAGGGCCAAAGAAGGTACGTTGAATCACTTTCTGCTTATGCTCGCCAATTTCTGGGAATTATGGATAAACCGGATGTCGACTCGATTGAAGGTCTTTCACCGGCAATTTCCATCGACCAAAAATCAGCTTCTCATAACCCCAGAAGCACGGTCGGTACGGTCACTGAAATATACGACTATTTAAGGCTGCTTTTTGCCAGAATCGGGCATCCTCACTGCCCGTACTGTAGTCGGGAAATTGCCCGCAGTTCACCGCAGCAAATTGCTGAAGAAATCCAGAAACTACAAACTAGCAACCAGAAACCAGCTACCAGGATTCTACTTTTGGCTCCAGTTGTTCGCGATCGCAAGGGGGAATTTAGGGAGCTTTTTATTGATCTTACTAAAAAAGGTTACCGGGTCGCCAGAATCGATAACCGAATAAAATCGCTTGATGAAGAATTTGTTCTTATTAAAACCAATAAACATACCATCGAGGTAGTTATAGACCGATTAACTTTGCCCGCTGACAAGACTAGACTTATCCAGTCTGTCGAACAAGGTTTAAAACTTTCAGATGGCACAATTATCGCGGCCCAAGTGCAAGATAAAGCCTTTGAAATACCCCAATTTCCACAAAAATTACAAGATCATCTTTTTTCCCAAAAGTTTGCCTGTCCTTTCGACAACATCTCACTACCGGAAATCGAACCAAGAACTTTCTCGTTTAATTCTCCTCATGGTGCATGTCCGACCTGCAACGGTTTGGGGTCAGTCAGGAAAGTCGACCCGGAACTTATTCTCAATCCAAATCTATCAATTGCTGAAGGAGGAATTTTACCTTGGGCTAGAATTGTCGCCTCAGACACCTGGCAATGGCGAGTATTAGAAACCGTTTGTTTCACAAATCACATCCCTATGGACGTAGCGCTTGGTAAACTCCCAAATGAGGCCAAAAACATTCTTCTTTATGGTTCCCGGGACCAGTACTACACAGTCAAAGGTCCCAATAGGTTTGGCCGTATTGTCTCCTGGGACACTGATTTTGAAGGTCTCATCCCTAATTTGGAGAGAAAATACAGTCAAACCGAATCTGATTATGTCAGGGCGGAAATTGAAAAATTTATGTGGATTGATACTTGCACCACTTGCCATGGTACTCGACTTAAAACAGAGGCTCTTTCAATAACGACAGACGGTAAATCGATAGCCGACATTACCCGAATGTCGATTAGCGATCTGGCAAGCTGGTTAACGCTTGTAGCTGATCCGGAAAACACAATCCTATCAGAACGCGAAAAAGTAATTGCCAAAATAATTCTTAGAGAACTTAAAGCCCGTGTCCAGTTTTTAGTCGATGTCGGGCTTGAATATTTAACAGTTGAACGGCCAGCCGCCACACTTGCCGGAGGCGAAGCCCAAAGAATTAGACTCGCATCACAAATCGGATCAGGTCTTTCCGGAGTACTCTATGTATTGGATGAACCGTCTATTGGCCTACACCAGCGGGATAACCACCGACTAATTACAACACTAAAACGCTTAAGAGACTTAAAAAACACGGTAATTGTTGTTGAACATGACCGCGATATGATGATCTCAAGCGATGAAATTCTTGACTTTGGACCCGGTGCGGGAGAACACGGAGGGCAAATAATTGCTCAAGGAAATCCGAAGCAAATAATGGCAAATACACAATCATTAACCGGGAAATATTTATCAGGCAAGAAAAGGGTCGAGGTTCTCAGTTCTCAATTCTCAGTTCTCGGAAATTACGTTAAGCCCGAACAGTTAACTGACAATAAATTGACTATCGTCGGTGCTCGCGAGCATAATCTTAAGAATATCACCGTTGAATTTCCATTAGGTAAATTTATTTGTATAACTGGGGTTTCTGGTTCAGGCAAATCGACCCTTATTCATGACATTTTATATAATGCCCTTGCAGAAAGATTCTATCGCTCCCGTACCAAACCAGGAGACTTTGATTATCTTTCAGGGTTTGAACATCTGGATAAGGTTATCTTGATAGATCAATCACCAATTGGTCGAACGCCAAGGAGCAATCCTGCGACCTACACCGGAGTTTTTACGCCGATTCGTGAACTATTTTCCAAAACAACCGAAGCCAGAATTCGCGGTTACAAGCCAGGACGATTTTCATTTAACGTCAGGGGTGGCAGATGTGAAGCTTGTGAAGGCGAAGGGCAGGTAAAAATCGAGATGCAATTTTTACCGGATGTTTACATTGACTGTGAAGTTTGCCAGGGTAAACGTTATGACGAGGAGGTGCTATCGGTTAACTATAAGGGCAAAAACATCGCCCAAGTTTTGGCAATGACGGTCGAGGAGGCACTTACTTTTTTTGAAAACATACCTCAAATTAAGCAAAAACTTGAAACCATTTATGATATTGGATTAGGTTACATTCGTCTAGGTCAGTCCGCCCCGACTCTTTCTGGGGGAGAAGCTCAACGCGTAAAGTTGGCAACGGAACTGTCCAAGCGAGCCACCGGCAAAACTCTGTACATACTTGATGAACCAACGACCGGACTCCATTTCGCTGACATTGAAAGACTTTTGGCAATTCTCAAAAGATTGGTGGTTTCTGCAAATACGGTTATCGTAATCGAGCACAATATAGACGTAATTAAAAACACGGACTGGATAATCGATCTTGGTCCTGAGGGAGGGGACGAAGGAGGAAGAATTGTCGCTTGTGGCACGCCTTATCAGGTCAGCAAGACCAAATCTTCCTACACCGGACAATTTTTAGGAAAAGTGCTTGCGGCAAAGCCTCAAGTTTTACACACGGACCCAATACTTGACACCTGATACCCGATACATGACACTGGATTTAATGCGTTTTGCGGCCCGAATTTTTTTCCCAATTTTATTTTTAGCAATCACTTATTATCTTCCACTCACCACTCTCGACGCTTTTGCCCAGGGTGAGTTTCAAACTGATTATCAAGTTACTTACGCCGTCGGCTTAAACGGTACAACTAATATTTCCCAAAACATTACCCTTAAAAACAAAACTGCAAATTACTACGCAGACAAATTCGAACTCAAAATAGGGTCAGTTAAAGTTGAAAATGTTCAAGCGAAAGATACGACAGGGCAACTTTCGACAGATGTTAAATTCGAAGGCAACACTACTATTATTTCAGTTAAATTTAACCAGCGCGTGATTGGAATCGACAAGACACTTCCTTTCTCCCTTTCTTATTCTTCACCGGAAATTGTTACCAGGTCCGGCCAAATATGGGAAATCTCTATTCCGCGTCTTGCCAAAAGCGCCGATATCGCAAGTTACACGGCAAAAGTTTCTGTCCCGGTTATTTTCGGTGAAGTAGCCTTTACCATACCCAAACCCGAAGGACAAACAGTACTTGGATCGCAACAAGAATTTACATTCACCAAAGAACAATTATTTCAATCGGGAATTGCAATGTCTTTTGGTAAAAATCAGGTATTTTCATTTGAACTCAAATATTTTCTTGAAAACAACAACCTGACAAACCAGTACGATTATATTACTCTGCCGCCGGACAACACATATCAAAGAATTGTATTGCAAAAGATAGAACCTGCCCCCCTCGATGTTACAGTCGACACAGACGGTAACTTCTTGGCCAAATATAAACTTCTACCGCGCCAACAATTAAATGTCACAGCCAAGGGGAATGTCGAAGTTTTTAGCAAACCCTTCAGAAAAATCGAAAAAGAGCTAACATCTGAAGAGAAAGAACGCTACACCGGGCCCCAAAAGTATTGGGAGACTGATATTGCACTTGTCAAGGATAAAGCAAATGAGCTTAAAACTCCACAGGCTATCTATAATTTTGTTGCAAACTCCCTTAGCTATAACCAGGAGAGGTTAAAACAGCCTAAAATTGAAAGAAAAGGAGCAGCATCCGCCCTTCTTACGCCAAACGACGCTGTTTGCATGGAATTTACGGATCTCTTTGTCGCGCTGGCCCGTGCAGCCGGCATCCCGGCGAGGGAAGTTGAAGGCTATGCATTTACTCAAAACGAACGTTTAAAGCCCCTTTCCTTAACGTTTGCGGGCGGGGACATCTTACATGCCTGGCCTGAGTACTGGGACGATAACTTAGGATGGATACAGGTGGATCCTACTTGGGGTTCTACCTCAGGAGGTTTAGATTACTTCAATAAACTGGACTTCAATCATATCACGTTCGTTCAACGAGGCTCATCCTCAACCAGCCCTCTTCCTCCGGGATCATATAAACGGCAAGATAATTTGCAAGAAAGAAATGTTTTCGTTTCCTTTGCACAAGAGTTACCAATCATTACTTCTACACCGCAGCTCTCGCTTGATATTCCGGAAAAAATCTTATCAGGAGTCCCGGTCAAAGTAACTGCTAACATTAAAAACATCGGTTCAACCTCAATTATAGGTGAGGAGATTATTCTTACTTCAACCAAACTTAAAATCATCACAAAAGCAAAAGAACAAATAAAAATCTTGCCGCCATATTCTCAAAAGAGTTTCGAATTCTCGCTCGGAGGAGGAAAGCTGTTTTCAGACTCTCAAGATACGCTGGTTTTAAGCTATGGGGGGGTTGAGATTAGCCATCCTATAAAGATTTTACCGATCTATAAACTAGTCCTTTTGCCTGCGTTTGAAACGGCCCTTATTATTGCTCTGATACTTATTGTTATCGGTTTTGCCCTTTACTACAAGATTAATAAACGGAACTTAAAATTCCACCAAAAATAGTGCAAAAATTCACAAGCTTACCCGATGTGCCGGGAATTTATCAGTTCTACGATTCTAGAGGTAAACTTATTTATGTAGGAAAATCCGTTTCGATTAAAAAAAGGGTTGGCGCATACTTTACCAATAAGAATCTCGGACCAAAGACAAGTCTCCTGGTATCGAAAATAGCCGAGGTAAAATACATCAAAGTCTTCTCTGAATTTGAGGCTCTTTTACTGGAAGCTGAACTAATTAGAATTCATCAACCTTTTTTCAATAGTATTGCCAAAGATGATAAAAGCCCCGTTTACATAAAAATTACAGCGGGCAGAATACCCCTAATTTTCCTTGTTAGAAAAGAAGCGCCCAAAAAAGACGTCTTTTTGAAAGGCCCGTTTCCTTCCGCTAAAATAGCCAGAGAGATCTTAACGCTCGCCAGAAAAATTTTCCCTTACTGTCACCATAGAAATCCTAAAAAACCCTGCCTATACGTCCATCTTGGTTTGTGCCCATATCCTTACAGTTCCCAATCGAAACAAAAAATATATCTGGCAACAACAAATAGAATTAAGAAACTTCTGTCCGGCAGAAGTAAAATTCTCCTCCGGCAGCTAACAGTAGAAATGACCAAAGCGGCCAAAGCCCAACAATTTGAAAGAGCAAATATTACCAAAAAACAAATAAAACAGTTAGAATACCTGACAACAACCTATCACGCACCGCAAGAATTTCTTGAAAAACCAACACTGGTTGACGATTTGAGACTCGCCAAACTCAAAGATTTAACTGAAAAACTAAAACTTGAAAAAATTCCGGGCAGGATCGAATGCTATGACATTTCTAGTATTTCTGGCAAATTCGCAACGGGAGCCTTGGCTGTTTTTATCAATGGGCAAGCTGATAAAAGCCAATACAGACGTTTTAGAATAAAATTCACCGACACTCCTAATGACTACGAAATGATAAAAGAAGTTCTTTCTCGAAGATTCAAAAATAACTGGCCAAAGCCTGATTTGATAATTGTCGATGGTGGAAGGGGACACCTGAATGTGGCATGCGGGGTTCTGGAAATTTACAAAATCACCGCACCGGTTGTCTCGCTCGCCAAAAGATTTGAAGAAATCTATACCTCCGCAAAAATTTTACCTTTAGCCCTGCCCAAAGAAAGTCCAGCCCGTCAACTTGCCCAAAATATTCGTGATGAAGCTCATCGATTTGCCATTTCTTATCATCGATTGTTACGATCAAAAAACCTGCTTGCAAAAACCTGACTAAATACTAGATACTAATAGAATGCGTCACTATTTAAAATCATTAATCATCAACTCAATCGCCTTTTACTCTGTTTAAAATCATTAATCATCACCTCAATCGCCTTTTACTCTGCTTTTATCCTTGTCCCAACGATAAGCCTGGGAATTGATCAGAAAAATATTTTTATTGTGATAGCCGGTCTTTTGGCTACTTCGCTTGTAGTCCGGCCGATATTTTCCCTAATCCTCCTCCCGTTTAATTTCCTCACTTTCGGCTTACTTTCACTTGCTCTCAACGCGTCAGCGATTTTTGTTTTTCTTAAATTCCTGCCGGGATTCATGATCGCACCTTATGATTTTCCGGGAGCAAAAATTAGTGGCTTTATCATTCCAGAAGCAACCCTCAATCGGCTTGAAACTATCATTGTCGTTGCCGTCATAATCACCATTATCCAGAAAATCCTGCATATAATCTTCGAGTAGTAAATTTTTGAAATTGGAAATTTGAAATTTGACGTTTGAAATTGCTACTATATCCATCAATGCTTAACACATTTCTCAGACACTATCTGGAACTTCCCTTAAAAACCAAAAATGTCGTTTGTCTCGGAGGAGGCGTCGGCACCGCACAAATCTTAAAAGGTTTGAGGCGTGCAGCTTACAATCTGACGGCCATCGTTTCCATGGCAGATGACGGAGGCTCCGCCGGCAGAATAAGAAGAGCCTTTGCCGTACCACCGCCAGGGGATTTAGTAACTTGCCTGGCAGCTCTTTCCGACGAAGAGTCAATTCTCAAGAGTTTATTCCTCTACAGGTTCGCCGGCCATCGTTACGGAAAAGATACGGACATTGGCGGGCAGAAGCTTGGAAATTTAATCTTTGTTGCTCTAACCGACATTTATAGCGGAGATTACAACAGGGCACTTGAAGAATTCTCAAGAATTGTTTCATCCAAAGGAAGAGTTCTGCCGGCAACCGTGGGAGATGTCAATATTTGGGCCAAAACCAAAAATGGTAAAAAGGTCTACGGCGAGGAAAACATTGATTTAGGCAGATATGCAAACAGTAAAACCTTAACTGAGGTTCACCTGGACCCTCCGAACATTCGAGCTTACCAGCCGACAATCAAAGCAATAAACCAATCCGACGTTATTATTATCGGTCCCGGCGATCTTTTTTCTACAGTGCTTCCTGTTTTAGTGGTACCTCAGATAAAAACGTCGTTAAAAAAATCGCAAGCCTTAAAGATTTTTATCGTCAATATTGCCAATAAACCCTTTGAAACTGCCGGTTTTAAACTCTCAGATTACTTAAAAACAATTAAAAAACACCTCCCCGGTTTATTTTTTGATAAAATACTTGTTAACTGTAATCAAAATGTTAAAATTCCATCAAAACTCAACTATAAATACGTCATCTCGGACAAAGAAAATTTAGGGGAATACAAAACAAATATCATAGTTAAAGGCGATTTTATCGACACTCAAAATCCGCTTTATCATGATAGTTTAAAGATTGCCCATGCCATAGAAGATTTAATTAATTAAATGAAAAACATTCTATTATTGGCACAAATTGCGGTTTCCATAACTTTGATAGTCGTCATTCTTCTTCAGGCCAAAGGCGCGGGCCTTTCCTCTGTCTTTGGTGGACAAGGAACCTTCTACCGCTCAAAAAGGGGTATCGAAAAGCTTTTCTTCTTTTTGACAATCTTTCTTGCTTTATTATTCTTAATATTTTCCGTCGCTGGTGTAACTCTTTAAAAGAATATGCGCCTATTTAGAATTCAAGTAAGGCGGATCAAGTTTTGGTGGAATTTAACATTAGCCTATATCGCAAGATACCGCCTCCGGTTTATAGCAATCACTGCTGCAATATTTTTGATACTAATCAGTGCCAACAAAATTTGGAGCTTAATCTCCAAAAATAATGTGGTAACTATTGGTGTTGTTGGGACTTATACCCTGGAGAACATTCCTGCAGAAATTCTTTCGCTTGCTACCCAACCTTTAATTGCTTTTGATAAAAATGGTAAACCTATCCCGTCACTCGCTTCTCATTGGCAATCCACAGACGACGGAAAAACATATATTGTCTTTTTGAAAGATAATCTAAAGTGGCACGATGGAACAGTTGTCGTTGCCAAGGATATTTCAATCGCCATCTCAGACGTCAAAATAGCTGCCTTGAATGATAAGACAATCGAATTTAAGCTTCCCAATCCAATTTCATCTTTTCCGATAATTTTGGACAAACCGGTTTTTAAGTCCAAAAGCTTCTATGGCACGGGCCAGTATCGTCTCGTTGCAATCGATAAAATCGGGGAAATCGTTAGAAAAATCAGCATGATGCCAAGAGATAAAAATTTACCGAGAGTAGAAATAAAGTTCTACCCTACAGAAACTCAAGTCGTAAATGCCCTTAAAATTGGCGAAATTAAAAACACCAGCGTTTCATTCGCTCAAGAGTTGGAAAATTGGCCAAATCTCGAAATCGAAAAAATCACTGACGACGCGAATATCATAACGGTTTTTTTCAACACCCAAGACTCGCAACTTTCATCTAAGGAATTTCGCCAGGCTCTCATCTACGCAATTAACAAATCAGAATTTGATGGTACTTTAAGCTTGGGACCGATTTCACCTGACAACTGGGCTTACAATGGAACCGTCAAAAAATATGATTACAACCCGGGAAAAGCCAAAGAACTCCTTTCAAAGGCAAAAGTTGATAAGCCGATCGCTCTTAGTACAAGTCCCAATTTAGAATCGATAGCCCGGATGATTAAGAAAGATTGGGAGGCAATCGGAGTAGAAACGCAGATCACGACAGAAAAAACAATGCCTAAAAATTTCCAGGCACTTTTGGCTATCAATAAACTGTCGCCGGATCCCGATCAATACGCACTTTGGCACTCTACACAGACCAAGACAAATATCACCGGCTACAAAGATGTCAAAATAGATAAACTTCTGGAAGATGCCAGAAGTGAAAAAGACGAAGAAAAACGAAAAGAACTTTATTTTGACTTCCAGAAATATTTAGTCGAAGATGCCCCCGCGGCTTTTCTGTATCACCCCTACAAATATAAAGTTTCCTACAAAAACATCAAACCCTTAATCCAAAAACTCCCACTATAGTTATTATGGGAGGCCGAGGGGACTTGAACCCCCAACCCGCAGCTCCACAAGCTGCTGCTCTACCGATTGAGCTACGACCTCCTCGTCGGAACTGAACTTTGCTCACCCGTTTTGTTTTCTGTATATTCGCTTATTAACCCAAAATTCGAACAATTTTGGAATGAAAGAACAAGTTAAAGATTGAGCAAAGCAGCTGGCTGACTTTGCGAAATCCAAAAGCCTAGTTCTGACGCAGCGCCCCAGGAGGGATTCGAACCCCCAACCACTCGCTTAGAACGCGAACGCTCTATCCGTTGAGCTACTGGGGCTCCTGAGCGAGTGAAGGGAATCGAACCCTCGTATCCAGTTTGGAAAACTGGTGTTCTACCATTGAACTACACTCGCAGGCTTTAGCAGGCGGGGAAAGCTGACATTCTAGCCGCTGAATTACACCCGCAAATTACTATACATTTTATCAGAATTAAGGCCGAAATTCTAACTGGACGACAACCGGCAAATGATCGGAGACCATCACTTGCGGAACTTGTAACGATTTGAGGCGGAAATACCTCGAAGTAAAAATATAATCAACCAAATAACCATTATCTCCCAACTCATGAACTTTAGGGTTAAGCGTTTGTTTGATAGCGGATGATTCCATTAGATTATTGGCTGCTCCACAAACGGTTTTGATAACTTCGCTTGCCGGCGGCATATTAAAATCACCACCGAGAATAAAAAGGGCCCTTCCCAAAGATTCAATGTAAGCCGCCATAAGCCTAGCTTGCCTTAAATTCTCGCTATCGTCAGCTGGCGGGACAATTCTTCTGGCATGAACGGAAATAACATGGAGTTTAAAATCACCAAGGTCAACAACCGCATCCAGCATGTGTCTTGGAAGCCGCGCCCATATATTTCCGGTATTGTTATTAAATTCCGAAAGCGTTACAGGCCTAAAGGTTTTAAGCTTAACAACGCTCGATTTTATAATTGGCCTCTTTGCAAAAACCGCATTTCCAAAAGCAGCGTTCGGCTCGTCTTTAATTTCAACGTCCGAGTGGAAAACACCCTCCATCTGCAACGCCTTCTTTAATAATTCGAAAAGATCAGCGTCTTTATCTTCATAAAAATTAACGGCTCCTGTCGTAACTTCTTGTGCCGAAATAACATCAGGCCTCTCTGCCTCCAAAAATTCTAAAAGCTCTTGAAAATATCTACCTTTATAAATATTAACTTGGATAAACTTTAAAACTCTCGCCATATCTAATCTAATTCTACAAAAAATTGCGGGGTTGACAAAACAAGTGTGCTTCAACTATTATTTTCACAGACTGCAAGGGCGGTTTTTTATTTGGAAAACACCATGTACCAAGAAAGACAAGGATTACTTCCACAATCAACCCAAGGTCTTGACGGTGCCTTTATTCTCCCAAGCGCTGAGGAAGCCCACATGGCTGGATTAGAAAAAGAGGAAGGAGAAACCGGTTTTCAAGGACGACCAACGTCAAGAGGAAGAGCGAAAGGAGCGGCAAAAACACCAGAATTATTTGATCCATTAAAAACAAAGGTTACGCTGCCAAAACTAACACGGTTTTCAAAATCAATAGTAATGGGCACCAAAAATAACTGCGATGAATCTAGAAAAACACCCAAAGAGAGAGAAGAGGTGAGGCAAATGCAAACCAAAAAATATGGACGACCCCCAGAAGTGATAAAAATTGAGAGTTCCCAGATTTCGAGTCCTAATTCGGATTTGTCATCGAGTCCATTAACTTATGTCCCGCCAGAGGACCCGCAAATATTAGCAAAACTCAGCCAACCAGAAATCGATCTTTCTGTTGGCGCAAAAATACCCCGGGGATTACCTGATCCTCTTGACCAGTATGCCTCGATCATCAAGTCGATCACCGACGATCAAGAAATTGCGGGGATTCTCATTGAAGAACAAATGCGGGGGAACCTCAATGGGCCAGGATCAAGTCAGATCGAACCTTTTTCATTCAATCCACTCCACCGTTGGGGAGCTCCTGACGCAGATGATTACGGCCCCGACTCCCGGCCCTAAATAACTAAATTCTCTTCTGCTAAAATAGTTTGAAATGATTAAAGCCTCACTTATAGACCTAGACGGCTTCCTTGTTAATTCAGAAGAACTTTACCTAGAGGCAAATAAGATTTACTTCAAACAATTCAATTTCGAATTTACAGAAGATTTGCATAGGCAAGGGACTGGTCAGAAATTTGCGGAGTGGATTAAAACTGTAACTTCTATAAATAAATCAGGTGAAGATATTTTAAGAGAAAGAAATGTGATTTTCTTTGACATAGTTAGAAAAAGACTCCAATTACTTGATGGGGCAAAAGAGTTTCTTGAAATGGTTCGTAAAAACTTCAAAACTGCTTTAGTAACGTCGTCAAAAAAAGACTATGTTGACTTGGTTTTTGAATTAACGAGCATAAATAATTATTTCGACTTAGTAATTACTGGCGAGCAAATAACAAAAGGTAAACCAGACCCTGAACCATTCTTGCTGGCTGCCAAAAAGCTAAAAGTAGAACCGGACGAGTGCGTAGTCTTTGAGGATGCTCCAAGTGGGGTCCTGTCTGGTAAAAATGCAGGCACGAAGGTTATTGCCATTCCAAGCCAATTCGTTAAAGGTGATGATGTATTCAAGGAAGCTGATTTAGTGTTTAATTCCCTAAAAGAGTTAACACTTGAGATGATTAAATCCTTGTAGCTTATTTGTACTTAATTTTTGCCCAGAGAATTACTAAAACTGAAACAAAAATCACACTGTTAGCTATCGTTAAGGGTACATCTTTCCTAAGGATTCCATATATTGTCCACAAGAAATTAGTTGCAGCAACTATTAAGAAGGTTGGCAAAGAAATGTCTTTAGTTTCTTTCGACATTAGTACTTTTACCACCTGAGGGAGAAAGGCAATCGTGCCTAAGGCTGCAGCATCAAAACCGATTATACTCATGATAGACATACATACATTTTAAGGAAATTAGACTTTAATTACTAGAGTATGCCACAGCGGATTTTAAACTATCTTAACAATCTAAACAATAAGTCGGCAATCTTAGACGCTTGTCCTGAGCAAATCGAAGGGACCTTCGAACAATTCGGACGCAAATTACAAATAAGAATCGAGACTTGAATTTTCTTACAAAGAAGATACAGAAATTTTGACTGGATGCTCTATAATGGTTTATCGTAGAAGAGGTGATTGTTTATGACACCTGTCGATATTCGCAAAATTCTTAAAAAACACAAAGCTGGTTGGTTAGCACTAAGCCGAGATAATACAAAAGAAATAGCCAATGGTAAGACTCTACATGAAGTACTCGTTAAAGCTAAAGCCAAAGGCGAAGAAAACCCTAGCGTTTTAAAAGTTCCGAACTTGAATAATACTTATGTTGGCTGATGGACTTCCCCTATACTCTCGTTACTGATTGGCCAAAGCATCAAGCTAGACAAAGATATCTTCCTTGGATAAATATCGGAATTCGTAAACCAGGCACCATTAAGACTGTGTGGCCATTAGGTCTTGTCGATTCGAGGGCAGAGCTAACAGTTATTGACCATGAAATAGGCAAAGAACTGGGACTTAATTTTAAAAAGGCAATCAAAAATACAATTACAGGATTTGGCGGAGCTAAAGTTCAAGTTTTAATTGCAGAGGTAGAATTTGTAATTGATGACGGAAGGGGGAAAGAACCCACTGTTTATCAAGACTTCGCAGGTTTTACGGCGAATCCTTTCCCAGCTTCTCACCCGCAACAAACAGCAATATTTGGAACAGTAGGCTTGTTCAGAAAAGTAAACGAAGTATCATTTGAGTATCCAAGAAGGATTCATATCAAATAAAATAAATATATTTGACGAACTTCATTTGAGAATAGCTTTTCCAAATTTAATTAAATTTTCTTTCTTTTCTCTTCGCCACTTTTTGATTTGCGTTTCTCTATTTCGAGTTTCTTTTAGTGTTGAGTATTCTTCTTGATAAGCAAGGACAAAAGCCTTGTTTCTAAAAGTGAATTCAGCTCCATCTCCGTTTTTGTGGCGAATAAGCCTTTTACCAAAATCAGAGGTACAGCCAATATATAAATGATTCTTAGGACCTCTGAGAATGTAAACGGTAAACATTATTAGTGCCTTTCGACAAGCTCAAGGCTTTTCGATTCTGTATTTCACTGTAAAGTTATTTTACTAAAATCGGGTCGAAGACTTTGAGTGAGTGATAAGTGAAACGAATCACGAATCGAAAAGTCGGAGAGCCGGGATTCGAACCCGGGACCTCACCGTCCCAAACGGTGCGCGCTACCAACTGCGCCACTCTCCGAAATTTTTGGCGGGCAGTTCTAGTTCCTGGGCCTTCTGACCGAAAGGACCAGGGGCAACCAAGCTACTCCCCGGCGAGCTTATTTTATCAGAAACTCCTAAGATAGCATAATTTATTATATGGCGCTACGCACACCCATTTCTCAAGCACTGTAAAGTTATTTTACTAAAATCGGGTCGAAGACTTTGAGTGAGTGATAAGTGAAACGAATCACGAATCGAAAAGTCGATAATATTGGACGAACTTCGAACAATTATATCGCAGAACGTTGTAAGTGAAAGCGACCTTGATTTTCTATATGAAAGAACTAGCAAGTTTGAAGAAATGCAGTTAATAACTTAAAGCTGGCTTTAATACTTTCTCTGTTTTTGGTTCTTTACTTTTAGGCCCAAAATCTCTTGCGAGACCTACTAAGCCGTTACCTTTTGGTGTAATTGTATAAACTTCGTCATCAATTACACCAGCAAGAGTAAGAAACTGTCTATACTTATCTAAAAGTCCTACCCGTTCATAAGTATATCTATAAGTTGATTTTCTTACGAAACCTTTATCTAACAAAGATTCCATGCTAGGAAAATCAACCTGGAATAAGTGATTTATATCAAGCATATTAAAAAGGTTAGTGGGCGTAAAGTCGTTTTCAGATTTACCCTCCACCTCATCAAGAAATGCAGCCATGAGTCTTCCGTCTCGCATTTGGTATTTCTCACCTCGATACTTTTTACCAAACTCCACTGGTCTATTAAAATCATAAGCTACCCACCTTCCAGCAACAGCTTGCTTGAAAGAGAGTGAGGTGCCTTCGTCATTTGGGAAGTATAAACCGCTAGATAGTATAGAGTCTTCGAGAAATCCAGCGTTTTGTTGGGCAGTAACCATTGCTTCTCTCAATCCGTATTCTCTTATAAAATCCCTACCTCTATCAGTTGCAAGTAGATATGCACAAAACAGCCCCCTAACACCTAAATTAGTTACGCTTCTTATCAACCAGTGCCTTCTAAAAAAGCGTGCTATATCTTTATCGTAAAGACTTTTTTTCTCCTGGCCACTTGGTTGTGGAGAACGCTCAGACATAGTGAAATTATACTACTTGTGCAGGAAATATCAAAACTATAGGTTGTCGGAGAGCCGGGATTCGAACCCGGGACCTCACCGTCCCAAACGGTGCGCGCTACCAACTGCGCTACTCTCCGAAATTTTTGGCGGGCAGCTCTAGTTCCTAGGCCTTCTGCCCGAAAGGGCCAGGGGCAACCAAGCTACTCCCCGGCGAGCTTATTTTATCAGAAACTCCTAAGATAGCATAATTTATTATATGGCGCTACGCACACCCATTTCTCAAGAAAAATTACGGGGCAGGGAGGAAGAATTAACACTCCTCAAACGCATTTTTGACACATTAGCTGAACATGTGATTATCACGGACGAGAAAGGCGAGGCCAGGTTCTTTGTAGGCATAGAACCCGAAGTCGTCAAGCCTAAAGAAGAATTGGGTGAGGAATTTAGTTCTCTTGTTGCGCACCAGCTGAGGGGTCCGCTCACGGTAATTGCCTGGACATTGGAACAGCTGTTGCGAACCGGTGGACTAAACTCTTCTCAGCAAAACGCTCTGGAGGACACATACAAACACAATAGATTGCTGCTTGACCTGATTAGCGATATTCTTGTTCTTTCGAGAACCAAAGAAAGCAGCACAACAGAAGAAGAGATAGATCTTGGCCTAGAGCTTGATTCGATACTTGAGTACCTTAAAAAGGCCCATCCTGAGGTTGCGTTCTCGATTGAAAAAATGGGTTATTTTCCGCTTGTGACAAGCAAACACATTGCCTCTCAAGTATTTCTTAATCTTATTGCCAATGCCGCCGAATACTCAGCCAAGGATGGCGGAAGGGTAACCATTACCCTGAAGCGCGAGAACGGGGAGTACCTTTTCTCGGTGGGGAATAATGGTCTTTTTATCCCGGCAAAAGACCAGCCAAAAATTTTTCGGAAATTCTTTAGGGCATCAAATGCAACCGAGTACAAAAAATACGGGACGGGACTTGGGCTTTTTATTGTTAAAATGATCTGTGACCACTTTGGATGGTATGTGTCATTCCAAAGTCCGCGGCCAGAAGGTGATAGCGCAATATTCTTTGTTCGCATCCCACAAGCAAAAGAAAAGTAAGGAGAGAAAATCAGACTTTGTGGTCCGGGTGGGACTCGAACCCACACGGCATTGCTGCCACAAGATTTTAAGTCTTGCGTGTATACCAGTTTCACCACCGGACCAGAATTCTTTTAATTTTAGCTTATTTATAGCCTTGTTTCAATTAAAAATTTTAAGTACAATATTATAAAGATGCAAAACGATCAAACCAGTCCACAAAATCCTGACGATCAAGACGACGCAGCCTACACTGAGACCAATGACGATTTAAAACATCAGCAGGTAAAACCCCCGTCAGTTGTCGGCGAGGAAGATATTTCTGGCGACATGCCGGCAGAACCCGCAGATATTGATGAAGAATTAGCAAAAGTTGGCCGCCAGGGAGACGATGAAGGCCCCAAACCCCTCGGAGATTGAATCCTCAAGATCACATCAATTTGTGCTAAAATATCACCTGACCTAACCTCAAGATGCGCTAGAATTTTGAAAAAGAGCCCCTGTGGTATAACGGATAACACATGAGTCTTCGGAACTCAAGTTAGAGGTTCGAATCCTCTCAGGGGCGCTCGTCAGAATTAGACTTTTATGTTTCGCGAAGATTGCATGCAACTTCGTTCAACTTTAAGTCTGTTCTTACTCTCCAAAATTCTTCGAATTTTGGGATAATGTCAATCCGCCAGCTGGCGGATTGAAGAGGAGAAATAACGAAGCGTTTCTGAACTTTGACTTCAAGTCAAAGTGATAAAAGCGAAGTATATTTCGACGAGGGGGTATAGCTCAATCGGTAGAGCAACTGCCTCTTAAGCAGTCGGTTCAGGGTTCGAGTCCCTGTGCCCCCACATTAGGCCTATAGCTTGACACGGACCTCTCGTTCTTTATATAATCACCGTCATGACAAATGAGTCTGATTTAGGACCGCATAATAAAGACAGGAGTAGACATGCTGTTCAAATACACTTACCGTTAGACGAGGAAGCACAATTTATCGTCTTGGGTGGTATCAATAGCGATGAAATATCAAGTCTAGTGTCTGTTGAGGCTGAGCAACTCGATGAGAGTACTCATAAGGTTAATGTTGGGTTCTCGATTTGGGAAGACAGTGGTGTTGCTTCAAAACAGGATCGGCAATTATTTGTAGGAGATAAACTAGAAACAGACTCAAAAGGTAATCCAATTGCGGATCCAATTTACGTATATGACCCTTATCAATCTTGGTTAATGGCTATGACAGAGGGTTCTCTGAAGAGTCATGTTGAAAACGGTGGTTATTTTTGGCAAGTCGCAAGGTTTATTGGTTTCAATGTGGCAGTTAACGAATTTCAACTAGAGCCTGAACAAATCGATGATCCAAAAGTCCTGTTCAATGGAGTTAAAGAATTACCAGAACCAATTAAGCTTAATTTCGGAATAGACAAAAAAGTAGACACGCTAACAAAATACGTAAGCTTCGAAGTAATTATCAAAAAAAAAGTTTAGCTCTAAAATATATACCAAAAGACTTTGCTTCAATTTTCGGCTATAAGCGCTAGGAAGATCAATGCGTTGCAAGTTGAAGGCCTATTTCTTCAAAAGTATCGTTTATTCTCATAAGATAGTCACATAGGGTGTTCCATTCGAGTCCCTGTGCCCCCACCTTACAAATCCAACGCCGGATGGTTTACCTTAATCCCATAATAACCAAATCCATAGTCTAAAAGTTCCTTCATCTCACCTCTTCTGTCATCACTGCCCAAAATCACCGCCAACAACCTTTTCCCATTATTTTCTGCATACGTCACTAGACATAAGCCAGCTTCCCAAGTAAAACCCGGTTTGATTCCGCGCACTCCAGGATATGTAGTCAAAAGATTCGTGTCGTTGTAAAGATCAAAGGCTTTATGGGTACTATTGGCTTCAATGTATTTGTGATAAGTCGAAGTAATCATTCGAATCACAGGATAATTTTCCCAAAGAAAACGGGTAATCACTGCCATGTCGTAAGCCGTAGAATACTGAGGCTTATTGTCATCGTCAAGCCCGGAAGCATTTACAAATTTAGTATCGCCAATTCCCAAGCGTTTTGCTTGCTCATTCATCAACTCAACAAATTTCTCCTCACTTTGCGCCACTCCTTCCGCAATCGTTACCGCGGCATCGTTTCCCGAAACAAGCATCAGGCCGTATAAAAGCTCCTCCAAAGTTAACTTCTCCCCAGCTGTTAAACTCATACTGTTCTCGCCGACTTTGGATGCTTTTTCAGAAACCGTGTAAACATCTGAAAGCTGGCCGCGCTCAAGGGCCACCAGTGCCGTCATTATCTTGACAACAGAAGCCACAGGCAGGCGAGCCTTAGCATCTTTCTGATAAATAACCTCTCCTGAATCAGGATCAACCAATAAGGCTGATCTTGCAAAAAGTGAGAAATTAGAAGCTTTTCTTACACTTAAAGAATTTCTGGGAAACCAATTATTGACGACGTAAGAACCGGATATTCCAAAAATTTTCGGAATGGGGGAAAGAAGAGGTGTTTCGTAATTTCTAAAAAAGAAAAATCCGCCGGAAATTACCAAAATCGAAAAAAAGACAGAAAGTAATCTGCCCATAATTCAATTTTATCCGAAAATTTACTCTAAAGCCATCACCATTGATGATTTTTATCCTGATATATGACAAAAGCTTTTTTAATGCGGCCGCGGTAAAGCAGTATAAATACACCAAAAAAGAAAGTAATCGCGGCTCCTAAGCGAATTGCGAAAGCTGGACCAAAGTGTTCGGAGAAGAATCCGATTTGAAAATTACCAAGAGGTGCCATCCCAAAAAACATAATCGTATATAGACTCATCACCCGCCCTCGATATTTGTCTTCCACCAAATGCTGAATCGTAGTATTTATCGTCGAAAATTGTGACAAAAGCCCCAGGCCGGCAAGAAAAAGAAACGGTAAGGCAAAAACAAAATTATCGGTGATGGTAAAAACAACCATCGACAAGGCAAAAATGCTATTCCCGCCAAGGATAAAGACCAGATTGTTTATTTTTTTAGAATAGGCAGATACCAGAAAAGTCGAAACCAGTGCCCCCAAACCGGAAGCTGCGTAGAAATACCCCAAGCCCGCGGCACCGATATGAAAAGTGTTTTGAACAACATAAGGCAGTATCACTCCGTACGACCAGCCGAAGACGGAAACAATACCGGTAAAAAGTAGTAAATTTCGGATTATCGGGTGCTTATAAGCATACAAAACTCCTCGCCTGATAGCTTCAATCGGATGCTGCTGGTCTTTTGCGGGAACTTCCCGTACGCGAATAAAAAACAGGGCAATTAAAACCGCGATATAACTGATACCGTTTACAATAAATGCTCCACCGGTTCCTACGGATGCTATTAAAAATCCGGCCAGGCTCGGACCGATTATTCTTGCGCTGTTAAAAATCCCTGAATTGAGCGCAATAGCTGAAGCTAAATCTTTTTTACCTACCATCTTAATGACGAAAGCCTGCCTGGCAGGGGCATCGATCGCCATTACTGTTCCGGAAAGAAATGCCAAAAAAATGATTTCTGAAACGTTGATCAATTTAAAAACAGTCAAAAAACCCAAGATAAAGGCAAGTATCATTGACGCGCTCTGGGTAAACAAAAGTATTTTCCTCTTGGAAAGTCTGTCTACAAGCGCACCGCCAAAAAGTGAAAACAGTAAGGTCGGAAGCGCGGCTATTGCCGCTACTAAACCAATCAGGAAAGCCGAATTGGTAAGCACAAGTACCAACCAACTTTGCGCGACTATTTGCAGCCAAGTTCCGATTAGTGATATAAACTGTCCGCAAAAATAAAGCTGGTAATTTCGGCCCGCCAGTGCCGGAAAAATAACAAGTATTTTTGAGGCCACCCCTAAAGACTTTTCTACGATTATTTCCGGACTCTTATTTTGAAGATATCTTTCTTCCTTTGACATAAAATCCAGGTTATTTTATGCTGATGATCCTGTATCTCACCTTGCCTTGTGGTACGTCAATCTCCACGGTTTGGCCGATTTTCTTACCAATAAGAGAACTTCCGATTGGCGAAACGTCGGATAGTTTATTCTTCGCAGGATCCGCCTCAAGAGCTCCTACAATAGTGAACTTTGAAACAACTGACTCATTTTCTACGGTAACGCAAGATCCCAAACCGACAATTCCGTCTTGGTTTGGCTCTATAACTTCTGCGAACCTAAAAATCAATTTTAGTTCGCCAAGTCGCCTGTCCATCGCTGAAAGCTCGTCTTTTGCAGCATGATAACCGGCGTTTTCCGAAAGATCACCCTGTTCGCGCGCTGCGACAAGTCTTGCCAGAACTTCTGGCCGCCTGTCAAGAATAGCTTGATATTCTTTCTCAAAACTAAAAAGACCCTCTTTGGTCAGATGTATGTCTATTGGCTTTTTCATGGACTCCTCCTGATTATCGTTTACTTGGTGATTCATTTCTCAACAGGTAAACCAGGGCGATCAACTGAATTATAAACTTTCGAGCGCTAAAAGCCCTCAATAAGGTATGGATTTTGAGAAACCAAGTAGGTTTTTAACCGAGAAATTTGGCAATTGCCGGATTTTTTTTTACAAACTGCGTCTTCTCAATAAAAGCATCAAGCCCCCAAATTCGACCCGCGCCACAGAAAGCCATAAAGACAAAAACCGACGAATAAATAACATGTTCATCAACGATAAAGGCGCGCTCCGGCGGAAACCCCGCCAAATAATATAAAAGCATCAGCACAACTCCCCAAAATGAGGCAAACCGCACAAAAATTCCCAAAACAATGGCCAAACCGACAAGCAAAAGCCCATATGCATTTAACCAGTCCACCACAACATTCCCGGAAAGAGACAAAAAGATGCTGGCAAACGGTCCCTCTAAACCTTTTAAAAAGCCGGCAGCTGAAAAATCGCGCGCATCGGTGAAATAGGTGATAACCTTGGACCACCCTGCATAAAACATTAACCAGCCAAGTAAAATGCGCGCAACAAATAACGATATTCTTTGAAGTCGGGTAATCGTCATATCCTGTTAAACATTATACTAGATCAACCCATTTATTGTTCCATGGAAGACTCTGGCAAACAAATTGGACAACTCTCACAAAGCGTCTTGCCGCTCCCAAATGCCAACAAAGCCTTTTTTAAGGGAAGAACTGAGGCAAAAAAGCGCAAATCGGCTAATCTTCTTAAAACCCACCCCAAAGTTCCGTATATCCTGACTTTCCCGATGATAACAGCAGCCCAACTCTTGCCAACTGGAATGGCAGCGATGGGTTTTTGCGGCTGATTTTTAATAAGCGGCAAGCCATTTATCAATCGGCCAATATTGGCAGCCGCTATTTTCCCGTCGGCTATGGCAGTTTGCGCCATTCCCGAGTATTTGCCTGCTGCACCGTCACCAATCACAAACACCCCTGTGTGTCCGGCAGCTTGTAAGTATTCATCAACTATAACCTGACCCTTTTGATTGGTGCGAAACTTTCTGGTGCGCCCCAAAAGCGCGTTTGGCGCAACTCCCGCGGTCCAAATAACAGTCTTTGTCTTCATCTTCATGTCTTTTAGGTAAACTTCCCTGATTTCTTCTTTTAGTAAAGTTCGATTAACAAAGATATTAATCCCCAAAAACCTCAAACGCTTCTCAATATTTTTGGCAATATCGGAAGGCAGTGAAGGCAATATTTGCGGTGCGGCCTCTATCAAATCAATAGTGACTAAAGTTGGGTCAATATCGTGGTTTTTGGCCAGAGTCTTGGTATAAAGTGCCAATTCGCCGGCAAGCTCTGTGCCGGATGTTCCTGCTCCCACAATGATAATGTGCACAAGGCAGACTTTTTCTTCTTTTGATGCCGTCTTGCATTTGGCAAATACAGCGTGAAGATGATTTTTAAGACGAATGGCTTCACTTATTGATTTAAATCCGAAAGAATGTTCCATCAGGCCCGGAATTGCCAGGTAAGCTGTTTCTGAACCTAAGGCCAGAACCAAAAAGTTAAATTTGTATTTTGAACCGGACTGGCCGATAACCACCTTATCTTCTAACTGGATCTTACTGATTTTGTCTTCAACAACCTCAACCTTTTTACCGGCAAATATCTCCTCGAGCGGAATGCAAACTTCCAAGGGTGATTTTCCGGTTACTACGCGATATAAAGCAGGGTGGTATTCAAAATGAGGTTTATCGGAAACAAGGGTGATTTTTAAATTGGCAATGTTTAATTTGCTAAGATCAAGGGCAGTGCTGACTCCCCCAAACCCCCCACCAATAATAACAACTTTCTGTTCTTCTTTATTATCCACTATCCCAATTATATGATTTTTGTGGATCTTAAAAAACTAGCTTCTACCTTCATTGTCAAACCCTTTTTAAAACACCATTAATAGCACCTTTGTATAGTGCAATGTTGTACTTTTGAGCAAGTAACTCGTCAAGTTTTTGTGGTTGGGGTTCTTTTTCCCATAAATCGTAAAATTTATCTTGAGGGTCGCCAGGAACAACGCTTTCTCGAGTCTTAAACGCAATTGAATTAACCCGTCCATCGGCAACTCCTATCATCGAACCACAAGCTGAGCGAAGCACGATATGTAAATCACCTGCGGATAATCTTCCTCCAAAAAGTCTCAATCCGAAAACCTTTTCAATGGGATGAGAATGCAGTATTCCTATGCTATCATCCAGACCTTCTGCAAAACTCGATAGTTGTTGAATTAGTGTTAATATGGGATCAACAGGCCGGTAACCACCTCGTTCAAACTTTCTAGCTGTCCTTGCTACAACATGTTCATTGGGCAAGTATATTGCACGTTGCTTTAATCTATAACCTACTAATGCAACTCTTTCTATATCATCTTGCTCTGTAGCATCTCTCATCCTATTGAATGTCCTATGCCAGTCCTCGAAAAACTCTATTTCTCTCGGAAATTCATTGAGTGGCAGTAAAAACTCTCTGCCTCTGGCTTGAGCCAAAAGATATTCCTTAAATGTCTGATAATCCCATTTGTTTGAGGGTAGTGGAGCTTTTTCTAATCTTACCTCTTTTTCGGGGGGCTCAACTAACATACTTTTATTATAGGAGTCCAAATCGTAACAAGCCAACTTATTAAGCTAAAGTTCGAATTCTAAATCTTTGTAGTTCAATTTGATATAGTTTTTTATGGCCTTCGACTCTAATGAGTCTCAGGCTCTGAAGAGTCTCAGGCTCATGGGTATTAAAACCCTGAGCGAAGTCGAAGGGCTGAGAAAATTAAGTAGCAGCAAGTTCATCAACTTTTGCTTTGATACCTGGATAGTAAAAATTTGATAAAATATGACAAAGCGTCTCGGTAGGACATCTTGCGAAGCAAGATTAAGAACTTTAAAAACAGGTGTTTCGATAGTAAAACAAGAAAACACATTTCTTGCCGGATCGTCTCTTTTGCCTTTGGCAAAACTAGCGGAGCCTGCGACGCGTCTCGGTAGGACATCTTGCGAAGCAAGATTAAGAACTTTAAAAACAGGTGTTTCGATAGTAAAACAAGAAAACACATTTCTTGCCGGATCGTCTAATGGTAGGACGATAGCCCTTGGAGCTATCTATCTAGGTTCGAATCCTAGTCCGGCAGC
>Ga0209542_10000567_pt1 | contig 89540 bp, 86 predicted proteins | sample RifCSPhighO2_01_FD_184028 | JGI IMG/M metagenome (GOLD analysis project Ga0209542, IMG submission 184028) | Soil microbial communities from Rifle, Colorado - Rifle CSP2_plank highO2_0.1 (SPAdes) (version 2) | ecosystem: Environmental > Terrestrial > Deep subsurface > Rock core/Sediment ...
AGAAATGCTCAGAATCGTGAATATTGCCCAAATGGTAATGAATCCCCAGAAGAAGAAGAGCCCAGTATGCGCGGAGATAATTTCGAAGACTTGCAATGAAGGCATCGTGAGATCGCGCGCGATCACACCTTTGGGCAGCACGTACACCTCATGCGCCCGGGCGAATGCGGGGAGAAATAGGAGCACAATGCCGGCCAACGCTTTATACATGTTTGATCATATACTTTTCAATATCTTCAATGGTACCACCTATTTTCTTGCCGGGATTCAGAATGTTGAGCGGATCAAATATCTTTTTCACTTCGGCGAAAAGCTCGCACATTTTTTCTCCATACATGATCGGCAGATAGGGAGTGCGGATGATGCCGTCGTTGTGCTCTCCAGTGATGGAGCCTTTATACTTGGCGACGAGTTTGTAGACTTGCGGGCAGAGCTCAAGGATCTCGCGGTGATCCAGCGCTCTCCCCAGATTCATCAGGGGAATGATATGGAAATTCGCGTCACCGATGTGTCCGGCAATCGTATAGAGAAGTTTGTGGTGCGAGAGAAGTGTCTCGAGTTCCGGCAGGAACCGTGGATAGTCGCTCGGATGCACGACGATGTCGTCGATGAAGGGCGCGGCATACAAACCTTTCAGATTTTTGCGCAACAGCGCGAAACTTTCCCGCCGGATGGTCCAGTATTTTGCCGCTGCAGCTTCGCTTTTGGCAATCTTGGTGCGCACCGCGAGGCCTTCCAACGCATCTCGCGCTTCCTCGGCCTTTTGGAGTGCTCCGTACGCGGAGTCTTCGGCGAATTCGGCCATAAGCACTAATTTTGGAACGCCGCCCGTAAGCACGAGCCACATTTCGGGGATAAATGCGAAGCCGAGCTTGATCATCTGTACGATGCCAAAGTGCCCGATGATCTGCGGCACGAAACGCACGGCAAGTTTGAAAGTCTGATCGTCGTACGATTCGAACGATTCGGGCTCGAATGCAAGGACGCGCTTCACGATCTCGGGCAATATGCTGATGTCGGAGAGGAATACCACGAGCATCGCGCGATGTTCCCTGGTTTTCACGAGTCCGAGCTTCGCTTTTGTCACGAACGCGAGAGTGCCTTGTGAGCCGACGACGAGCTGCCCAAGATCGAAGGTGTTGTGTTCTTTGTCGACGACATTCCATAGCGCGTAGCCGGCGGAATTCTTCGTCACATTGGGTCGCGCGTCCTCGATCTCGTGTTCGTGCGCCCCGATCAGGGCATGGATATCGCGGTAGATCTTTCCCTCGAGGTCTTGTTGCGCTTGTTTTCTCTCAAGTTCGGTGTGCGTGAGGGGGCGCAGCACTGTTCGGGACCCGTCGGACAAGACGACATCAAGCTCGTGTACATATTTGTTTGTCTTGCCATACTGAAGCGTGAGCTCGCCGCCGGAATTGTTGGCAACCATCCCGCCGATAGCGCAGATCCCGCGCGAGGCAGGGTAGGAGGGCATTATCATGCCGTGTTTTGCAAGTGTGGCTTTCTCGAAATCGCGGTAATACACGCCCGGCTCGGCTTCTGCCCAGTCGTCGCTGATTTCAATGATGTGGTTCATGTATTTGGTAAACACAAGCGAGATGGAATCGGTGAGCGTCCCACCCGTCATGTCGGTACCAGCCGAGCGCGCAGTGATAGAAATATTTTCACCCCTTGTCTTTGCTTCGTTTACAAATCCCACAACTGCCGTAACATCCTCCGCATCTTTCGGAAAAACGACGACACTCGGCATACGTTCGAAAATACTCGTGTCGCGGCTGTATGTCGTGCGTGTCGGCAAGTCATCCAGAACGTCGCCTTTGATGAGTGGAGCAAGGTTCTCGCGAAGGTTCATTGGTCTCAATTATATCCTACAAAAACAAGAGGCCGCCGTTGCCGGCGGCCTTGAGATGATGCGAATCATCGCATCACATCCCTCTTTGGGTCCACAGCAACACCATGGTGCCGATTGCGGCAGGCTTGCCGCATGCGACAGCGATCTCGTATTCGTAGTCGACGAAGACGGTGTTATGGGGCCCCTGCCGCGCTTCGCAGATTCGACCGCGGGCATGCACAGTGCTTCCAGCTGCGACAGGGCGCTTGAACTGGTAGCTGCCTTTGATGTGGACTAACGACCCGCTCAACTGGCGTTGGACGCGTTCGAGCTCGTCCTTCTGGAATGCGGGTAGTAGGCTGAGGGTGAAAAAGCCCTGAGCAATCGTAGAGCCGTACATGCTCCTTGCGGCAGCTTTCTCAGGATCAGTGTGGATCCACTGATTGTCGCCCGTCAATTGACCGAATTGATTGATCATCTCCTGGGAGATGGTCACCCCGGCACTCCACGGACCAAATTCCTTCGACCGCATCCTCAGCACATGTGCAAGCGGCCCGTAAGAAGTTGATGAAGTGGCTGGTTGGTCGTCTGCGTGATGTATATTGGCCATTTGCTTCCCCAGTGACATGCTGCTGCCATGCAGCGGTGAACTTGGCTGCACTCACTATGACCCTCTAGCAGATTCTAGTCAAATTAGAACTTTTTAAGTCAAACACAGACCTTATTAACGTTGGCAATGTACAATTGCAGGGTGATTCTGTTGCTCATCTCGTTCGTTGCCGGAATACTTACCGTCCTTGCGCCATGCGTATTGCCGCTTTTGCCCGTCATCGTAGGTGGGTCACTTGCGACGGGGAGCCGACGCCGGGCGTATGCCATCTGTCTTGCGCTCGGGGTTTCCATAATCCTGTTTACGTTGCTCCTCAAAGTGGGCACGGCCTTCATCAATGTGCCGCAATCATTCTGGCAATGGTTCTCCGGCGGGATCCTCATTCTCTTCGGCGTCGTGATGATATTCCCGCGGCTCTGGGATTCGCTCCCATTCGTTAATAAACTCAACATGAGCTCCAACAAGCTACTGGCTACTGGCTACAGGCAGAATTCAATTTGGGGCGACATGCTCATGGGGGCGGCGCTCGGACCGGTATTTGCGAGCTGCAGCCCTACCTATTTCGTCATACTCGCGACCGTACTCCCCGCGAGCTTTTTGATGGGTTTCGTTGACTTGCTCGCATATGCCATCGGACTCTCCGGTTTTTTGCTCATCATCGCTATCGCAGGTCAGAAGCTTGTGGATAGGCTCGGGGTAACTATTGAGCCGGGCGGCTGGTTCCGCCGCAGTATTGGAATTCTCTTTCTCGTCGTCGGTATCTTGGTCGCGACCGGCACAATGGTGCGGCTTGAAGCGTGGCTTCTCGAAAGGGGATTCGACGCGACCAAATATGAGCACGTCTTGTTGGGTGCCCCGATGGATACTCCGTTGGATAGATCAGCGACATCGACGCTGACTCCCGAAGGGAAAGCGCTTGTGTATCCCGAAGCGCCCGAGCTCGTCTTGCCGGATGGCTACATCAATACAGGTGGGAAGCCCATTACGATAGGCGAGTTCAAGGGTAAAAAAGTCGTGCTCATCGATATCTGGACGTATAGCTGCATCAATTGCCAGCGCACACTTCCGTATCTCAAGGCGTGGTATGAGAAATACAAGAATACGGGCCTCGAGATCATTGGCGTCCACACGCCAGAATTCGCTTTTGAAAAACTGCAAAAAAACGTGCAGACTGCCGTAAATGGTTTTGGCATCACGTATCCGGTGATACTCGACAACGAATACCGCACGTGGAACGCATATGGCAATCAGTATTGGCCGCGTAAATATTTGGTAGACATCGACGGCTTCATCGTGTACGACCACATCGGAGAAGGGGGATACGCGGAAACAGAAATGCAGATACAAAAAGCGCTCGCAGAGCGCGCGGAGCGTCTCGGCCTCGCGATGCCGGACATTGCTGTGTCGCAGGATGTCGCAGAAGCGGGAGGAAGGGTGCGAAGTCCGGAAACATACTTTGGGGCGTGGCGCAATTCAAATCTTGGGAATGGGATTTCCGGCACGAGAGGCCCGCAGACGCTCACAATGTCCAGCCGTCTGCAGCCGAACGAATTCTATCTCGACGGCAGATGGAACTTTGAAGAGCAGTACCTTGAGAATCTCTCGAAGGGAGCGCGCATAGCGTTCACCTACGACGCGAAGGATGTCTACTTTGTCGCCGCGGCCACGGCGGCGGTCAAGATAAAAGTCACGCGCGACGGGGGGGAGCCGCTGGGCACCGACCGAGGGGCGGATGTGGATGCAAATGGCGAGGCCACTATTCACGAAGACCGACTCTATAAGTTGATAGAAGGTGCCGACTACGGCACACACACCCTCGAGATCGAAGTCGAAGGTGTCGGATTGCAGGCGTACACGTTCACGTTCGGATAGTAGGGTTGCGCCCGCGCATGCTTGCGCGGGCATAACCCTTTCGCATCGGCTTGCAGCCGACACTCAACCCGCTACGCGGGCGCCCTCTCGGGCGGGGTTATCCACAGGTTTATCCACTCGGTTTCCGAGTCTTTTTTTGGCACAATATTTGACTCGGCTCAAATTTCAAGTTGGTAGAAGGCGGGGCTTTCCAAAAAAAGATGCTTGCGCTACGTGCGAAGATTCTATCCGACAATACGGGCAACTCTCTCTAAGGGACAAGATTGGAATTGCGTTCTGTCCGATAGGAATTCTTTTTTCAAACTTAATATGTGGTAGCGTCGCGCTGTCCGTTAGCGCGTCCTATAAGAATCCTTCTCAGAGACATACTATTTCCAGCATCAGGCTTGCCGCACACAGAGAGGCATCGCGCGTGATATCCCAATATACATTTTTGTGAGCCGAGGATGCGCGTGATCGATTCCGCGAATGGAGGAAGGGAAAAATACTGACCGTTGTCCACCGAATTTCATGTTGACCGCATGTGGGACGTGATACCGTTGAAGTCGGACCGCTCTCTCACATGTATTAGTAGGATTTAAAAAATAGAGCTTATGACGTTGACATTAAAGAGAGTGTCGGCTGCGGCAGCGATTATTGGAGCTTCGCTTTTCGCACTCGGCACCGTTTTCTTGGGGAACCAGCGTCTTGCTCTCGGTTTAGACTCGCCTTTCTTACCATTTCCAGATCCACCGACTGGAAGCCAGATCTTGTGCTATCTCAATGGTCTTGAGATGGTCAATGGTTTTCCCGTATTCCACCCCCCGATACCAATATTTAATGTAGGGGAGTGCGCTGGTCCGCAGGTGACGGAGTGTTCGAACAACATCGATGACGATGGCGACACCCTCATCGATGAAGCCGACCCCGCGTGCCACACCGATGGCAATGCGGGTAATCCAAGTTCGTATGACCCTACTCTCGATGATGAGTCGGACTTTGTCCCACAATGTAAGGACGGGCTCGATAATGATAACGACACCTTCATAGATGCTGCCGATCCGGGATGTCATACGGATGGGAATGCATCTAATCCGGACTCTTATAATCCCAACGACAATAGCGAATCAAATGCGCCACTTCCTGCGTGCATGGATGGCAATGACAATGATGGCGATGGGCTCATTGATTTCCCGAACGATCCCGGATGTTCAAGCCTGACCGATACTGATGAAACGAATGAGGGTGGTGGGGGAGGAGGGACAGAAAATACGCTCCCTCTGTGTTCCGATGGTACTGACAATGATGGAGACAGCCTCGTTGACCTCGCCGACCCTGATTGTGCAGGCTTCATGCCCAAACTGGTGGTCGTGAAGACAGTCATCAACGACAACAGCGGCACAAGCACCGTTTCCGATTTCTCTCTCCACATAGGAACAACCACGTCCGCGACAGCGACGGTGGTTTCTGGCGCAACAACAACTGTCGCGGTGGACTCATGGAAAGTAGGGGAAATACAGCGACCTGCCTACACGGCAACGTTTGGTGGCGATTGCAACGGCATCGGAGAAGTATCGCTCGCCATAGGGCAAACGAAGACATGCACAATTACCAACAATGATGTGGCGCCAAGCGCTGCTCAATGCGCCGATGGCATTGATAACGACGGCGACTCTCTCGTTGATAGTGCAGACCCCGGATGCCACACGGATGGCAATGCGGATAACGCTGGATCGTATGATCCAGCCGACAACAGCGAAACGGATTCCGGAGGTGGCAACGGGGGAAGCGGAGGCGATGGAAGCGCCACAACCACGGGTACGTTGATAGTCAAAAAATTACTCAACGGCGGGGGCACTACGACACCGAGCTTGTTCTCGTTCACCTTGAATGGGGCCGCAACGACGACATTCGAGTCGGATGCGCAGAATGATCTCACGGTCGCCACGGGCACCTACACAGTGCTTGAAGTGGCAACGAGCACGTACACGCCAAGCTACAACAATTGTGCAAGCGTATCGGTGAGCGTTGGGTCAACGACGATGTGTACCATCAGCAACACATTGATCAGTACCACGACGACCGATGTTTCGGTTACAAAAAGCGTTGACAAGACATCGCCCAATCCCGGCGACACGGTCATCTTCACGCTCACGGTTACCAACAATGGCCCCAATGCAGCACCCAACGTTGTTGTCACTGATCTCTTACCAAACACGCTTACATATATCTCCGACGATGCAAGTACGACCAGCACTACCTATGCAACGACCACGGGCGCGTGGACCGTGGGAACGCTTGCAAACGGCTCAAGTACCGCGCTTCATATCACGGCAAGCGTGGGAAGTGGGACAGCCGGCCAGACGATTACCAATACAGCAAGCGTAGTAAGCAGCTTTACCGATCAGAACACGGGGAATAACTCTGCCTCGACGAATATTACGCCACCCGCTCCAGGCGGCGGCGGGGTTAGCGATAACGGAGGCGGTAATGGCGGTGGTGGAGATTCGGGCAGCAGCTCCGGCTCAAGCTCGGGAAGAGGTAGGGGAGGAGGCGGAGGTAGTCCTTCGGGCTCGGGATCTCCGAGTGACGGTCAGGTCTTGGGTACGAGTACTTCCTGCGATGCCTATCTCACGGCCTTCATCCGCTCGGGTAGAGCGAACGACCCCGAACAGGTCCGGCGGCTCCAGACCGTATTACGTGATTTTGAGGGCGCCCAAGTTGCAGTGAATGGCGTATACGACGGAGCGACGCTCGTGGCCGTGCACGCCTTTCAATCCAAGTACGCAGCGGATATCTTGGCACCATGGGCCATCAATCAGTCCACTGGCTATGTGTATCTCACGACGCGCAAGAAGATAAACGAGATCTATTGCCGCAACACCAAGCAGTTCCCGCTCTCGGCGGCAGAGCTCGGAGTCATACTCCACACGCTCCAAAGTGAAGTGGGCGCGCAACCTTCATCTACCTTAGGTCCCCCCGCGCCATCCTCTGCCGGGTCAGGTCGGGTGCAGTCCTCTGCGTCGGGTGAGTTACAGCCTCCGCCGTGGAATAGCTCCGCAGGGGGTGCGGGATGGGAGGACGCTGATACCGCGACTGAAACCGATGAGTCAGAGTTGATAGAGGCAACAAGTACCGCAAGTGTGGCGAGCGTTGTTTCGGATGTCCCGTGGTGGTTATGGATCGTCTTGCTCGTACTCGCGGGGTTTGGCGTCGGATGGTACTTCTGGACACGACCCCCGCTGCCCATGGGCTGACGGGGCCGATAGACAGACAAAGGTCTGACCTCTGCTCGAGTTGAGGGTTGACGTTTGCGCATTCTGTCTTTAGATATGCGCGGGCCCCTCTAGAGGACTGCGGTCTGTAGCCACGCTAGGCTTGGAAAAATAGGGGAGTATTGACAGCGGATGGGACAAGTATATCTTTGGGGACGGTTTACTGTTCTCTATTTTACTCTTCCGATAGCCCAAAAGCCTATGACGTTGACATTACGAGGAATGTCGGCGGGCCTCGCGATAGCACTCGCGACTCTCGCTGCCAGCACTCTTCTCTTGGGAAACCAGCGTCAAGCTCACGCAGAGATTCGCACCGGAGCCCAGATAAACTGCGAAGTTGTTTATCCTGAATTGAATAACACAGGGTCACCGATACCACATTTTCCCGGCGATTGTCAGAATCCACCTCCTACGCCGCCCCAGTGTTCAGACGGCATTGATAACGATGCAGACGGGCGTGTGGACTATCCGGCAGATTCCGGCTGTTCGAGCGCGGTCGACACCACCGAATCGCCGGACCCCACTCCCACTCCGCCGCCCTCCTGTTCAAACGGTATCGACGATGATGGCGACACTTTTACAGATACCAATGACCCAAATTGTCACACCGACGGCGATGCGACCAATGCCAGCTCATACACCCCTGCCGGCACCACCGAGGCGGGCACTCTTCCGGCTTGTTGGAACAATATTGACGACGACGAAGATGGATTCAAAGATTTTCCCGCGGATACGGGCTGTACTTCCGCGACTGATACGGACGAAACGAATACACCGAGCGCTACTTCGCAGTGTTCCGATGGGCTCGATAACGACAGCGACAGCCTTACTGACGCCGTAGATCCGGCGTGCCACACTGATTTCAACGCAGGGAATGCTGATTCGTACGTCCCAAGTCTCAATAATGAGGCGGCGAGTGCCCCGACGACATCCCAGTGCTCTGATGGCGTTGATAACGACGGCGATGGTCTCATTGACCTCACCGACCCGGGCTGCTCCGATACCTCAGACAACGATGAAACCAACACCACGACAACATCTTCCGGCGGAGAAAATAATTCGGGGAGCTCCGGGAATTCGAGCGGAGGCGGGAGAAGAAAGGCAACAGTGTTTGCATCTTCAACAACAACGCAAAGTACCGGCATCGTGCTCGGTGTTGCGACAGACACTCCACCTGTGGGGCCCAATGAATCATGCGACAAGTATTTGACAGCCTTCATCAAGAGCGGGGCAAAAAATGATGAGAATCAGGTGCGACGGCTCCAGTACGTCTTGCGGGATTTTGAGGGCGCCAAGATCGCGGTGAATGGCGTATACGATGCTCCGACCCTTGCGGCCGTACACGCATTCCAGATGAAGTATGCCGCCGACATTTTGACGCCGTGGGGGATCACCGAGTCAACGGGCTTCACGTACCTCACTACCCGCAAAAAGGTAAATGAGGTTTACTGCCGTTCCACCAAGCAATTTTCACTCACCGCTGCAGAACAGCAGACGATAAATGCGTCTCGAGTGGGCGTCGTGTCTACATCGGCTACGCCGAAGTCTCCGACGGCACCTTCCAACGTAAAGACAGCCACCCCCGCGACTTCTTCACAGCCGGCACCAACCTCGGACGCCCCGGAAGTCAAAAAGGGTTTTTGGGACCGTATCTTTGATGTTGTGAAAGGGGTACGCCCTGCACCGGGAAGCCTTTGGGGCAAGACATTGGGTCAGTAGCGTGCACCACGTGTCAAGGACGGTCCTTGGTGCGTCTGCTATACTAGAAGTACATGTTACGCGCAACGCCATTGGTTGCAGGTGAGACCTATCACATCTACAACAGAGGAGCGGGAAAGCAGAAGATTTTTCTCGATGCGACTGACTATAAGCGTTTTCTTGCTTTGCTTCTTCTCGGGAACAACACCGAGAATATCCATCTAAGTAATCTCCGAAAATACCAAGGACCGTCCTTGACACACGTGTTTGAGGAAAAGGTGGATTATTCATTGACGGACGTCTTGGCGTACTCATTACTGCCAAACCATTTCCACTTAGTCATTCGGCAGAAGTCTGACGACGGCATCACGTCTTTTATGAAGCGTGTGTGCACGGCGTATTCCATGTACTTCAATCTCAAGTATGGTCACAGTGGGACACTTTTTCAGGGGAGATTTAAGAGCAGTCACCTCGATACCGACCCGTATTTCAAGTGGATCTTTCCCTACGTGCATCTCAACCCTGTCTCGCTCGTCGAGCCACAGTGGCAAGAGAATGGGATCATCGATCCCATGCTGGCAAAGGAGTTTCTTCGTGACTATAGGTACTCGAGCTACCGCGACTACTACGTGGGCGAGCGTCCCGAGCGCGCAATTCTTTCGTACGATGAGGTGTTCGATCTTCTAGACACAAAAGACGACATTCAAGACATGCTTGCTGCGTACGCGAAAGGCAAAGTTCTCCACGCGTCTTCTTAAGAGCCACTCATGTCAAGGACCGTCCTTGACATGACGTAAGCATTACCAAGGACGGTCCTTGGGATCTTGGAATAATCGGCGAAAAGTCCTTTGTTGTTGACAAGGACACGTTGTTGTATAAGATTCCCGCCGGAGCCTAATGGACACGAATAGGACCCAATCAAGATCTTTGGCGAAGAGATTTCAGAGCGGACCCGAGACCGACAGCTTTTCGCTGGTTTCCCTAGGCCTTGGGTCCACTCTGCAACCTCTCTTGGCGTCTATTGTACCTCTCGATCTCGTAGATGCTTCTTTATCTGTGTATATCCACGAACTATACGCATGCGTTTTCGAAAACGTCAGAAGAGGAAATTTGAAACACCCAGTTTTCTTCTAGGAAATACAACCTATTTTGGTCGACTTCTAAAACTTCGGATTCTTAAGAAAAAATCAACACAAGATTTGACGCTCGTCGAGCCTACGTGTCCTGTTGCCTAAAAACGTCAAAAAAGTGTTGACCTCCGTGATAATACATACATAATACCGACAACGTTACGCATAGCTCCGCTATAAGCAGGGCAGTGTAGCGAGGGGAACCAGCGACATATCATGGTCGCTGTAGGAAAAATATCTAAAGGACAGACGCAAGAGAAGCGGAGCACTCGCATGGAGGGTGGTTCGCTTTTTGTTTTTTCAATCGGACAGCGGGCAGTAGAGCAGGAAGGGTGAAATCTACGGCACGCTCCGCTTGAAGCGGGTCGTGCCGTGGACTGCACCTCCCCGGCGCTTTAGCTCGGGGAAGGCACGTAGTTCACTAGGGTCGATGCCTGGCATCGCGCCATCCTTAAGGAGGCACGATGACAGATTAATTAAAAACTTCAAAACAAACAAAACATTATGCAAAAGAAACTTATTGCAGTAGGAACTGCGTTGGCGATGTTCGCTACGGCGACACCAGCTTTCGCAGCGATCAACTCAAGCTCCATCACGATCCTGGTCACGAACCGTGGCTCGATCAACAACGATACTTCGGCTCGTTCGCACACAGGCGACAACGAGGCGCACGGCAGCACTGGCGGCGCAGGCGGCAACGGCGGTGTTGTGGACGGTGGTAATGGCAGCGAAAACAACGGCGGCGCTTCAGCCGGCAACGGCGGCAACGGCGGCAACGGCGGCGCGGGCGGACTCGTGCAAACGGGTAACGCGACGTCGGACGCTGGAAGCGAGAACGGTCTCAACGGCACCGACTTAGAGGTGGAATTGGGCTGTGACTGTCCTGACGACATCAACAGCTTGACGATCGACGTAACTGTCGACAACGACCGTGAGGCTCCGACCCAGAACCACATCTTGAACGACACACGCGCGCGCGCTCGCACAGGCGACAACGAGGCGCACGGTAGCACTGGCGGCATCGGCGGCACTGGCGGCGGCGTAGTGGTGGCATCGTCAACACCACCTAGCAGCGAGAACAACGGCGGCGCTTCTGCTGGCACTGGCGGCGCAGGTGGCGCAGGCGGTCTTGGCGGAACGATCGGCACTGGAAATGCAAGCAGCACTTCCGGCGCGGTCAACTTGCTGAACACGACTCTTCTTCGCGTTCGCATCTAGTTCTTGTAGGTTTGTTCCGGCACGTTGCTGGAGCTGAGGGTGTCTTCGCTCGAAAGAGCTTCGGCAACCTGAAAGAAGGTAGGGATTATCTCTCTAGCTAATCCCTCCTTCTCATGAGGCCTGTAGGTGAAACGAGGCCTCAGAGAGGGAATATTAATAGTCTTACTCACTAATTTGAGAAACTATGTCCAAAACACTACATTCCTCGATACCGGCGCTCGCGTTCGCCGTTATTTTTATCGCAATACTATTCTCCGCAACGACAGCGTTTGCGGCGACCATCAACGTTCCTGCGGACCAGCCGACGATACAGGCGGCAATAGCCGCTGCCGCTTCCGGCGACACCATTCAAGTGGCGGCGGGAACATACTCGGAACCAATTCAGACGCTCGCGGCGTGCGGTGAACCCGCTTCGTACTGCATTGATAAACCACTCACGCTTCGCGGCGACCCGGGCAGCGCGGCAGCAGGCCCCGGAGTAAGTGCGCCAATTCTCGACGGCACCGGCCTCGGGGACGGCTCCGCTATCGCGCTTTTGCGCACTAGCCCCATATCGAGCGTGACCATCGAAGGATTCATCATTCGCGACTATACGAACCCAGTCGGACAGGGCGGCGTGGGGAGCGGCGTCATTGCATGGAATACAGACACTTCGGACGTCGTCGTGAACGACAACACATTTGAAGACCTCGGCTGGAACGGCGTCTTGGTAGGGAGCGACAATGACACGGTGCAAACCGGCTGGACCGTCGATAACAACATTATTGACAACGCAGCCTACGCGGGCGTCGAACTGACGAACGTGACGGATTCTTCGGTCTCGGACAACATCATTACCGTTTCGAACGGCAACTGGGATGTAGGCGACTCCGGTGTCGGCATCGAGGTCGCCGTGCGCGATCGCGCTGCCGGCTCGACCACAGCGGGAACGAACGTCTTCGTCTTTGACAACAGTATCTCTGGAGGGGGAGCGGGCGCCCGCGCTGGCATCAACCTCCTCGCGCGCGCTTACAACCTTGCGGGAACCGAAGCGCACTTGAGCGGCGTAGAGGTGAGCGACAACAGCATCACGGGCCTTATGCCGCGCGGCGTCTACATCGTCGCGGAAACGCGCAACGCTCTTGCGTTAGCTTCGGTAGACGATCTATCCATCCATCACAACATGATCGACGGGAACGGCGATGGCGTGGTCGTAAGCGACTTCGTGAACGGGGGCGGAACGCCGAGCCACAGCGACGTGGCCATCAACAGGAACTCAATTACCGGGAACGCTGCCTTTGGCATGGAGGTAGAGAATGGCAACCTCGTTGATGGGACCTGCAACTGGTGGGGCGACGTGAGCGGCCCCTCCGGAAGCGGCCCGGGAAGCGGTGACGCCGTAAGCGCGAACGCGACATTCCAGCCCTGGCTCACGACCTCCGATCTCGACGGGCCCTGCAACGGTCCGCTGCCTCCTCCACTCCCGAGGACGATCAACTCAAGCTCGATAACGATGAACATCACAAATCGTGGCTCGATAACAAACGTCACGCAATCTGACTCACACACGGGCACCAGCACGGCGCTCGGAAGCACTGGTGGCACAGGAGGCACCGGCGGCTCGGTAACGGCAGGAGCCGGAAATGAGAACAACGGCGGCGCTTCGGCCGGGAACGGCGGCTCTGGTGGCAATGCCAGCGATGGCGGACTTGTGCAGACGGGCAACGCTTCGGCGGATGCTGGGACGCTCAACAGCGTCAACAGCACTGATGCGGAGGTGGAGGGTTGTGACTGTCCTGGCGACATCAACGGCCTCACGATCGACACAACTGTTGACAACGATGGCGACGATAACGTGATCACCAATCTCACGCGGGCTCGTGCTCGCTCAGGCGACAACGTGGCTCTCGGCAGCGATGGCGGCAACGCAGGTAACGGCGGAGTCGTGGCGAGTGGCGCTGGCAACGAGAACAACGGCGGAGCAAGCGCAGGCACGGGCGGCGCAGGTGGCTCAGGCGACGTGGCCGGCACGATCCGCACGGGCAACTCAAGCAGCACGTCCGGCTCGATCAACCTGCTCAACAACACCTTCATTCGCATTCGCTTCTAGTCGCGCACGTATGTCTCTCTCCAGAACCCACACACTCCTTCTCTCAAGCACGCTCCTCGCGGTCTGCGTGCTTGGGTTTGCACCGAGCTCGCACGCTCTCTCACTCAATGCATCGCTTGGCCTGCCTGCCGCGCCCGCGGCGCAGGCAGGCGGAGGCAATGCGCTGACGCGTGTGAACTCGGGAGGTTCACAGGGTCTCACGCGCGCAAGCCCGACGAGCGGCCTTCTCGGACATCTTACGTTTGCTAGCACGCGCGGCGGCAGGCTGGAGGAAACGCCTCCTGCGAATGAGAATTCGAACACGGGAGGCAGTACATCCACTGATCAGTCCGATGGTGCCGACGGTTCGACAGGCTCACCGCAGGCAAGCTCCAATGGGGCTCCGGCGGGAGGGGCAAACGGGAATAGCTCGAACGGCGGCGCAACTGCGGGCAATGGAGGAAATGGCGGGGACGGCGGCGGGGCTTCGCCCGGCGGATGGGTGAGAGCCGGAGGTGCGGGATCGAATTCCAACTCGGTCAACATGATCAATGTGACCATTATCAAAATTGGCAGATAGTCACAACAAGAAATCTATATGAAAAAACACCTCTCAACAAAAAGTATTATCACGGCGGCAATCCTCGGCGCGCTCATTACGCCGATGTTCGCGTTCGCGCTCCCATGCGTTCGCGCTCCCTCGTCTCCGTCGGGATTAAAAGATCTGAAAGCTCTCATGACCCGCTTTCGCTAAGTATTACTATCGGCACGCATAAAGGAAACCAGCGCCATGCCCGGTAGGACAATCTCGAATCGCCTTGTATGAACACTCAACAGCCTATGCAAACAAAGACCGACATAAGATTGCCGGAACACATTCGCAGTTGGAACTGCGGCAGAAATTATTCGAGATTGTACTAACCGGGTATGACAAAAACGCATTCAGCACTTGTAGGAATCGTCGGAGTGATTGCGCTCCTCGCGCTCTTGGCGTTCACGATAAGCGTGTCCGCGGACACGTCTAATCTGCGCGACAGGGGTAGCACGGGGCGCACGGTCGACCTGACACCTGCGCCTGCTCCGGCACCTATTCCAACTCCTACACCCACACCTCCTCCTCCACCATCCGGTGGCATCACGAGCGTGACGGTTGGCGACGTCGATACCGGTAACAATACCGGAGGCAACGTTACGACGGGCGATGAAAGTGTTGAGGTTCACGAGGTCAACATAGGCCCGACCAATCCGCCTCCTCCACCACCCACCCCTTCGACAGGCTCAGGGCAAGCAACACCTCCAGTTCCGGAACCGGAATGCGACGGTCGCACGCGCACAGGGTGCACCGATTCTACGGGACGCATTCGCTAGAATTTATTTATAAAAAATCGTATGAGAAAAATTACTATCTCGGTCGCGACACTTCTTATCTTGGGGTCGCTGCTGGCATACGGCGGTATCCGCGCGTTCGCCGCCTCGTCGCTCTTCGGCGATGCAGAGACAGTCGGTGGCGGAAATCCGGGAACTGCAGTGCAGATTCGTTCAGATGACTCACCTGGGTGGGGCGGCATCTTTTTCGACGACATGAATGGCGAGCCCTTCTCGTCGCTCGGAGAACTTTCTACGGATTTCAACGTGACTGACGATAATTGCGGCGCAAGTAGCCCGCGGTTCACTATCACCGTTACAGACGGCGTAATCACGAAAAACATCTTCGTGAATCTCGGCGATCACCCGGACTACAATACGTGCCCTCCAAACACGTGGGTTTCTTCGGGAAACCTGCTTGATGGTGCGGCAAACCACACACTCGACACATCGCGGCTTCCGGGCGGCACCTTCTACGATACCTACGCCCACGCGCTCGCAGAGTACGGCGCCTACACCATACAGGGGATTAGCGTAGAGACCGACGCTGGAGCGGATCCAGGAGCTTCGGTGGGAGGTGACGGAGAGCAGACGGTGCTCATTGATAACGTACGAATCATCAAGAATGCGAACTTCTTCTACGACTTCGAGCCGCCGCCTCCGGCCACTCTCGTGGTCGACGACGACCACGCACAGTGCCCAGCGGCAGCGTTCACAACCATTCAATCCGCCGTGAATGCCGCGGGTCCAGGCGACACCGTGCAGGTGTGTGCGGGAACCTATGACGAGCAAGTCGTTATCGCCAGCAAAAACCTGACGGTTCAAGGCGCGGGTGGCTCGACGATAGTCCGTCCATCGAGTGCGGCTACTCTGACGAGCACATACACCTACCCGGCGGGGAACTTCTTCGCTGGCACCGTCATGTCGAGCATCATTCTCGTGACCGATACCGATGCGGCAACCATCAAGGATCTCAAAGTTGACGGAGCGAACGTCACGACCGTACCTACTGGCGCTTCGCGCGTGGCCGGTATTCTCTACGGAGAAACGGGCGGCACCATCGACAATGTATCTGTCACCGACATGGTGGTTGCCGGATATGTCACGCGCACCTACGGCATCGATCTCACCGCGGTCGGCACGGCACGCAGCGTCGAGGTCAAAGATTCCGACATCACCGACTGGTCGCGCAACGGCATTCAAGTCCAGGGCGCAAGCCTCACGGCCGACATCCACGACAACACATTGGTCGGGCCCGGTGACGTGCTCGTCGGAGCGGCGGTGCCAAACGGCATTCTCTTCATCGGCGGCGCGGGCGGCAGTGTTACCGACAACACCATCAACGCGATGCACCATAGCTTGAGTGGTTCACGCAGCGCGGGAATTCTCTTCTTCGACCCGGTCGCGCCAGGCATCGTCGTCGAAGGAAATAATATTTCTGACACCGACGACGGCGTGCTCGTAGGCCACAACGCCAACGACGTGATAATTCTCGACAACAACTTACACGACAACCTCGAGGTCGGCATTCACCTTGAGGACGGTGCCACCAACACGACCATCACCGGCAATACCATCACAGGTAATCCGATGGGCGGCATCCGCTTCGCGGGCGCAGCTGATCCTGGGACTCCAGACACTCCGCCAGGGGGAGGCAATGTAGCGAATCGCAATAACATCACCGGCAATGCTGTTGGTGTTGCTGGCTACGACGCACAAGTCTTTGACGCCGAGTGCAACTGGTGGGGCGATGCGAGCGGTCCGAGTGGCGCGGGTCCTGGCACGGGGGATTCGACAGTCGGCAACGTGGACTTCGAGCCATGGCTCACGACGTCCGACCTCGTCGGCGACCCGTGCGATGGGCCTTTGACGGGCGCGACGCTCACACTTCTGAAAACGGTCGACAACACCGGCGGCGGCGCTGCGCTTGATACCGATTGGACTCTCACGGCGTCCTCTACGTCCGATGCGACCGTGATCTCGGGAGCCGAAGGCGACGCGAGCGTGACGAACGCGGGTGTTGCCCCCGGCTCATATGACCTCACGGAATCGGGGCCGAGCGGATACACGGCTTCCGACTGGGTGTGTACCGTGGACGGTCCGGTTGTCAACTTCGTACAGGATGACGGCAACACCGTGACGATAGCAGACGGAGAAAACGTAACATGCGTCATCACCAACACGTTCGTCGCTCCGACGCCTCCGCCTCCCGAGGACGCGTGTGATACGCCGCTCGTGGAACCTTCCGGATACAACCTCGTGAACGGCTCAACGGCGAACGACAACGTGACCATCGCACCCTTCACGATGTGGGTGGGCAAGGGCGGCAATGATGTCGTCAAAGGCCCCGCGGATGGCAATTACATTGTGTGTACCGGAACCGGTAACGACATCATCACGCTCGGGAACGGCGACTTCACTATCGCCGCAGGGACGGGCAGCAACTCCATTACGGCGGGGAACGGTGACGGATATATCTCATCCGGAACAGCGGGCGACAAGATAACGACAGGCGACGGCGTGCAGACCATCGACGCCGACGGTGGCAACAACATCATTTCGACAGGAAATGGTGACAAGACGGTCACGACAGGCACCGGGAACGACAACGTACAGACCGGCAGCGGCGCCGACGTCATTGACGCAGGTGGCGGCACCAACAATGTGAAATCCGGAGCCGGTGACGACAACGTCACGACCGGCACGGGGAACGACACCATCGACGGCGGAGCGAACTTTGATGTCTGCAACGCAGGCGGTGGAGTCAACTCGCTCTCGAATTGCGAAGCCTAGAATAAGTTTAAGAACAGAATGACAACATTATGACCAAGGCACTCTCCATCACAGCAGGCACCATGGTGGCGATGTTCATGTTTGCCACTCCAGCGCTCGCGGCCACATTCACCGTCACTAAAGTCGCGGACACCAACGACGGAGCGTGTGACGCGGACTGCTCCCTGCGGGAAGCGATAGGCGCCGCCAATGTTCTTCCCGGCGCCGACGTCATCACAGTGCCTGCTGGCACCTACACGCTTAGTATCGTTGGCGCGGGAGAGGATCTAAACGCCACCGGCGACCTCGACATCACCGGCGACCTCACAATAAACGGCGCGGGAGACGCAACGACCATCATAGACGCGGGCGGTATTGATAGAGTGCTAACAGTTTTCCCTGGGGCGACCGTCTTCATTGATTCAGTCACTGTTCGGAATGGAAATCCGGGTGCCGGTTTTGGCGCTGCAGGCATCCTCAATGCAGGCACACTAACGCTGACTAACAGCACCGTTACCGACAACACGGGCGACGATTTCGGGGGCGGTCTCTACAACACTGGCACGCTGACACTGACTGACACTACTGTGAGCGACAACGTCCTCTCGGGCTTCAACGCAAGCGGCGGTGGCGGCGGCATTTTCAGCTCGGGCACGCTCTCCTTGACGCGTAGCACGGTGAGCGGCAACAGTACGATAGGGCGCGGCGGCGGTATATACAACCTCGACCTGACGGCGACCATCACGAACAGCACCATTAGCGGAAACACCGCACTGAACGGTGGCGGTATCTTCAACAGGGATGGCACCGTGAGTATCACGCACGCGACGATTACCGGCAATACCGCTTCTGACAACGGCGGCGGCATCTGGAACTTCGGAGGCACCATGACCCTGGCCAATACCATCGTCAGCGGAAATACGGCGGCGACTCTCTCCGGCGATTGTGCAGGAAGCATTACGTCCCTCGGGCATAATCTCGCCAGCGACGCTTCGTGCGCCTTCGCGGGCGCAGGGGATCTCAACAGTACGGATCCTTTGCTTGGTCCGCTCCAGAACAATGGCGGCGAGACGGAGACGCACGCGCTACTTCCCGGAAGCCCGGCCATCGACGCCGTGCCGCTCGCTTCCTGCACAGTTACCACTGACCAGCGAGGCGTCGCGCGGCCTCAAGGTCCGGGGTGTGATATAGGCGCGTTTGAAGTGGAGGTTTGCCCGGTCCCACCGACTGGAAGCATACGGGTGAGAGTTTGCAATAGTGGTGCCATCGTCAATTCGACGACCGCGAACACCTTCACAGGCAGCAGCGTCGCGGGAGGGAGTGCCGGTGGCCGCGGCGGACGCGGGGGAGACGTGGGTTCTGCCGGCAACGAAAACAACGGCGGAGCCGCGGCTGGCACGGGCGGCGCGGGAGGTGGAGCGAGCAAGGGCGGCACCGTGCAGACGGGAACCGCGTCTTCGTCCGTGCGTGCCATCAACCTATTGAATACCACCCGACTTCGCGTCGTGTGGTAGTTGTAGGTGCGGGAAGAGGGAACTCCCTGACAAATTCGTGGCAAGGCAAGCCGATCCCCCTTCTCATGAGGTCTTGTGAATCACGCAAAAGTGTGGTAGAAAACGAGCCCTCAGAGAGGGAAGACATAGAGACAAGATGAGGAAACATGAATAAACTATTGTCAACCCCATTAGAAATAGCCCGCCCCAAGGGCCCTTCGGGCGCGCAAGCCCCGTTAGAGGCAAAGCGCAACATTGTCAGTACGCGAATAACGAAGCCTCTAACGGGGCAAGTGCGGGCGCGATTTCTAACGGGGTCAATCTCGGTATCGCGTGCTTTGGCCGCATTTCTCGTGGTTGTCCTTGTTTATAGCCCCCTTTCTCCCATCGTTAGTTATGCCCAGACCGACACGAGAACTTTCGAGGCACAAGTCTGTGAAAGAGACGGCGGCACATGGGACGGTGTCTCGTGCGATATGCCGCCCACTATCGCGTCACAGAGTGATGTAAATGCGCAGGCGTCATCCGATACGGGAGCCGTTGTCTCATACACGTCGCCCGCCACGCTCGACGACGTAGACGGTGCCGGCACCGCTTCGTGCACACCTCCTTCGGACTCGACGTTTGCTGTCGGCACAAGCGTGGTAACCTGCACCGCGACCGATACTGCGGGCAACAGCGTGACATCAACTTTCAATGTAATCGTCGCGGATATAACGCCACCCGTCATCGCGCCTCACGCAGATGAGAGCATTCAGGCAACATCCGATTCCGGCGCAATCGTCTCATACAGTCCACCTGCTACCTCCGATGACGTTGATCCCGCGGGCGCTGCTTTGTGCACCCCTCCCTCCGATTCAACATTTGCAGTCGGCACGACGACGGTGACATGTACGGCGAGTGACGCTGCGGGCAATGCTGCAACGCCGACCACCTTCGACATCGTCGTCGCAGCGATGCCGGAGCCCGAAGCGCCGCCAGTCGCTACGACAACTCCGGATACGGGTTCGACGGACTCACCGCAAGCAAGTACGACCACTCCCCCAACTACTGACGCAACGAGTACACCCGAGACGGATTCGACCCCTTCGAGTGACTCCCAGTCTTCGCAAAATGCTACGACGGGCACAGCAGGGCAAGCAAGCTCACCGCAAGCCGCAACCAGCACACCTGATACCTCTACCGGGACGAGCACTCCACCCACCACTGGTTCCGAAACTTCGACGACAAGTACTTCACCTACGGACACTGTCACCGATATTGATCCGACGACCGCTTCTTCCACAGCTTCCACAGGATCCGGTGAAGTAGCGCCCGAAGAGAGCGATACCGACAACACGGATTTCAATAACGTCACCGATGGTCCTACGCCGGACGATACGCAACCTGTTTGCGATATTCAACCAGACCAAGTCGTGGGATGTGAGCAAATTGCTCCGGATGCGACCTCGATCACCGAAGCTCTGGCGATCGATCCCTTGCTCATGGTGGCGACGTCGACCGACGGCACGGGCTCAAAAGTTGGGGGCACGATATTTACGGGAAACGCTACTGCTTCCACGACGGTCAAAAACATTCTCAACATCACGCGCTCAAACGTAGATGGGCCGGGTGAGACCAATAGCTCCAGAATTACCGTGGACACCGACAACATCGGGGACGTCACGACGACTGACGAGACGCTCGCCTATACGGGAGACAACCGCGGGCTCGGTGGTGTGGGAGATGCGACCATCCGCACAGGTCGTGCGAACGCTAGCGCGCAGGTTATGAACGTCGTCAATACCAACTTTTTCAACTCCGAAGGCCAGGTGCTCTTTCTCAAGCCACAAAACGGCGACGGACTCGATTTGCGCGACACCGACCTTTCATACTTCCTCGATGGTGGGGTCGGGGCCTCTCCGACGCGGCTTGGCTGCACCATCCTCACGTGCCTCAATAGTGCGACTTTGCAGGTGCTCAATAAAAATGTGGGGGAAGTGAACAATGATGTGCACGTTCGCGCTGCGACCGGCGACAACGCCGCGACATCGACGAGGGATGGGGGGGTCGATATACAGACAGGCAATGCGTATGCCTCCGCCGCCGTTTTGAACCTCGTCAATACAAATTTCATCAACTCGAAATATCTCCTTGCTTCATTCGACAATTTCGGCGATGTGCAGGGCGACATCGTGCTTCCGGATGCAACCTTTTTCAATACATTCTTCAAGAACGGCAACACATTGCCGGAGATGAATTCGAGTTCGTACATCGTCTCGAATGACAACGACGAGACATTTTTGGGGACGACGACCGCCAACGCGATCACGGGCGGCAATATCGCAACAAGCACAGGCGAAGGCCACGGCGAGGTAAGAACCGGAACCGCGCATACATCGGCGATGAGTTACACGGCCGCAAACCAGACGTACGTCGGCGGCTCGTCGGCACGCTTCGTGTTCCATGTGTCGGGAGAATGGAGCGGAGAGGTCAAGGGGCTGCCCGTCGGCATGTCGTGGCGGGAGACCGAGTACGGCATCGAGGTCTACAGTAACGGGGAAGTCGTCTCGACCGCAGACCCGCAAGGCATTTACAACTCGGCGAATTTCATCGCCTCCTCGGCCAACCAGGCGATCGTTAAGACCGATGTCAACGTCTGGGCTGAAACAGGCAGCAACGAGACATTGACCGAGGACGGCACCGGAAACATAGCGACCGGAGACGCGTATGCGAGCGCCAACGTCGTCAACATGGTCAACACCAACGTCGTCAACAGGAATTTCATATTCGCCGTCTTCAACATCTCCGGCGATTGGAACGGCGATATCGACTTCGGCGGCCACAGCCCCAACCTCGCGGTCACGACCTCGGTGGAGTCGCCAGCTTCTATCGCGCCTGGGGATTCGATAACGTACCACTTTACCGTCGCCAACATTGGAAGTGTTGCTCAAGACAACGTGGCACTCTCTACCGCCTATGATAAAGATCTCCTCCTCTATGTGCGGGGCAACGTACCGAGCACGGACACTGCAGCGGGCACGAAGTGGAACCTCGGCACACTGGGCGCGGGGGAGAGCAGGGTGGTAGACGCTACCATGAGAGTCCTTGCGAGTAACCTGCCGGCAGGCGCTTCGATCTCGGTGCCGATTACCGCGGTCGTTGCCGGTAATCTGCGCGACCAAAACGATACCGACAATACTCAAAAAACATTTATTACCGTGACTGCACCAAATACCGGCGGTGGAACTAATACGGGCGCCGGTTTCTGCGACCCCCGCGATGTGCTACGAAACAGTTGTCCCGCCCCAGCACCCGCTCCGGCACCCGCCCCAGCACCCTCTGGCGGAGGCGGAGGTGGAGGTAACGACCCGCCACCCTCGAGCGGCGGAGGCAACACTCCGGCACCTACACCACCACCCGCGACTCCACCAGCGTCCCCTCCAACGCCTGCGGGAGTCCTCGCAGCAGCACCCTCCGGAGTTGACACTACTACTACCACCACAGCATGGGAACCCAACCCGCAGATAACGGTGGTAAAGACGTCGAGTATCGCAACGACCACGGCACCGACGAAGGTGGATTATAAAGTGGTCGTAACGAACGCAAAGGATGCAGGGTCGGCGTACCGCGCCTTCCTCACCGATACGCTCTATGATCCGAAGGGTGCCTCTATGTACGATCGCTCGTGGGATCTGGAGACGATTGTGCCGGGCGACCAAATCACCCTTACCTATACCGTCGAGTATGCGACCTCAACGATGCCGGGCACTTATCACAATGTCGCGCGGGTGACGGGGAAAAGTAATTCTTCTCTCAGCTCTGCAGTCAATATGACGCCCGTCGCGGCATCGAGAGACGTCAACATTGTTTCCAACGGCCTTGTGCTTGGGGCCGCCACGTCAACGCCGCAATTTGCAGAATTGAGTATCGCCGTTGCACCCACTTCCTGCGTGCCCTTGCTCACGAACTTTATGAAGCAAGGGCCATCCAACGACGTCGTTCAGGTCAAGAAGCTGCAGACATTCCTCAACGAGACACAGCGTGCGCGGCTTCCGGTGACCGGATACTTCGGGCCCATGACGACCACTGCAGTCAAGAATTTCCAGCTCAAATATAAGAGCGAGATATTGGCGCCGCTTGGCCTCCTGCGCGCCACGGGCAATGTGTACGGCTCGACGCAGAGAAAAATAAATCAACTGAATTGTGGCGTCTTGCCACTGCAATCCGCTCGAGAAAGCGTGGACACTTCGTCTGAATCCACTATTGAATCTCTCCTCGCACAGCTTGCGTCCCTCCAAGCAGTGCTCGCGAGCCTCCAACAAGATCAGCGGGGGCAGGAAGATGAAGATGTGGTGGCGACAAGATCGCAACCTGTAGAGACGAAGCCGCAGCCCGTGGCAATATCGCAAGCTCCGCAGAATCCTTTTGCAAAGGCCAAAGAGCCTGAGTCTGCGGCAACACAAGAGAAAAAGAAAAGCCTGTTCCTCACCAGCTTCGGCGGTATCTTTTCAAATTTGTTCCCAAAAAAGTAGTCGAAGGGGCATTACATCATTTCATAGTATGAGAAAGATACTGAACACATGTCTCATACTTACGCTCGCTCTGCCGCTTGGTGCGATGGCGATGAGCAGCCAAAGCGTTAGTAGCGCACAATCTTTTACGGGAGGCATCATCGTCTCGGGTCGTGCCGCCGTTTCCGGTTCTTCGGACGCCTCTGCAAACATTCACAGCGTCGTTGGTGGTAGGGAGTCGGGTACTACGCGTGTGGATATTCGAACGAACATCAACGGGGTGGATGTCGTGTCCTCGAGGGAGACGATACGGCAGGGGGAGCGGGTGGAGGTCGTGGTGGCCACGTCCTCAAAGAATAGTTCCGCATTTGTGAAAGTAAGTGCACACCCACTCGCAACGACTTCAGCGCCTTCACAACCTTCAGAACCCACCGCGCCGCGCTTCGGTGGTGTCTTTGCGACGACTTCGCCACACACGGGTCCCCAGAGCGCACTGCTCGGCCTATTCAAGAGCCTCTTTTCTTTCTTCGCGTTCTTCAAATGAGGCCTATGGTGTCTCATACTTCCACAAAACCTATTGCAAAGACGGGCCTTCGCCACGACGACCCGCGCTACGCCGAAAGCTCCGGCGAGGCGAGAGCGGGCTACGGCCCCGCGAAGGCGGGATTGAACCCCGTTAGAAATAGCGGGCTTTCAGAAAAAGATATTCCACGGGTCGGAAATAGAGTATGAACTATGCTTCCAACCTCTCTCCCCAGAAAAACGCCCGCCCTATTTCTAACGGGGTGAACCTCAAGAATTTCGTTGTGCCGACGCGCCACCGGAGATCAGCTTTTGATCTCAAAGAAGCGCGCGTAGTCGCGATAATCCCGACGTATAAGCCCGAGCGGCTCACGACGAAGCTCGTTCTGGACCTCACGCAGTGGAACCCGGATATCCGTGTCGTTGTCGTTGACGATTGCACACCGGTGGACTATACCGAAGGCGCTGCGATCTTCGCTCGCATTCGCTCGGTCAGAGATCGCATTACGGTGCTTCGTACGCCGGTCAATAGAATGAAAGCGGGGGCCCTCAATTACGCGCTGGAGCACATATTTGCGCTGGGGGATGAAGACATGCCCGATGTCATTTTGAGTTTGGACGACGACATCGTCATCGCGCCCTCTACCGTGCGCAATCTCGTGACCGAGCTTATGAGCTACGATACGCTTGGGGCAGTGTGTTCCCAATCGCGTGTGCTCAATAAGAATAAAAACCTGCTCACTCGTTTGCAGGGGCTTGAATACGTAGGATTCAATGCGACCCGATTGGCGGACGAAGGTTTTTACCGTGGACCGCTCGTGATGCATGGCATGTTGACCGCTTTCCGTGTATCGGCGCTTCGCGAAGTGGGCAGGTTTGCCGAGGGACATCTCATCGAGGATTACGAGATCACGACACGGCTCAAGACTCGCGGGTGGAGTGTGAAGTTGGCGGGTTCCTCTCCCGCATGGACAATGGTCCCGGAAACGTTCTCCAAGCTCTGGCGACAGAGAACCCGTTGGTCATACGGCGGTATTACGGTCATCACCAAGGTTACCTATCTACCGTCGGTCCTGCAGGATCTGATCGGGCACGGTGTCTTCTTCGTGACCGTGATCATGATCGGCCTCATGCTCGTCTTTAGGAGCACCAGCACGGTACCCACCCACATCACAGATTGGATAGTCGGGCTCTCACTTCTCCAGCTTGCACTCTGGTACGCGTTCCAGCTGTGGCTCATGGGGTTGTACAGGGAGAGAGATAGATATGATTGGATCATACGCGTGAGCCTTCTTCCTGAATTCATATACACCAATATACTCACTTTTATCGTGCTGGGCTCGTATCTGTTTCTCCTTTTTAATATGCTGACGCACGCGGTCACGCGTCAGAGTGGGAGTGTCGTACGGCGCCTCACTGCTTTGGGCGCGGCGCTCTTTGCCGTATGTGGGTATACGAAGGGATGGGGTACGCGAACGAATTAATATGCCCGGCAGGACAATTTCGAATCGCCTTGTATGAATATCAATCATCGTATGATAAGAGAAACCACTTCATGGATCTTAGAAAGCTCTCGCAGTTTGCCCTGCGGCAGGAATTATTCGAAATTGTACTAGCCGGGTATGTTGAATTTTAACGGCGGCACAACGATATCAGGAACGTCCCTCACTCCTCTTGGGATGTATGCAGGGTACCTGCTTATGCATTCCGGAAATTTCTGGCTTGCGGTGTGTTTTTTGGCGCTTACGAGCATTTATTTTCTCATCGTTATTACGACGCTGTGCCGGTATATCATCAACTATCGCCGCAACAGATATTTGCTGACTTACGATCGGGTATAAGACGCATAGCCCTACCCTGTCCCTGTCACCGAGGCGACGCCTCGGTGGTCTTTACACTTTTCGTGTTGAAGTATAGCCGTATATACGAGCGTTGTTCTCATAATTAATCGAGACTGCGGTTTTCTACCTGCTCCCAAGTCAAGTAAGCGGGAGCTTGCGCTTCGCGGGAAGCGATGTATGATGATTGCATGAATATCCGGAGACGCCTGTCTCTGCTTTTTCTTCTTCCCGTGTGCGCGGCGCTCCTTTTCTTTGCTTTCGCTTCTGCTGACGCGCGCGACGAGCGCGCGGACAGGGAAGGGAGAATACCCGGACAATACATCGTCGTGTTCAAAGACTCGGTGGAAGACGTTGAGGCGGCCGAAAACGACATTGTGCAGCTCAGCCGCGGTGAGCGGCTGGATTCGTATCGCTCGGCGCTAAGCGGGTTCTCCGCGCGTTTCTCTGATGCCGACCTTGCGGCGGTCAAAAATGATCCGCGTGTGGAATTTGTAAGCGAAGACAGAGTAGTTTCGATAGATGTGCGGGCGGATTCGCGCTCACCGCAAGAGGATTCGAGGATCTCACTACAGGCAGACCGCTTGAGCCGCGTAACGCCCACACCACTCGCCAAGGCGGGTCCCACCATTCAAGCGCAATCGCTGCCCACCGGCATCAATCGCATCAACGCAGAAGGGTTGGCAAATACCGGCGCAGGTGTCAATGTCGCGGTTATTGATACAGGAATTCTCTCATCCCATCCCGATCTTTCCGGCAAGGTCGTCGGCGGCAAGAACTGCACGAGGGCGAGCGGGGGATACACCGATCAAAATGGCCACGGCACACACGTGGCGGGCACTATCGCCGCGAGCAACAACAGCCTCGGGGTCGTGGGCGTCGCGCCTTCCGCCAAACTCTGGTCTGTGCGTGTGCTCGATAGGAATGGGAACGGCACATGGTCGTCCGTCATCTGCGGCCTCGATTATGTGACGAGCAAGGCTCCCGCAAAGGGCGGGCCCATCACCGTTGCCAATTTGAGTTTGGGCGGCGGAGGCGCGTCAGACAATAATTGCGGCAATAGCAACAACGACGCCTTGCACAAGGCCATCTGCCGCACGCGCGACGCAGGCGTCACGCTCGTCGTTGCGGCCGGCAATAGCGGCGCCAACACGAGCGGCGCTGTCCCCGCTGCGTACGATGATGCTGTCATCACCGTCTCGGCTCTCGCGGATTCAAATGGTACTGCGGGAGGAGGCGGTGCCGCGACGTCCTTCGGCGCTGACGACACGTTTGCATCGTTCAGCAATTACGGAACCGCCGTAGATATCGGCGCGCCGGGTGTGTGGATCAATTCGACGTGGCTTTCAAATACGTACAAAACCATCAGCGGCACCAGCATGGCCTCGCCGCATGTCGCCGGCGCCGCGGCGCTCTATATTGCCAAGAACCCGGGCGCCTCATGGACAGCAGTGCGCGATGCTTTGATTGCCGCGGGCGAAGCTCTCGGGGCAGGGCACACTGATCCATCAAGCAAGCATCCCGAACCCGTCCTGCGCGCGGACACGCTCTAAACAAAGCTTTTGAGTTTTCTCGGAACGTGAGAAAATACACGGGTGAGGAAACCCCGTAGTAATCGCATTAAACGCGCCCGGCCGGTGATGCAAAAGCGTGAGTTGCGGCTCCTCGAAGGAGCGGCGCTTGTTGTGGTTGTTGTCCTCATTGTCGCGCTTTTTTGTATTTCGGCGATCCAAATGTTCGTCATGCGATCCGGTCAGACGGCTGCGGTCATCTCCGTAGTTTTGGTGGATCTTGTGAATGGTGACCGCGCATCGCAGAGCCTCGGGACGCTCACGATAAATCCCATTCTCACCGCTGCCGCACAGGCAAAAGCCGACGACATGGCGGGGAAAGGCTACTTCGCGCACAATTCACCGGACGGCAAGGATTCGTGGTACTGGTTCAAGCAAGCGGGATACTCATTCGCGTACGCCGGAGAGAATCTCGCGGTTGATTTTTCAGATTCTTCGGATGTCGAGCGCGCGTGGATGGACTCTCCCTTGCACCGCGAGAATCTTCTTGACCCGCATTTCACCGAGATCGGTATCGCGATAGCGCAGGGAACGTTTGAGGGACATCCGACGACATTCGTTGTCCAGATGTTTGGGGCACCCGCACAGGCAAGCGAGGTACCGGTAGTCGTTCAGGAAATCACGGCACCGCAAAACGCCACGGAACCCGCGATCGCGACGACCGAGCTCCCTTCGGCCAATGTGTTGGGCTCGAGTTCAGATAAGCCTGCGATTGAGGATGTATCGCCGATACCGGAAACTTCTGCGCCGATCGCGGATGTACGCACACCTGCTTCGCAGGCGCCGATCGGTGCCATCGTGCGCTACGCACCGGCGTGGGGATACTACGCGACCTCACCGAAGACAATGCTGCGCTACGCGTATTATCTGCTCGGATTCCTCGTGCTCTTGGCACTTTTTGTTACGACAGGCCTTGAATTGAAGTGGCACCACCGCCGTGCCTTTGCCGTCGCCGCGTGCCTCCTCGTATTTATGTCAGGCCTTTTCGTGGTCGCCGACTACGCCATTTTCTCCGAGCCCGTCCTCGCGGACGAGAGTGTACCAAGGACCGTCCTTGACACGTCGGGAAGCACATAGGTCGGTTCTCTGTGCTTTTGCTTGGCTCAAAGCTTGCGTTATACACAGGGTGTGCACAGCTTGCCCCGACTATTCCCCATGTTTTCCCCAGAAGTTATACGAATGCCCCTCGGGCCCTCATAAACGCGATATAGAATGGAGGGGTGCTGGCTTTTGCTTCGGGGAAACGGTGAAGGGAAGCGCGCACGATGTTTGCAATAGCATCACTTAGAAGAGCTTGCTGCTCTCGAACAACGAGGAGCTGTTTCGCGTATACCGGTCGCGAGACAGCTTTTTGTTATGAGCAGTTGGAGAATTATCAGTCTTTATCAGTAATTATTAGGGAGGATTATTGCAACTTATAAATTTTTATGTCCAATACTTTGAATAGAATTCGCACACGGTTCTCGATCTTGCTTGGAATGGCAATTCTTCTTGGAAGCTTCGTCTTTGCAGGAGCTTTTGTTCAAATAGCAGATGCCGAAGTGATATTTTGCGGGACAAGTGCTGGGGCGACATCTACGAGCGGGATCGGCAGGACAGGAAGATGTGCAGACGGTGCCCGCCTTATCGTGGGTACATCGCCAGGCGAGGGGCCGCAAGGTCCGCAGGGTGAGGCTGGTCCGATTGGTCCACAGGGTCCGCAGGGCGACACTGGTCCCGCGGGTAGTGATGGAGCGGACGGCGCGACAGGTCCCGAAGGCCCACAAGGTGATACTGGCGCTACAGGTCCGCAGGGTACGGCAGGCGCTGATGGTGAAGATGGTACTGATGGAGCGGACGGCGCCACAGGCCCGGCCGGTGCCGATGGGACAGATGGCATAGACGGAGCGCAAGGTCCGGAAGGCGACACGGGACCTCAAGGTCCACAAGGTGACGAGGGGCCACAAGGTGTCGATGGTCCGCAAGGTCTGACGGGCGCTGATGGCGCGACAGGTCCGGAGGGGCCGGCGGGTGAATCAGCAAATGTCGTCGTGACAGAGGAGGGAGAAGGCGCCAACTGTGAGGCAGGCGGACAGAAAGTCGAGACGAGTGTCGGCGACGATTCGCCGCAGGTAAGTTACGTCTGTAACGGACTGGACGGCGACGATGGAACAGACGGGACGAACGGTACCAACGGGACCAATGGCTCCAACGCGCTCGTCGTCGTGACCGACGAGGCGGCTGGTGCGAACTGTGAATTTGGAGGGGAAAAAGTAGAGTCGGGCGTCGACGCGAACAACAATACTGTTTTGGACGAGCTTGAGGTTACTTCCACGAGCTACGTCTGCGACGGCGCACCGGGAGCAGAAGGCGCGCCGGGTACACCCGGTGATCCGGGCACACCTGGAGACCAAGGTCTCCCGGGTCCTCAAGGCGTTCAAGGTATCCAAGGTGAAGTTGGACCACAAGGTCCGCAGGGTGATGTTGGTCCGATGGGGCCGGCTGGCCCAACAGGTCCTCAAGGTCCAATCGGCTTGACTGGTGAGACAGGTCCCACAGGTCCTCAAGGCGCAGAGGGTCCGACGGGTCCCGCAGGTCCGGCCGGTCCAGCTGGCCCAGAAGGTCCTGCCGGCCCAACAGGTGCAACTGGTCCGGAAGGTCCAATCGGACCAGCGGGCCCCGCAGGAGCTGATGGAGAAGATGGTACCAACGGGCAAGACGGCGCGACGGGCCCAGCTGGTCCGACAGGTGCCGCTGGTGCTGATGGTGCTGTCGGTCCAGAAGGTCCAACTGGTCCAGAAGGTCCTACAGGTCCCACAGGCGCTGCTGGTGACGATGGTCTCGCTTGTTGGGACACAAATCAAAATGGCGTTGCTGATCCCGCAGAAGATTTGAACGGCGACGACGTCTTCGATGCACTCGACTGTCAGGGTGCAATAGGTCCGCAAGGTGATACAGGGGCAACCGGGGCAACTGGTCCCACAGGTCCGACGGGTCCAACGGGAGCAACAGGTGACACAGGCCCAGCTGGTCCGACAGGTGCCGCTGGTGCTGATGGTGCCACCGGCCCGACAGGCGCTACGGGCGCAACGGGTCCGGAAGGTCCACAAGGCCCAATAGGTCTCACAGGACCTCAAGGTGAGACGGGTCCAGCCGGCGCACAAGGTGACCAAGGAATTCAGGGAGAAATTGGCCCGATGGGTCCGCAAGGTGCTCAGGGAGAGACAGGAGCAACAGGTGCGACCGGCGCTGATGGCGCAACTGGGGCGGCAGGTGCCACTGGCGCGCCAGGCCCACAAGGAGACACCGGTGCTACGGGAGCAACCGGTGCGACTGGTGCACAAGGTCCGCAGGGTGACGTCGGTCCTCAGGGTCCGCAGGGTGATACAGGTCCTGCTGGAGCAACAGGAGCTACAGGTGCTACGGGTGCGGCAGGTGCTGATGGAGCTGATGGCGTAAGTGGATGGGAGAGAATCGTTGGCACCGCCTCATCATTGGATGAGATCGCAACAAAAACTGTAGTCGCAAACTGCAGCGCGGGAAAAAAGGTTCTGGGCGGAGGTTACCGCATTGACGTCGGCGGAGGCAGTATCGCTGCGATTACCAGCATTGTCAGCTTCCCCGCAGATGACGACACATGGTCTGTAACTGCGAGCGAGGATGACGATGCTATCGTGGGTGACTGGTTGGTCCAAGCCTACGCACTCTGCGCAACAGTTCTCTAGAACTAAAACATTATCAGTAAAAAAAGAGCCCCGCCGAAGGCGGGGCTCTTTTGCATGAGGGCGGGATTAGTTTTTCGGCTTTACAAGGAAGAAAGAAATTACAAACAACGCAGCAACAACCATGTCGGCGACCCGCCACATATCAGCGGCAAGGTAGAGCGGAGCAACGGGGTTGAAGACGACTGCCACAAGTACGAACAGCCACACGAGCCAGAGCTTGTTTTGCTTGTAGGCCTGCGCTGCAGTCATGAGAGCTGCGCCGACGACGACCCAGTTCATGAGTTGGAAATAGGCGAAATAGGGGACGGGCGCCAGAGCACCGAGGGCCATGGCGATTGCCAAGACCTTGAGCCAGTTATTGCCAAGCCATGCCTTCATACGCGGACACTCTACTCCACCTCTTTGTGCTAGTCAAAGCCGCAGCCCCTTGACCTTAGAAGCGTCGCCTCTAAGGTAGGCCTTAATTACTTAAGATTTTCGATCATTGGTGATACCTCTCCGTAATAAGCCCGTGCATCGGAAAGCATTTTCTGCACTGGCACTTGATATGACCGGATTAGATCAACTTGTTCCGGGTCAAGGATCGCGTGCTCGGGCCGTACCATGCCAGAGTAGTCGGGGAAGCTTGCGTATGGATATGCCCGTATTTTTCTCTCTAGTCTCTGCATGTTTTTAACGAAACCGGATTTCCATTTAGGTTCGAATAATTCGCACGGATTCATGTGGACATAATCGACCGCACGATGCATATACCGATCGTCCGAGATGTGTTTCGATCTAAACGGCTTGATGAATAAATTTCCCACACGGTCGTGCAGATTGTTGAAATAGAGTGCATAGCCCGTTCCGATCTTATGCATAAATCGAGAAATGCCGTGCTCCACAATTTCTTTCATCAACAGGTGGATGTGGTTCGGCATCAGACAAAATGCACCAATGGCTACTAACGGTGACTTTCTTGGAAGAGTAAATGTCTCAGCGTATGAAACATGCTCGAACAATGGGCGTTGAAGCGATTTTGTGTCGTTTGCCAAATAGAGGAGTTGCATGAACCGGCGATAGTGCGCGTCCTCCTCAAAGGTTATTCTTTTGTCGATGCCGCGATTGAAACAATGGAAATATTCATCTATTGCAAATGGAGTACGTCTGTAACTCATGAACTTATTGTAGCAACAAAATATGCTCGACAATAAGGTTACCTTAGAGGCCTACCTTAGAGGCGTCGCCTCTAAGGTAGGTTCATGGAGGCCTACCGGTGCGGGAGGAAGGTACAATGGTCGAGTGAAATTATCAGACATCACCGGAGTACGCATCAAAAAAGTGGCGGTGGTTGCGCAGGTCGTTGCGTCCTCCGCCGTCGCTGTGGGTGCTGCGGCTGTGGTGGCAGCGACGCGCGTAGCTTCTCCGCATAATAGCCACTCCATCGTCGAGCATGAGCTCGAGAAAGGGACGGAACTTTCGGTCATACGGCTCGTCGATCTCCTTATCGAGCGTGCGCAAGCGGCGCACGCATCAGATATCCATCTCGATCCGCGCGCAGGCTCGGTGGTAGTCAGGCTCCGTATCGACGGGATCCTGCAGGATGCTCACACGCTTCCCTCGAGCATTCACCATGAGGTTATCTCGCGCATCAAGATCCTTTGCGGCTTGCGCACCGACGAGCACCAAGCGGCACAAGACGGCCGTTTCCGCATCACGCTTGAGAGCGCTCTCTCGGTCGACGTGCGTGTTTCCATCGTGCCTACGTACCACGGAGAAAATGCTGTCTTGCGGCTTCTCTCTGATCAAGCAGAGGAATTCACGCTCGAAACACTAGGGCTTACGCCAGAGAATCGCGCGAAGATCCTTCGCGCGATCAATAAGCCGCACGGCATGATCCTCGCGACCGGCCCGACCGGAAGCGGAAAGACGACGACACTCTACACGCTCGTTAAAATGCTCAACGTCCCCGCTGTTTCCATCATTACTGTTGAAGACCCCATCGAGTATTCGATATCAGGTATCAATCAAATACAGATCAACCCGCGCACGGGTCTCACATTCGCCAATGGCCTTCGGAGCATTCTAAGACAAGACCCCAACATCATCATGGTGGGTGAGATCCGGGATACCGAAACCGCCGGTCTTGCCGTCAACACGGCGCTTACCGGTCACCTTGTGCTCTCGACACTCCACACCAACGATGCGCCGACGACTCTACCGCGTCTTCTCGACATGAAGATCGAACCATACCTCATCGCCTCGACCGTGAATATTGCCATCGGCCAGCGACTTGTCCGGCGCATCTGCAAACAGTGTAAGGAAGAACGCCCGATGACAAGTGCAGAAGCGGGGAGTCTTTCTGAGATCATGTCTGCGGAGCTTATCGAACTACCGGGCGTCTTTTACGCAGGTTCGGGCTGTGAGGCATGCGCGGGCACAGGCTATCGCGGGCGCGCGGGCATTCACGAAGTCATGGAGATCGACAATGATATTCGTGAGGCGATACTTCACAAAACATCTGCCCGCGAGATCCGTGATGTCGCCATACGCCAAGGCATGACGCCTCTTGTAGTTGATGGATTCCACAAGGCAGCACAGGGCCTGACCACGATCGAAGAGGTCTTGCGCACGCGCTATGAATAAACCCTCCAATAAACTTTCAGTGCGAAAGAAACCTCTGCTTCTTCATTTTCCGCCACAGGAGCAAGCTCTGTTTGCCAAACGCCTCGGCATGATACTGCGTAGTGGCATGCCTATCATGGAGGGTCTGCAGATGCTCGGCGGCTCTGTGCGTTCGAGATCCGCGACCTACATGTACGGACATCTGATCGAGCATGTCGAGAGTGGACAGCCGCTCTCGACGGGACTTGAGAAATTCAGGAAGATTTTTGGTGAGTTCTGCATCAACATCGTGCGGGTGGGGGAGAGCTCGGGCACGTTGCACGAGAACCTCGAGTATCTTGCCGAAGAGCTCAAGAAAAAAACGGCGCTGCGCAAAAAGGTCCTCGGCGCCTTGGTCTATCCCGCAATCATCGTTGTCGCGACGGTCGGGATCTCACTCGTTCTCACGGTGTATATCTTCCCGAAGATCACGCCCATCTTCCAAAGTTTCAAAGCACAGCTTCCGCTTACGACGCGCATGCTCATCGCGATATCGGATTTTCTCATCCACGATGGCTTGTGGCTTTTTATCGGAGTCGTGGCGACTGTAGTTTGCTGTCTTTTTCTTTTCCGCATTCCGCGCTTCCATCTTAGTGTCGACCACTTACTTCTGAAGCTCCCGCTTTTCGGGAAGCTTTCGCAGTACTACAATCTTGCCAATTGCTCCCGCACTCTCGGGCTTCTCCTCAAAAGCGATATGGGGATCGTGAGCGCACTCACTATCGTCACAAAAAGTTCGCGCAACCTTGCCTACAGGATCGCCCTTGCGAGTGTGACGAAAGAGGTGATGAAAGGGCAGAAAATCTCCACGCAGCTTACGAAAAATCCGAAACTGTTTCCACCGCTTTTTTCCCAGATGATCGAGGTCGGTGAACAGACGGGGAATCTCTCGAGCTCGCTCATGTATCTTTCCGATATGTACGAGGAGGAGATCAGCGACCTCACAAAGAATCTCACGACGCTGATCGAACCGATTCTCATGCTCTTGATGGGCATCATTGTGGGCTTCATTGCGATATCGATCATTACGCCTATCTATGGCATCACCCAGCAACTTACACCCCGCTAGAGGCCTGCACGTAAAGTACCTGCGGCCTGCGCAGACAGGCTTCACCCTGCTTGAAGTCATGATCGTGATGGCGCTCGTCACCATTGTTGGGGCCTTCGGACTTTTGCTTGGTACGGACAGTTATCGCGGGTATTCTTTTCACTCGGATCACGACATTCTTGTTGCGGCTCTGCAGCATGCACGTTCGCAAGCCATCGGTAATGTATGTCTCGGGGAGGGTTGTACGCACGGGATGCCGCACGGCGTCTTTATTGATGCGGCTCATAATCGGTACGTCATCTTCCAAGGAACAAACTACGCGACGCGCGATGGGGAGGTCGACGCAGCGCTCGAGGCTGCGCCGGGAATGACCCGAAGCGGACTGTCGGAGATCGTATTCGCGCAGCTCTCCGGCAGTGCGAATTCGGCAGAAGCGCCGCCATGGGGAATTGTTCTCACTGATCCTACCGGTCGTACCTCAACGACCACTATCGAGAGCGAAGGGAGGATCTGGTGGACGCATTAACTATGCAGCGCGGTTTCTCAACGCTCGAATTGTTGATAGCGATGGCGCTCATGGTTGTGACGCTCTCGGCCGTTATCGAGGTTTCGTTCGGCAATCAAGATATGCTCGTAAGTGGTGAAATGAATGCCGAGGCGCTGCGTATGGCCCAGACATTGCTGGAAGAGGAACAGCAACTCGCACGCAAAGATTTTAAGCTCGTGAACCCGATTGCGGTGACTACGAACGGCCCCTACGACACGTCAGTTACAGTCGAGCCATGGCCGGGAGATCCGTACACAACAAAGCGCGTGACCGCACATGTGAATTGGAGCGACGCACGTCATGTCACCAGAGGCGTCGCGCTCACCACACTCGTTAGCAATTTTGTGAGTGCCTCCGGCGCAGACACGTGCATCTCGGCGCTTACCGGAGACTGGAGCGCGCCGCAAAAGACCGACTACCAACTTGCTTCCGGTAGTCTTCTTCCCTCCGGTTTCCTTGGAAACTACCCGTTATCCGACATCGATGCGTCTCGGGGCACATTATATGTGGCGGTCGCAAGCACGAGTGCCGCCGCCCGTGCCAACTTTTTCGTGTTCGATGTGAATCCAAGCGGAATGCCGGTCTATGTGAACAGCACAGACAATAACCCATCGAGTATCGACGGCATCAATGCGGTTCAGATCGCAGGTATCCAAGCCTTTGTCGCGAACGCTCACGATGCAAACTTCAAGACGTGTAAACCGGGAGCAAACTGTTCGCAACTCCAGATATTCAATCTCAATACGTTGTCGACACCCCCCGTGAATTTCTTGATACCCACCTCAACGCCACCGTTCGTACTCGGAAATATGACGAGCAACAATCAGGCAGTGGGCAAGAGCCTCTTTTACAAAGATGGCTACGTGTATCTTGGGCTCACGAAAACCGCAAGCGGTCCGGAATTCAATATCATCGATGTGCACGATCCTGCAACTCCGGCGTGGGTCGGGAGTTTCTCAGTCGGCGCGAGTATCAATGCGATCTACGTGAGAAATAATTACGCGTATCTTGCGACAGACGACAGCAGCAGGGAATTGATAATTCTCGATGTCGGAAATCCCGCGAGTCCGATTTTGGCACTCGGCACGGTTATTAATCCCGGGGGGTTAGGATTTGGCAGGAGTTTGTATGGAGTGGGCGACACGTTGTATCTCGGACGGACATTCGCAAACGGGGCTAAGGAATTGTACCTTTTGGATGTTGCAGACCCGAGCACGAATATGTCGGCGCCGCTTGGATCGCTTGTGATCGGAAGCAGTGTCAACGCACTGGTCGTACGCGACTATCTTGCGTTTCTTGTGACCTCGACCACCAAACGGATCCACATACTCAATATTTCAAATCCGGCAAGCATCACCCCATTTGCTCCGGCGCTATCGCTTCCGGGCACAGGTGCCACGCTTGATTGCGAGCAGAATGTTCTCTATGCGGGCTCAAACGGCACGGGCACGGGCTTTCTATCAGTCATCACGTCTGGGCCATGAAGCGACGAACGACAAGCTGCAAAGGATTCACCATGATAGAGACGCTCGTCTATCTTGCGCTTTACGCGATTATTATGACCGGGTTACTTTCGGCAGTCTACAGTCTGATTGAATCGAGCGTGCATAACCAAACGGTCGCCATGGTGGAAGAGGAGGGAAATTTTCTCGCAGGAAAAATAGAGTGGGCTCTTTCGAATGCGCGCGAGATTCTGGCGCCTTCCTCGAGTGGCTCGACGCTCTCCGTTACGACATTCGATGGCTCACCGATCACGATTGGCCTCACGGGTGGCGACATGCGGATACAAGAAGCATCGAATCCCGCACACATTCTGAACAACACAAATGTTTCAATAACCAATCTCTCGTTTACTCACGCCCGTGCTTCTTCCGACGGGATCAATCCCGAAAGTATTGAGTCTTCATTTACCATTTTTGCGACTACATCGAGCGGTCGTTTTTTATCCCGCGCGTTCTCGACGCTTAAATATCTACGAAAATGAAACGCAACGCACGCGGAATGGAGAAGGAGAGGGGATTTGTGGCGCTTATCTCCACGCTGATTATTTCAGCCATCCTGCTCGGACTTGTGTTTACGGCTGGCGCGGCCAGTTTTTACGCGCGATTTGATTCGTTGGGCATAGAAAACAAGCGTGTGAGTTTGGGTTTGGCGGAGTCCTGCATTGAAATTGCGCTGCTCGCTCTTTCCACGTCAACCGCTCCCAGTGCATTGAGTCCAACGAACCAGATCGTTCCAGTCGGTATCGATCCACAGGGGAACCCGACAACATGCGTCATCGAAAGCGTCACGCACGCGGGTGGAGTCGCGACGATCAAAGCGCACGCATCGTTCAGAGGCACTTTCAGCGCAGTCGTCGTAAGCGCAACTGTTGCAGATCCTACCGTTGCACCAGCGTCATTTCCCGCACCCCCGAACATTGATATCCAGTCTTGGACTGAAAAGCCGCAGTGAACCAGCTGCGCAGAAGCTTCATTTGAGATGTCTGCGGTTTTATCAGCTCGTGTGGAAGGGAGGATGCCTCCTGTCATAATATTATTTTATTAACACCCATATCCCTCAATCCTTGACGGCCGTCTATAATGGGGGGATATGGGAAAGCTTGAGAATGAAGCCCGGTATGAGCGCCGTAAGGGGTATCTTCAACAGGCACTTCTCGCTGCCGTTGCAATTCCGGGACTGCTGCTCGTAGCCACCGCAGCGCCCAATGTTTTACAGCTTATCGAAAGACTTCCCGGCAACAAATACAAATTCAACTATCGAATGAAGTCGGTCGCTTCCCGCCTGGCGCAACGCAAGCTCGTACGCTTCGTCGAACGAAACGGCAGAAAATATATGGAGATCACGGAAGCGGGCAGACAAGTGCTTGAAATGGAACAACAAAAACGAACATTCGAGAAGCGTTCGCGCAGGCGGTGGGATAAACGATGGCGCATGATCATCTTTGACATACCGGAGAAATATCGAGCGACCAGGAGTCGACTGCGAGTCATGTTGAGATCACTCGGTTTCGTGCAGCTGCAAGGAAGCGTTTGGGTATATCCCCATGATTGTGAGGAAGTGATCGCGCTCTTGAAAAGTGAACTCCGCGTGGGAGCATCCGTGCTCTACACGATAGTAGAGAAAATCGAGAACGATGCTGCTCTCAAAGATCATTTTGGTCTTCGTTGAGTATCCCCTTATTATGAACGGCCGTCAAAAATCGGGGGATGTTTTTTTATGAACCCGGAATAGTGGAAATGCCACGGCACTCTCAAGTTGTTCTTGAGATTCGAATTTCAACTAAGATGCTCCCGCGAGTTATGCACAGCCGGACGTTGCTGTTTATTCACGGAGATTTTATTATCACGCGAATATGGAATCAATTAAAAAAGTATCGAAGACCTGCCTACCGGCAGGCAGGGGTTTTACATTAATAGAAATCTTAGTGGTCATCGGTATCATCGCCGTTTTGGCAGCAATCGTTATTATCGCCATCAATCCGGCTCGCCAGTTCGCGCAGGCACGTAACACGCAGCGAACGAGCAATGTCAGCACGATCTTGAATGCGGTCGGTCAAAATATTGCGGATAATAAAGGTGTCTTTACCTGCGCCAGCAACACACTTGCGCTTGGTACAACGGCAGTCCACATTGGCACGAGTGCAACTTTGGCAGATTTCTCCTGTCTCGTGCCGACATACATTCCTTCAGCCATCCCGACTGACCCCAATGGTGGAACTGCGGCCGACACAGACTACACGGTGGCGGTTGATGCCAATGGCCGCTTTACGGTATGCGCTCCGAATTCGGTAACCGAACATGAGATATCGAATCCTGGGCCTACGATCTGTCTCACGCGCTAACTTCTTAAACAATTCATTTCGTTACAGCGCACGCGGCAAGGATGCTGTCGATAACGTCGGCTGTTTGATGGGGTCCGGCTACCTGGATCGTCTGAATACCGGTGGGAATCACAACGGCGTCGTTGCCGCCTGCCTCTAGATCGTCGCCCACGAAGAGCATGTCGTGAGGCTCCACCTTGAGTCGCTCCGCAAACCAGCGCACCCCATGTGCTTTGTCGATGCCCGTGCGGGTGATGTCTATTGCCGTCCTTCCGGAGATGCGAATATCGAAGCCGGGGAGTCTCGGTTCAAGGAAACGTTTTAGCTGCTCGCGCTTCGTGCGATCTGGATCCCACGCTGCCTTTTCAGTAGGCGATGCATCAATACCGAGCGCGGCAAACGTGACCTGAACGTCGCGGGCGAGGAACAATTCGCCCCAGCGCGGCGCGCCTTCGATAATGCGGGTTTCCGCGAGCGCATCGGTGAAAACGTTTATGATCTTGTCGAATTCTTTTTTGGTGAAATCATTCTTATACACACTGCGCCACTCTCCTTCGTGGAAGAGGTAACATTGTGCCGCCGTATCGGGGAACAAGTAGAGGCGTCCTTTGTGTACGTCCTCGGGCAGCGAGGGGAGTAGGTGCTCTTCCATCCGCGAAAAAGAAGCACCCGACATAATGGCAACGGGCATGAGGTCCAAAAGTTGGTGAAGTCTGCTTGCCACATGCGGCTGGGGTGACTGGAAACTTTCGGCGAGTGTGTTGTCGAGATCAAAAATGACAGCGTGGGGGCATTTCACCCCGTTAGAAATAGGACGCGAACTATCAAGGTTGTCACTTCGTTTGGTTATGCCCATAGCCTTATCTTCTCATCATATTCCGATTTCGCTCATCCGCGATTTCTAACGGGGTTCATACAATGTTTATTTTACCGCGCACGCCGCGCAAAGCTCATCAATAATTTCAAGCGTCTCCTGCGGACCCGCGACCTGGCGTGTCTGTATACCTGTCGGTATTACGACTGCGTCGTTGCCCCCTTCATAAAGTGCGTCGCCGACGAAAAGCATTCCAGCAGGCTCGATGTTGAGCCGCTGTGCAAACCACTGCACGCCATATGCCTTGTTGATGCCTTTGCGCGTGATATTGATCATGATAGTTCCTCCGATGGAGACCTCGAAATCCGGGATGCGGTGGAGGAGCGCGTCGCGGAGTTTCGTGCGTTTTGTCAGGTCCGGATCCCACGACGCTTTCTCCAACGCGGATGCCTGGAATCCGATGGCTCCCCACACGACGCTCGCTTCCCGGTCAAGGATCTCGGGCCGTTGCACGGCGTCCTTTTCAATGACGCCCGTTTCGTCAACGGCTTTCCCTATCTCTTCGATGATAGAAGCGCGCTCCTGTACCGTGAGCTTGAAATCATATTCCAATTTCCATGCTTTTTCCTCTCGGACGTAACACCGCGCGGCGTTATTCGGCAGAATATACAGGTAGTTTGCGCGGGGGAGGTCGGCAAACGCGGAAAGAATATCACGTTCGATACGGTAAAAACTGCCCCCCGATATGATGGCGATGGGAATGAGCTCGAGAAGCCTCTTGAGCCTCTCCAACACCTCCGGTTTCGGCGGTTCTAAGCTTTCATTCAGTGTGTCGTCGAGGTCAAACATCACTGTTTTCGGACAGTTCATGGGGAAAGCCTATCACGGCACATGGTAAAATTATATCGACGTGAAAACCCGCATACTCATGTTCGGATGGGAATTTCCGCCCTACAACAGCGGCGGACTTGGTGTTGCATGCCTCGGGCTCACCAAAGCGCTCTCGGAGCTTGGCGTGGAGGTGATTTTTGTGATGCCCAAAAAATTGGACATCAAAACTCCGTGGGCGCGCATCGTCTTTGCAGACGATGCGCGTATCGATGTGCGCGCTGTTAATTCGATGCTCAAGCCGTACGTCACGAGCCGGTCATATACACGGGACGGGGGCATTTACGCGGATGATCTCTTGGGTGAAGTACGTCGGTATGCTGCGCTTGGCGGCGCGATTGCGCGCGAGGAACAGTTCGATGTCATCTATGCCCACGACTGGCTCTCATTTGGCGCGGGTATCGAGGCGAAGCGTGCTACGGGAAAGCCCCTTATCGTGCATGTGCATGCGACCGAATTCGATCGCTGCGGCGGTCCATCGGGTATCAACAGAGAAGTCTATGAGATCGAGAAAGAGGGGATGGAACAGGCTGATGTGGTAATCGCAGTTTCCGAACTCACCAAAAACATCATCGTTCGCGAGTACGGGATTCGTCCCGAAAAAGTGCGCGTCGTCTACAATGGTATTGACGAAGGGACGGCACCATCGAGCGGCGGCTCGCTGCCCCGTTTGCGTAGCTTGAAAGCATCCGGGTATCGGCTGGTACTCTTTCTTGGCCGTGTGACGCTTCAAAAAGGTCCGGATCATTTTCTTCGCGCGGCCAAACGCGTCCTCGATCGCAATCCGCACGTCCTCTTTATCCTTTCAGGAGCGGGTGACATGGACGATCAGGTGATGCGCCTTGCAGCTGAGCTCGGCATCGGGGGCCACGTATTTTTCACCGGATTTTTGCACGGAGCGGATCGGCACGAAGTGTATAAGGCGGCGGATCTCTTCGTCATGCCCTCCGTTTCCGAACCTTTTGGCATCACAGCGCTCGAAGCGATGAAGCTCGGCACGCCAGTACTGATCTCGAAACAATCGGGTGTTGCCGAGGTCGTGAAGCACGCGCTCAAGGTCGACTTCTGGGATGTCGATGAAATGGCCAATAAGATACTATCGGTCGTCGGGTACCCAGGGCTTCGACAGGCGTTGGCAGAAAATGCCGCGCGGGAGGCAGAATATCTCACATGGGCGCAGGCTGCGCAGAAAGTGAATGGCATTGTCCACGAACTTGTACAATAGAGGCCCGAAGTATCGTTTTTCTAGGTTACAATACGCTGTAATGAGAGCCGAAACCCGGTCCGATTTTAAGATTGAAATCCACTACGTACTACGAACTACGTACCACAAACTATGAAAAGCGTTTGCTTCTATTTTCAGGTGCATCAACCGTATCGCGTGAAGCGGTATCGCATTTTCGACGTGGGGAATGACGCAGAATATTTCAATGATCGGGGAGAGAGCAATCTGAATAACCGGAAGATCATCGAGAAGGTGGCTCGAAAATCTTATATTCCGACGACACAGCTCCTGCTCGAGCTTTTGCGGCGGCACCCCGAGATGCGCATCAGCTTTTCGTTCTCCGGCGTTGCACTCGAGCAGCTTGAGCGGCATGCGCCGGAAGTCATAGAACTTTTCAAACAGATCATAGACACGGGACGGGCGGAAGTCTTGGGAGAGACCTATTACCACACGCTCGCGTTTTTTTATTCACCCGCGGAATTCGAGAGTCAGGTGACGAAACATCGGGACATCATACGGCGTTTGTTCGGAGCGCGTCCACGCGTATTCCGCAATACCGAACTCTCATATCGCAATGATCTGGGGGAGTGGGCCGATCGTGCCGGTTATACAGGAGTGATCGCAGAAGGATGGGATCCCATTTTGGGCTGGCGTAGTCCCAATTATGTCTACAAACCGAAAGGTGCCGCCAACGCAAGATTACTTCTCAAGAATTATCGCCTGTCCGACGACGTCGCATTTCGATTCTCTTCGCGCGATTGGTCCGAGTGGCCTTTGACCTCGGAAAAATTCGCAGCTTGGATCGGGAGCGCCGAGGGCGACACTGTGAATCTTTTTATGGATTACGAGACATTTGGCGAGCATCAATGGGAGGAGACCGGTATTTTCAACTTTTTGGAAAAGTTGCCGGAGGAGTTGGCAAAAAACCCGGGTCTGGATTTCAAAACGCCATCGGAGGTGATCGCTACCTATGAGCCACGCGACGAAGTCGACATGCCGCATATCGTCACCTGGGCCGACACCGACCGCGACTTGACCGCATGGACGGGGAATCCTATGCAAAAAGCCGCGATCGAGAATATCTACGCGCTCGAAAATGACGTACATCTCGCGAATGATGCAAAACTGCTCGAAGATTGGCGAAAACTCCAGACTTCCGACCACTTCTACTATATGTGTACCAAGTGGTTCGCCGACGGCGATGTACACGCCTACTTCTCGCCCTACGAATCACCCTACGATGCCTACATTGCCTACATGAACGCACTCTCGGATCTGCGCCTGCGCGTTGGCAAGCGGCGCTAATCTATGGCCCGCTCGATCGTCCTTTCCAACGGAGAACTCTGCGTCGCGCTCGACAGATTCGGTGAGGTCCGCGATTTCTACTATCCGCACGTCGGGCTCGAGGATCATGTGCGCGGACATTATCTGCATCGAGTCGGCGTGTGGATCGACGGAGTGATGAGTTGGTTCGATGAGGACGCAGTGTGGCAGATCGAGATCGGATGCGAAGAGGAGGCGCTTGCTTCAAAGATCACGGCGCGTCACCCCACTCTTCAGGTCGAGCTGACGTTCAAAGACATCGTTTACAACGAGCGTTCGATCTTCTTGCGGCGCGTAAAAGTCTCAAATCTCAGCTCGAGCGTACGCGAGATAAAGCTCTACTTTAGCCAACAGTTCGAGATCTACAAAGCGCACGGTGGAGACACGGCGTATTACGATCCTGCATCGCATTCGGTCATTCACTACAAGGGTCGTCGGGTTTTTCAGATCAGAGCCGAGCTCGATGGCGAATTATTTTCTGATTATGCGATCGGCATTGCGAATTTTCATGGGTTACAAGGTTCATTCCGCGATGCCGACGATGGCGCGCTTTCTAAAAATCCGATAGAACACGGACCCGTCGATTCAATCGTCGGTCTCTATGGCACCTATACGGGGGGTCAATCGCGCGTGTGTCACTACTGGATCGTCGCTGCACAATCGATCGCGCTCGCGCAAGAATTGAACGAGTATGTGACGCGAAAGACTCCCGAATATTTGATGCAGATGGCGAGCAACTATTGGGAGTCATGGATGAAGCGGATGGTACCGGATTTTGGTGACCTCAAGCCGGCGCACATTGCGCTCTACAAGCGCTCGCTCATGCACGCGCGCTCGCATGTCGATCTCGAAGGCGGCATTCTCGCCTCGTGCGATTCCGACATGCTGCAGTACGGCCTCGATACGTATTCGTATGTGTGGCCGCGCGATGCGGCATATGTGGCTCTCGCGTTTGACATGGCAGGTGAATCGGCTGTGGCGAAGCGATTGTTTGAATTCTGCAGCAGCGTCGTGGGTCACGACGGATATCTGATGCACAAATATCTGCCCGATAAGTCGCTCGGGAGTTCGTGGCATCCTTGGATAAGCGACGGGAAGCTGCAGTTGCCCATCCAAGAAGACGAAACAGCCCTTATCGTATATTCAATGTATCAGCACTACCTTTTGACAGACGACCTCGAACTGGTCGGGCTCTTGTATGCGCCGGTCGTCGAGAAAGCTGCCAACTTTATGCTGCAGTATCGGGATAAAAACACGAGCCTGCCCGATACATCGTACGATCTATGGGAAGAGAAGCGCGGTATCTCGACGTTTACTTCCGCTGCGGTGTACGGTGCGCTTGTGGCCGCTGCCGAACTTTCGAAAATTCTGGGAAAAGCAGAAAACGAAAAGCGCTACCGCGAGGGGTCAGAAGTGATACGCACTGCGATCCTTGCACATCTGTGGGATGGGGGTCAGGGGATATTCGTGAAATTGCTGCGCTCTGATGGGAGTTTTGATCCGACGCTCGACGCGTCGAGTGTGTACGGTATTTTCGCGTTCGGCATTCTGCCACCTGAAGATCCGCGGCTCGTGCAGGCATGGGAGAGGACCGTGCGCGCGCTTTCCTACGGCATTCCGGCCGGAGGACTCGCGCGTTACGAGGGCGATCAATACTATCGCACCGACAAAGAATCGGCTGGAAATCCCTGGATCATCACGACCTTGTGGTACGCGGAATATCTGATCGCGTGCGCCAAGAAGGTGCAGGACTTGGATCGCGTACGTGAGATTTTTTCGTGGGTCGTTTTGCATGCGCAGCCCTCTGGTGTCTTATCCGAGCAGCTCGATCCGAAAACGGGGCGGCAAATTTCCGCGACCCCACTTACCTGGAGCCACGCGGCATATGTGACAGCGGTCTTGAAGTATCTGAAACGTTCGGTAGAACTCGGTAGCACATGAAAATGTTACAATACCACGTATGACATTCGAACCATTCGCGTCGCGCAGTCACGAAAAAATGAAAGAGGTGCTTATGCATCCGGAGGCGCAGGGGCCAGCCATTCATTACTATATGATCCGCGGCGGCAAGAAAAAGCGGAATATCACGGTATGGGAATCGGGCACGGTCGGCGGGGAATACATCAAAACATACGGCCACTACCACGTCGACGATTTGCCAGAGACATACTGGATAGTCGAAGGCGAGGGACTCGTGCTCCTGCAAAAGTTGGTCACAGAGAACGGAGTGCCGCAGATGGGTCGTGTTGAAGATTTTAAAGTCGTGCCAGTGAAAGCGGGCGATACGGTAAAAATTCCGGGAAACTGCGGTCATTTGGCGATCAATACGGGAAAGACCTGGTTCGTAACTTTCGACGATAGTCCAGTTGCCACCGATGACTCCGCTTCAATGCCGGTGCACGCGGATTATGAGATGGTCAAAAAGATGCGTGGCTTCGCGTACTATGTGATCGAGAAAAACGGTACACCGACTCTGGTGCGCAATACGCTCTACACAGAGGTGCAGAAAACTGATTTCGGCGGCATTGAAGTAGTAGATAGCCATTAGCCACTAGCCATTAGGAAAATGCAATTAGTACAGCATTCCCGGGTTATTCTAGTGGCTAACCTCTAGTGGCTAATTACTATGTTTATCGTTGCTGACATTGGAGGAACGAAAATGCGCATCGCAGGGAGCCGCGATCTCCTGACATTCAAAGAACCGGTGATCCTCGATACTCCGCATAACTATGGTGTGGGGGTGGAGCTCGTGCGCGATACGATTATGCACATCGCAGGAAAGGAGGCGATCGAAGCGCTCGCAGCGGGTGTTCCGGGCGCCTTATCGGATGATAAACGCACGCTGCAGGGAGCGCGGCATCTTCCGCTCTGGAAAGAGCATGACCTTGCGGGGGACCTCGAAAAGGCGCTTTCCACGCACGTTCATCTTGAGAACGATACCGCGCAAGTGGGTTTGGGCGAGGCTGTATTTGGCGCGGGGAAGGGTGTTGCTGTCGTCGTATACATTACGGTTTCCACGGGAGTGAATGGCGTGCGCATCATCGATGGCGTTATCGATCGCGGTCGCTCCGAAATTGGCGGGCAATACCTGCAGGTGGGTGATTCGCCACGCTCGCTCGAAGACATGATCTCCGGGAGCGCCATTTCCGAAAAATACGGCGTGCATCCCAGGGAAATAGAGAAAGACTCACCGGTGTGGGAAGAACTCGCTCGGATAACCGCCTTTGGCGTACACAACACCATACTTCACTGGTCACCGGACGTTGTTATTCTCGGAGGCTCGATGTTCAATGAGATCGGAATTTCGGTCGAGCGAGTGCGCGCGCATGTCGAGGAGATCATGCGAAAGTTCCCGACGGTGCCCGAGATCGTGCACGGGGCACTCACCGATCGTGGTGGGCTCTGGGGCGGCTTGGCCCGCCTTCGCCAAGCTCTCCCCCACGCTAAAGTTTCGGCGGGGCAAGTCGGCGATGTAAAACCCGTCTCAAACAGTTGAATTAGGAGCTTTACGCTCCTTCCAAATTTGCCGGACAAGTGGAATGCAGGTCACGATGATGATAAGGATGACAATGGGCGTGAGGTAGGTTTGCACGGCGGGCACTTTTTCTCCCAAATAGTAGCCTATAAAGGTGACGCCCGAAGCCCAGAGGAGTGCACCGATAATGTTGTACATGACGAACGTGCGGTAGCGCATCCGTACGACCCCTGCGACGATGGGTGCAAAGGTGCGCACTATTGGGACGAAACGCGCGAGCACTATCGCAAGAACGCCGTGCCGATCGTAGAATACTTTCGCGCGCTCCAGATGTTCGTGGTGAAAGAATCTCGAATCGGGGCGAAGAAAGAGCCGGACGCCAACCTTGGCGCCAAACCAATACCCAACGTTGTCGCCTAGGATTGCCGCGACGGTGAGAAGGGGAATAAGTATCCATATATTGAAAAATCCTTGCGATGCGAGAAGTCCCGCAGTGAAGAGCATTGATGCGCCGGGTAGAAAAAAACCGAAAAACACTCCCGACTCGAGAAATACCACCGCAAACATTCCCGGATATCCCACGAGTTGGATGAAATCAACGAGGTTGAAGAGGTGCATCGGGTACTAGACGAAGGATTCGGGAATAGGGAATTTCTTGCAGAGCGTACGGATCTCTTCGCGGATCGCGCTAAGTTTCTTCTCTTCGCTTTTGTTTTGCATCGCCTCTATCATCAACTCTGCGACGCGCGCGCTCTCTTTTTCGGTAAATTTGCGCGTCGTGATGGCTGGCGTGCCGAATCGGATACCGGATGGGTCAAAGGGCTTGCGCGTGTCGTCTGCGATCGCGTTCTTGTTAAGTGTGATGCCGACCTTGTCGAGTGTCCCCTCCGCATCCTTACCGCCGAGCGAGAGGGAAGACCATACATCAGCGAGGACTAGATGGTTGTCTGTCCCTCCGGCGATGAGCCGTATGTTCGCGTCTTGAAACACCTTTGCCATTGCTCTCGCGTTCTTTACGATCTGCGCGGCATACCCTTTGAAGGGGGGCTGCATCGCCTCGCCAAGAGCGATCGCTTTTGCAGCGATGTTGTTCATGTGTGGGCCACCCTGCAGACCCGGGAAGACGCTTCTGTCGATGAGCGTGGGCAGATTCTCTACCGTCTTTTCAGGCGCTTTCAGAGGACTCGACACAATGCCTTTGGAGAGGATCATACCGCCGCGCGGGCCGCGGAGGGTCTTGTGAGTCGTCGTCGTGACTATCTGGAATCCATAATCGAATGGATTTTTCGCGACACCGCCGGCGATAAGCCCCGCGATGTGCGCAACGTCGGCCATCGCGACGGCCCCGACCTCTTTCGCGATGTCGGAGATCTTCTGCCAATCCAATTCGCGCGGATAGCCGGAGAATCCTCCGAGTATTATCTTTGGTTTTTCTTTCTTTGCGATCTCGCGCATTTCATCATAGTCGATCTCTCCTGTCTCGATATTCTTCATTTTGTAGCGGATGAAGCGATACAGTTTGGCCATATAGGTGACAGGCGCACCATGCGTAAGGTGGCCACCATGCCCCAGATCCATACCGAGGACAGTGTCGCCCGGGTCGAGCCAGGCAAAATACGCCCCAATGTTGGCGTTTGCGCCACCCAAAGGCTGGACGTTCGCATGGTCACAACCAAAAATCTTTTTCGCGCGGTCGATTGCGAGCTGCTCCACCTTGTCGGTGAATTCCTGCCCACCGTAATAGCGCTTGCCGGGGTAGCCTTCTGAATATTTGTTGGTGAGGCACGAGCCGTTGGCCTCGCGCACGGCCTTTGAGACGTAATTTTCCGACGGTATCAATTCGAGGCCTTCGGCTTCACGCTGCTCTTCTCCTTCAAGGGCTGCGAATACTTCATTGTCTTGTTTGCGCACGTAGTCGTACATACCTTATTTTGGAATAGGCGAATAAAGGATATGCAGCGAAACTAAATCATAGGCGTATTTAGAACATTGATTGTACCGCCTCCTCGATGTTGTGCCAAACCTCCTCGATCGGCCTGTCGGCATCAATGATGAATGGCTTCCCGTATTCGCTCAAATGCTTTTTGTACCCTTCCCGCACGCGTTCGTGGAAGGCCACCGCTTCTTCGTCAAAACGATTCGGAGCTTCGAGGCGCGCGTGCGCACGCGCAAGACCGACTTCGGGCGACACGTCGAGAAAGATCGTAACGTCGGGTACGCACCCACGATTCACCGCCGCAAACACACTTTTGACGAGCGGAAGATATTCTCGTTTTTGTCGCCCGTACACTTGATAGGCGATGGTGGAAAGGATGTAGCGGTCGCAGATGACCATTTTGCCATTCTCGAGCGCGGGTGCGATGAGCTCGGCTATGAGCTGCGTGCGCGCGGCCATGAAAAGGAGGAGCTCGGTCGCAGTATCAATACCACGCGCCTCTTTAGAGAGCACCATGCGGCGGATATCCTCGCCGGTCTCGACACCTCCCGGATCGCGCGTGAAAACAGTGCCCTTCGGGAGCATCTCCCGCAGCCGCCCCATCTGCACCGATTTTCCCGACCCCTCGCCGCCTTCAAGTACGATGAACTTCCCACGCATACCGCTATTGTACATCCGCAAACTGCCGGCCGATAACGTTCTCCGGATGCGCTTTGTTGAAGAGCTTTTCGCTGCCTTCAAGGAGATAGACGTCCTTAATGCTCGCCGCGATCATGGCTGTCCAACACGGCTCGCAGCACCACCAGTGGCCCCAGAGGTAGAGGTCGGCGCCGCGCGAGTCGTGTCCGTTTTTTCGTGCGTCGGCAATGGCCCGCGGTTCGGAGTGATTTTTTGGGTGACAGCCTTCGCACAATTCATACCCCTGTCCTGTCGGTATCCCGCGCTTCACGCGCTCGCACTCGTGTGTTTTGTGATACTCGCTCCCGTTTGCCCCGCGGCCGATCACTTTGCCGTCCTTGACGACCAGCGCCCCCGTCGGCTGATGCTTGTCGATCGAATGCTCTTTTGCATATGCCTTTGCCTCCTGCATAGAGGAATTGTCCATCTCTACATAGAGTATCGAATGATCTTCAGGGAAGTAGGGATACTGGATATTCATCGGATTAATCTACCACGTTTGCGGGGCTTCTCGTGGCGCGTACAATGCGCCCATGAACGTCTTTGACTCCACGTATCAGGGAATACTCCGGCGGATAATGGACGAAGGTGAAGTGGATGCGAACAGGCGCACGGGGCACGAAGTGCGCGCGATTCCGGGGATGCATTTCTCGCACGACATCGAGAAAGAAGGATTCCCACTTCTCACGCTGCGCAAGATTCCCGTCAAAATGTTCGTCGCCGAGCAAATATGGTTTATCTCCGGCGCGCGCAAGCCCGCGGATTTCTTGCGCGACTACACCAAAATCTGGGACAGCTTCACCAATCCCGCCGATGTGGTGACGGTCGCATACGGCTATCGCTGGCGCAAACATTTCGGCCGCGACCAGCTCGGAGCTCTTGTCGAACTCCTGAAAAAAGACCCAAGCTCGCGGCACGCGGTCATTGTTACGTGGGATCCAGCAAGCGATGGGCTCGGCGGGACGAAGAAGGCCAATGTGCCATGTCCATACACTTTTACGGTCAACATTATTGGCGGGCGGTTGCACCTTCACAACATGGTGCGTTCCAACGACATGGTGCTCGGGTTTCCCTCCGATGTCGCGGGCTTCGCATTACTGCAAACCATACTTGCGCAGAAGCTTGGCGTCGGTGTGGGCGTCTACTCCCACTCGATCTCCAATGCGCACGTGTACGACAATCAATACGATGCAGTCAGCGAGATGTTGAATCGTACCAATGAGCACGCACCCATCCACCTCGAGCTTCCCAAAAATGTATTCGACCGCTCCGAGAAGAAAGATAAGAGGTTGGTAGACGAGATTGCTGACCCAATTACGGCGCAATACCAGCCGCTGCCCGCCATTACAGGACTCCAAATTGTGCTATAAATACAGGCCATGTCCATTCTTACCAAAAAGGAAATTCTCGCGCGGGTAAAGAAGGGGAACATTGTCTTTCATCCGGGTCTCGATAGATTCCAATTGCAGACGCATGCAGTAGACCTCCGACTTGGCTTTACATTCCTCATCCCGAAATCCTGGAAAATGACGCCGAAGGGCAGGCAAGCGCTTTCGATAGACCCTCTCCGTGATCATGGACCCGAATACTTCGATGTGATAGAGCTCGAACAAGGCCAGTCCTTCGACCTTCTGCCGCAAGAGTATGTCCTCGTCTCCACATTCGAGACGATAAAAGTGCCCAACGACCTTATGGCTGTCTTGTATCCGCGTTCATCAGTCAATCGCAAAGGGCTTTCGGTAGACTTGACCGGTATCATTGATAGCGGCTACGAGGGCCCGCTCACACTTCCCATTCGCAACAACACACGCTCACAGACCATCCAGCTCCATCCGGGCGAGCGATTTTGCCAGCTTGTTTTCGAAGAACTCAAACACAAAGTAGAACCCAAGAAATCCCGCTGGCATCAAAAGGACGTGGTGGATAAGGGCAAAAAAGAAAAAGCGGCCGAAATGAAACTCGTCTTTAGCGGCGACCTCAAAAAATTAAAAACCGACTTCTCTGCTCACTAACGATGAGATGACATCTCATCGTGGTACACTTGGGACATGGCAAATCGGCCTCCTTTTGAGTTAGGCGAGTGGTATCACTGTTTCAGCCGCGGTGTCGAGAAAAGAAAGGTATTTGAGAACGAGCTAGACGCAAATCGTTTTCTCATGCTTCTGTACTTAGCGAATGGAACAAAGCCCATACAGATTTTTAATACATACAAACCGGAACTTTCAAAAGCACTCAAAACTGATCGGGGAACTCCGATTGTTGCGGTTAGTGCGTATTGTCTGATGCCCAATCATTTTCATTTGCTATTAAAAGAAGTCGTTGAGGGCGGCATTTCATCGTTTATGAGGAAGTTAGGAATTGCATACACAATGTATTTTAACGAAAAGAATGAACGTGTAGGGAATCTGTTTGTAAAACCCTTCCGGTCGCGGCGGATTGGTACCGATCGTTATTTCCAACGCGTTCTTCAATACATTCACTGCAATCCAGCTGAATTATACGAGCCAGCTTGGAAATCTGGATCAGTGCGAAATATTCGCACACTGGAGAAGAAACTTGTTGATTATCCCTACTCAAGCCTCCGAAATTATTCATTGCCAAAGAGCAATAACAGGATTCTTTCAAAAGATGGATTTGATGTTGCCGATCATCCTTCGGCCGCCAGAATGATTGAAGATGCTCGATCCTATTATGCGGACATTGCAGAAGACAGATTCGAGCGCTAGTCACGATGAGATAACATCTCATCGTGTTCTCCAATATTGGTATAGTCCTGTAATGACTAAGCCGGTAATAGCCGCGGTCGTGGCGATAGGGAAGAACCGCGAGCTTGGAAAGGCGGGCAAGCTTCTGTGGCACATTCCGGATGATTTAAAGCGATTTAAGGAGCTGACGCTCGGGCACCCCATCATCATGGGTCGCAAGACATTTGAATCAATCCTCGGCTATACCCAGGGCAAGCCGCTGCCGGAGCGAACGAACATAGTCGTTACCCGTCATAACGACTTCGTAAGTCGTTATGACAATGTTGTTATTGCGCATTCGTTGGAGGAGGGGATAGAAAAAGCCAAGGCATTGGACAATGTGGAAATCCATATCGGCGGGGGAGCGGAGATCTACGAACAAGCCCTCGCTAGAATAGACAAGCTCTACCTGACTCTCATTGATGCGGAAGGTGAAGCCGATTCGTTTTTCCCCGCGTACGAAACCGAATTCACCAAAAAAGTATTTGAAGAAGAGCACGAGTGGAACGGCATCAAGTACCGCTTCGTAGATTTGGAGCGGCCATAAAAGAAAGGAACCCCGAGCCATCGCACTGCGCGACGACAAGAGGTTCCTAAAGGTGTGCGGGAGTGCCATTCGTCTAGCTGCGTTTACGGTGTTGCCACCAACACGCAGCAAAGATGAGAATGAATACGCCCGCCGAGACGAAAGCCGCTTCACGCGACGCGAAGGACACGACATGAGCCCCGATCAAGAGCCCAAGAGATGAGCCGACGTGGTGGCCGATCGCATCCCATGAGGCTGCGGTTGCCCGGAGCCTGTCGTCGTTGATGTTGCGGTGAAGGAACGCCAGCATGACAGGGATGAACGCACCCCGCCCGGCCTGATAGAGCAGGTAGAACGTTAGCGAGTCTTCGTAGTTGCCCGCCAACGCCGTCCCGACGAGGCCGACGCCGACCACAATGAGACAGATCAACAACGTCTTTCGGTCGTACATCTCGAAACCGAAAAGCCGCGGGACCATCACGACCAACATGCCTAAGCCGTTGGCCATCGATGCCCACACCCAGACGTTGCCCAGTTGCTCCTTGCCCGGCAGCCATTGCAGAAAGTGTGGCTGCCAGAGCATGTTGGCGATCATGAGCGTGCCGTACATGCCAGCAACGGCCAGCGCTCCTGACCAGATCTTTTTGTTGTTGCGCCCGTATGCCGCCCCGTCGCGTGCGGTTTGTTTCCATGCGCAGAGGAGTTCTCTGATCGGTATACGTCCGCGCTCTTCGACGTCTTTCTCCGCCATTACCACATAAGCCACAATGGCGATGGCGAGGTAGCACACAGCCGAGAGAAACCACGGGATCTGCATCGTTGTCCCTGCGAGGAACCTGATGCCGACGAATCCCGCGAGTCCGCCAATGAGGCATTTCAGGAACTCGACCATGGTGAAGTAGAGGTCGAACTTTTCCTTCGGCACACCCTCTTGGTTGAGTTGCGTGACGAACCACGTAGTCAAGGTCCCGTTCGCGAGAGCTGCGCCAACGCCACCGACGGTGGCTGCAAACGCGAACAGGTAGAAGTTGTCTGCGAGCCCGTAGGCTGCCATGCTGACGGCGTTGAGTCCGCACGCCAGCAAGAAAGCTCTCTTACGCCCTCCGACATCCGTCCACGCTCCCGCCAACATTGTGATTGACGTGAGCGCGATGAAGTAGAAGGCGTAGGCGATCATTGCTGATCGCTCGTCGAGCCCACCTCGCCTCATGAGATAGGTTACGAACATCGCCGACGTCAAGTTGACGGCGATGCAGTAGAGCGCTGCGAGACCAAAGTATCGCAGCGTGAACATCCGTACCATTACCAGTACTCCCGCGTTTCTGTTTTTGGACTGTGCTGCACTTAGAGCCGTGGCAGCACATTACGGCACTAATCGAAGATTATACGATTAAAATACACTTCGTCAAGTATTCGTAGGGATGACTTACAGCGCGTTATACTGAATAAGATGGGACAGGAACAATGGATACCAAACCAAGAACGCGGAGAGCGGAGGAAAGAGCACTTCGAAAGACGCGAACTGGCACATGAGGAAAGGGAATCAGCACGAAAGGTAGAGATCAGTGAATTACAGAAACTTGCGAATGTAGACCCGCTGACTGGCCTGTTAAATCGAAGGGGTTTTGAAACACATATCAGTGTCCTGATGGCTCAGCCGCCAGAAGGGCAACGAGGAGAGAAATCACAACGCATTGCGCTCATCGCCTGCGATATAGATCACTTTAAAGAGATCAACGATAGATACGGACACGACGCTGGCGACCATGTTTTGCAGGAGATAGCGCCCCTTTTAAGATCGGCGGTGAGAGATACTGACTGCGTTGCACGAATGGGAGGAGAAGAATTTGTGCTTGTCCTGCCAGGCGCAACGGAGAAAAAGGCTGTTGAAATCGCTGAGCGCCTACGTCAGACAATTGAAGAACAGCCTGTCGCATTGGGAAACGAGTCGTCAGTTCGCGTGACCGTAAGTTTTGGAGTCGCGTATACGGATCTGCGTGAGGAATTTCCACAAATCATTAAACAGGCTGACGAAGCACTGTATCAAGCTAAAGAATCGGGCAGAAACAAGGTCTGGCTAAACGGCTCATCTGGAGAGACTCCGAAGAACCTGTAGATTCGAATATATAATCGCTACGCACCAGAAAATATTCGACCTCGCGGTCCCATTGAAGGGATCCCGCGAGGTCGTATTTTCGTCATCACGCTGGATTCTCGGGAGTCAGTCTTCCCTGATCAACCCCACGAAGTTGCCAACGGCTATGACCCCGAAGCAAACCGCTGCGATGAACGGACGCCACTCGGCGGTCGTCCATTGGCGCATGTCCGGTACTTGTGGGTCGACGGTGGTAACAATCGCACCAAAGCCGCAGACCGCCATCACCAGCATTACAAGGCAGAATCCTCTACCCATACGCACCTCCATGTGCTTGTGGCGAGTTCTGAAATGATACAACATCTCTTAGTCTCCGTCAAATCCTATGTATTTATATTGGCGTCGGGGACAGACAGGCTTTTTGACACGTAATTACTTTGCGAGACTTTTGAGAACTTTTAGATACAGATTTTCAACTATTTTCTGCTGCGCTTGGCCGGTTTTGACGTAGTGGTCAAGGCCTGGGGCGGCGTTGATTTCGAGGACCCAATACTTATTCGGCTTGTCAGTAATCGTTCCATCCACCATGAGATCGACGCCGCAGAGGCGCAGGCCCATGTCGCGAGTGAGCTTGATCGCGAGCTTTTTGAATGCCGGATGAATTTGTTTTGTTACATCTACTGAATCCCCGCCGCTTGAGAGATTTGCGTTGTCGAGAAGAAACACTTGCTCACCGCGGGAGGGAATATTTACCAAGGACCGTCCTTGGTATTTCAGTTTTGCGGCGATGCGCGGGTCGTTGAGCTTGATACGTGTGTCGCGGCTGGAGGCGATAAACTCGCGGGATTTTTTTGCGAGCAGTTGTTTGATGGTTGAGTGGCCGTTCCCCACGACGTTGAGGGGAATTCGCTCGTATGCCGAAATGACTTCTTTGTCCAAAACGACGATGCGATAATCTTTGCCAGTGACTACTCGTTGCACGAGCGCGACACGGTCGTGTTTGAAAATCGCGCGCATCGCGCGATAAAATTCTTTTTTGTTGCGGACAAGGGCTACGTCGATGCCTTGTGTCCCGCTATTGGGTTTGACGATAACGGGGAAACTCTTCGACGAGCTCAGGGCAAGGCCGAGCCGTCGCGCATAGCGGTAGGCTGCATGGATATTTCGCTTTGACTCGATCGCTTTGCACCATTCATCGGAAAAGAATGTTTTGCCCGGAATCGTCGGGTAACCCATGCGGCGCATGAAGAAATTTGCATAGCCCTTGTCCTTGGCGATGTCTGAAGCGCCGACCGGATTGAGGTCGAGCGTGTTGTAGCGGAAATAACGGTTCAAGCCATTCTTGTAGCGGATCTGCCCGGCAATATTCCACTCGGGCTCGAGGGTGACATGCGCACCGATGCGACGGGCTAGTTTTTTCAACATTCCTGCGAGCACTAGGTGTTCCGACTTTCTCCTCATGTGCGTTATCATGCCACAATGGCTCGCCGCAAATGCTTGACTTTTTTCGCAGAAGTAGTATCATGAACCATGGTAAATCGCATTGCAGTCTCATCAAAGATCGAAGATGCACGCGCCAGAAGCTATCTCCACACACTCAAAAATTTGTTTCCCAAAAGCGGCCTCACGGCCGCTTCTGTCGTTCAGGCCTACACGGTCGATGCTCAAGTATCAGCACCAGATCTTGAGGAAGCTGCGCAACGGCTCACCAACCCAATAACGGAGGTTTCCTCCGTAGAGAATATTCCGACACCACAGACATACGCGTATGCGATTGAGATAGGATACCTGCCGGGCGTCACCGACAATGTAGGGCGCACGGCGCGCGAGACGATAGAAGACTGCCTCGGCAAGAAATTCAAAGACGACGAGCACGTGTATTCGTCCGTCTTTATTTTCCTTGAAGGAAAGATAGAGGCGCGCGAAGCTGGAAGCTTCGCGCGCGAACTCCATAATCCGCTCATCGAGCGGGCAACTGTTTTTGCAGCGGGAAAGAAGTTTCCCGTCATCGTCCCACAAGTCAGACTTGTGGGGAAAACCCATACCAGCGAGATCGATCTCGATGTCTCAGACGAAGAATTGCGGAAGATGAGCAAAGAAGGAATCGAAGGGAGAGGCCCGCTCGCGCTCCCGCTCGCTTCGATGAAAGTGATACGCGGCCATTTTAAGAAATTAGGTCGCAATCCCACCGACGTCGAGCTCGAATCACTTGCGCAGACGTGGTCCGAGCACTGCAAGCACACGATATTTGCCGATCCGCTCGACGAAATAAAAGAGGGGATTTACCGCCGCTACATCAAGGGCGCAACGGAGAGAATACGAAAAGCAAAAGGCAAGAAGGATTTCTGCGTCTCGGTGTTCAAGGATAATTCGGGCGCCATTGCATTTGATGACAAGTATCTCGTAACGCACAAAGTGGAGACGCACAATTCTCCTTCGGGTCTCGACCCATTCGGCGGTTCCGTCACCGCCATTGTCGGCGTCAACCGTGATTGCCTCGGATTCGGGCTTGGCGCGAAACCGATCGCCAACACCTATGGTTTCTGCGTCGAGGACCCGAACGACGCAACGGAATTGTTTAGAGATAAAGGTAAGCAACAGCCTCTCCTCCCTGCGCGCCGCATTCTCGAGGGCGTCGTCAAGGGCATCAATGCGGGAGGCAATCAAAGCGGCATCCCCACACCTCTTGGATTCGTTGCCGTTGATCCGTCCTATCGCGGCAAGCCGCTCGTCTTCGGCGGCACCGTCGGCCTGATCCCGCGTAAAAGCCCTGCGGGCTCACGCGGCTCCGCCCGTAAACTATATGCAAAACGTGCGCGACCGGGCGACTACATCGTGATGCTCGGCGGACGTGTCGGACTCGATGGCATCCACGGCGCCACGTTCTCGTCCGAATCGCTCTCTGCCGGTTCGCCCGCGACAGCGGTTCAGATAGGCGATCCCATCACCCAGAAAAAACTTTCCGACATGCTCATACGCGAAGCACGCGACGCGGGGCTGTACAACTCCATCACCGATGACGGCGCAGGCGGGCTCTCCGGTTCAGTGGGCGAAATGGCACGTGAAAGTGGAGGAGCGCAAGTCGACCTCGAGAAAGTCCCGCTCAAATATCCAGGCCTTGCGCCTTGGCAAATATGGCTCTCCGAATCTCAAGAGCGTATGACGCTTGCGGTGCCGAGGGGAAAATGGTCTGCATTCAAAAAGATATGCGATAGACACGATGTCGAAGCCACATGCATCGGAGAGTTTACGAAATCGAAGCGTTGTATCGTTCGGCACAACGGAAAGTCTGTTATGGACATTGCGCTCGACTTTCTGCACGAAGGCAGGCCTGTCGAGCAGCAAAAAAGTGTCAGGCCGAGAAACCATCAAGGCGACGCCTCGGTGGTTGGAAGGGGAAAGACCGATCTCGCGGAAGCGCTTCTGCGAATGCTTTCGGGACCAAACGTCGGTTCAATTTCGTTCATTTCACAACAATACGACCACGAAGTGCAGGGCACGTCCGTGACGAAGCCTTTGCAGGGAAGGGGGCGGGTCAATGCGGATGCAGCTGTTTTGCAGCCGTTATCGGATTCACAAAAGGGCATCGTACTCGCACATGGTTATGCGCCTCGGTATTCGCAGATTGATACGTATGCGATGGCAGCCGCTTCTATCGATACAGCGGTACGCAACGCCATCGCTGCCGGAGCTTCTCTCGAGTACCTCGCCATTCTCGACAATTTCTGCTGGTCCTCGAGCGAGAAACCGGAACGACTCTACGAGCTGAAACAATCCGCCAAAGCTTGCTACGACACTGCGGTCGCCTACGGCACGCCATTTATTTCCGGCAAGGACAGTATGTTCAACGATTTCCGCGGATATGATTCGAAGGGGAAAAATGTCCACATCGCGGCATTGCCGACACTGCTCGTCTCTGCGATAGGGGTTATTCCCGATGTATCGAAAGCGATGACACTCGACTTCAAGCGTGTGGGTGACCTCGTGTATCTTATCGGGGAAACGAATGATGAACTGGGCGCATCGGCATATTTCTCGATGCCTGAAGAAATTGGACGTCCGACGTCCAATTTTGGGGGGCAGGTCCCGTGTGTAGATACGAAGAAGAATTCAAAAGCCTACGGAGCAGTATCGAAGGCAATACAAAAAGGACTCGTGGCTTCTGCTATTGGCGTGGGGCGCGGCGGACTCGCCGTCGCACTCGCCAAATCTGCAGTTGCAGGGCAGCTCGGCGTTCAGGCCGACCTCACCAAACTCCGCGGCAGCGCTAAAAGTGCAGAAGCGATTCTTTTTTCTGAAAGCCAAGGGCGCATGCTTCTTTCTGTGCCGCGCAGCGCGCAAAAGGAATTTGAGAAAGTATGTCAAGGCGTCGCCTTGACACAGATAGGAGAGGTAATCCAACCCGCATCAGTATCTATCGAACTGCCGAAGGCAAAAGTCGAATTGCCACTTTCCGCGCTGACCGAAAGCTACAGGTCGTTCTTCAAGAATTGGTAACTATGAAAAAACCACACGTCATCATATTTTCGGGATACGGACTCAACACCGAGGATGAAACGAAGGCCGCATTTCAGTCGGTGGGAGCAACCGCAGACATCATCCACCTCAACGACATCATTGCAAAACCGGCGGTACTCGATAAGGCACAGATAATTGTATTTCCCGGTGGATTCTCATATGGCGATGACACAGGGAGTGGCAAGGCATACGGCAATCGGCTCAAGCAGCACCTCGGCAGAGAAATCGAGAAGTTTCTCGCGCGCGACACGCTTCTTATCGGCATTTGCAATGGCTTCCAGATAATCACGAGCGCGGGCATCTTGCCCGGCGCACTTGTCGCCAACGACTCGGCTCGATACCAATGCCGGTGGGTCGATCTGAAAGTACAGGGGAATAGCCCGTGGCTCAAAGGTATCAAAATGCTGTCAGTCCCGATTGCACACGGGGAGGGAAAATATTATGCACCGCGAGAGACATTGGATACTCTCAAAAACGAAAACGCGATCTCGCTCAAATACGTCGCAGGCGAGACTTCCAAACATTTCGACATGCCCGCCAATCCAAACGGCTCGCTCGAAAATATCGCGGGCATAACGGGTTACGGTGGACGAGTGCTCGGGCTCATGCCACACCCCGAGCGCGCGGTGCGCTTTACCCAGCTTCCGCATTGGACGTGGCTCAAAGAGGAGTATGTGCGAAATGGCAAGGAGCTGCCGACCGAAGGTCCAGGAATCCAAATCTTTAAAAATGCGGTCAACTACTTCAACCATGATTAAACTCGTCGTCTTTGATTGGAATGGGGTACTTATCGCCGACACACAGGCCATCCTCGACACGGACAACGACCTCCTGCGAAGTTTGGGTCGCCGTCCGATTAGCATGCAAAAGTACAGGGACATCTTTACAATGCCAGTCAAAGATTTCTTTTTTGCGCTCGGATTCACCGAAGCGGAGATGCGCAAAGATGCGAAGAAAATACAGGAAACATTCCACCGCCTCTATGAGCCCCGCGCTGCACGGCTTCGTACTCGTGGCGGCGCACGCTACTTGCTCGCGTGGCTCAAGAGCCGCGGTATCAGTGCGACGATATTGAGCAATCACACTAAGGAGGGACTCAAGGTCCAGTTGAACCGGCTTGGCATCGCGCATTATTTCGATAAAGTCATCACGAACGACAAGCATCAGACGATGGCCCAGAAAAACAAGGCCGTAAAGCTTCGTGACCTTGTTAAAAAGTCCGGTCTGAAGCGCAGTGAGATACTTATCATCGGTGATTCACCCGAAGAAGTGGAGGCGGGAAGGGCGGCGGGCGTTCGCACCGTTTCCCTGACCGGCGGTTACTATTCGACAAAGCGCCTTGAAAAAGCGAAACCTGACCATCTCATTCACACGCTTACAAGACTTATTGATATTATTAAGAAGGTATAATGAACATTATGAAACCACTCGTCGGCATATTAATGGGCTCGGATTCGGATCTTCCCATTATGCAGGAGGCAGCGAAGGTTTTGGAGGAATTCGGGATCGGCTCGGAAGTGCACACGCTCTCCGCGCATCGAACGCCGGAGGCGGTCGTCGAGTATGTGAAGGCGAGTGAGACGAGCGGATATAAGGTATTTATTTGCGGCGCCGGAGGCGCCGCGCATTTGGCCGGCGTTGTTGCGGCACACACCGCACTCCCTGTCATTGGCGTTCCTATCATGAATAAGACCGCCGCTGGCGTTGACGCGTTATTTGCCACCGTTCAGATGCCACCGGGCATCCCCGTGGCGACCGTCGCCATCAACGGAGCAAAAAATGCCGGCATTCTAGCCGCGCAGATAATCGGGACAGGAGATACCAACATACTTAAGAATGTTGGTATGTACAAAGAAAAAATGGCGAAGGACGTTGTTGCCAAAGACGAGAAACTTCAGGAGAAGGGCTTCAAAAAATATCTTGAAGAACAGGGTCTTATATGACTAAGAAACTCAATTACAAAAAATCCGGAGTCGATATAGATACTGCCAATGAGACTAAGCGAGAGATGACCGAAGTGCTAGAAACAAGCGAAGCGCGCGTTTTGAATAAAATCGGAGCATTCGCATCGCTCTTCGACGGCTCGTTCCCTGAATACAAACATCCGGTCCTCGTGCTCAAAACGGAAGAGCCTGGCACGAAGCAAAAGCTCGCGTTCAAAGAGGGAAGTATCAAGACGATCGCGCAGGATCTCATCGCACACCTCATCAACGATTGCATAGTGATGGGTGCCAAGCCGCTTTCCGTGCAGGATTGCATTATTTGCGGCAAGATCGAAAAAGATGTCGTTCTAAAGATCGTTTCGTCTATCGTCGCCGCATGCAAAGAAAATGGCGCGGTCCTCACGGGCGGAGAGACTTCGGAACAGCCGGGCGCGCTTGCCGTAGGTGAATACCTCTTGACGGCGAGCATCGTCGGCATTGTCGAGAAAGAAAACATCGTTGACGGCTCGAAGATACAAGTCGGCGATGTTGTCCTTGCTTTGACGTCAAGCGGGGTACACACCAACGGGTTCTCGCTCGTCCGAAAAATAATGGAAGCATCGCCGGAAATTGGCGATGAACAGGTAGCGGGGGAGCCGTTCATCAAAGCTATCCTTACGCCGCATCGCTGCTACTACAATTGCTTGCGCGACTTGTTCGGAAAGAAAGAGCTGGTCGGTCTCGCGCACGTCACCGGAGGGGGAATACAGGAAAACCTCAATAGAATATTGCCGGAAGGCTTGAATGCACAAATTGACCTGAGCGCGATACGAGTCTTGCCCATATTTAAAATACTCAAGAAGTTTGGCGGACTCGAGGATGCCGACATGCTGCGTACGTTTAACATGGGTGTCGGCATAACGGCCGTTGTACGAAAAGAATTTGTCGAGGAAGCGATCGCACACCTCAAACAATACGAAGTCGTAGCCTACGAAATAGGCGTTATCGCAGAGGGCAATAAGAATGTCGAGCTTATCGGAGAATTGCAATGGGAATGAGCTATTCTAGTATTTTGCAAAAAACTGCAATAGAAATATGACCCAAGTCCTCAAAGAAACAAATTTTGATTTTCTCGGAAAAAAGAAGGTAGGCAAAGTGCGCGATATCTATGATGCCGGCGACAAACTCATTCTCGTAACGACCGACCGGCACTCTTCCTTCGACCGTATCATCGCGCATATCCCGTGGAAGGGGCAGGTGCTGAATCAGGTGAGTGCGTGGTGGTTTGAACAGACAAAGGATATTGTTCCCAATCACGTGCTTGCGATACCGGATCCCAACGTCACCGTTGGTAAAAAAATGAAAATGGTTCCCGTCGAAGCTGTCGTGCGCGGTTATTTGACCGGAGTCACCGACACCGCGATCTGGACGCGCTATTCGGGCGGTATGCGGGAATTCGGCGATCTGAAGTTACCTGATGGCTTGAAGAAGAATACGAAATTGCCGCAACCGATCTTTGATCCAACGACCAAAGAAGATACCCACGACCGCGCTATCTCAACCGAGCAGATGGTGCAAGAGGGTCTCATAACCGCCGAATTGCTCGCGCAGGTGAAAGATACGGCGATGAAACTTTTCCTGCGCGGGCAGGTGCTTGCGGCCAAAAGCGGGCTCATCCTCGTTGATACCAAGTACGAGTTCGGCACCGATATGGAAGGAAACCTTGTTCTTATTGACGAAATTCACACGCCAGATTCTTCGCGCTATTGGCAGATCGAAGGATATGAAGAAAGCCTCATCAACGGTGGCGAGCCCAAGAGTTTCGACAAAGAATTTTTGCGCCTGTGGTTCAAGGAGCACTGCGATCCGTATAAAGATGCGTTGCTCCCAGAAGCACCCACCGAGCTTGTGGAAGAGCTCTCGCGACGGTACATTCAGATGTATGAACAGATTACGGGCCAGAAGTTCATACCCGGCGAATCTCCCGTCATCCCTCGTATTGAGCGTAATCTAAAAAACTATGCCGCTTGAACCACTTATCGCAGTCAGTTCGGTCGACGGACGCTACCGCACCTATGCGGATATGCTGTACACGTCGATCAGCGAATTTGCCCTCATCCGGAATCGTGTGCGCGTGGAATGTGAATATTTGATAACGCTTTCGGAAACAAAAAGTATCGGAATCCGCGCCTTGAACCCGGAAGAAAAGAAAATGCTCCAGAAGATTGTGGCCGATTTTTCTCTCGACGATGCGCATATCGTCAAAAAGATAGAGCAGGATGGATTCGAGAGTATTCCCGCCACGAATCACGACATGAAAGCTGTTGAGTACTTTATCAAGGGAAAACTGGCGAAAACCTCTCTTGCCGATGTTTCCGAGTGGATTCATTTCGGACTCACATCAGAAGACGTCGACAACATTGCCTACGCCCTCATGATCCGCTCGGCTCTTGACGAGGCGATTTTGCCCGCTCTCGATATCGTAGAGAAGTCGCTCGAAGGACTTGCCCGTGAGCATGCAGGAAGTGCCATGCTTGCGCGCACCCACGGCCAGCCCGCCTCGCCGACGACGTTCGGGAAGGAAATGCGAGTATTTGAGGCGAGACTTTCGCGGCAACTCCAGCAGCTCAAGGAACGGTCTCTGTTGGTGAAGTTGGGTGGCGCGACAGGGAATTACAATGCGCATGCGGTGGCCGCGCCCGACGTGGATTGGCAGAAGTTCGCCCAAACGTTCGTTGCCTCGTTCAACCCTACTTCGCACGAGGCTTCGAAGGGCACAGCAATAAATCTTGAGCTCAACGGCGTAACGACACAGATAGAACCGCACGATACTTACGCGGAACTCTTCGACAACATGCGGCGCATCAATACGATACTCATCGGATTTTCGCAGGATATGTGGCGCTACATCAGCGATGGTTGGATCATACAGACTCCTAAGCTCGGCGAGGTTGGTTCCTCAACGATGCCGCACAAAGTGAATCCAATAGATTTCGAGAATGCGGAAGGGAACTTGGGTGTGGCAAACGCGCTCTTCGAGCATTTCTCGCGCAAACTGCCTATCTCGCGCCTACAACGGGATCTTTCGGATTCGACCGTGAAGCGCACATTCGGCCTCGCATTCGCGCACTCATACATCGGATATCGTGTGCTTGCGAAGGGCTTGGCGAAAGTCAGCGTGAATACCGAAGCCATGCTTAAAGAGCTCCAAACCCACCCGGAAGTGCTCGCGGAAGCCATCCAAACGATGCTTCGCCGCGAAGGCGTCGAGGTACCCTATGAAAAACTCAAAGACCTCACGCGCGGTCGGCAGGTAACGCTCGACGACTTCACGAAGTTCATTGACGCTCTCTCCGTAAGCGACGAAGCAAAAAAACGTCTCAAAGCGCTGCGACCCGAAAATTACATCGGACTTGCCGAAAAGATCGCCAAGGGCCAATAAGAAAGAGGCCCGCAGTGCTTCATCTGGTTGAGTAGTCTCCTAGCCTGTAGCTCGCTCCTGGTTTTTATCTTCAGAACCCTCGTACGCTAGTGCAACGAGATACATATACCGGCGAGGATACCTGCTCGGCAAGTCGAGGAAGTCTTCTAGAAGCGCAGATAACTTCTCTTTATCTTTGGGTATTCGGAATTCGACCCCTTTTGCCACCGCGGGGTCATTTTCGTATTTGGAAATAAGACCGCTTGCAATCTCGTCTGGAGACAATCTCTCAGTTTTTTCTACCGCAACTGGTCCTCCTATTGAAATTGCGTTGTCGACTGCATCAAGGTTGTCAAGGATTCCCTCGGCATTCAGATCCGCTATCTCCCCAGGAAGGCGTTTTCCCAACTTGGGAAACCTCAGAACGTCCCCTGTTCCTCCTTCTCGGCTCATACTGCAAGTATACGCTATTGTTTGAGTCCCAATCCTGTGCGAATAAGGTACCAGTTGACTGCTGTGAGAACCGCTATTCCACCCTCTCTTTCAAGCACGCTCTCCTCCATAAGGGAAGTCTAGCAAAATTCTGCTGTTGCAGCACTATCGTACGACCCACTTTTCTTAGATGAACACTTGGTGAAGGGGCCCGGTGATCGGTGTAAGCGTCCAAGAGGCGGATCGTCTTCATGATGCACAGGTTGTGCGCATTATAAACCAATAAAAAACACGTATGATCAGCTTTATCAAACGTCAGAGTGCACGTATTGGAGCTACTGTTACATTGCTCTTTGCCGTTCTCGTTCTCGGCGTGCAGCATGCCCATGCGCAATATCAGTACGGCGCTACCCAACCGGCGAGTGGCGTTATTACCTCAACTATGGATCCGGGTGACTCTGGAGGGAACGTGACCGCGCTCCAGATATTTCTCGCCAAGGACCCAGCCATCTATCCGGAAGGATCGGTGACGGGTTTCTACGGGGCCCCTACCATGGTTGCTGTGCAGCGCTTCCAATGCAGACATGAAATTATCTGCGAGGGAGATGTTGCTTCGACTGGTTATGGCCGGGTAGGTCCTGTGACGCTTAGGGTGATTCAATCACTCCAGGGGTCAGTGTCGCTTCCGTTGCCCTTTACGCGTGCTGATGTATTTGCACCCGTCATGAGTACCGCGACAATAACAGTGGCCTCAACGTCTGCGACCTTCCACTGGACGACGAATGAACCCGCAATGAGCGCGGTGCTCTATGGAAGTGCGTGGCCCTTCTACATCGGGACAGCGCCGAGTGCGTGGGACAGAACAACAATGGATCTCTCTGCCAATGTAGTGGTGACGGGTCTCACGCCCAACACCACGTACCACTATGTCTTGCAATCTCTCGACGCCTCGGGGAATGTGCAATGGGACGTTGGAAGATCGTTTACCACCTTGCGGTGAGCGACCGCATCACTCAATGCAAAATCCCGCCTCGAGCGGCATTTTGCATTGAGTCAACAAACGGTGTTCATTGTTTTAATCCTAGACCGGTACGAATAAGGTACCAGTTGATGGCGACGAGAGCTGCGATCATACCTACCAAGACCGCCAGCGATATCCAGAGAGAGATGTCGGCAATGCCTAAGAAGCCATAGCGGAAGCCGTTGACGAGGTAGAAAATCGGATTCACGAAGGTGGCGTATTGTGCGATTTGCGGGAGCGAATGCACAGAATAAAAGACGCCGCCGAGATATACCAGAGGTGTCAAGACAAACGTGGGTACGAGATTGATGCCGTCGAGGGATTTTGCATACACGCCGTTGACCAAACCTGCGAGGGAGAATACGAGTGCGGTCATAACCGCGAAGAGGAAGATGATCGCGGAGTTGAAAAGCGAGATATGGAGGCCGGTAAAAAAGATGGAAATGAGAAGCACGAGCGTACCAACCAATACGCCGCGCACGATGCCTCCCGATATGAATCCGGCGATGAGCAGCCACGGCGGAGTGGGCGAGACGAGTATCTCGTCGATGCCGCGGAAGAAGAATTTGGATTGGAAGAAGGTGAATGAGGTGTTGGAATAGGCGTTGGTCACGATAGCGAGCATCACGAGCCCTGGTACCACGAACGACATGTAGTCGACCCCCTGCATATCACCGATGCGCGAGCCGAGCACGGTGCCGAAAATAAGGAAATAGAGGCATGAGGTGATGACGCTCGGCAGGAAGGTCTGCACCCAAATGCGGAACATGCGCACCACATCCTTGCGGAGCATGGTGTAAAAAGAGATCCATTTCTGATACGAGTTCATACGATTACTTTTCGCTCGTGAGCTTGAGGAACACCTCCTCGAGCCGACCGCCGCGATACCCGTCTTTGGAAGGGGAGCCATCGTGATGCTTCGCGATGACCTCTTCCATGGTGCCGCTCGCCACGATCTCACCCTTGTTGATGATCGCGACATGCTTGCAGAGCTGCTCGGCCTCTTCGAGGTAGTGGGTCGTGAGTAAGATTGTGAGGCCGGAAGCGCTCAAGCCCGTAAGGTAATCCCACATGCCGCGCCGCAATTCCACGTCGACGCCCGCGGTCGGCTCGTCGAGGATGAGGAATTTTGGTTCATTGACGAGCGCGCGCGCTATCATGAGGCGGCGCTTCATGCCGCCCGAAAGCGTCATGGCGTTTTGTTCCATTTTCTCTCCGAGGCCGAGATCAGTGAGAAGCTTTTTGGCACGGGGGATGGCCACGGAGCGGGGGATGCCATAGTAGCCGGCCTGATTCACGATGATGTTGAGGGTCTTCTCGAACGGGTTGAAGTTGACCTCCTGACCGACGAGGCCGATCTGCATTTTTGCCAGCTCTGTCTCTTTGTCTATATCATGCCCGAATACCGAGACTGTTCCGCTCGTTTTATTGACCAGTCCCGTCGTAATGCCGATGATGGTCGTTTTCCCCGCGCCATTGGGTCCCAAGAGCGCAAAAAAATCACCCTGCGGTATTTCGAGCGATACACCCTTCAGGGCCACCGTACCCGTCGCGTAGGTTTTCTTGAGGTCATGGATAGAGAGTGCGGGAGCTGGCATGGTTAGGATCTTAACAGATGTTCAAGGTAGAGGTATGTCTCTTTGTAATTTTTCACTGCCTTGACGGGAAGGATACCGATAACCGTTTCATCGTTGCCGCCGGGGAAAAGTGCATCGCCAATGTAAATACAATCTTCCTTTTTCCAATCCATAGCTTCGATGAAAGCGGGAACGTTATAGCCTTTATTTTTACCAAGTTCGATAAGGTCGAGATTGGTAGTACCCGCGATACGGATCTCCATATTCGCCGCTTTTAGCGTCTCCACTTCTTGCACAAGATCGCTGAGTAACTTACGCCGTTTCGCTTGATCGGGATCGAACGCGTCCTTTTTTACTTGATTTTCGTGATGACCGATAAGCGAGAATGCGATCTGGGAACCCCGATCTTCCACGATGTCGTTTTCATCTCGTATTGTGTAGTTGAGATGTTTCTGCGCTTTCTCGATGAAGGTGCGTGCCGCATCTTTTTGCGCTTGCGAGAGTGGGCGCTTCCAGAGCACTCGTCCGTCCTTGGTCTGCGCAACGTTGCCATTTTGTCCCAATATATGATAAAGGCCTTCAAGCGCCAGCGTTAGATGCTTGCGAATATCGTTTTCGCCATGGCCGGAAACAACAGTGATGTCTGCTCGTTCGCCAAGCTTCTTCAAGACCGGTACATGCGCGGCCTCGATTAGGGCCTTGCTCGGCGTAAGGGTATTATCGAGGTCAAAGAAAAAATGTTTTGGCATTGTTTATAGGTTTTTGAGCGGCAAGCCACCGATGTAATCTGTCTTACCGAGGGCAACACCACTCTTGCGGAGTATCGAATAAGCGGTCACGACGTGAAAGTAGAAGTTTGGCAGAAGATATTCGGTCGTGTATTCGAAGCCGGTGATGTACTTACCCGTGAAGTAGGGATAGGGGAGTGAAACTTTTCGCTCTTCCTGTCCGATAATTTGTTCGGGCTGTATCGTCTTGAGAAAATCCAGCGTTTTTTTGATGCGCTGCTGCAATTCGGCAATGGTTTTTTCTACATCTTCGTATTTTGGGGGCTCGACTCCCGCCAAGCGCGCGGCCCCGCCTTTTGCATTGTCCGAGGCGATCTGGATCTGGCGGACCAGAGGGAATTGATCGAAGATGAGGCGGCTCTGTAGAAGCGCGTCCTCGAAGTACGAAGCGGGGCGTCGTTCGGTCGCATATGTAGCAGCGTGCACGGTGGCTTTATCGAGAATTTTGTCGAGCGCCGCGAGCGCTTTCATCATCGGCGGGATAGCAATCGTGTAGAGATCTGTCATGCGTTCTTTATATCTTATCACTCCGCTTTTCCCAATATGTTGCCGATGCATTCACATAATCCGCGACTCTACGCTCCGCGGCGGCAGCGAGGCGCGTTACTAGCGTCACGCGTTCGGCTTCGCGGGAACCATTTTTGAACCATCGCTCCAGCTCGTCGATCTGTGCAGGATTTGAGAGTACCAAGCGCCTGCCTTTTGCTGCCGCGCGCAAAAGTGTGGGGCCCCCGATGTCTGTTTGTTCGATGATATCCTCGGGCGTTGAGGCAGGATCCGCAATCGTTTTTTCAAGGGGGTAGAGCGTCACATACACGAGCCCGATAGGCCGAATGCCGAGTCGGTCGAGTTCTTCGGAGTCTTCAGGCTTGGCGAGCAATGCCGCGTAGATCTTGCGCGCAAGTGTGACGACGCGGTGCCCAAGAATGGGCGGGCCGACCGTCTCGGCAATGTCGCGGCAGCTAAACCCGTTATCTCCGAGGAATTTGGTCGTTCCCGCCGACCCCCACAGAGACCAGTCATAGGTCGTAAGGACGCGCGCAAGGCGAAGCAGCGACTCGTCTTTTTCGTATGATGTGAGGAGTGCACGCTTCATCCCGCTCTTTCTACGCCAATAATTGTTCCAGAGTGATTGATATAAGAAAGGGCGGGATTCATGGGCGACATTGTAGCATAGGGAGGTGTGCCTGATATGAATTAAATCCTGCGGGCCGAGAAATCCACCGCGATCTCATTGAGCACGTTTTTCGAGTTGGCTTCCTGCCCGATGATGCCACGGCCCGCGACCCCGGGGAGTGAGATCGACACGCTTGTGCCGCGCCCCACGGCGCTTCGCACGGTGATCTTGCCGTGATGCATTTTCACCAGCTCGCTCACGATAGCAAGGCCGAGGCCCGAGCCACCTGCGCTTCTTGTGCGCGAAGGATCGCCGCGGTAAAAGGGCTCGAAGATGCGGTAGAGATCTTTGCGCGGGATCCCCGTTCCTGAATCTTGCACGATGAGCTCGACGTAGTTATTTGCCACTGGTTCCACACTGATGCGGATGTGTCCGTTGCGTGGCGTGTAGCTGATAGCGTTCTTCAAAAGATTACCCACGATCTGCGTCAGAGCAGTCGCGTTACCCCAGACGGTAACGTCGAGACCCTTCCTCACGGTGATCTGATGTTCACCGATCTTGGCAAGTTGCGAGAATTTCTGTACCGTATCGGTCACTACCGCCGAAAGGTCAACCGCGCTGAATTCAACGCGCTCCGGCCGCACCAGCGCCGAGAGGGAGACCAGGTTGTTGATGATCTCGGAGATGCGGTCAAGCTCTTCCACATTGCTCTCGAGTGTTGTCTTTAGCCCCGCGTCGACGTGAGTATCCAAGAGTGCGACCTCGGTATTCGTCTTGAGGATCGACAGTGGCGTGCGCAATTCGTGGGCGATGTTGCCGATGAATTGTTTTTGCGAAGCGAGCGCATTGCGCGTCGGGGCGAGCGTGATGCGTGCGATGATATAGCTGAAGAGAATGGTCGTGAGCGTGATGATGGCGACAATACCCCCGAGATTCCGCGTTTTGATATTCTGAAGTTCTCCCACGATCAAAGGGGCGGCCGCTTGGGGGTTTGAGGAAGCGGCGGCCTGTATGCCCTCTACGATCGCCGCAGAGATGTTGTGGTAGAGCAGGCTAAAGGACGCCCCCACGATGCCGAGGATGACGAGGGCAAAGGCGATCTGCAGCGAGATGACATTGACTTCCGTGCGGAAGAATGGATCGCGGCGGTATTTATTCAGCCAGCCGGTACCCAATTCCCCGAACCGTCTCAAGTACGCTACCATTCTCACCGTCACCAATTTTTCTTCGAAGATTTTTGACATGGACGTCTACAACATTGCTAAAGCCGGCATAGTTGAAATCCCACAAATGATTGAGCAGGTCTTCCCGATTTACGACCTGATTCGGGTGCCGCATGAAGTATTCCAGAAGCCCGAATTCTTTGAGCGTGAGCGGGACTTCTTTGCCTTCCCGTGCAACTTTACGCTGTGCCGGATTGAGTTCGATATCGCCGACCGTGAGCGTCTCTGGCAGCGTTTCGCTCGGTCGTCGCAAGAGGGCCTGAATGCGCGCGTTCAATTCTGCGAATGAGAACGGCTTGACCAGATAATCATCGGCGCCCGCGAGCAGGAGCTGCACTTTTGTATCGGTTTCCGCGCGCGCGGTAAGAATAAGGATGGGGAGGGTGATATTCATCTCACGCACCTGTTTGCATATCTCGAGCCCGTCCATTGAGGGGAGCATGAGGTCGAGGATAACGAGGTCATAATCGCTCCGGTGGAGCGAAATGCGTGTGAAGGCTTTCTTGCCGTCATTGATAATGTCGGCGGTGTATCCCTCGTGCTCGAGCCCCTTCTTGAGCGCTTCTGCTAATTTTTGTTCGTCTTCTACGAGAAGTATTTTCATATGTTTTGGCAGATTATTACACTGATAACCTAATTGTACAGCTTGGCATGAGAAAGATGAAGATTTCGTGATTCCTCTTAATGAAGACGCTGGTATGGCTCTTCCGTTACACATTTTTTGTGGTGCAATCTGACAATCCTAAAGAATGACGATCAGAGACGGATCGTGACCCTCCGTCGGCCCCGTGTCTCTACCGGTTATTTCACCGCCGAATCCGCTTTTATCATTTTGATCGCCTCGTGGACGGTCGTCATGAATTGCGCGGGGAAGATGATGGTGGAGTTTTTCTCGACCGATATTTCTGCCATGGTCTGGAGCGTGCGCAGCTGCAAGGCGACAGGATGCGCCTGCATGACGTCGGCCGCTTCGCCGAGCCGCTGCGCGGCCTGGAATTCACCCTCGGCTGCGACGATCTTGGCGCGGCGTTCACGCTCGGCTTCTGCTTCCTTCGCCATGGCACGCTGCATGTTATCGGGAAGCGCGATGTCCTTGATCTCGACTGCCGTTACCTGCGCACCCCACGGCTCTGTGTGCGCGTCTATCATGGTCTTGATCTGTTCGTTGATCTTCGGGGTCTGCGAGAGAAGTTCGTCGAGGCTGAATTGACCGACGATATTGCGAACGGTCGTCTGGGAGATCTGATTCGTCGCATTCTCGACATTCTCGATCTGGATGACCGACTTCTCCGGGTCGGTGACCTTGTAGTAGGCGACTGCGGCAATGTCGATGGAGACGTTGTCGCGGGTAATTATTTTCTGCGATGCTATCTGCATCGTGACGGTGCGCAATGATACGCGCTCCATACTTTGGAACGGCACGAAGATCATGGTGAGTCCCGGCTGACGCACACCGGTGAATTTGCCGAGAAGGAACACGACCCCGCGCTCGTATTGCCGCAAGATGCGGATGGAGCTCAAGAGGTAGACAACGATCGCGATGCCAACGTAGAGAGTCCAGTCCATTCGTTGATTCTATCACAGACCATTATTTTTGTGCTATTCTTGCGCACATGCCCGGCAGGACAATTTCGAATTGCTTTGACCGTGGCAGCTTCAAATGATAGACAAAAGTCTTACTTCGTGGGGCGATTTTGCATCAAGCTGGATATGACTGCAGCAAGAACTATTCGAAATTGTACTAGCCGGGTATGAAAGACGGAAAGAAAGTAGGATTTACCGCCGGGGCATTCGACCTCTGTCACGCCGGACACATGCTCATGTTCGAAGAGGCAAAGACGGTTTGCGAGCACCTCATCGTCGCACTTCAGAGCGACCCGAGTATCGATAGGCCTGACGTCAAGAATAAGCCCATCATGTCTCTGAAGGAGCGCATGATAATTCTCAAAGGCATCAAGTACATCGACGAGATAGTGACTTACGACACGGAGGTTGACCTTCTCAAAATGCTTACCGAAAACAAGCTGGGCATCGACGTACGTATCTTGGGTGTCGAGTACAAGGACAAGCCCTATACGGGGCGCGATCTGCCGCTGCCGGTCTATTTCAACTCACGCGACCATGGTTTCTCGACAACGGAATTACGGGAAAGGGTGTACGAGGCCGAGAAGCTGAAGAACGGGAATTGAATAGGCAACGTAAGTCAGCCGCGACGTCGAAAGCAACGGCTTTCGACGCGATTTGCGCCGTTGCGCAAATCGCCCGTACGCGCCGGGCCGCCCGCACACTTCGTGCTACGGGCGGCCCGGCTTACATGATGACCTTCTTCAGATCATAGATATTTTGATCCATGACGTGATGCTAGCGTCTAACAAAGAGCATCTTCGAAAGAACTTACTTCTGGAGTAATTTTCGCAGGAGCGCAGTGAAATTAAAGTGAAGAAATTATACCCAGAGCGCAAGAACTGCCAAATAATTAATAGGAACCATAGTAAATATCTAGGAAGTTAGCCGCTAATGGGAGTATTGTAACATACGGTAGGGAAGTGGATAACCGAGTAGCGCGCTTCATGAGTGGGTACATACTGGTGGGGTATAAACAGCAATCCTGTAACGGGGTCGAGTTTACCAACCAATTTTTTCTCCACATACGCATATGAAAGGTTTACACATGGTTTCCTGGATCCTCCTCATCGTCGGTGGCCTCAATTGGGGTCTTGTCGGCTTGGGAGAATTCATGGGAGGCAACTGGAATGTGGTCGGTATGATCCTCGGCTCGTGGCCGGCGGTAGAATGGCTCGTATACATTCTCGTCGGTCTCTCGGCGGTCTACGAGGTCGTTACGCACAAGGGCAATTGCAAGCTGTGCGGCGGCTCGGGGATGTCGATGTAAGGGTTTTGTCCGAAGCCCCCGCGCCCTCGGCCTGGGGCTTTGTGGCATGTCCACAGCCACCCTCGCGTCCCCTTGCGTAGGGGGTATACTGGTTCCCATAACAGATAACAAACGATAACGTATGGTTAGAACAGCGAATCCCGCATTATTAAAGCCGCTCAACCTTTCTGCCGAGCTCGAGGCGGTCGTGGGCAAGGGGCCCATGTCGCGAGGTCAGGTAGTGAAGCAGATTTGGGTATATATCAAGAAGCACGATCTCCAGAATCCAGCCAACAAGCGCAACATTCTGGCTGACGACAAGCTGAAGCCACTCTTTGGCGGAAAAGGTGAAGTCACGATGTTCGAGATGACGAAACTCGTCTCTGGACACATGAAGTAAGGAAAAAAGAGAGCAAAGAATGAGGCCGCCCCGACGGGGCGGCCTTTATGGTAGACTAGTATGCATGACGAAGCTGTTTGAAGAGGGAATCGAGGCGGTGAAGAATCTGCCGCGTGCTCGGCAAGACGTCGCAGGGGAATTTTTGCTTGCGATTGCGGAACAGAACGCCCGGTCTTATAGCCTCAGCGAAGAGCAGGTAAAGGAGGTCAAGCGCCGACAGCAAGCTTTCAAGAGGGGCAAAGAGCCCTACGTAAGTGACAAAGAAATGGCCAGACTTTGGAAAAAGTTGGGTCTATGAGAGTGAGGTATCGGCGGCGTGCCAAGCTCGATGTCGAGAACCTGTACCGCTACATTGGTGAGCGAGATCAGCACGCAGCGACTTCGGTTGCCGCGCGCATTCGTTTTGCCGTCAGTCGTCTTGGAGCGTGGCCATATATGGGACACGTGGGAAGCGCGGCAAAAACATACGAGTGGATCGTCGCTGGACTACCCTTTGTAATTGTCTACGAAGTTGATGAAGTGGCGAACGAAATCGCGATTATCGCTGTCTTCCATTGCGCGCAAGATCGTCCATAAACGTGAGGTCATCATGTTTGAAATGACCAAGCCGTCTCGGCGCACATGAAGTAAACGTTTCCAAAGAGTTTTCCAGCCGCGGCCCCGTAAGGGGCCGCGGCTTTTCAACAGAGCTCTTGATTAGTTGGAACTTTCGCCCAATAATGGCGAGACGGTCTTTAACTTAATTGACGACGATACAGTGTCTCTTGGAGGTCAAGGATGAAACGGGCAATAAGTCTGCTTATGCGGTCATTTCCGCACTTGTTCGACGGTAGCGGTGTGTCGCAGTATCAGCCGCCCACCGTTGTTCTACGCGTACGGGAAGTGTGCCGAGTTAGGGCCTATTACGCGATCGGTTGTTGGGATATGGTGTCTGTAACCACCTTGCCTCCATGTGTTGAAGTGGAGGCCGCTTATCGAGCCCTCTTGGGAACTCGTTGGTGCGGACCAATCCTCTCGTACGATCGTCTGCACGATCGGCTTATCGACCGACTCGGGGAATACAAACACGCCAAACGGTTTGAAGGACTTCGCGCGGCGCGAGAATTAATCCGCTGGGGCCTCAACATTAGAAACGGAGTGCCGTCGGATTACCAGCTGCCGCAATGACGCGGCAATGTTCAAAAGAGAGTGACGAGGCGCCGCGGTTCGGATACCACGGCGCCTCTTGTTTTTCTTTATGTAACGAAGCCCTAGACTTCTTCACAAGGATGACGTCTAAGCTTGTCCACACGCTTGACAAGCTGCCAGAAAGGATAATTATGCTAGTAATTAGGATAATTATTAATGTAATTAATCTAGCGCGCGCATGATTAATGCTAACTTGAAAGATTTTTTAGAGATCCCATACGACAAACTCGAGGAGATGAATTTGAAGGCGAAGGAAAATGCGGAGAAGAAAAGCGAGGCTCAATTAGAGAAAGAATACATCACGTGGCTCAAAAAGGAGAAGCGGGTGAAGGCGGTGACATTGTGTTTTTCCGATATCGAGGGGCGGCTCCACATGCTCGATTACGACAAGAAGTTTTTGCTCGATTCGCTTTCCAATCTTACCTTCGACGGCTCCTCTATCCGTGGCTTCACACCGCAGCACGAAAGCGATCTGCGGCTCGAGGTGGACTGGGCGAGCATTCGCTGGATGCCGGCGGACGTATTCGGGCCGGGCAAAGTGATGTTTTTCGCGACGGTCCTCAATCGCGACCGCACGCCCTACATTTCTGATTTTAGAGGACGCCTCAGGGCATATACAGCCGAACTGAAGAAAAAAGAGGGTTTGACGGCGTATGCCGCGCCGGAGATCGAAGGATTCGTGATAGATGGCGAGAATTCCGAACAGGATTTTGACCCGAATGTCGGATTCAAGCTTATCTCAAGTGGAGGCTACTTCCATTCGCTCCCGATGGATCCGCTGCGCATCTTCATCGACGCTTCGGCAGAAGCGCAACGGGCCCTTGGGTTCAAGAATGAAAAGGATCACCCCGAAGTCGCACCTTCGCAATTCGAGATGAATTTCTCCTACGCCGAAGTGGTGCGCGCGGCAGACAATGTGCAGCTCTACAAGCTCGTCTGCCGGCAAGTCGCGCGCAACATGGGGCTCACCGCGAGCTTTCTCCCGAAGCCCCTCATGGGTATCAACGGAAGCGGTATGCACACCAATTTTTCACTGGGGAAAGGCGGCAAAAATATCTTCTACGATCCGAAGGGTGGAGAGGGACTTTCGAAGACCGCGTGGGATTTCATTCTGAAGCTTCTCAATCACGCGCCGGAGATCTGCCTCATTCTCAATTCTTCGGTCAACGCGTACCGCCGGCTCGATCCGCATTTCGAGGCGCCCAACCAGATCAAGGTCTCGGCGATAGACCGCGGGAGCATGATACGTATTCCGGTGGGCAACGAGCGCACGGCGCGCATCGAGCTGCGCTCTGTGGCACCGGATGCCAATCCCTACCTCGTGCTCTTCACAATGCTCAAAGTCGGCATGGAAGGGAAGCGGCTCGCCAAGGATGAAAGTAAGCGCGATCGCGTCCGCTATCTTTCCGACAATATCTACGACGCCATCGCGCTTATGAAGAGCAGCAAATTCATAGCCGATGCATTGGGTGAGGAGAGCAAGGAGAAGTTTATCAAGTTTAAACAAGCCGCGGCGGATCGATCGCCGAAAGCCTTGGGAACGACCGTGAAGCGGTCGGAGATCATTTATCATCATGAGGTAACAAATCAACTTCTATGGAACAACTTCTAAATGCTGCGGGTGCGCGACGATTCTGGACGCATCTTCTCTTGTGGCTTGTGGGCGGCGCGGCTATCGGATGGAGCGCCGTGTATTTTGCGGGCGCCTCCGCTGGCGTGTTTGATGCGGCCTCGATCAACCCGGGCGACACCGCATGGATGCTCGCTTCCGCTGCGCTTGTCATGCTTATGACGCCGGCTGTCGGATTTTTCTACGGCGGCATGGTGTCGTCGAAAAATGTGGTTTCGGTCATCAAACAGTCGATGATCATTCTCGCACTCGTTTCTGTGCAATGGGTCGTCATCGGCTACTCGCTCGCGTTCGGACCCGACACGGGCTCTGGCTTCATCGGCAATCTCGCCAATTTCGGTTTGCGGGGTGTGGGATTTGCGCCCGACCCCAATTACGCGGGCACGATCCCCGCCCTTGTATTCATGATCTTTCAGGCGATGTTTGCCATCATCACGCCCGCGCTCATCATCGGCGCGTTCGTCGAGCGCATCAAATTCAAGACACTCGTTATTTTTACACTCTTGTGGGCGACACTCGTCTATGACCCCGTCGCGCACTGGGTATGGTCACCGGATGGGTGGCTTCGCGCGATGGGTGCTTTGGACTTTGCGGGAGGCACTGTCGTGCACATGACTGCAGGATTCTCCGCACTCGCAGCGGCACTTCTCGTCGGAAAGCGCTTGGACACACATCACCCCGGAGCGACTGCCAACAACGTACCGTTCGTCATTCTCGGAGCCGCGTTGCTCTGGTTTGGCTGGTTTGGATTCAACGCAGGCTCGGCACTTGCGGCAGGGGCTCTCGCTGCCAGCGCATTCGTCGTCACAAATACCGCAGCAGCGGCAGCAGCACTCACGTGGGTCGCGCTCTCGTGGGCTGAAAACAAGAAACCATCCGCTCTTGCAGCTGCGATCGGTGCCGTGTGCGGATTGGTCGCCATCACGCCGGCTTCCGGCTATGTCGGACCCATCGCGGCGCTTGCGATCGGTGTCCTCGGAGGCGTCGTTACCTATGCGGCAGTCTATATCCGCAGCAAGGCGATCAAGATCGACGATACGCTCGACGTATGGGCGGCGCACGGCATCGGCGGGCTTACTGGTGCCATACTCACCGGAGTATTCGCAGAGAAAGCCATCAATGCAGCGGGCAACAACGGTCTTCTCTTCGGTAATCCGCAGCAGCTCGTCGTGCAGATCATTGCGGTGGCCGCAGTCGGCTTGTATTCATTTGTAGCAACATGGATCATTCTCAAAGTCCTTGCCGCTATCAAATTCCCGTTGCGTGTTTCACCAGCCGAGGAAGCTGAAGGTCTCGACATGGCCACCCACGGCGAATCGGCGTATCGGGTGTAGGTGACCCCGCTCGAAGAGAGCGCCCGTAGGGGCCGAATGTCGGCTACTGCCGATATGAGGCGGGTCAGGCACACGCGAGCACGTGCGGGCCAAGTTTATTTTCCGATCCGCCGCTCGCGAAGCACGTACTCCTTGAGAACTTCCTCAAGATCTGCTTTCGTGAACGCAGGCCAGTATTTTTTTACAAAAAATAATTCGCTATATGCGCTTTGCCAAAGAAGGAAATTGGAGAGGCGTTGCTCTCCGGCAGTCCGAATGATGAGGTCAGGGTCGGGCATACCCCTCGTCCATAAATAGTCTACGAGTGATCCTTCTGTTATCGCTCCGTCCGTTTCCACTGCGGCTCGTGCGGAATTAACGATTTCCGCTCTGCCGCCGTATGAAATACATATCCACACCGTGAGGTCGGGCTTCTCGGGATTTTTTGCTTCGGCTTTATTCATCGCGTCTTGCAAGGCTTGGGAGAAACGTTCCCGTTGTCCCACAAAGCGGACGGCGATATTGTCTTCTCCAAGTTTTGTCAAACGTTCACGGGCCATCGACTCAAAGAGTCCCATGAGATACGAAACCTCTTCTTTTGATCGATTCCAATTCTCTGTCGAGAAGGCATACACCGCCATATGCTGAATACCAAAATGCCGGGCCGCACGGCCGATCGTTTCAATATTATCCAACCCCCGTCGATGCCCTTCAAATGTTGGAAGGCCGTGCTCTTTAGCCCACCGGCGATTTCCGTCGAGGATAATTCCAATGCATGCAGGAGTTGTATCCGGCTCGGTCATAATGACACGCCAATACTAGCAGGGAACGTATCGTAATGCGAAAGATTCTTGTAGACTTGGCCCATGCGCCACTCCTTCGCCCCCGGCAAGATAATTCTCTCCGGGGAGTATGCCGTGCTCTTCGGATATGCAGGCATCGCTGTCCCGTCCCCTTTGGGAATACAGGTTGAGTTTGACGAAGATGCCGCGTCTGATCGCATCGAGATATATTGGGAAGGAGCGAACAATGAGTGGCTAACGTACGCGGAGAAAATAGTCGGGAAGACCGATTCGAAATTGCGCGGTCATCTCACTATTCATTCGAATCTCCAGCTCGGAAAAGGGATGGGGTCGTCAACCGCACTCCTCATAGTCGTTACCCGCGCACTCTTGGGTGAAAACTCTCGAAAGGAAGCGCTCCTCATCGAAGATGCGCTGAACCCTGGACACAGCGGTTTTGATTTCGCCACCATTTGGGAAGGCGTCCCCATCCTGTTTCGCAAAGGAGATACTGCAAAGCGTATTGATATCTCGGCGGAACTATTGCGCGGAGCCATGCTCATCGACACGGGACTCCCGAGTGAATCTACGGCGGAGCTGGTTGCGTGGATGCGGAGTCGCGAAAAACAAATAGAGGAGCCACTAAAGACCATAGGGAACTGCACAGAGCGGCTTGTGCGCGGTGAACCACTGGACGCTGTCATGCGCGACCATAACAGAGCGCAGATAACACTCGGCGTGGTACCGCCGGATGTCGAGAAACTGATCGCCGCGATCGAACAGATAGGCGGAGCTGGTAAGGTCATCGGCGCGGGCAGCCGCACCGGTGGCGCGGGTATGGTACTCGCACTCGGAAATCAGGAAGGAATCAAAAATATTGCCTATCGGAGAGATATGCCTATAATGGCGCTCTGATATGTCCGTTCGAGCAGTTTCCACGCCAAATATCGCCCTTATTAAATATTGGAGCAATCGTAATGAAGAATTGCGTTTGCCAGCCGCAGATTCGCTCTCGATGACACTCGACCGACCGACGGTCGAAGTTGTCGTCGAATATGCGGAGCGATTCACTGCTCGCAGTTTCGAACCGGACGGTACGGCACGCATTCTCACCGACAAGGAGAGTAAGCGACTGGAGAAGCACTTCCTTCTCGTAAAAAAATATCTTGACACGATCGGCGCGGCTGTATTTCCTGCTTCCGTTTCGCTCGAAATCCGCTCAAAGATCCCCAAAAGTGTCGGTCTCGCCTCATCGGCGGCAGTCTTTAGTGTTCTTGCAGAAGCCTATGGGAGCTTTGCTAAAAAATTGTCGCGGCGCGATGTCAGTATTCTCGCGCGTCTCGGCTCCGGCTCGGCGAGCCGGAGCGTCTTTGGAGGATTCGTTGCGATGATAGCCGGAGAGGGCGAGACAATCGGTGCCTCGTATGCGGAGCAAGTCGCACCGGAAAATCACTGGAAATTATGGGATATCATCATCGTGCCATCCCACAAGGAGAAAGAAACGGGATCCACCGAAGGCCACGCGCTCGCACGCACGAGCCCGCTTTTTGAAGCGCGGCTTCGGGAAATTCCCAATCGCCAAAAAATGTGTATTGAAGCGATCCGGCAAAAAGATTTTGAGAAACTTCAAAGAGTTGCTGAAGAAGACTGCCTTGATATGCACGCGGTCATGGCCTCGAGCACCCCATCGCTTCAGTATCTCTCCGAGGAGACGCATCGCATCATCCGCGACGTTGAGGAACTCCGAACTCGCGAGCATCTGGCAGTGCTCTACACCATGGACGCCGGCCCCACCGTGCATCTCATTTGCGACGAAAGCGCACTGCCGAGCGTGCGTGCGTATGCCCATACGCAGAAGGACTGCACGGTCTTTGAGGCTAGCATCGGAAGGGGATCACATACTTTGTGATTCTTCGCTATAATCGGGCTGCATGGATATACGCAATCTTCCGGTAGATCTCGACGCTTTCGGGCGCGTCTCGAAGCGGCGTGCTCTGATCGAAAAAGAATTGGATATTGATCTCTCTGCACTGCAGATCTCTTCCCGACAGATCGGCACTGCCGATGAAAAAAACTGCGAGCAGATGTTTGGAGCGGTTCCGATACCGATCGGACTCGCTGGCCCGCTTCTCATCCATTTCAGTACAGGGGAAGAGCACTCCGTGTACTTGCCGCTTGCGACGACCGAAGGTGCTTTGGTTGCAAGTATTAATCGCGGATGCAAAGCGCTGACGGAAGCGGGCGGCGTCCGTGTTGCATCCGAATACGTCGGTATCACGCGCTCGATTGCATTTGAAGTCAAGGATGGAAAAGAAATCTCCGGAAAAATCCGCGAACGTGAAGAAGAATGGAAAAAGATCGCGGAAGCGACGAGCAGTCACCTAAAGATACTTTCCTATGAGATCGATACGCGTGAAGATGTTTTGTTCCTCACATTGGCGGCAGACACCGACGAAGCGATGGGTATGAATATGCTTACGATCGCCGCGCAAGCCGTTGCGGATTTTCTTTCGACGACGTTAGACATTCCGATTTTGACAATTGCCGGGAATATCGATAGTGATAAAAAGCCAAGCGCACGAACGAAGTATCGGGGTCGCGGACATCGTGTCAGGGTTGAGGCAACGATTCCGGATGCAATCATCAAAAGCGTCCTAAAAAGCGTTCCAGATGCGTTAATAAAAACCGCGCGAGCCAAACTTACTATCGGTTCGCAGCTTGCGGGCTCGATGGGAGCAAATCTTCACGCTGCAAATATGATAGCGGCACTCTACCTCGCGACAGGGCAAGATGCGGCACACGTGGTAGAAGGTTCGCTTACGGACACTAAGGTTCATCGTCGCCCCGACGGCGTGCGCATACGAGTGAAACTTCCCGCGCTACTCGTAGGGGTCCGCGGAGGCGGGACCAATCTACCCGCTCAAAAACAGTGCCTCGATCTGCTGCTCCAAACGAAAACGAAGCTTCGGCGATCGACGCAGCTTGCAGAAACTATCGGGGGTGCCTGTCTTGCAGGAGAGCTCTCGCTCCTCGCTGCACAGTCAACAAACACACTCGCACAAACGCATCGCACTTTGGCGCGCGGAAAACGCTAAGGTTTTAACGCTCTGGAGAATTTGTTATACTCAAACCTCTATGGCCCATTCCGCTATCGTCGGCTTCGGCGTATATCTGCCAAAGTACCGGATAAAGATCTCTGATATTGCGCGGCACTGGCAGCAGGATCCGGTCGGTCTTTTGGCGAGCCTCGGAGTGGAGGAAAAGTCTGTTCCGGGTCTTGACGAAGACAGTTTTACGTTTGCCTTCGAGGCGGCGCAGCTTGCGCTCGAGACGTCGGGCATTCCTTCGTCCCAAATCTCTGCGATCTTCGTTGGATCGGAATCACATCCGTACGCGGTGAAGCCGACGAGCGGCATGCTCGTATCGGCGCTGAAACTCGATCCATTCTCTCACGCCGCGGATCTTGAGTTTGCATGCAAGGCGGGCACTGCGGGGCTACAGATCGTCGATAGTTTTATTCGAAGTGGTCAGGTCAAGTTTGGTTTGGCACTTGGTACAGATACCGCGCAGGGCAAACCCGGTGATGCTTTGGAGTACACGGCGGCTGCCGGTGCAGCAGCGTTCTTGCTCGGACCCGCCGATCACAAAGATGCCCTCTGCCGCGTTGAGAGATCACTCTCGTATACCACCGACACGCCGGATTTTTGGCGTGCAGCGGATGAGGGTTATCCCAGCCACGCCGGACGATTCACCGGTGAGCCCGGCTACTTCGCGCATGTGCGCGAGACACTTCGCGCGGTCGTCGAAAGGTGGAAGATCGAGCTCTCGGAGTTGGATCACGTCGTATTTCATATGCCCAACGCAAAATTCCCGATGCGCATCGCAAAAGAATTCGGAATCACGAAGCAGCAAATGAGTGTCGGATTCATCGTCCCCACGATCGGCAACACCTACAGCGCCTGCTCCCTAATCGGCCTCGTTTCAGTGCTTGAGAAGGCAAGAAAAGATCAGCGCATTCTCGTTGTTTCCTATGGCTCTGGCGCCGGTTGTGATGCTATCCTTATGACGATGCAGAAGAACGGGAAAGCGCTTCCTGTGGATGCCCGTGAACACTCGTACTTGAAGTACGACGAATACCTCGAACACTCTGGAGCGCTCGCCGCCTAACGTATGCAGCGTGATATTTACATTGCCGGTTCCGGACTCACTCGTTTTGGTGAGCTATGGGAGAAAAGCCTCCGCGACCTCATGGACGAAGCTATCGATGCGGCACTGCGCTCATCAGAGCTCGATGTGCTCGAAATCGACCTCGTGGTCGTCGCCAACATGCTCGCAGAAATAACGAATGATCAGGCGGGGCTCGGCGCCCTCGCCTCCTCTCTCTTGCCCCATCATCCACCGGCAGTGCGCGTCGAGTCAGCGTGTGGCTCTGGGGCGCTCGCGCTCCACACCGCCTGTGCATTCCTCGAGAGTGGTCGAGCGAAAACCGTGCTCGTCCTCGGCGCGGAGAAAATGACCGATGCCCCGACGGATGTCGTTTCGCAGGCGCTGATGGGGGCCGCCGACAGCGAGCTCGATGCCCCCGCAGGACTCACGTTCCCCGGCATTTTTGGCCTTATCGCACAGCGATACATGTACGAATACGGTCTCACACGCGAGCAGCTGAGCATCGTGAGCTCCGTGCACCACTCGCATGCGGCAGAAAATACGTTCGCACAATTTCGACAAGGACTCACACCGGAAGCGGTCTCTGCAAGTCCGCTGGTATCCGATCCTCTGCGTCTTTTTGATTGTTCACCGATAAGCGACGGAGCCGCGGCGTGCATTCTCTCGACCGAGCACAAAAGTTCTGTACGTTTGTGCGCGAGCCAGATAGCGAGCGACACCTTGAGCATCACGGAGAGGCCAACCATCGTGAGTTTCCCTGCGACGCGCGAGGCGATGGACAAGGCACTTCTCGAAGCCGATATCGAACGCAGCGACATACAGGCTGTCGAAACGCACGACTGTTTTTCTATCGCTGCCATCATCAATATGGAAGACCTCGGTTTTGCGAAAGAAGGGAAGGGGGTGAAGATCTATGAGGATCTCTATACGGGCCAGACACCACTCTTCGTCAATATGAGTGGTGGCCTCAAGGCCTGCGGTCATCCGGTCGCGGTCACCGGAATCAAACAAGTCATCGACATGGGCAAATGTCTCAAGCGTGAAAATGTTCAGTACGGTCTTACCCACAATTTCGGCGGCGCGGCGGCGAGTTGTGGCATTCATATTCTGGAAAACCTTGCCGTATGAAAACCATATGAACAATAGCGCACCTATCACCCAGCGTGGGCTTGCACGCGAGCGAGAGAAATTGCTTCCGGGAACTGTTGTGACGTTCACGACAATAATGCACCCGCCAACCCGACTTGGCTCGAGGCCGCGCATGATAGGACTCATAGAGCTTGAGAATGGGCGACGCGTACTCGCGCCCCTACTCTCCGAAGTGCCTTTCATCGGACAGATGGTACGTCCGCGTATGCGTCTTTCACACGTTACGGAGGAAGGTCTTCGGGTCTACGGTGTTGCGTTTGAAGCGCTTACGAATGTGCCGGTCATGCAGAAATTTCCGGGCTACATCCTCGCGCTCTCCGGTCCATCGGGTGTTGGTAAATCCACTATCAGCAGAATGCTGACACAGGCCTGCGCTGATTACACGGCGAGCGTACCAATACTTACAACGCGCGAGCCGAAACAAGGCGACGAGAGTGAGTATGTATATACGACACCAAAAGAATTCGATCGTTTACTGCGCACAGGCGCAATTGTCTCGGCCACGGACATCCCTTCCAAAGGCGAGGCTCGGAGATATGGGTACCGGGGAGCGGACATCGAAGCGATCTGGCGGGAGGGCAAGGTGCCCGTGGTCGTGACAGAGATGCATCTCCTACAAGGTCTCGCGCACCACTTCGGCCGCCGCTCTATCCTTTCCTTCGGGCTCCTTCCTCCGGGGAAGAGCAAACGTGCCAAGTTGAGCCAGCTTCTCCATCGCCTTCGCGCCCGCGGACGCGAGACAGAAGAGCACATCCGTGACCGGCTTAAAAATGCGGAACGCGACCTCGCTTTTTTCACAGAACGAAAAGACCTCTTCGATCACATTGTCGTGAACGAAGACCTATCTTCCCTCATCACTTCCATGAAAAAGAAAGTGCCAGGGCTTTCCGGGGCGTAGGCTCGGGGGGAATGCATATACAGCATGATCTCTCCGCGTGCAGAAGAAGTGGTACTCGTTGATGAAGACAATAGAGTACTTGGCACGATGGCGAAAAATGTTGTGCATGCGGCAACGACACCACTTCATCGCGGCTTTTCGCTGTTTCTTTTCGACCGCATGGGACGACTCCTGCTCCAGCAGAGAAGTCATACAAAAAAGACATGGCCACTTGTCTGGTCCAATAGCCTCTGTGGTCACCCAGCGCTCGACGAATCAAATATCGATGCCGCACAGCGCCGACTTGCCGATGAGCTTGGCATGAGGGCAACGCACGTTGAAGAGGTGGCGCCATATCGCTACAAATTTGTCCGCGATGGCGTGATGGAAAATGAGATCTGCCCGATCTTGGTGGGCTTCTGCGATGAGGAGCCGAAGCCGAATAGAGATGAGGTAGAGGCAATACGATGGATCGCATGGCCTGAATTTCTGCAGGAGATCAAAGAACGACCGGGCTCGTATTCAGAATGGAGCGAAGAGGAAACCCGCATTCTTGCAGCCCGTCCGCGTTTTCAGGATATGTTCGCGCATCGTGAAATGTATTTCGACGCATAAGAAAATAACCCCCGAGAAGCCGAGGGTTATTCCGCCGCGATAACAAGGCCTCGCCCCTCGACCTTCATTCGCTCGAGCGTTCTTTCGAGAAGCTGCCGCAATTGCGGCTGGGGAATCGAACCTCCGAGGCCTGAAAGAATCTTGCGAACGATACCTTCGGAGATCTCTTCGTGCGGTGAGATAGTTCGTGCGATCTCACACAGTGCGTTCTGCACGTTCGAAGTGGCGTCCAGTTTCTCCGAGGCGCTCTCGAACATAAAGAAGATTCTGTCGTTGCTGCGTTTGAAATCACCGATGGAGACCAAGACAGTCTCCAACAGCGCTTGCTCAAGTAGCTGTAGAGACATGGCCATGATGCGTACCTCCTTTACGCATAGTGCCTCGGCGACAGGGAATAGTCAAAGTTTGAATCTAGGTATCTCACGGGGTATACTCACGGCGTGACTTCAGACACACGGAAATGGAAAGGGGACGTCGGGGGCAGGCATGTCATCCGGATGGAGGAGGCTGGAATGGGGGATATCGCTCGCGTCGGCGGCAAAAATGCCTCGCTCGGAGAAATGATCAATACACTTTCCTCGCAGGGCATTCGCGTGCCTTCGGGATATATCGTTACGACCGATGCCTACCGAGCTTTTATACGCGAAGCCAAACTTGAATCATTCATCCGCAAGACCCTTAAAGGCATACGGCACAGCGATCTTCGAAGTCTGGAAAAATGCGCGAGTACCGTAAGGAGAGCGATAAACAGCGCTCCACTTCCGGCCTCACTCGAGGCCGATATCATTGCGGCCTATCGCGCGATGGAAAAAAAGTACGGCAAAAATGTAGACGTCGCCATCCGCTCGAGCGCAACTGCCGAGGACCTTCCCGGGGCCTCCTTCGCGGGTCAGCAGGAAACATATCTTGCCATTCGCGGCGAGCGCGATGTGCTCACGGCCGTGCGCGCCTGCTTCGCCTCGCTTTTTAATACACGCGCGGTCTCGTATCGCCACGACAAAGGCTACGACCATGTGGCTATCGCGCTTTCGGTCGCTATCCAGCGTATGGTCCGTGCTGATCTCGGTGCCTCGGGCGTCATGTTCACGCTCGACACCGAAACGGGCTTTCCCAATGTCATCCTCATCTCCGCGGCCTATGGATTGGGCGAGCTTGTGGTGCAGGGGGCTGTGGTACCGGATGAATATCTGGTCGCGAAGAAAAAGTTGGACGATGCGCCCAACCCCATCATTTCAAAACGCCTCGGTGCAAAATCCGCGAAGATGATCTACACTAAGGCCAAGACCGGTAGCAAGCCCCTGCAAACGGTGAAAACGACTCGGGCAGAGCGCGCATCATTTACACTCACCGAAGATCAGATCCTCACACTTGCGCGCTGGGGCAAAAAAATAGAAGAACACTACACAAAAAGACGCGGACGCACTAGCCCCATGGATATCGAATGGGCGCTCGACGGCAAAACACAGGAACTCTACATCCTTCAGGCACGGCCCGAAACGGTGCAGGTCAACAAGGACCGCCGAAAGGTCAAAGAGTACATCCGCAAAGAAGAGGGCAAGCTTCTGGTGAAAGGTCTCTCGGTCGGGAGCTCGATCGCCACGGGTAATGCCCGCTTGATCGAGAGCACGCGCGACATGGGTAAATTCCAACCGGGCGAAATTCTCGTCACTGAAATGACCGATCCCGATTGGGAGCCCATCATGAAAAAAGCCTCCGCTATCATCACCGAAAAAGGCGGCCGCACCTCGCACGCGGCGATCGTCTCCCGCGAACTTGGCCTCACCGCCATCGTGGGCGCCGACGGCGCGCGCAAGGTGATCAAGCAGGGGCACATGCTCACGGTGGATACGACCTCGGCAGAGGGAATGGTCTTTGCGGGCAAACTCGATTTCATTGTGCGTGAAAGCAACGTCGCGAAGATGCCCATGACGAAGACCGACATCATGATGAATATCGCGACTCCCGACACTGCGTTCGAGAAATCTTTTTTGCCCAATCGTGGCGTGGGGCTTGCGCGCGAGGAATTCATTATCGCTGCGTCGGTCGGCGTGCACCCGCTTGCCCTCATTCACTACAACGAGCTCGACGCAAAGCTCAAAAGGACAATAGACACGAAGACGCGCGGGTGGAGCGATCGCAGCGATTACTACGTTGACAATCTTGCCTTTGGCATCGCAAAGATCGCCACTGCTTTCTACCCCAAAAAAGTCATCGTCCGCTTCTCCGATTTTAAGAGCAACGAATACCGCTCGCTCCTCGGGGGTGACCTCTTTGAGCCACACGAAGAAAATCCGATGCTCGGCTGGCGCGGAGCTTCCCGCTACTACGATCCGAAGTTCAAAGAAGCGTTCCTGCTTGAGTGCAAGGCCATGCGTAAGGTGCGCGAAGAAATGGGCCTCGACAACGTCGTGCCGATGGTGCCGTTCTGCCGAACGATCGAAGAAGGGAAGAAGGTGCTCGAGGTCATGAAGAATGCCGGACTCGAGCGGGGAAAAAAGGGGTTGTCAGTCGTTATGATGTGCGAAATTCCTTCCAATGCCATCCTTGCAGAAGAATTTCTGGAGATATTCGACGGCATGTCAATCGGCTCCAACGACCTCACACAGCTTACACTCGGCCTCGATCGAGATTCAGGCATCGTCAACCGTGTCGCGGATGAAAACGACAGGGCAGTCAAGAAGCTTATCGCAGAGGTCATCCACGTCTGTCGTAAAAAGAAAAAATACGTGGGCATCTGCGGGCAAGGGCCCTCGGATCATCCCAGCTTTGCGAAATTCCTTGTCGAGCAGGGCATCGAGAGCATGTCCATCAACCCCGACACGGTACTCAAAACCATTCTAGCGGTCGCGAAAGTGGAGACCCGCCTTGCGTCGCAGCGGCGAGGCAAGAGGGGATGAAATCAAGACGCTAAAGTACTCTTGTTGATCAGCAGTTTTTCATTATAGTGAGCGTTGGTAGTCGTGTGGTGTGATGAGTCACTTCCGCGCCGGTCCTTTCTTTCTTCTTGGGGACTGGATGTCGGAAAGGCAAGACAAGACAATACAATCTTGATCCTACTTGTTCCTACTCAGGCCACTCACGGCAAGGGCCCTGGCCCCGGGACCTTGGGAGCAGCACGAAGCACTCCCAGGGTCCGCCACTTTTTATATCTGTACGCGCATCTTTTCTATTGCCCCAACATGGGCTATACTCGCGGGTACATTCCGCGGTAGCTCAGTTGGTAGAGCGCCTCCCTGTTAAGGAGGATGTCCCAGGTTCGAGCCCTGGCCGCGGAGCCAGTCAGTATGAAGCCCAAAATTCGGCTCGCGCGAAGCGCGACCAAGG
>Ga0209542_10000568_pt1 | contig 89496 bp, 75 predicted proteins | sample RifCSPhighO2_01_FD_184028 | JGI IMG/M metagenome (GOLD analysis project Ga0209542, IMG submission 184028) | Soil microbial communities from Rifle, Colorado - Rifle CSP2_plank highO2_0.1 (SPAdes) (version 2) | ecosystem: Environmental > Terrestrial > Deep subsurface > Rock core/Sediment ...
CAGCAGTTAAGACTCTCATCGCCGATGGTACTAGTCACAAGAGACTGGGAGAGTAGGTCGCTGCCAGATTTTATCCAGCCCCGACAAGAGTCCTCTTGTCGGGGCTTTTTTTTTAGAAACGGATCTCGCATTAAAAAATGTTTACAAAATTAGAATCTCCTAATATTAGGAACTTAAGAGGATGTCTACGTCCAAAAAAAGAATCATATACTCGCCTGAGTCGTACTTTGTAGACATCTTTTAAGAATCTTATCTTACACAATGATTGCATTGGTTTGTCGGAGAGATTCCTAGGAACAAAAAAAGGAAGGTCCTTTCATGAAACATAACAAATTTTTAGAAAACTGCTCTGTCTTCTTCTTACTTCTTGGCGGTATTTGCTGGGGGTTGATTGGTGCGTTGGGATTTGATCTTATTGGGTCGATTTTCAATACGGATCAGGGGATGATGTCGGGAATTACTCGGATTATCTATATATTAATTGGCTTGTCTGCGATCTACCGCATCGTATTGTGGGCGCAAGGCCGCAAATAGCATCTCTTGCCCTATACCGCGCTCCGTCCGGTTTGGTACATTTGGACTGGCGGCGGCGCGGTTGTCTATGCGAAAACGTAGTTCTTGTTTTAAATCCATCTTTTCGAGATACTAGCCCATTCTTGGGATGGGCTTTTCATGTCAGCAGCTTCAGAGATTTTGTGAATGGGCTGATTTTTTTCTGCCACATTTTTTTTGTCGTTATGTTTGTTTTTGGGGCTTTACGGCTTGGAAAAAATGGGCTGATCGCGTTGAGCGGCTTGCTGACGATTTTTGCCAATCTTTTCGTTGTAAAAGAAATTCGACTCTTCGGCCTAGCTGTGACTTGTAGCGATGTCTTCGCTGTCGGCGCCATCCTTTCTTTCAACCTATTGCAGGAATATTTTGGAAAACAGGAGGCAAAACTTGCCGTAAAAATATCACTACTCGGACTGTTGTTTTTTGTGCTCTTGGTCCGTATCCACCTCCTCTATGTTCCTAGCGGACATGACCTGACTCAAGGGGCATTTGAGACAGTCTTTTCCCATTCGTTCCGGATTGTTTCTGCATCGATTGCCACTTTTTATATTGTTCAGCTCTGGGATGTTTGGTTTTTTGAGTGGCTCCAAAACAGGAATCATTTCCTATCTGTTCGGGTCGCGATCTCTCTTTGTGTTTCGCAATTTTTCGATACAGTGCTGTTCAGTATCCTAGGGCTATATGGCATTGTCGAATCCGTTATCCACGTCATCTTGGTCAGTTTTGCCGTCAAGTGCACGATTATCCTCTTGAGCAGCCCCCTTGTTTCATTTGCGAAAAGGTTTGTCAAAGATGAAATTCCAGTTTGAGTTAATCTATCAGTCTAGAAGGTCTCGAGCTCGCGTCGGAAGAATCCATACGCCGCATGGAATCATCGATACGCCCAATTTCGTTGCAGTAGGAACGAATGGTACGCTAAAAGCTCTTGATAACCGAGCCGTTGATTCGATTGGCCTCCAGCTCATGTTTTGCAATACGTATCACCTGCTTTTACAACCTGGGCCTGAGATAGTCAAACGAGCGGGAGGTCTTCACAAATTTATCAATCGCCAGATGCCAATCATCACGGATTCCGGTGGATTCCAGGTGTTTTCCCTCGCTTATGGATCGGTAGCCGACGAACTGAAGAGCAAGGGCACGAAAAAGTCTCATGGATTCGTCTTAAAAATTAGCGAAGAAGGGGTCCAATTTCGCTCCTATCGCGATGGCCGGCAGGTGCTGTTAACCCCAGAAGGCTCGATTGTCGCTCAAAAAGCCTTTGGCGCAGATATCATCATCCCACTCGATGAACTCCCCCCTTATCACATAGGGCCCAATGCATTGCAACTCAGTTTCGATAGAACCCACCGTTGGGAGGAACGTTCTTTACAAGAACACTTGAAGAACCCTGGAGATCAAGCGATGTATGCAGTAATCCATGGCGGTGTTAATCCTCATTTAAGGACTCGAAGCTGTGAGATCTTAAGCAAATTGCCTTTCGATGGGTTTTCTATTGGAGGGTCTTTAGGCAAGACCAAAGAAGAAATGCTAGAGATGCTACAAAAGCTCATGCCTAGGCTTCCCGAAAACAAGCCGAATCATCTTCTCGGAATCGGTGACCTAGAGTCCCTCGCGAAGTGCATTCCTTTGGGAATCGATACTTTTGATAGCTCCTATCCGACAAGAGCGGCAAGACACGGGATGTTGCTTGCCGAGGAAGGGAACATTAAAATCACAAGAAGGGAAAATGCGAATCATTTTGCCCCTATTGAAAGGGAGTGCTCTTGTTGGACTTGTCAGCATTACACGCTGGCCTTTTTGCACCATTTATTCAAGTCTAAAGAACTCACTGGATACACGTTAGCTAGCATCCACAATTTGCATTTCATGGTCGAGCTCATGCGAAAGTATAGAAGACAAATTCTCGACGGTTTTGTATAATCTCGATTTTGGTCGATTCGATTTTCGACGCTTTGAAACAGCCCATAAGGCCCCCTGTGTGCGTAAGGGGAGTTTCTAATCTTGGAGGATTCATGCCGTTATTTAAGCAAGAGAAGATCAATACGGAGGAGACACCGGTACTTTTGTATCCTCCTCTCATTGAAACTATTTTTGAGTTAAGGTGGGAAATAGAAACGGATCGCGACAGCCCAAGGATGAGAGATCCCTCCTATCCGATGATGTATGGAAGTTTATATGAAAGGTTGAAAAAAGACTTGCCCTTAATCGAAGATCTCCCAAGCACGCAGGCTCATCCAGAAGCAACGAGCTTTATTCCCAGACACCGCATGAGAAAGGCCAAAGAGAGTTACCCCCTGGTGCAGATCGGCCCTGGGATCATCACAGTGAACGAATCTAAAAGCTACTCTTGGAAGGGCTTTTCCTCTCTTGTGCTACGGGTCATTGGATGCATTGAGGAGTTATTCCCAAGCGAAATTTTGCCGCTCAATTTTATGAAAGCAGAACTACGCTATGTCAATGCCGTCCGTTTTGATCTTGCAAGAGAAAATCCTCTTTCTTTTTTGCATGATAAATTGCATATCAGGATTGAAATGGATGATGGGCTTTTTGAAAAAAATAGGCTCAACCATCGGCCCAATGCTGTCGGTTTGAACATCGCCTACGCTCTCGAAAAGCCACTGGGAAATTTAGCGATTAGTGCAAACTTAGGCCAGTTTGAAGGAAAGCCCGCCTTGATTCAACAGACGCTTGTTCAATCTTTCGGAGATTTAACGCCAGCAGATCATGCAGGATTTGCGCTTTGGCTAGAGGATGCGCATATAACCGCAGAAAATGTGTTTCAGGTCTTTTCTAGGGGAGAGCTTATGCAGAGGTATTTGGGCGGGTGAAAAAACTTCTGAGGGTTGCTGTTACAGGAGGCGCTGGACAGATTGCGTACAGCTTGCTATTTCGCATTGCGAATGGAGATTTTTTAGGTCCTAATCAGCCTATTGCGCTTCACTTATTGGATCTTCCTGTAGCAGAAAGGATGCTTCAAGGCGTGAAAATGGAATTGGACGATTGCGTTTTTCCCCTATTGAAAGAAGTGAAAATTGGTTTTGATGCGGCAGAAGTGTTTGCGGGAGTTCACTATGCTTTTCTAGTGGGTGCAACGCCCAGAGGTCCCGGCATGGAAAGAAAAGATCTTTTACATGTAAATGGTCAGATCTTTGTCGAGCAAGGGAAGGCTTTGAACCGAGCGGCAGACAAGAATGTGAGAGTCCTTGTAGTGGGAAATCCGTGCAACACCAACTGCCTGATTGCTATGCATCATGCTCCTGACTTAAAGAAGAGTCAATTCTATGCCATGACGAGACTAGATCAAAACCGAGCTGTTTACCAACTTGCCTTACAAGCAGAAGTGGGGATTGAAAGTGTCTCTCACGTCACTATTTGGGGGAATCATTCTTCCACGCAGGTTCCCGACTTTGTGAATGCAAAAATTAACGGGGCTTCCGCTGAGGCAGTCATTGGTGATCGAAAATGGCTCGAAGATGTCTTTGTGCCGCTCATTCAAAAACGGGGAGCTGAGGTTATCCAGGCAAGAGGAAAATCCTCTGCTGCCTCTGCTGCGAATGCCGCTTTAGACGCGATGCGCTCTATTCTCAAGCCCACCTTAGCCGATGAGTGGTTCTCTATGGGTGTTTACTCGAATGGCAACCCTTACGGAATCCGGGAAGATTTAGTATTTTCCTTTGCTTGCCGGTCAGATGGGCAGGGAGATTCCCATATTGTCAAAGGTTTGAACATCGATTCCTACTTGAAAGAAATGATCCAGATGACGCAAAAAGAACTCCTAGAGGAACGCGATTTAGTACGCGAATTGCTGTAGGAATGTTGTGAGAGATAATGTTCTTTTTGAAATCACTAAGGATCATTTAGACACGGGCCTTCGAGGGATTCCCGTAGGGTATTGCACCACCTCTTTTGTGGACCCGATTCAGGGCCTTTCCTATGTCGGTATTCCGATCGGGGAGATTGCTCATAGAGAGCCTACCGAACTGATTTACCTTCTATATTATGGCGAGATGGGATCTAAAGAGGAGATTGCAAAGTTCCAGGGCCAGTTAAATGAACGGGCCCATCTTAAGGCTGAGACGATTGCAGCGATCGAACGCTTGCCCCAAGCGGGGCATGCGATGGATAGCTTTTCTGCCGCGCTCCTAATTGCCGGAATGTTTGAAAAGACAGAGGACTATGAGAAGGACTGTCTCGGCGTCATTGCTAAGCTGCCTGAGATTGCAGCTCGAGTGATCAATCATCATGCTGGCTGGGGCCCTTCACCTACATCAAAGCCAGATCTTGGATACATTGAAAATTTTGTTGAGATGCTGAATCAGCCTGTCGAAAAAACCCCTGAGCTTCTCAATGCAATGAAGCTTTTTAATACCATCCATTATGATCATAGCGGAGGGAATCTGTCGGCTTTTGTTGGAAAAGCTGTTGCATCGGGGTTAGAGCATATGTACGGTTCTTTAGCCGCTGCGATGGCGGCGCTAGCAGGCCCCAGACACGGGAGAGCTAATCAAGATTGCTTAGAGTTTGTGCAAAAAGTATTGCATCGGCTTGGTGCCCATGCACAGCCGAAAGACGTGGAACAATGGATCCGAGAGATGCTCGCAAAACATGAGGTGCTTGCAGGTTTTGGCCATGCCGTTTTAAGAGTAGAAGATGCAAGAGCTACCGTTTGCTATGAGTATGCCCAAAAATACTTTCCTAACCATCCCCTGGTGAAGATGGCTCTTCTTTTACGGACGGAGGGTTCAAAAGTTTTAAAGGAGAATCCCAAAATTTCTGACCCATACCCAAATATTGATGCCATCACAGGCTCCATGTTGACAGCGGCGGGATTTCCATTTTCAGATTACTACACGGTGTTATTTGGCCTTTCTCGCTGTGTAGGGATAGCTATTCAGATTGTTTATGAGCGGTGTGAAGCAAGAGGAGGCAAGGGGACTCCGATTGTCCGGCCGAAATATTTATACAAACCCCGAGAGATATGAGAACACCCTATCCACCCATCGAGCCTCACCGGTCTGGCTACTTGCAAAGGGACAATCACGAAGTGTACTGGGAAGAATGTGGGAATCCCAAAGGGCTTCCTGTCATTTTTTTACATGGAGGACCAGGCAGTGGCTGCAATCCCAGTGCCCGCTGTTACTTTGACCCAGAAGTATACCGCATAGTCTTAATGGATCAGAGAGGGTGCGGTAGGAGTCGTCCTCATTCGAGCCTAGAAAACAATACAACATGGCATTTGGTTCGAGATATTGAGCGTTTGAGGGAGAGCCTTTCCATAAAAAAATGGTTGGTCTTTGGTGGTTCTTGGGGAAGTACGTTGGCGCTTGCTTATGCAGAAACTCATCCCCAGAGTTGTCTTGCGCTTGTGTTGCGAGGCATCTTTCTTTGTAGGTCCAAGGAACTTCATTGGCTGTACCAGTTTGGGGCCCATCATATTTTGCCTGATGAGTTTGAAAAATATATCGCCCCGATTCCCGAAGCGGAAAGGGGGGATCTGATGGGCGCTTATTACAGGCAGCTCACTTCAGAAAATGCCGCTATGAGAAGACGCGCTGCGCACTGTTGGTCTGCATGGGAAGGGGTGGCTTTAAAACTGCTCTTTGATCCCAAACTGTTTGAGCAATTTACAGAGGATGTTCATGCTGATGCCATCGCTAGGATAGAGTGTCATTACTTCATCCACAAAGGTTTTTTTACCACAGATAACTGGCTTTTAGAAAATGTGGATACAATTCAGGACATTCCTGCGGTGATTATTCAAGGCCGCTACGACCTTGTTACCCCGATGGAGAGCGCCTGGGAACTTCATAAGGCGTATCCGAAAGCGCAGTTTGAAGTGATTCCCGATGCGGGGCATGCTTCCAGCGAGCCCGGCATCATGAACGCTCTTCTTCGCGCTACAGAATATTTCGGTCGACAATTCCGGTAACCCCCGTTGGATTATCGAATTTCACCATATATCCCGTTGACGGATCAAACCAAGCTTTAGCTACCCAAGTATTCAATGGATAGCCCCGTGCAGAAAACGATTTTATTTTGTAAAGAGGACCGAAACCTGGGACCTCTTCAATGCCATCTTTTTGGATGATGATTTTTTCGAGTGTGGGAGGTTCGAAGTAGTTAGGACATACTGTGAGTACCCATGAAGGGAGATATTTTCCTATCGGGTTGATCGGCAGTACTGTATATACCTGGGTCTTTTGAACATCAGAGAGGATAAATGGCCTGAGCGCGGTGAGCGGGTGTTGAATCCACGGGAAATCTTGCGGAAGCGCAATGATTTTTTTGTAAGACTGCGCATTGGGATCTTGGTAATTGACTTCGAGGTGTTGGGGTTCTATCCGCTGAATGGTAAGGACTTGACTGCCACGAATGGACTGAAAGCTCTGCATTGCATCTTGACCATCCAAAAGCATAGTCGTCTTACAACTGGGATCACCTACGAAGGATTGGCAAATAGCAGTCTTATCGGCAAGATATTCAATAGACCATTGTGTTTTGTAAAGATAGTCGCCGTTTTTTTCTGAGAAGGCGAGAGAGTCATTTAGCATTACCCCTTCTTCGAGGAGTCCTTCTCGACAGATTTTCGGAATGTTCCTGGCTGAGACCTGTATGGAAGATGGAGGGTTAGGAGCACCTTCAGGTGCATAGGGGGTTACAAGTTGTGTTGGCTGACCAAACGTTTGCCAAGCTACCCAGAGGATGAGATTGATGAAAGGGATCAATAATGCCATTCCTTGGAGCCAAAGGACGATTCGTTCCTTCAGGGAAAATGGACGGGGTATGAGCGACTGATCCTGCCCCTGCCAGGCAAGATCTATCAACGCTACCCCTTGAAGGTAAGGTTCTGCTAGGTAAGTGTGTATCCACTGTGGAGTGATAGGCCAAATTTCCATGGTGCTAGTAATAGACCTCTTGCATCCCTCAAGTTTTGCGGTCTAATGACAGACATTATGGATATGATGGTGAGAAAAAAGCAAGGTGGAACTGGGCTTGAAACAAAAGTGTAAGAGGGTATAATACTTCCATGATTTGGTCCGATGTAGAACAATCTTTCTCCAGAGCTGTCGCTTTTTCTTTTTCAAAAAAAAAGATGCTCCTTACGTTTCCCACTCTCGCTCTTTGCGGCATGATGGCTGTATTTTGCCGAGCTGTCGCTTTTGACGCGAGCGACTGGGTTGCTATGAGTCTCGGGTTTCTACCGATCTTGGTTTCTTCTGGGGTTCTTCTGGCTCTAGGAGTGTTGCTCATCCGGATTCATTACCATGAGGTCAAGGGGCTTCATTTGAGCTTCAAAAGACTCCTGTCTGGTTCGATAGATCTTCTCATGGGAACCTCTTACCTTTCCGTTCCGCCCATTTTGGCCTATTTTTTTTTATGGATGGCGCTGGGCGTCTTTTATCTTCTCGGAGAGATCCCTGGGATAGGAGGGTTTTTTAGCTCTGTACTAGCTTTTGGGCCTTTTCTCCTCGTTTTCGGAGCCATTCTCCTTTGCTTATTTAATATAGCTCTTCTTTTCTTTGTAGCCCCCATTGTCGCAGCGCAAGGTACTAAAAGGATCTCCATCACCAAGAGACTCTTTGGTTTTTTTCAAGGCAAAATATTGACGAGCATAGCTCTATTTTTTCTCGCATTGACGCCCATTCTCTTTACCACAGGGCTCTTGATTCTTGCCGCCTTTTTGTCTAGCACGGTTCAGGAAAAATCTCTTTCCGTTGCCATCCAATGGTTTTTTGTCATGCTCCCTTTTTCTTTTGTTTTGACTCCAGCCGTTATTTTCTTTTTTAATTTCGCAGCTGAAAGTTATCAACTCCTGCAACCCAAGCATTCATGAAGGTAGCAATTATTGGTGCTGGATTGGCTGGGCTGGCTAGCGCATGGCACCTTCTACAAGAAGGAGGGGTGGACGTCACTGTATTTGATGGCGGACGAGGTGCCTCTTGGGCCTCCACGGGGCTTCTGCACGAATGTCCAGGAAAAAAAGCCCTGCCTACTAACGGAGCTAAAGAGGGGATGGCAAGCGCGATCGATTTGTTAAACTCTGTAAGCAAACGGCGTCCCGTCTATGAAAAAAGCGGTATTTTGCGCTTTGCGGTCAATGAAGAGCAAAAAAAGGCTTTTCAGGGAGATGCGATTTGGCTCCCTGATGGCATTAGCGTCTATCCTAGGATTTATCTGGAGGAACTGAAGAAAGAATGTTCTGAAGCCACTTTCATCCAGAAAAACATTCCTTGTCTCGATGCGCTGCATGGGTTTGATGCCCACGTTATCGCTGCAGGGATTGGAACGGCCCTTTTTTTTGATCTTCCAATGAAAAAAACCATTGGCCAGATGCTTGTCTGTCGGTGTAAAAAAAGACTTCCCTACGCTATTTTGGCAAAGGCGCATATTACACCGACGGAAGAACCTCAGATCTGTCTTGTCGGTTCTACGTATGAACACACTGATCAACCTCACCCGCATAAGGCACTTGCGTTGTTGGAACAGGCTGCTTTTGTTTATCCGGAGGCTAAAGAATTTGACGTTCTGGATATCCGGACAGGGGTTCGCTGTTCTCCCATGGTCGGACACCAACCCATTTTGCAAAGGTACGGAGATACAACGTGGGTTTTTGCAGGACTTGGATCCAGAGGGTTGATCTATCACGCCCTTTTTGCCAAAATGTTGGTCAAAGAGTTGAGGCGACTATGAAAGGGGTATTCACATTTCTAGGCACTGGCGGGTCGACCGGGGTGCCCGTCATTGGATGTAAGTGCGAAGTGTGTACCTCTAAAAACCCCAAAAATAGGCGTTATCGCCCTTCAGGACTCATAGAACTCAACAATCGGGTTTTTTTAATCGATATTGGTCCTGATTTTCGTTTTCAGGCGCTGGAGTTTGGCGTGGATCGGATCGATGGGCTCCTTCTCACTCACACCCATTTTGATCATATTGCGGGAATTGATGAGACGCGTATTTTTAATATTCGAGAAGGAAAGCCTCTTCCTTGTTTACTTTCTCAAGAAAGCTTTGAGGAAATTCAGCTTCGCTACTACTATTTCTTTAAAAAAGAGGTTAGTGCAAAGTTTGATTTTACCATTCTAGAAAAAGAGCATGGAAGCAGGAAGTTTTTACAAACAGACATTGGCTATGTGAGTTTTTCCCAAAATGGGATGAAGATTACAGGGTATCGTTGGGGAGATTTTGCTTACATCTCCGATATTAAGAAATTTGACGAATCCATTTTTGAGGGATTAAAAGGGGTTAAAAAGCTGGTCATCAGCGCTCTTAGGCCTGAGGAGTCGCCGTTTCACCTCTCTTTTAATGAGGCTGTCGATTTCATCGATCGCATAGGAGTAGAGCAAGCATGGCTGACTCATCTGGGCCACTTTCTCGACCATGAAGCAATGAATGTGTTGCTCCCTTTACATGTCAAAGTGGGTTTTGATGGATTAAAGATAGAGTTTACATGGAAGAAATAAAGCCTCGTGAAGGTCGGCTGCAGGGCCAACAAAGAGCCCTCCTAATCGGCACCTACTCCAGTGAGTCCAAGACTAAATCTACCTGTCTAGAGCATTTGGAGGAGCTCGAGAGTTTAGGCGACACGTATGGACTGATCACAATAGTGAAACTGTCCTGTCCTCTTCGCAAAAAAGAGGCGGGTACTTACTTAGGCAGCGGCAAGATCGAAGAGATTCATGAGATGATCGAGAAAGAAGGACTGGATCTAGTGGTCTTTGATGATGAAATTCTGCCTCAACAACAAAGAAATTTAGAAAAAATTCTGAACGTGACCGTCATCGATAGAACCGAACTCATTTTGGAGGTATTTGCGCAAAGGGCGCAAACGAAAGAGGCGAAGATTCAAATTGAACTTGCTTCCTTTCAATACCAACTCCCGAGACTCAGAAGATTATGGACACATCTTCATCGACAAAGATCGGGAGGGGCCACGGGAGGATTTGTGAAAGGAGAAGGGGAAAAGCAAATCGAACTCGACCGGCGCATCCTTCGAAGAAGGATCGAAAGCCTCCAAAAAGATCTAGAAAAGGTGAAAAGACAGAGAAAAACGCAAAGATCCCTTCGTGAGAAAACGAGAATCCCCACGTTTGCCATCATCGGATACACAAATGCAGGAAAATCTACGCTTCTCAAAGCGTTTACCGACGCAGAAGTGCTGGTCGAAGATAAACTCTTTGCCACACTCGACCCGACCTCCCGTAAATTCATCCTTCCGAATAATCAGGCGATTCTTTTGATCGATACGGTCGGATTGATTAGAAAAATCCCGCATCAGCTCGTTGCTGCTTTTAAAAGCACTCTCGAAGAGGCCGTGCAAGCAGATATTTTACTGCATATTGTGGACGCAAGTTCTCCTTATGCACTGTCCCAAGTCGACGCCACACTGGGAGTGCTAAAAGAGCTCGGGGCAGCCGCTCATCCCATGATTACAGCTCTGAATAAAATAGACAGGGTCTCAGACCCGACGATCCTCCAAAAACTGCGGATCAAATGCCGAAAGACGGTCAAGGTATCTACCCTTACTCGAGAGGGATTTGAAGAGTTGCAAGAGAAGATGATGCAAGAAGTTTCTCATCTTCATAAAAAAGTGCGTCTCAGGATTCCCCAAAGCCACTATGAGCTAGTGAGTGAAATACGGGGGGCTGGAAATATCTTGTCCTGTGAATATGAAGAAAATGATATTTTACTCGAGGCGGAAATCCCTCACCACTTGGAGCGTAAAGTCTTCCATTTTCTCAGCTAGTATGACATAATTAATGCCACGATGAAAAAGTTTAAAATTGTCACTTTAGGATGCCGCACTAATCAGTATGAGTCTCAGGGGTACGCAGATCAGTTAGTGCACATGGGATACCGAAGAGCGGAAGAAAGTGAGGAAGCAGATCTTTGCATTGTTAATACTTGCACCGTGACTGAAGGGGCTGACCGCTCATCTCGGCATAAGATCCGTTCGCTTTTAAGAAAAAATCCCAGCTCTAAAGTGGTCGTGACGGGCTGCATGGTCGAGACGGCCTCAGAGCTTCTTTCCTCGATTAGCGAAAGAATTCAGATGGTTCCTAACAAAAAAAAAGAATGGTTGGTGCAAGAAATTTTCCCGGAGGAAGAAAATTATCCTGAATTTACGATTGAGGCTTTTGAAGGCCATACGAGGGCTTTTGTCAAAGTACAAGATGGCTGCAATTCTTTTTGCACATATTGTGTGATCCCATACGTTCGGGGTCGATCGAGATCGAGGAGTATCTCCGATGTGATTCGAGAAGTAGAAGGGCTGGTGCAAAATGGTTATAAAGAGGTCGTTCTCACTGGGATCAATGTAGGTGATTTTGATGGAGGAGGGACTCTCTCAGATCTAGTGCGCCGAGTGGATCAAGTCAAGGGGCTAAAACGATTGCGGATCTCCTCCATTGATCCTGATGAGGTCGATGCTGCTTTGATAGATGCAGTGCTCAATGGAAAAACGACCTGCCCCAGTATGCATATTGTTCTTCAGGCTGGATCAAATGTTGTTTTAAAGCGGATGAATCGCAAATATACTCGTCAAATCTTTATCGATACAGTGGAGAAGATGGGGTGGCAAAACCCTGATTTTACTGTGACAACAGATGTCATTGTTGGATTCCCAGGGGAAAGCGAAGGCGATTTTCAAGAGACTCTAGAACTTGTCAAAAAGGTTCCGTTTGCAAAAGTGCATATCTTCCCCTACAGCCCGAGGAAGAGGACTCGCGCGGCCCTCTACCCCAACAAAGTTCCCTTGGAGGTTGTCAATGACCGCAAACAGCGGCTCTCTCGGCTCGTAGAGCAATGCGCCTTTGAATTAAGGGAGCGCTTTGTAGGGAGAAAAATGAGCGTCCTCATCGAAAATGAGACGAAAGATGGGTATATCACAGGCCACACGACGAATTTTCTTAGGGTGTGGGCGCCCCAAAGAGCTTTACAAGCAGGGGATCTTGTAGAAATGGAGCTGATCCGAAATGAACCCCAAGGATTGATTGCCAGATGACGATATGCATCGCCGCAAGGTTGCGGCCGTTTTCGCACACGCCCGGCATGTCCTGTGTAATTCCGAGGACTCATTCCATTCTAACGGCCTTTCCCACACTTCTTCGCATTGATGCTCACGATATCCCCATTCCTGTTACTGGGCCCGTTCGCAATTTTACTCTTCAGCAAGATCTCGAAAGAGACTCTATTTTTGTATTTGGAAAGGCAAAGGAGGGGTATTTTAGACTCCAAGTGCTTGCGAATGAAACTTCTATTCAGCTCATCTCCGAGAAGGGGCCAGTCATACGCCTAGAGTTCCCCAATTCACGTTATCAACCTGAGGCGGAGATGGAAAGACTCTCTTTGGGCAGTCATAAAGCGCAGGACTGGGATCTTGTTAAAAGAAGGGCTGATTTATCAGAGATTTTGCCGGCGCTTTTTTTCTTAGGCCAAAAGGTTCCTCAAGTGACAGAGGAAACTTGGAAAGGAACCGCAGCCCTTCTGACTCTTCCCGACAAACGGGACAATTTAGAAGGAGCCCTTCTAGCTCTTTTTCAAGCGGGGTTTGCAGATCTATTAGTTCCCCGTCTTTTTGACGATCAGTACCAAGGCTTTACCTCCACGGAAGTCGTTGGCGGCAATCCCTTTTTTCTTCTGCAAAGGAGTGCAAAAATCCTACGCTCGCTCTTTTTTAGACAAGAAGGGAAAGTTTTATCCTTTCTCCCTTTTCTTCCCATCTCTTTTCATGCGGGTAGGATGACCCATATCCAAGTACCTGGCGTAGGTGTTTTGGATTTCGAATGGTCCAAGAAAGTGTTGAGGCGTGTTCAGATTCAGGCTCATTTTTGTGGCGAAGTGGGATTTCAACTCCAAAAGGAGATCCAGTCCTTTCGCGTCAACAAGGAGAGAGTACTAGAGAAAAATGAGCCGCTTATGTTAACCAAACACACAACCTATTATTTGGACAGATTTCAGAAGTGAGTACAGCGAAGGATCATAGAGAATGGATCCGTCTTAAAGAGGGAAGAGCGACCGATCCTCATGCCTTTTTAGGGCTTCATGAGGGAGGGCGTCTCATTCGCTTTTGGTCCCCTGGATCGGGGAGGGCGAAAGTAGAGGTTTGGGGTACCGTTTATGAGATGCAAAAAAAATCTGATACAGGGCTTTTTGAACTGTTATTTGAGAAGCCCCTCCAACCAGAAAATTATCGCATTTTTCATCCCTCAGGGCTTGTAGCACGTGACCCCTATGTAGAGGCAGCCAGAGTCACGGAACAGGACAGCAAACTTTTTCAAAAAGGCCTGCATTATGAGATTTATCAGGTTTTGGGAGCAACCGTCGAGCCAACGGGGGTGCGAATGGCTGTCTGGGCGCCCCACGCAAAAAGCGTCTATCTCAAGGGGGACTTTAATCGGTGGAACGGCCTTCAAAATCCCATGAGGAGGGTGGGTGATATTTGGGAGCTCTTTCTCCCAGGACTGGGCGAAGGAGAAAGATATCAATTTGACATCCATACAAAAGAAGGATGTATCCGTGAAAAGAGCGATCCCTTGGCTTTTTTTTCCGCCCTTAGGCCAAAAACGGAGTCGATTTGTTTTGACCTAGGCCTCTACACGTGGGGGGATCAGGGATGGAATCGAAGAGGGTTGAAACAGCCGATCAATATTTACGAAGTCCATTTGGGCTCTTGGCGAAGGTATGAAGGAGAATTTCCCAAGTATCGGGAGATCGCCATAGATCTTGCTAAGTATTGCAAGGAGATGGGGTTTTCCCATGTCGAACTTCTTCCTATCATGGAGCATCCTCTAGATGAATCTTGGGGGTATCAGGTCACGGGTTTTTTCTCTTCCACCAGTAGGTACGGAACGCCGAGAGATTTTCAGTTTTTTGTCGATCATATGCATCAAGAGGGTATTGGCGTCATCCTCGACTGGGTGCCTGGTCATTTTCCGATGGACGAGTTTTCGCTCAGCCAATTTGATGGAAGTCCCTTATATGAGTATGAAGATGCCCGGATGAGCTTGCATCCGCATTGGCATACCGCAGTTTTTAATTATGGAAGAAAAGAGGTGACCAATTTTTTGATTGCCAGCGCCTTATTTTGGCACGAAAAATTCCATATCGATGGCATCCGAGTGGATGCGGTGGCATCCATCCTCTATCTCGATTACGGAAGAAAAGAGGGAGAATGGATCCCTAATTCAGATGGGACGAATATTAATTATGAGGCCGTGGAGTTTCTCAAGCATCTCAATCAAGTGGTGCATGAGCGTTTTCCCGGAACGTTGATGTTTGCCGAAGAGTCGACAACTTTTTCAGGGGTTACTCACTCAGATGGGCTTGGATTTGATTTAAAATGGAACATGGGGTGGATGAACGATACGCTTCGCTATTTTTCAAAAGAGCCGCAGTATCGCAAATTCTATCAAGAAGAGCTGACCTTCAGTCTGCACTATGCGTTTACTGAAAATTTTGCATGCGTTCTCTCACACGACGAGGTGGTGCATGAGAAAAAAAGCATTCTCGCTAAAATGCCTGGATCGGATGAAGAAAAATTTGCCAATGTGCGTCTTTTATACAGTTATATGCTATGTCATCCTGGAAAAAATCTGATTTTTATGGGAGCTGAAATCGGACAGTGGAGAGAATGGTCCATTAAGGGGGTTTTAAATTGGGAGCTTCTCAAATACCCGCTTCACCAAGGACTGCAACAGTGTTTTAAAGATTTTAACTTTTTCTATAGAAAGTCGAGAGCTCTTTGGGAAAAGGATTATACTTGGAAAGGGTATGAGTGGATCGATGATTCTACAGTGCAAAATGGGGTGCTTTCTTATGTAAGAACTGATGGGAAAGAGAAGCTGATCTGCATCCATAACTTTTCTCCCACCCATCACGCCCGCTATTTTGTCGCATTGGAAAACGTGCAAGGGGTCAGAGAAGTCTTGAATACGGATGCTGCTCAATATGGCGGTGCAAATCAGTTAAATCACGATATTGAGATCAAAGAACAAGGGTTTTATGTCCGTCTAGCAGGTCTTGCTACTTTGATTTGTGAAATTGATTGAATGATTGTTCCTTTCCTGATATCTCGATAGGGAAGGTGAGTTGTTGTGAACAAATTTTGCATTTTCTTGCTGCCCCTTTCTCTTTATTGTGTGACTTTGACTGTAGATACGGCAAATGACACGGCTCCTACCACAGGAGGTGTGGGTGCTGGCACTGCAGGAGATCTTCGTTTTTGCTTCAACTTCATGAACCAAAATCCCGGCGCAGGGCCTTACGATATTACGTTTGCTTTGGGAACTCCCACGATTACCCTGCAAGGGATGTTGCCCCCTTTGAATTTAGTGGGGACAGATACGGTTAGTATTGATGGAGACAATGGAGGAAGCCAAGTGGCCGTGGATGGAGCCAGTACGTTCCCGGGATTTTTTGTCAGGCAGGGCACAGTCAGTATTGCCAACATCACGATCCAAAACACTTTAGCGCAAGGAGGAGATGGAGGCAGCTTCGGAGGGGCTGGCGGTATGGGGGCGGGGGCTGCCCTTTTTATCGATGCGGCCACAGTCAGCCTATCTAATGTCGCGATGACTTCCAATGAGGCGATTGGAGGGGGCGCTTCTACGGTAGTAGGCGGCTATGGCGGCGGCGGCGGGATGTTTGGCGGAGATGGAGGAACGGGTGGCGGGACCCAAAGCACGAATCAGGCTGCTGGAGCTGGCGGTGGCGGTATGGGAGGGGCAGGAGGTTCTACCATAGCTGGTGGGACTGGTATAGGTGGCGGTGGCGGTGGTGGGATAGGTACAATCGCAGCAGGAGGAACAGGTGCTGTTTCAGTAGGAGGCGGGGCCATTGCAGGGTCAACGGGTGTGGCCCTGGGGGCAGGAAGTGCTGGCACTGGTGGAGGTACTTCAGTTCTTGCTGGCGGAGCGGATGGCGGTGGCGGTGGAGGGGCTGTGAACGGCATTGCCACCAGCCCTACAAGTCCAACGTTTGGCGGCGGCGGCGGCGGTGCCGGGCGGAATTCTGGAGGTTTAGCAGGATCTGGCGCGGCGGGTGGGTATGGGGGTGGAGGCGGTGGCGGTGGAGCAGGTACTGCTTGCAATGGGGGAACGGGAGGGTCTGGTGGTTTTGGAGGGGGAGGAGCGGGATTTGCGTGCGGCGCACAATCTTTTGCAGTCACAGGAGGATTTGGAGGAGGAGCTGGATCTTTTGGTGGGATTGGAGGTTTTGGAGGGGGAGGAGGAAGCAATGGTTCTCTGGGAGGCATTGGCGCTGCAGCTGGAGCTTCAGGCACTCGCGGAGGGGCTGGAGCTGCACTAGGCGGGGCTATTTTCGTGAACACGGGGACATTAAATGTTACAGGGGCATTAACCATTTCATCCAGCAGTGTCACTCCTGGATCGGCGGGAGGCGTGATCGCTGCTGCCGAGGGGAGCGATCTATTTGTTTTCAATACGAGTGGGCAGACGCGAACATTGACCTTCAATACATCGAGTACTGTCACCATGAATAACAGCATTGGCGATACTTCCACGAATACCCTCCCCGGAACAGGGGGTGCCGGAGTGGCTTACACGCCAGGTCATGCGGATGGAGGACTGATGATCAACCAAATTGGGTCAGGTACGCTCATCTTGAATGGAGCGAATACGTACGCTCAAGGTACCAGCATGAGCGCAGGAACGATTCAGATTAATTCTAATGCTTCTTTAGGAAGAGCTGCGGCATCGATCAGTATAGATGGGGATTCTACTCTGCAGCTATCGGCATCTATTGCTTCTATGGCAAGAGCGATGCCGATTGCCATCAACCGTATATTCACCGTTGATACCAATGGCTTTAGCTTGACGAATTCAGGAGTGATCTCTGGCGGTAGCGGAGCTTTGACGAAGATCAGCGCGGGAACCCTTACGCTACAAGGAGTCAATACTTATGGGGGCGCTACGACTATTTCCGCTGGGACTCTCGCTTTATCTGGAAGCGGGGCCATCGATCAGTCTTCATCAGTGACTGTCAATGGTACATTGGATATCAGTGCAGTGACCACAAGCGCGGCCATCAATACCCTGTCTGGTTTGGGGACTATTACGCTGGGCGCGAAAGCCTTGACGATTACTCAGGGATCTAATGGCCTGTTTTCTGGGGTGATCCAAAACACGGGGACTCTGACTAAAAATGGCAGCTCACAGCTGACCTTAAGCGGAGTCAATACTTATCAGGGGGCTACAACCCTTTCGGCAGGAACTCTTGCTTTATCTGGAAGCGGATCTATCGCTCAGTCTGCATCCGTCGCAGTCAATGGAACGCTGGATATCAGTGCGGTGACTGTAGGTTCTACAATCAACACTCTTTCTGGCTCGGGAACGATTACACTCGGCGTCAAAGCATTGACCATTACTCAAGGGGCGGATGGTCTCTTTTCTGGAGTGATCCAAAACACGGGGACTGTAACTAAAAATGGTGGTTCGCAGCTAACCTTAAGCGGAGCTAACACCTATCAAGGGGCCACGACTATTTCTGCCGGCACGCTTGCTTTATCTGGAAGCGGATCTATCGCTCAGTCTGCATCCGTCGCAGTCAATGGTACGCTCGATATCAGCGCCGTTACTACAGGCTCCACAATCAACACTCTTTCCGGTTCAGGGACGATCGCGCTGGGTTCCAAAGTGCTAACCATCACGCAAGGGGCCAATAATTCTTTTTCTGGAGCCATTCAAAATACAGGATCGGTGAACAAAAATGGCGCTTCCCAGCTCACTTTAAGTGGTAATAATAGCTATACAGGGGCTACGACTATTTCTACGGGTACGCTTGCTTTATCAGGAGCGGGTACGATCGAGACTTCCACTTCTACTGCCATTAGCGGAACCTTAGACATTAGCGCTGTTACAACGGGTGCTACAGTCAAAACCGTTTCCGGAGCCGGAGATATTTTGCTTGGAGCTAAAGCATTCACTGTCGAGCAGCTTGCTGACTCGACCTTTTCAGGCCAGATGAGTGGTTCGGGAACCTTTACAAAAACAGGCTCTGCGGTTCTTACTTTAGATGGGCCGAATGCGAATACGGGGGATGCTACAGTATCTGCAGGCACATTAGCGGTGCTTTTTCCAGGGATTTTGCCGGTGGATGTGACTGTGTCCCCTGGAGCGACGTTCAGGGGCACTGGGTTGATTGGACAGTTAGGCGGAATGTTTGTCAATCAGGGCACAGTGCAGCCAGGGGCCTCTATAGGAACTCTGATCATTATTGGAGATTACACGCAAACCAGTGGCTCTACCTTGGAAATAGAGATTAACCCGACGCAAGCAGATCTTTTGAATATTTCAGGAACCCTATTTATCGAGACTGGGGCGATCTTGTCACTGATCCCTGAGCCGGGGGCTTACTCACCCAACACGATCTACACGATTATTTCTGCCGGTTCCATCCCTTTAGATACACCCCGTTTTACAGTGACTACGTCGCTCCCCTCCTTTACAGCAGAGGCGGTCTATACTGCCAATCTCGTGCAGCTGCTTGTGAATGCGCTGCCTTTCAGTCAGTTAGTCCTAAGCGGCAACGCAGCACAAGTGGCCCGCTGTTTGGATGGGGCGGCAGTAGTGATTGGAAGTGACCTGGATGATGTGATCAACCGTTTGCAGTTTATGAACCTCTCCCAAATGACAGAGTCCATGAATTCTATCCAGCCATCTGCCTTGAATGGCCTGGATCTTTGCCAAGAAAGTACCCTAGTTCGTATCCGTAGTGCGGTCACCCATTGGGAAAGCGAATGGAATCAAAGGATTGCCCCAAGTAAAGAAAGACTGCAGTTATGGAATAGCGTTTTTTACGATCGGATTGTGCAAAACTCGATGGAAGAAGAACCAGGATTTGCAACGCATACGTACGCTGTTGTGTCTGGAATCAATTATCGTGGTGTGCAAGATAGTTTTGGCGGAGCGCTTCTTGCGTTTAGCCACGATCATATACACTGGGATGAAAGCAGGGGAACGGGCGGCGTGTATAGCTATTATGGAGGAATCTATGCTGGGAAAAAATGGGGGGTACTATCCCTGAATGGATCACTTTGTAGCGGAGTGAGTGACTATAATATTCGTAGAAATATCCACTTTCCACAAACCCCAAGCTTTGCTGCTCTCAACCGCACGGCCAAGCACTCGAGCTGGGGATGGAACATCCTGGGCTCTTCTGAGGCTGCTCTTGACCTCATTGCTTTAAGTCAATTAGAGCAGAAGCTCTTTGAGTGCCGTGCCTTTGCTATCTTTGATTTTGCTTTTTTGCACCGCAATCGGGCTATTGAACGGGGCGCAAATTCTCTGAATCTCTATCTAAACCCCCACAACGCTGAATGGTTACGGGGAGAAACAGGGTTGGATGTCATTATTCCGCTAGTTAGCGACCGCTCGAACATTCTTTTCGTACATGCCAAGGGAAGCTACATCTTTGAAAAACGTTTTGATGGGGAATTTTCGAAGGCAAGTTTTCTCTTTTCTCGCGATTGCGTTATGACGGTTCAAGGTTTACACCCTTCGAGAAGCCTGTTGTCTTATGCTGTGGGACTGAATGCAAGGATTTTTAAAGACCGAGGCCTTATAGGCATGGAATGGGAAGGAGAGAACGGCTCTCACTATTGGAACTCGACTCTTACCGCAGAATTCAAAGTTGCTTTTTAAAGATTGATGACGTAAAATTTTTTCTTTACTTATCCAAAAGGAGAAATGATGCGGACGTTCCTTCCTTGGCTTTTAGCCTCTTTGACTACTTTGTCGGCGTTTGTGGTCAATAACCACCCTTCTCTGGGAATGAATGCGGATGGGGAAGTAGTGGTTATTTGGCAGAATTATGATAGGGATACAGAGGATTATAAGGTTCAAGGAGCCACCTTTTCCATAGGCGAAAGTTGGAGCGCTCCTGTGACTATTTCCGGGGTGCGTATTTCTCCCCAATTTCCAAGCGTTGCCTTGAACGCTTCAGGGGACATGTTTGCTGTTTGGCAGGCATATGTAGGACGTGATTTGGTGCTAGAATCGGCAACAGGCCTTTTTGTGTCTGGCTGGGATGCTTCCGAAGTGATAGGGGAAGCTACAGGACAGCATATGTTTCCAGATGTGGGGGTTGATGCGAGCGGGAATGCAATAGCGGTGTGCCAGGCTAGGGAGGGGACTTTTTTTATTTCGCAAGCCACCTTGTACAATGCTAGTTTACAGAGCTGGGGAGAGCCTGCTGCCTTAAACACCCCCACGGTGACGATGCCTCTACCTGTAGCTGTGATGAGCAATGCGGTGGGATTTTCTGTCTGGAGCCAATATTTTGGAGCCAAGCAAGGCATTGAGTGCGCTTCGATCTCTTTAGATTTAGAGGAAGAGGGGCCCATTGTTGTGTCAGACCGGGCGTTTAATGCGAACAATCCAGAAGTGGCCGTCAATGGCATGGGAACTTTGGCAGTAGTATGGGAACGCGCTGCAGGGTCCTCGCTTCTTATTGAAGCGATCGTTCGGGAAGGGGGGGATTTTGGAGAGGTTTCTGTCCTTTCCTCCACTAGTTTCCTCTCTGCTAATCCCATTGTTGCAATCAATGAGAACGGAACGGCGGTTGTCGTTTGGCAAAGTGCCTTTCCATCGGATATCACCAAGCAGGTGATTCAAGCTGCCATGTACGTCAATGGCTCCTGGGGTGTTCCTAAAACCATTTCTTCAGAGCAGCAGCTTTCAGAAAATCCTCGAGTGGCGATCAATGCTTCCGGAGAGGCGGTGTTCATATGGGAAGCGAACAATATGGTTCAGACTGCCTTCTTTTCTTCTGCTACGATCACGACGCTTTCCGATCCAACAGAAGTGACTTCGCATCCACAAATCGGGATCGATTCGATGGGAAATGCGGTTGCGGTGTGGGATGTGGTCATTGGCGATGATACGGAAATTCGAGCTGCTGTTTTTTCTGGGGGGGTCTGGGGGGTTCCAGAAGTGATTTCTCAGTAGAGGGAAATGAATCTTTTCAGTAGAGTTCTTTACTATGAGAAGGCTGAAGAATCAGCAAGAATATATCGAACTCGTCCAAGAGCTCGCTGAGCATGACAAGCATTATTATGATGAGGCTAAGCCGGTCATTACGGATTTTGAATATGACCAGCTGATGGGTGCATTGGTCGCTTATGAGAAGGCACACCCTGAGCATGTACTGCCTGAATCCCCTTCTTTAAGAATCTCTGAGGCTCCAACAGAGGGCTTTTCGCAAAAAGAGCATGTAGTGCCCATGATGTCTTTGAATAACACCTATTCCGAAGAGGAGTTGGGGCATTTCATCCAACGGGTGTCTAAACTTCTTAAAAAAGCGGATGTAGAGTTTTGCGCTGAGCTAAAAATGGATGGAACGAGTTTGTCGTTACGTTATGATCAGGGGCGTTTGACGCATGCAGTAACTCGGGGGAATGGCCGAGTGGGCGATGATGTCACGAGCAACGTCAAAACGATGCACGCGGTTCCTTTGCGGCTAAAAGGCGGCCCTTTTCCAGACGTGTTGGAAGTGCGCGCCGAGGTTTATATGGCTTTAGAGACGTTTTGCGAGATCAATCGAGAACGGGAAGAAGAGGGGCTGGAGTCTTTTGCGAACCCTAGGAACGCTGCAGCGGGATCTTTGAAACTACTCGATCCTAAAGAGGTGAAAAGGCGTCGGTTGAATCTTGTTGCTTATGGGGTGGGAGAAGGGCGTCTTTTGGTAAAAACGCAACAAGAGCTCCATTTTTATTTAAAGGGACTAGGGCTTCCTGTAGCGGATGAACAGCATATTGCCGTATGCAAGGGTTTAAAAGAGGTGATGACCTTTGCCCATGGAATAGAGAAGATGAGGAAAAAACTTCCCTTTGAAATTGATGGCATTGTTATCAAAGTCAATGAGCTTAAAGATCACAGTTTGTTGGGTGCCACAGGAAAAGCTCCGCGCTATGCAGTTGCCTATAAATTTGCGCCTGAACAAGCACTGACTCGGGTGAATGACATTACCGTTCAAGTGGGAAGGACTGGAGTTTTAACACCTGTGGCAGAACTTAAACCGGTGTTTTTAGCGGGCAGTACGATTTCCAGGGCTACTCTTCACAACCAAGAAGAAGTGAGGAGAAAAGACATACGGATTGGCGATACGATTGTGCTGGAAAAGGCGGGAGATGTCATTCCTCAAGTTGTGAGGGTAGATTTTCACAAAAGAAATGCTGGTGCGAAGCCTTGGCAGATGCCGAAAAAATGCCCCGCTTGCAGGGCGGATGTAGTACATCTAAAAGGGGAGGTAGCAGTTCGCTGTCCTAACGTTCAATGTAGCGCCCAACGGCTGAGGGCCATTATCTATTTTGCTTCTAAGCAGGCGATGGATATTGAACATTTAGGAGTGAAAGTTGCAGAGAGCCTTTTTTCAAAAGGTTTGATCACTCGCATTTCAGACATCTATTTATTGAATGAAGAGAAGTTGTCTGCGGTGGAAGGATTTAAGGAAAAGTCTATCGACAATCTTCTGACAAGTATCGATGCGTCACGGGAATGCTTGCTGTCCCATCTTATCATGGGGTTAGGTATCCCACATGTAGGCAAAGAGACGGCCGAACTCATCGCAGAAAGGGCAGGCGATCTCATGACTCTTCTTCACATGAGCGTTGAAGATTTTGATCACATTGAGGGAATCGGGGAACAAACAGCTCTTGCGATCCATGAGTTTTTCCAGAATAAAAAAAACCGAGAAGAGATTCGTCTCCTTCTGAAATATGGAGTGGTGCCTGGGGTGCAACGCAAGATGCAAGGACACCCATTTTTGAATAAGACCTTTGTGTTGACTGGGTCTTTGTCGCACTATACGCGAGAGGAAGCCACTTCTTTGATCAAGGAAAGAGGGGGGAAGGTATCAAGTTCTATAAGCAAGAAAACAGATTTTGTTGTAGTTGGAGAAGACCCTGGCTCTAAATATGATAAAGCAAAAAAACTGGGCATTGACATTCTTTCGGAAGAGGAGTTTCAAAAAAAACTTCTTTGAAAATACATCCTTCTTTTGTATGAGTGGTCTCAAGGATCATTGTAGGGAAGGGTTATGAAAGGCTGTGTATGCGTTGTGTGTATTCTATTACTGGGAAGCAGTGTTGATGGAAGAGAGCACTGGGGCCCCCCGCCACTCTGCCCTCCGCCTAAAGCAGATTGTTGTCCTAAGCCTTGTCCACCCAAGCCGTGTAAGCCGGCGCCCAAGTGTGAGCCCTGTACACCGAAATGCGAGCCTCAGCCAAACTGCTGCAAGAAGTCGCAGTGTGAAACTCCTTGTCCTCAAAGATGTCAGGATTTGAGTCCTGCCTTCAATCAGTGTGCAGCGATTAACATCGATTGTGGATGGAACGTTTGGATGGATACGAGTTTTATTTACTTTGAGGCGATGGAGGACAATTTAGAGCTGGCCATTCGTGCCAATGGAGATCCTAGTACCATTTTGACCCATGGACCTTCAGACGGCAGTGTGGTTGGGATCGACTATAGTTACGAACCTGGTTTTAAAGTAGGAATAGGCCTCACAACTCGTTATGACTGCTGGGACGTGTTTGCAGAATATACCTGGTTCCGATCGACCGTTACACAAAGTGCTACCGCCCCGAGCCCAGGCGTGCTTTTGCCTATGGCAGGTAACCCTTTTGTTAGCGCTAGCCATGGATTTAATGCTCTTGACTCCCGTTGGCATACCTCCCTTGATGTGATTGATGGCAGAATGGGCCGTTGGCATTATGTAGGGAAGAAATTGACATTTCACCCTTATTTTGGTGTAAGAGCTGCGTGGATTGACCAAGATTGGGATACTACATATACGAATACGATCTTAGATCCGCACAGCGTGTTGGTGGCTAACCAAGCAACCCATTCTTGGGGTGTGGGCCCAGAAGTGGGAATCGATACGCAATGGCAATTTTGTTATGGCCTTAGACTCTACGGCAATGCCGAGGTGGATGTTCTTTTTACCCGTTACACTACCTTGAAGACATTGGATACCAATGCATCCGTTGAAAGAGCTTTTGATGTTACACAACATGGCGCCAATACGCTGCGAGCGCATCTTGACCTCGAAATGGGGCTTGGTTGGGGCACTTATCTAAGGTGTCACAAATGGTATCTGGATTTGTCTGCTGGTTACGGGTTTCAAATCTTTTTCGACCAAAATATGTTCCGAGAATATCAAGTGACTACAGGGTTTAGCTCCTTCTACGGTGGAAACCTATACATTCATGGATTGACCGTCACTGCCAAGTTGGAGTTTTGAGATTTTCTGAAATAGAATCCGATCCCGATGAGAATAGGGATGGAGACAATGCCAATCATTACAGCTATTGGCGGGACTCCAAAAACGGAAAGGTGAACAAAATCGTGCTGCAGGTTCCACTGTTCTGCGTTCATTGCAGAATGGGCATAGTAGATGTGGTGAAGGAAGTCTACCATACTAGAGGTGAGAAGATACTTACTGGTCATAGGGTGGCTTTGTCGCGCGGCCATGCCAATGGCAAAAAGAGTGCTTGACACCGCAATGGCTAGTCCAGGACCTCCAGCCACTGTGAAAAACGTTGTGGCGACGGGTCCTAAAGCCTTCCCTACCTTCGAAAGACCATTTTTATAAAGCTCTGTATTGCCCCCAAAAAGGGGCATAATGTCAATCCATGGGCGTGGGTTTTGATAGAGCATCAAAGCTGCTGCTGCATGCCCTGTTTCATGGATGAGATTTTGAAAGTCAAAAGCGCTGAGAATGGCGAAACTGGCAGCAGAGAGCCAGGCAGTGGTTTCTGGAAAAGGAGTCCATTGCCGCAGGGAATGAAGCGCTACGCTTGCGGCGCATTGGATCCAAAAAGAAAGGCAAAGAACAGTAAATCCCGCTGGTGTAGCGACGAAGGCTGACACGATGAGCTTCATGCTGAGCGAAACGCCGACTTCTTTTAGACACTGCAGTGCAACGGCAGATACACGATCTCTTGTTTCTTGAGAAATGATCGGCCAAGCGGGCCTCCACGCAGGCAGAACTGATGCAATATTCATGTGGGAAGATTATTCAAAAGCTTTCAGATAAAATCAAGCTACGAGCATGGATGCATTGATGCGCATGAGCGGATGTGGCTGAGTCTTTTGCGTGCCTGGCTTAACGGCGATGACGATGTGAAAGGGGTGTCCGTTTGGATGTTCAGGTAAAAAGTACTTTCTTCGAAGCTTTTCCAGATCGGGAGAGGAAACTGTAAAAAACCAAGCCTCTTCTACTTCAGGCCAAGTAGATGGTTTCATTGAGTAAAGCCCATCGACTTCAAATACAAATGGCTGTTCGAGCTCTTCGACAGCATCTAAATATTGAAAAGCAGCCTCCCTGGCTGGGATCACGGGGATATGCGCGCCTTCCGGCTTGATCAAGAGATTAAAATAGGGAGGCCTTATCAGTCGGTGGGCTTTGAGATAGGGCAGCATTATAGAGATGAATTGGTTGTCTAGATCTAAGTAGACAAGTCCTTGCGAACTTCTCTTCAAGACCCCTTTGCCTCTACAAAGAGAACGGAGGAGTTTCGGAGCTCCAGGAACGGGTCTTGCTCTGGAGAATTCATGGGTCTCAGTTAACAGATAAGAGATAGGTTCTGGGTTTTTCTTCCTGTCTATTTCCAGAATACCACGGAAAAAAGGGGTGGCTGGGCTTAAGCTACCCTCAGGAGCGGCTTTTGGCGAGGCAAGCTTGGGAGCGGTGGAAAGGTCGACAGCGCCTTTGGCAAATAGGCGAGAGGCTCTTTTTCTTTCTCCCAAAAGGTACTCGACCTCAGAGCGTCTTTTTCGCTTCCGACGAGGGGCTTTTTCGTGGGATATGAGGATAGAGCCGCCCCACCCTGCCCGAAATCTCTCTTTTGGAGACACTTGGTCATGGTCTAGAGTCAAAAAATCTTGAGTAATTCTAGATAATAACAACGAATCCATAAAATGATGTAAATACTTTAACAATTTTGTTGTTATTTAAAAAGTAAAAATTTTTTTTTACACTTCAAACTCTTTCGATTATTCTAGCGGAAATAGCAGAGCTTTTTGATTTATCTTTGACGAAAAATCAAAATTCTGTAACCTCCTAGGCAAAAAATGGGGGCTTTATGATTAGTTTGTCTGATAGCATGAGCGATGACCTGCTCCCTTACTCAGATACTGTGAATTGGAATCAAGGCAAATTGACCCCAGAGGCCCACTCAACCAGTGAAAAAATTCAATATTATGCTATCAATGCCCTCCAATTTTTAGTGAAATTCATTTTTCTCCCGGTAGTCGCTGTGTTTTCTCTCGCTCGCAGCCTCACCAATAGATGCATCAGTTGGTTTAACAAGCCAGCAGTGGATGCCACCCCCTCAGCGCCAAAGGAAAAAGTGGATTTAGCATCCGTTTTGCCGCCTCTTGTCGGGTTTGCCGACTCTTTATACCAATCTTCTCTTTTGGGGACCCCCTATTCGGCAACCTGTAAGCCGGGCACCCATATTCCCGTTGATGGGACTTCCTACTGGGCGAAAAACCTAAATAGCGAGCACATCGAAGGGAATCCTGACTTTAGTAAATTTGGGATTGATATCCTCGGCAATCCAGACCAATTTATTGAAATGCTAAAAGCCACCAACTCCAATGCTTACCGCTTCCCGATTCCGTGGTCCATCATCGAAACATCGTCTGGAATCATGAATCAGGAGAATATCGGACTCGTCCGCACCTTGATCACGAAGCTGATTGGTGCCGGAATTACCCCTCTTGTAACCATCCACCATTACGACCACCCGCAGTGGTTCGAGGATATGGGTGGTTTCCACAATCCGGAGAATATCGAAAGATTTAAAGATCACGCTCTGCAGATGATCCGCCTGTTCCCTGAGGTGAAGACCTGGTACACATTCAATGAGATCGGCGGCTTTGGGCTCGAAACATTCTTGGGGGATTTCCCAAGTCCAGATGGTGTGAAACTGAACCATGCAGCGGAAGGACGACTCCTCCGCAATATTCTGATGGCCCACTGCAAGACCTATCAGGCGGCAAAAGCTGAATTCGGCGACAGTATTGAGGTGGGGATCACACACCAATTCCTCGGATTTAGGCCGATGACTGGCAATTTTCTTGAGGAGATGGTCTGCAAACACCTGTCAAAGCTTGCCCATGAAACGGTCTATGAGTTCTTCAAAACAGGCGTCTTTTCCTTCCAAGTTCCTGGGCTTGCGAATGTCAATTTCTCCATTCCTAAAGAAGAATTTGAGAAAAACCACAAATTCCTCGATGTTTTAGGCGTCCAGGCCTACGGGGATGCTCGCTTTATTTTTGCCTCGAATGGGGGCAATCCTTATCCAGGACCCAAGGTCACCAATATCAACTGGGGTAGATTTGGATTTAGCGTTGGAGCCACCTGCGAAGACGGAAAACGGATCTCGAGTTTTGGTCCAGAGATCGATGCGTCCACTTTTGAGAAAGTGTTGGAGCAAGCGCGCGCGATCACACACAACCTTCACATCACCGAAGTGGGATGCGATGCAAAGAGCCAGATTAGGGGACAAGTGATGAAGCTCGACCGAGAGGCTCAAAGGCAATATTTCGAAGATCTAGCCCCGATTCTTGCAAAATTTAGAGACGACATCAAAGTGTTCTTAGTTTGGACCCTTTATGGAAGCGACGGACTGGATAAAGAGGGGCAATTGGAATGGCAGAGAGGCGCGCTCACAAAGCTCCCCGTCATGGAAGTGACCCAAGGACCCAATCGCTGCATTGCAAGCTACAACCTCACTCCAGCGGCCGCGTATCTGCGTGACAATTTTGGCCAAATGCAGCAGGAGAGAGCTGCATCATCTGCAGTCGAAGCGATATAATACCCTTTGCGAGAAATAAATTCATAAATTCGATAGAATTTTCAGCTTTTACATAAAAATGATTAGCGAGGATTACGATGTCATCATCATGTAGTGTATTTGGGGGCTTTCCGCCTATCCTTCGGCTCTCTCAAGAGAGTATGGAGATACCTCTTGCAGATCTCCAGCGCCCCCTGACTCAATTCGAACTCACATTGTGTAAGGTTTGTCGAGTATCTGGTGCACTAAAACAACCGGGGAAGATTTCGATCCTTAATGAAGGGAGCTATTTGGTGAAGAGCGATCAGCCAGATCGTCTTACGGACCAGGACTGGGCGTCGTTAAAACAAAATTTGGCAGGCGCCTATTCGCAACGCTATTGTTGCACATTCCAGTTCCAGGGGAGTGCACGTGTCGTCACGATTGAAAAATCTGATTCTTCAGTAAAAACAGTAGATATAGATAATAGATCTTTGCAGGAAGTTTTGCTCGAAGTATGTACGACCGAGGGTATTTTCGAGGGGTGGACCATTTCTTCCCAACCAGTTGAGACAGGCACGCGCTATACGCTAAGTCGGCCTCTAGAAAGTAGTTTTACTAAGGATTGTAGTGGTCTCTTAGCGAAAATTTTATCCGGCAAAGGTTACAATGGATGGCAGTGTCAGGCATTGTGGAAAGAGGGAGGGGGTCTGAGTGCTATCCAGGTGACTCGCACACAAGAGCGCGTACAGCGGGATCAGATCGACGCCTCGCCAGCAGAAATACTGAAGCGATTGGGGTTTCAGCTCCCAAGGGATCAGAAACTTCCCGTTGAGAGTACGTTGGCTGACGTGTTGAATGGAAAGGAGGTTTTCTTCCAATATGACAGTTATACTAATACTTACGAATATATGATCCTCCTTTCAGGGGATAGAATCGAGGATGAATCCTTTCTATTGAAGTGCCGGCATCTATTACCCTCTTTGTTAATCAGTCAACAGGTGAAGCATGGGTGGCCCTTTCTCAACATCAAACCTTCGACAAACGATGAGGATCTCTGCACTGGGGCTTGGTCAGGAAATGAAAGCGATTTAGAGTATCAGGAGATAGATTGGCCGCCAAAGAAGATGGTGCAACAGGATCTTTTTTTGTCAGATACTTACATCATCGATAAGTTGATGCATTCCAGTCCTTCCCACTTTGTACAACAAGACATTTTCGCAACTAACGTTGCATTATTGGACTCTAGCATCCAGGGTGTAGAAAATCCGGCAGAAAGCTCGCAAATTGGGGATTTTGTGCAGAGAGTAGACAAAGGTTGGGACTTAACATCTAAAGGCCGGTCGCTCACTAAAACTGTTCAGGAGTACGTGAAGACGGTCTTTACGCGGCGTTTCTCGCTTGCGTTTTTATTTGCACACGGAAAGCCCCAGTCTTTGGAAATAGCCCAACGTTTCTTGACCCAATACTGTACCGCACCTGTTTTTGTTCCTGAAGAACAAAAGATGGAAGTCGACGACTATTGATGTGTTCTTTTGTTCTTTTTCCCTTGGGTGCCAAGCGAATGGTGTGAGAATTGCCGTCTTGTGGTGTCATTGATGATTTGTTTGCCATATTTAGCAGTCAAAGTAGCGGAATGGGTAAGCCCTTTGTGTTTTTTCCCTCCACCGCGTCCAATGTCCGTGATTCTTCCTGCGAGAGTGTTTTTCCTTTTGAGGTCGTCCCGAGGAGCGAGGGAAGACTGAACCGTGTCAAAGATCGTTTCTGTCGCCATTTCAATCAGTAATTTTGTCGTTAACTCTGTCCGCGAGGGTCCAGTTGTAATATGAGGTTTAGGGAAAGAAGATGAAGATTCTGGGATACGTACCATGTTGCCCTCCTGAAGGTAAGGATTTTTTTCCTACTCTATTTTTTTTAGATTATTTAGTCAAAAAAATTTTAATAATTTCTTTGCTCCAGTTGTTTTATCTATATTTTTTGATTAGATAAATCATCACCTATATGTATTTTTACATAGTAATAATTAATTTTCAATACTATTCATTTATTAATCGTATAAGTCTATTATTTTTAGATATTTGTAAAATTCTTCACCTCGAAGGCTTGCGGAAAAGAGAGAATACAGGGTTAAATGGAAGCTATGTCGACGATTTTTTGGACGATTATTGCAGCTGTTGTGAGATCGTTTTTGTCCCTTCGCTATCAGATAGAAGTCAAGGGAATGGAAAAGCTGACCCCAGAGAACCTCAATCGGAAGGGGGGCGTGTTATTTATTCCCAATCATACAGCGCATATCGATCCGTTATTTAATTTTCTTTTGCTTTGGCCAAGATTTCGGATGCGGCCCTTAGTGATCGAATACATTTATCGGCTGCCTCTCATGAGGCGGCTGCATCAGTTGGTTCGTTCCTTGCCGATTCCTAATTTTGAAGCTTCGGTGAATGAATACAAAATCCGTCTGGGAGAAAAATCGATTCGGGAAATTGCAGAGGGTTTGAAAAAAGGGGACCATTTTATTGTGTATCCTTCGGGAAAGCTCAAAAGCACAGCAAAAGAGCTTTTGGCAGGCGCCTCGGGCGCTCATGAACTATTAAAAGAATGTCCTGATGCCAATGTGGTCTTGATCCGAACCTCAGGTCTTTGGGGGAGTAGTTTTTCCAGCGCTCTGACAGGAAAATCCCCAGATCTTCATAAAACGCTTGTTCGGGGTTTCAAAGTTCTTTTGAAAAATCTCTTTTTTTTTACTCCTCGGAGAAAGATTGTCATTGAATTGGAGCCGAATCTGGAAGACTTTCCAAGAGAGCATGTCAAAAGGGCAGATCTCAACCGCTACTTGGAAAACTGGTATAATCGTTATCCGGATGGATCGGGCAACGTTGTAGAAAATGAGCCTCTTTTACTTGTTTCTTATAACAGGTGGAACAAAGAGCTTCCTGAAGTGTATGTTCGTAAGAAAAACAATGAGAAAGCTTACGATATTCCTATTTCTAAAGCGATTAGAAGCAAGATTTATGGTGCGATTCGTGACATTCTCGATGATCCGAATCGAGAGATTCAGTCTGAGATGAGCTTTGCTTTTGATCTGGGAATGGACTCTTTGAATATTGCAGAATTCATTACATTTTTAACGAAACATTACGATGTTGGAGAGATTCATCCGGAAGATTTAGAAACAGTGGGAAAGGTTTTAGCTTTGGCAGAGGGAGGCGCTAAAAGTAGAACACCCAAAGTGTTTACTTCGACCTATACTTGGCCCAAAGAGTCTGAAGAAAAGGGACGGCCTGATCCTGCACTGCCTTTAGGCCAAACGATCCCAGAGGCTTTTTTAAACTCTTGTCTTCGTATGGGTCGTTATCCCGCCTGCGGGGATGATACAGTCGGTGTCTTGACATACCACCGACTAAAAAAAATAGTGCTTGTGTTGGCACAGCATTTTAAAACCTATAAAGAAAACCGCGTTGCGGTTCTTTTGCCTGCGTCTGCCGGTGCGTATATTGCGATTTTGGCTCTTCAAATGGCTGGAAAAACCCCTGTCATGCTGAATTGGACGTTAGGCTCTCGCTACCTAGAAGAGATGATGAAAATTAGCGGGGCAGAGACGATTATCACGTCCTGGAAATTTTTAGACCGCGTTTCTAACGTACAGTTTGGGGACTGTTTAAATAAACTCGTGCTTCTGGAAGATATTCGAAGCTCGCTCACTTTGTCTATGAAACTCCGAGGACTTTTTCTCAGTAGGTGCTCCGTCTCAAAAGTGATGCATGCCATGCCTCTTCAAGACCAGGACGAAAACACCCCTTGTGTCATCCTTTTTACATCGGGAACGGAAGCAGCGCCGAAAGGCGTACCCCTTTCTCACAAAAACATTATTGCCAACCAACGCTCAGCAATGCAATGCATCGATGTACGTCCGACAGATGTCATTTACGGAATTTTACCGCCCTTTCATTCCTTCGGATTTTCTGTGGCAGGGCTCTTCCCGTTATTAGGCGGAGTGAAAGTGGCTTTTTATCCAGATCCTACAGACAGCTTTGCGTTGGCTGAGGGGGTTCACCGATGGAAAGTAGGTCTTTTCTGTAGCGCCCCTGCCTTTTTGAAGGGATTGTTTCATGCGGCCAAGGAGGAGCAGCTCCAGACGATCCGCTACTTTGTTTCCGGTGCTGAGAAGGCAACGCCTGAACTCTATCACCGCGTGACACAGCTCCATAACGGAGCTAAACTGCTCGAAGGATACGGCATCACAGAGTGCTCTCCTATCTTGACGCTCAATCGTCCCCATCTCCCCCCAAAAGGGGTCGGCCGGATTCTTCCCGATATTGAATGCATAACGATCCATCCAGAGACAGAAGAGCTGCTTAAAAAAGGAGAGGATGGAGAGATTTGTGTTCGCGGGCCGAATGTCTTTCACGGCTATCTTGGCCATCCACGTTCGCCTTTTATTGTGCTCGATGGTAAAGAATGGTACCGCACGGGAGATTTAGGCCACTTAGAAGAGGATGGAACGCTGATTTTGTCAGGTAGGCTCAAGCGCTTTACCAAAATGGGCGGGGAAATGCTCAGCCTGGGCGGGATCGAAGAGGTGTTGCTCACATATTTGATCGCACAACAACGGGTTTCTTCAGATATCCCTTCACTGGCTCTTTGCGCCGATGAGAAAGAGGTGGGAAAACCCCAGCTGATCCTCTTTGTAACCGTCGATTTAAGTAAAGAAGAGGCCAACCAGATTTTGCAAGATGCAGGGTTTAGCAATCTAGTCAAAATTTCCCTTGTGAAAAGAATTGAAGAGATTCCCCTTATGGGAGCGGGAAAAACAAATTATCGGAACCTACAAGACTTATGCTGAAAATTTTTAATACAGAAACAAGACAGAAAGAAGAGCTGTACGTAAAAAATCGGCGCATGAAAATGTACACTTGCGGGCCTACGATTTACGATTTTGCTCACATCGGGAATTTTAGAACCTACGTGTTTGAAGATCTTTTAAGGCGCTCCCTTTTCTATTTTGGATTTCAGGTGGAACAAGCGATGAACCTCACCGACGTGGACGATAAAACGATTCGGGGAGCCCTGCAAAAAAAGATTTCTCTACATGAGTATACCGAGCCTTTTAAACAGGCGTTTTTTGAGGATTTAAAGACGCTCAATATTCAAAAAGTGGAGCACTACCCGTCTGCAACCGACTTTATTCCCCAGATGATTCAGATGATCCAAAAGCTTATCCAAAAAGGCTATGTATATGAAGGCTCTGATGGGAGTCTTTACTTTTCTATTGCAAAATTTCCCAGCTATGGGAGGCTTTCCCACCTCAACCTCAAGGAGCTAAAAGGGAACGCTTCAGGAGAGAATTCTGCAGATGAATATGATAAAGACCACGTGGCCGATTTTGTGCTTTGGAAGGCTTATCATGCAGAAAGAGACGGCAACATTTTTTGGGAAAGCCCCTTTGGCAGAGGCAGGCCTGGCTGGCACATCGAATGTTCTGCGATGGCAACAGCTCTTTTAGGAGATTCGATAGATATTCATTGCGGTGGAGTAGATAACATGTTTCCCCATCATGAGAATGAAATCGCGCAATCAGAAGGCTGTACAGGCTGCCATTTTGTCCGCCTCTGGGTACATGTCGAACATCTTCTCGTCAACCATAAAAAGATGTCCAAGAGTTTGGGGAATTTCTACACTCTTCGCGATCTCCAAAAGCAGGGTTACTCAGGAGCGGAGGTGCGCTATTTACTCCTCTCGACTCACTACCGAACCCAGTTGAATTTTACTTTGGATGGACTCGAAGCAGCTAGGGCGAGCTTAAAAAGGGTTCACGAGATCTCTTTGCGCCTTCGCTCCATTCAAGGAGAAAGGCCGGAAATCGGCCTTCTGGAAAAAGCCAAACTCTGCTTCCAGGAAGCGCTCAGTGATGATCTCAATATCTCGTCCGCCCTCGCCGCTCTTTTTAATCTGATTCGGGAACTCAATACCGCCATTGATAACCAAAAACTAGGCCAAAAGGAAGCCTGCCTTGCTCTCTCTCTTTTCCAAGAATGGGATCAAGTATTAGCCGTTCTCCCTCTAGAAAAAAAAGAAGAAGAAGTTCCTCTCGAGCTTCTGGACATGCTCAAAATCCGGGATGTAGCGCGCAGGGAAAAAAATTGGGCTCTTAGCGATCAGATGCGCGACGCAATCCTCAAAAAAGGATACATCATTGAAGACACTCCTCAGGGTTCCAAGCTAAAAAACAGTCCATAAGGCCGCCTGTGTGCGTAAGGTGCGTTCCTAATCTTCGGGACGCATGAGGGGAAAAAAGAGGACGTCTTTGATGGTCTCGGCATTGGTGAATAACATGACCAAGCGGTCAATGCCAATCCCAACTCCTCCTGTAGGCGGCATCCCTTGGCAGATAGCTTCCACAAACTCTTCATCGAGAGGGTTGGCCTCTAGATCTCCACTCTCTTTTTTTCTTGCCTGATCTTCTAATAACTCCCTTTGCAGTTCAGGGTCATTGAGCTCTGTATAGGAGTTACACATTTCTCGGCCTAAAATAAATGTCTCAAAACGCTCGACAAAGCCCTCTTTTCTCATCTCTGGATCTCGATGGAGTTTGCAAAGGGGAGTCGTTTCTATGGGGTGATCGATGATATGATGAGGCTGTATGAGGTGAGGTTCTGCAAACTCTTCAAAAAGCATAGCAATGAGGGAGCCCCGAGAGGCTTTTTGAACTTCTGAAGCATCTAAGCGGGTCTTTTTTAAAAGATGTGCCTTGATGTCATTAGTGTTTAGCTGATCGGTGTCAAGGTTTCCATAGGTCCGAATGGCTTCTTTCATCGTCATCCGTTTCCAAGGCCCCTTGAGGTCGATGACGTAGGCGGAACTTTCTGTTTCAGGGGTCATGCGGATCTTCGTATCGCCAAACAGGCTAAGAGCGACCGATTCGAATAGGCCCTCAGTAAAATCCATCATATCATAATAGTCCCAGCCTGAAGCATAAGCCTCCAGTTCGGTGAATTCTGGATTATGAGTACGGTCGATCCCTTCGTTTCGGAATACTTTGCCCATTTCAAAAATCTTTTGCATTCCCCCAACGATGAGCTTTTTCAGAGGAATTTCTAAAGAGATGCGCAGATACATGTCTTGGTTTAAAGCATTGAGGTGTGCTGTAAAAGGTCTTGCTTGAGCGCCTCCGTAAGAATTTTGAAGAACGGGGGTTTCCACCTCTTCAAATTCCCTTGCTTCCATATACTCTCGGATAGCAGCTAAAATGCGAGAACGTTTTCTAAATCTCTCCATCGATTCGGGGTGGGTGATGAGATCAAGCCAGCGTTTGCGATAGCGAACCCCTTTATCGACGAGTCCACTATGTTTATCGGGAAGAGGAAGGAGCGATTTGCAAAGAAGAGTGACCTTCTTGGCGTAAACTGTCAGTTCTCCCTTTTGAGTCCTAAATAGGTGTCCTTCTACACCGATGATATCTCCTAAATCGAGTTTCTTTTCGATGAATTTAATGGGAGAAAGTTCCTCAGATGCCAATCCATGCACTTGGGTACAGTCTTTATTGAACATGATTTGCATACGCCCTGTCTCATCTTGCACTTGCGCAAAAGCGTTTTTCCCCATCGCTCGAAAGAGAACGAGCCTTCCCTGGACGAAAAAAGGTTTTGTTTTTCCTTGAGCAGCATCCTCACTATGACCCACATCTTGCCCCTCGAAATCCACAGCAATCTGAGCCGTTTTTTGAGTATGTACATATTTTGGTGGAAAGGGATCGATCCCAAGAGCTCGAATTTCCTGCAGCTTTCTCGAACGGTTTAGGAATTCTTCGTGGGAATGATAATCGGGCCTTGTCATTCTAATCAAAATACTTCTAACGCTTGGTTTTTGTCTATACTGAACGTGATTCAAAAATCGGTTTTTAGGCGCTTTGACACAGCCATAAGTTATCAAGAAAAATTTAAACGGCTATATAAGCCTTTTATTATCAATAATTTAAAATCTTTCTTTGACAAAAATTAATGTAATGGTGTAACATTACATATATGAAGACGAGGATATGGAATGGAATCCAAGGAAGAGGGTTGGCGGGGCTTTTTGGGCCTATGTCAACAGGCCCAAGATCTCAAAGAGCTGGATGAGCTCTTTTGGCTCTTTTTGACTCCCGAAGAAAGGGACGCGATCAGGGATCGCTTTAGGATTGTCCAAGAACTTCTTCGGGGGGAAAAAACCCAACGGCAGATGGCTAATGATCTCAAAGTAAGCATTGCTAAAATTACTCGGGGGTCGAACTTCTTAAAAATATTAGAGCAAAATCTCAGGGGCAGATTGGAATCTCTCCTGAAATAGGAGATGGATGAAAGTTTACTTCAAAGAGATCCCATTCGATCAATTCACGCCTATTACAGCTTACTATGCTTTGGCGACAAAAGGCTCCTGCATTTTGGAGTCCGCTCCAGGATCTGGCCGCTTTTCGTTTGTGGGGATTGATCCCATGGCCAAAATTGAAGGGGTGGGCAATTATCCGGAAGCGTTGCGAACGATGATGGAAGACTTTCCCGTCGAGATCGATCACCCATCCGCGCTTTACACAGGAGCTCCCATCGGTTTTGTCACTTTCGAGAAAGAATATTTTTTCCAAATCTATCGTTCTTCTGTCATTTTCGACCATGAGCTTGGCAAAGCCTTTCTTGCAACCATTGGGAGAGAGGAAGAGGTGGAGCGTTTATTTCATAAGCTCAACCGGCCGCTTCTTCTCCCAGATATCCAGTTATCTTTTGGCTCCATTGAAGAGGATGTATCGGATGAAGAGTATTGTCAGATGGTTGAGGGGGCAAAAGAGTTTATGAGAAGGGGGGATGTGTATCAAGTGGTTCTTTCTCGAAAGTTTCAAGCGAAGATGGATGGAGATCCTTTCCAGTTGTATCGAGCCGTTCGAATGAAAGTGCCGGCTCCCTATCTTTTCTTTTTTGATCTTGAGGATAGGGCGGTAATTGGGGCCTCTCCAGAGAAGGTGATTTCCGTAGAAGGCGATAGGATCGAGGCGGCTCCCATTGCAGGAACTTGTAAAAATGGCGAGTCGATAGAAGCGCTATTGAAAGATCCTAAAGAAACGATGGAGCATGTGATGCTCGTCGATCTTGCAAGAAATGATATAGGGGCTGTCTCTCTTCCAGGTAGTGTCCAGGTAACAGAGTTTAAAAAAGCGGTCAAATTCCCATCGGTTACGCATCTTGTTTCAAAAGTAGTCGGGAAGCTCGATCCCCAGTTTGATAGGCTCGATGCTTTTCAGGCGGCTTTTCCTGCGGGAACATTAAGCGGCGCGCCTAAAAAAAGGGCCCAGGAACTGCTTTTCAACATGGAAAAAAAGAAACGAGGCCTCTATGGAGGTGCGATTCTCGCTCTCACCCGTAAGGGGGATCTTGCGAGTTGTATCGTCATTCGAACAGCGGTGATCCAAGGGGGCATGATGACGGTGCAGGCAGGGGCCGGGATTGTCCTCGATTCCAATCCTCAAAAAGAGGCAGAAGAAACGCGGAATAAAGCCTCCACCCTACTGAAGGTTGCTACATGCTTTTAATTATCGATAATTACGACAGTTTTACGTACAACCTGTATCAGGGATTTTCAGCCCTAGATCCTGCAGTCAAAGTGATCAAAAATGATGAGCTGACGCTGGATGAAATCAAGGAGTTAGCGCCCCAAGGGATTATCTTTTCCCCGGGGCCTGGACGGCCTGAAGAATCGGGAGTGACTCTTGCAGTGATTCGAGAGTTTGCTGGGAAGGTACCTCTTTTGGGGGTGTGTCTTGGCCATCAGGCGATGGCGATAGCTTTCGGAGGGCAAGTGGAGCGTGCTCCTGAAATTTTCCACGGTAAAGAAAGCTTAGTTTTTCATTCGAGAAAGGATCTATTTGAGGGGGTTTCTCTTCCCTTTACCGTAGGTCGCTACCACTCTCTTGTGGTGACAAAACTGCCCAAAGATTTTGTGATGAATGCGGAAACCACAAACCAAATCATCATGGGGATGAGACATAAAACACTGCCCATTTTTGGTGTGCAATTTCATCCAGAATCCATTCTCACCCCTGAGGGCAAACAGTTAATGCACAATTTTTTCAGGATGTGTCAATGAATGCTCTTGTGAATGGCCAATCTCTTTCAAGCGATGCAGTGTTTCATGAGCTGATTCAGATCATGGATGATCCCGTCAAACTAGCGGGTTTTCTTATGCTCTTAAAGGCAAAAGGGGAAACGGTCGAGGAAATTTTAGGAATTGTCCGGGCCATGCGCGCGCAAATGAAGCCTTTTCTTGTCGAAGGTCATGTCCTCGATATTGTTGGCACGGGCGGCGATCAGGTAGGAACCGTTAACCTCTCCACAGCAAGCGCTCTTTTAGCAGCCAAGTGCGGCGCTCAAGTGGTGAAACATGGCAACCGCGCCATTTCATCGAGATGCGGCTCAGCCGATGTGCTAGAAGCCCTGGGAATGGATATTCACCGAAGCGAGATGAAACATAACTTTGCCTTCTGTTTTGCCCCCGATTATCACCCCAAGCTTAAAGAGGTCAAAAAGGTTAGACAAGCTCTCAAAACCCCTACCGTGTTTAATGTGATCGGGCCGCTATTGAATCCTGCCGGTACCGATCACCTACTTCTCGGCGTCTATCAAAAAGAGCTCGTGCCTGTCATCGCTGAAGTGCTGTTTAAACTGGGCACTAAGAAATCGCTGGTCTTTTCAGGACATGGGATTGATGAGCTGAGCTGTATTGGTCCGACAGAGGCGCTTTTGGTGACCAGTAACGGAATTGAACCTTTGACGATCAACCCTCAAGAGTTAGGCTTCAAGGCGTGCACTCTTCAAGATCTTCTAGGGAAAGATGCCCTCACCAATGCACAACTCATTCGAAACCCTACCCCAGAGCTTTTAGATACCATTGTGCTCAATGTGGGAGTTGCCCTCTTTCTTTACGGAACCGTCTCAACCATTCAAGAAGGCATCCAGATTGCCAAGAGAAAGGCGATGTTTCAAAAGGGGGTGATTGCAGAGATCAAGCGTACCTCCCCGTCAAAAGGCAAGATTGGAGAAATCCCAGACGTCGCCAAAAGGGCGAAAGACTACGAGGCGGCAGGAGCGGCAGTGGTTTCTGTCTTAACCTCAGAACGTTTTGAAGGCTCTTTAGAGGATTTAAGGCGCGTCAAAGAGGCCGTTTCCATCCCTGTTTTACGCAAAGATTTCATCGTAAAAGAAGAACAACTAAAGGAAGGAACCTCAGAACTCATCCTTCTTATTGTCGCTTTTCTAGGGACAAGGACGGCTGAGATGCTTCAAGCAGCTGAAAAGATGGGGTATGAGGCGATCGTTGAGATCCATAATGAAGAGGAACTCGTGATCGCCCTTGAAGCCAAAGCAAAGATCATTGGCGTGAATCAGAGGAATTTAAAAGATTTTACGATGCACCCCGAGGTGTACGCCCTGATTCAAAAGATCCCCGATTCGATTGTCAAAATTGCAGAGTCAGGGGTGAAGACAAAAGAGGATGCACAAAAGATGTTTGATATGGGGTTTGATGCGGTCTTAGTCGGCGAAGCTCTTACGAAAAATCCGCAACTTGCTGAGGTGTTATGCTCGTTAAAATCTGTGGTGTAATGGACGCTGAGATGGCAGCTTATGCGGTACAAGAGGGGGCGCAGTTTATAGGTCTTCTTTTTTCAAAAGTCTCTTCACGAGCGATCGACCTAGAAACAGCCCGAGGGATTGTAAAAACCGTTCGCGCCTTAGGCGCGGAGCCTGTCGCTGTATTTGCCGATGAAAATTTCAGTGAAATGCAAGAGATTATCGATGCCCTTTCGTTAAATCTCGTGCAGCTTCATGGAGATAGGCCGAGAAGCTTTGTGGACAAACTGTCGGTTGCCAAGATCTATGTGGTTGATGGAAAGCCGCTTCCCCCATCACTCGACCCGAAACGGGATTATCTCCTGTTTGAAAAGCTGAGTCAAGATCCGCAGGAGTTTCGTTTTTTTGTGGCGGGGGGGCTTGATGCTAGCAACGTACAAGCGGCTATTGAGCGTTATTGTCCAACAGGTGTAGACGCTTCTAGGGGGGTTCGAGACTCGGGAGCGATCCGCGCTTTTATTCAGCATGCAAGAATGGGAAGATTCGGTCCGTTTGGGGGAAGATATGTGCCCGAGCTTCTCATAGAACCTCTGAAAGAACTGGAAAGGGCTTTTTATCAGATCCCACTGGACGAAGAGTTTTTTTCCCTTTTAAGGCACTATGCGGGAAGACCCACTCCTATTACGGAGGTGACTAATTTTAGCAAGGCAATCAATGGGCCTAGGATCTTTTTAAAAAGGGAAGATTTACTTCACACAGGTGCGCATAAAATCAATAACGCTCTCGGACAGTGTCTTCTTGCTAAAAAAATGGGAAAGAAACGGGTGATTGCGGAGACAGGAGCTGGCCAGCATGGCCTGGCTACTGCTACAGCAGCAGCCCTTATGGGGCTTGAATGTGAGATTTACATGGGAGAGGTCGATATCCAAAGGCAAGCCCCTAACGTGTGTAAAATGGAACTACTAGGAGCGAAAATCATTGCGGTAAACGCAGGATCTCGAACCTTAAAAGATGCAGTGAATGCAGCGCTTCGTGACTGGGCAAAAAGCTATGAAAGTACGCATTACTGTCTGGGCTCTGCCTTGGGACCTCACCCCTTTCCCATGATGGTTGCAGAGTTTCAAAAAATGATCGGCCTGGAGGCGAAAGAGCAAATGAGAGAGCGGATTGGTAAAGATCCCGATCTTTGTATCGCTTGTGTTGGCGGAGGCTCTAATGCGATTGGCTTATTTAGCGCTTATTTGGACACGGATGTTGAGCTCATTGGGGTGGAGGCAAAAGGCGCTGCCCGTTTTGCGAATGGAAGCCCAGGCGTATTGCATGGAGCGTACTCCTACCTTCTTCAAGATGAGCATGGGCAGATCCAAGAGACACACTCGATTTCTGCAGGGCTTGATTACCCGGGAGTGGGGCCAAAACACGCAGAACTTTTTGAGAAAAAAAGAGTCCGTTATGACATTTGCTCTGACGAAGAAGCACTAGAGGCATTTCGGCTCCTGGCTAAAACAGAGGGGATTATTCCTGCTTTAGAATCTTCCCACGCTTTGGGATTTTTCATGCGCGTTGCGCCGAGATTGCCTAAAGATATGGCTGTATTAATCAATCTTTCAGGAAGGGGGGATAAAGATGTCGCGTATATCCAAAGCCTTCCATAATACTTCCGCGTTCATTGGTTATTTGACAGCAGGCGCTGCAACGGCAAGCGATTTTTTGGCTCTTCTGGATCAGGGTGTCAATATTTTAGAAGTGGGAATCCCTTTTTCTGATCCCGTGGCAGATGGCCCTATTATTCAAAAGGCGATGGAAGAGGCGTTAGCTAGGAACATAACGCCCGAAGATGTGCTAGAAATGGTTCGAGAAATCCGGAACCGGTCCGATGTGGCGATTGTTCTTTTTACTTATTTCAATCCGATCCAAAAAGATTTTCCCATTTTTTTACATAAAGCCAAAGCCGCTGGTGCAGATGGGATTTTGGTGATCGATCTCCCTATTGAAGAGGCCTCTTTGTACCGCATGGAATGCATGAAAAATGATTTAGATCCGATTTTTGTTATTTCTCCATCCACCCCGCCATCTCGCGTAGAGCACATTGCAAAAATGGCAAAAGGGTTTCTTTACTATGCTTGTCAAAAAGGAACAACGGGTCCTCGAGAGGGACTGCCTGAAGATTTAGCTATAAAAATCAAAACAATCAAACAACGAACAGACCTACCAGTTGCGGTGGGATTTGGGATTAGCTCAAGAGAAATGGCCAGAGAGATTCTTAGAGTGGCTGATGGTTTCGTAGTGGGCTCCCATTTTGTTCAAGGGAAAAAAATGCAATGATTATCTCGCTGAAACCCAATGTAGACGCCTTTGCCTTTATTCAACGCTTAGAAAGAATGGGTTTTCTGGTGGTTCGTTCTCAGGAGTCCCGTTTGAGTATTGTCAAGGGAGTGGATGATACGGTAAAACCCGAGCTTTTTAAAGAACTGCCAGAAGTGGCCGATGTGTTAGAGACTAGGGAAAAGTTCAAACTCGTATCCAAGGCAGTTCAGGAAAAGACAGTGATTCACATCAAGGGCAGGACGATTGGCAGCGGAGAACTTTTTATCATAGGCGGTCCTTGCTCCATTGAATCGAAAGAACAAATGGAAGAATGCGCCCGAGTGGTTCAAGAAAATGGGGCAGCGGCTCTTCGAGGAGGCGCCTTTAAGCCGAGGACTTCTCCTTATGAATTTCAGGGCATGGAAGAGGAAGGGTTGAAAATTTTAAAAGAAATGGGAGACAAGTACCATCTCATTACGGTATCAGAGGTGATGGATGCCTCGCAAATTGGCTTGGTATCTGCGTATGTCGATATTCTCCAGATCGGCGCGCGCAATATGCACAACTTTACTCTTTTAAAAGCGCTGGGCAGCGTCAAAAATCCCATTCTTTTAAAGCGGGGTTTTGCTGCGAGTTATCAAGATCTTCTTCTTGCGGCAGAATATATCATTTCTGCTGGTAATCCGAACGTTATTCTCTGTGAGCGTGGCATCCGTACCTTTGAAACGCACACGAGAAATACATTAGACCTCAATGCAGTTCCCGCTTTAAAAGAACTGACGCACCTTCCTGTCCTCGTCGATCCATCACATGGCACGGGGAAGCGGTCGATGGTGCTCCCCATGGCAAGAGCCGCGATTGCCGCAGGTGCCGATGGAGTAATGGTGGAAATGCACCCCAATCCCGATCAAGCACTTACAGATGCAGCACAAACGATTTCCCCAAACAGTTTTAAAAAAATGGTTAAAGAGTTACAGTTGGTAGCAAATGCTTGTCGCGAGTGTCACGAATCCATCTGAGATCGATGAAGTAAAACCCCTTTGTGATGTGGTCGAGCTTCGTCTTGATTGTTTCGCTATTATCCAAAAGCCAGATTTCCCCTGTATTTTTACCTACCGCAAGAAAGAGCAGGGTGGCGTCCGCGCTATTTCTGAGGACGAGAGGCTTTTGCAAATTGCAAAATACTTGGAGCTTCAACCAGAATATCTGGACATTGAAGCAGATACCAACCCTGCATTTATCGCTTCGATAGCCGTAAAGTTCCCCAATATAAAACTCATCGGGTCTTACCACGATTTTGAAAAAACTCCAGAAGATCTGGGGGCGCTTTTGGAATCGATGAAAAATCCCCATTTTTCCATCTATAAAATAGCAGTGACAGCGCAAAATACCATTGATCTTCTTCGCTTACTTATTTTTGCGAAAAATGCAAAAGTTCCGCTGTCCGCCATTTCCATGGGAGAATATGGTCAACCCTCTCGTGTGCTAGGCCCAGTTGTGGGGAATGTGTTGGACTATGCGGGTCTTCAAGAAGAGGGAAATCTGCACCGTTATAGCTTAAAGACTCTTCATGAAGTCTTTCACTACCGCAAATTAAATCAAGACACGCAGATTTACGCTCTCATCGGGGATCCGATAGAAAAAAGCCCGGGCCATCTGTTTCACAATCCCCGTTTTCAACATAATGCAGTCTACGTAAAGATGCGTCTTAGCCCAGATTTTGTTCGAAAATTTTTTGCACTGGTGGACCATCTTCCTTTTGGAGGACTCAGCGTTACGATCCCCCTTAAAGAACTCGTGTATTCAGTCATGGATGAGTTGAGTCCGATGGCGAGGAGAATAGGAGCGATTAACACAGTTATTTTTTCTAACAAGAAGTCACTGGGAACTAACACAGACGCTCCAGGTGCTTTGAATGCCATTGAGAAACACACTACTGTCCAAGGAAAAAAAATCGCTATTTTGGGAGCTGGCGGGACGGCGCGGGCGATTTGTTATGAGGCCAAGCAAAGGGGCGCCGAAGTATTGATTTTTAATCGCACTCCCGAACGGTCCAAAACGCTAGCTCAGGAATTTGGTGCATCGGGCTATTCCTTAGAAGAACTGGGAATGCACCCTTATGATATCCTCATCAATACCATCCCACCTAAATCAGCTCATGTTCCTAATCTTTTAGCTAAAAAAATCGTTATGGATGTGGTGTATGACCCCCCATTAACCCCGCTTTTAATCAAAGCCCAAGAATCGGGGTGTGTGTGTATCACGGGCCAGGAAATGTTTAGGGAGCAAGCGTTCTTGCAGCAAGAACTTTGGAGATCTACAAAGTGGACAGTGGATCGACGTCGATTTTTGCCCCCTCGATCGTCTGAAGAAGCGGGAGGAGGAGGCTTCTTTTCAGCACTTTGATGAAGAATTGATACCGATAAAGATCTTTGACTTTCACGTGTCCTGCCGGCATGACGGGAAGAAGCTCATTAGGCGGCTGTATCTGGTTCTGTAAGAAGGCATGGATTTTTTCAGTTTTGGCTTTGGCTGTATTTTCCTCTCGATCGGAACATTGGAGTTTGATGAGGTGACAAAAAGGGGGATAACAGAAGGTTTTTCTTTCCTCAATTTCTGAAGCGAAGAAGGCGTTGTAATCTTGTTTTTTGGCCATATTTAGGACGGGATGATCAGGCAAGTATGTTTGGATGATGACTTCCCCAGGTAGTTCTGCCCTCCCCGCTCTTCCGGAGACCTGTATGAGGAGCTGAAAGACGGTTTCGGAAGAGCGGAAATCGGGGATGTGGAGGGTTGCATCGGGATGGAGGATGCCAACGAGCGTCACTGAAGGGAAATGAAAGCCTTTGGCGATCATCTGCGTGCCGATAAGGACATCTGCTTTATGCGCCCGAAATTGCTTGAAAATGTCTTCGTGGCTATGTTTTTTCGTGATGGTATCGCGGTCCATGCGAAGCGTGCGAATGTCTGGAAAAAGCGCATGGAGTGCCTTTTCGACATGTTCTGTCCCAAATCCACGGAACTGCATCGTATGATCGGACCCGCAATGAGGACATGTCCTGGGTATGGACTGTCTGTAGTTACAAAGATGGCATTGCAAACAGTTAGATTGCTTGTGAAAGGTGAGCGCGAGATCGCAATGGCTGCACTTAACGGCGCGCTGACAGCTCGCGCATAGCTGCATCCTATGGTAACCTCGCTTGTTTAAGAAGAGGAGGGACTGTTCTCCTTTTTCTAGCCGGTTTTTGAGTTTGCTCGCGAGTTCATCGGAGAAGTGGGTAAAGCGTTCCGCTCTTTCCATGGTTTGGAACATGTCGACAATGTGAATGGTTGGCATGGGGGCAGAGGTAGCTCGAGCACTCAGGGTGTGGAGGCGGTATTTTCCAATCTGGGCATTATAGCGCGATTCTATAGACGGAGTAGCACTTCCTAGAAGGATGGTGCACCGTTCTAAAAAGCTCCGCATTACGGCGGTATCTCTTGCATGATAACAGGGGATCTCGTCGCTTTGCTTATAGGAGCTATCATGTTCTTCATCGATAATGATGAGGCCGAGGTTTTGAGCGGGAGCAAAAAGAGCGGAACGGGCGCCGATGACCAGTTTTGATGAGCCTTGTCGTACATCCTCCCAGGCCTGGGTCCTTTCCCCTAAAGAGCGTTGGTGGTGCAGGATCGCAATTTTTTCAGAGAATCGGGCTTTAAACCGCTCGATTGTCTGGGAAGTGAGGGAAATTTCTGGAACGAGCATGATAGCTGATTGATTCTGATCCAAGGCTTTTTGGATAGCCTGCATGTACACTTCTGTTTTACCGCTTCCTGTCACACCGAAAATAAGATGGCAAGAGAAGGTTCTCTCTTGGATGCTTTTTTGGATCGCTTCCAAACAAACCGTCTGTTCATGGTTGAGTTTTTTGGGAAGGGAGGGAAAGTATTCCTCGAGGGCTTCCTTCGATGGGGAGAGGGATTTTGCTTTGAGATATTTTTTTTCAATCAAGGAGGAGACGGCGCTTTTTGAGACGTTAAGGTTGGCTAGAAACAAGCCTTTTGGGGCAGTGAGGATCTCTTCTAAGGCTTCTGCTTGCTTGGGAGATTTTGTGCGAAGCGATTGGATGAGTTGGATCGTTTCATCGTGGGTTTGGTTGAGGGTGAGAAAGACTTGTTTTTTTGGCTGAACCGCTTTTCGGATGTTGACGGGAATAAAGCATTTGAGCACGCGCTGTAGAGGAGCGCAATAGTAGGCTGCCATCCACTTGGCGAGTGCCCACTGCTCGTTGGAAAGTTCAGACTGCACGGAAAGGAGCTGGTGGATAGCTTTCACATTTTTACAGCTAGTCGAATCTTTGACCTTGGTAATGGTGCCTTTTTTTAACGTGGATTTGAGAGGAACAAGCACTCTCATGCCCACCTCGGCGTGCTCAGGGGCGCTGTAGTCGAGAGGGGAAGAGAGATTTTGATCGAGAAGCACTTCTACAAATGTTGGCATTTTTGACTCAATGCATTCCATAATGAGCGTTTCAAAAGTGGGTCTTTTAGATAGAGGGCAAGATCTGGTAGAAGAAATAAAGGGACTTTGCCAAGGGTTCGGATCCCGCTTGCTGGGACTTCTTTATAATACTCCATGAGATGATTGAGTTGCCAAAGCGTATAGTCGCAAACTACGACCATTTTTAGCGATTCCACAGACAAGAAGGTTCCCCATTGTTTCTCTTTTTCAATTTTTTCCGCCTGAACGGTTTTGGCTGGCCCGAAATAAATATCTAGCGCGCGTGCAATCTGTTCGAGAAAAGAGCGTTGTTCCAGGGGTTCTTGAAAAAGGAGAATGGAAAGAGGGGCGGATTGATTTTTTGTTCTCCAACGCTCTGAGATTTTCAGCGCCATTTCGTCTCTCGGGATATCATTGAGGACCTGGAGTCCGGGAGCGACGAGTGAGAGAATATTGCGTAAAGGGGATGGGTTGGTGTGTGGTTTTTGAGGAGGAGGAGCGAGAGGTGTTTCGGGAGAGAGCAGTTTTTGGACTGGAAGGGGTGTAGGAGAAGAGGGGATCGTTTGTAGCTTGGGTAGAGGTTTCACTGTAGCCCAACGGTCCATTTGTGCATTACGTTCGGTATAGGTTTTGCGGTAAAAGTCAGCGTCTTCAGGGGAAGCCAAAACATAAGATCCGGCTTCTTTGATGTGGCGAATAAGTTCTTCTATAAGATTTATGTCGCGTAACATGGAGTATCCCACTCAATAGCATCGATGAGGGGTTCCACGTGAGAAAAAAATTTGGTAAATCCACGACGCGTATACCCTTCATGAATAACCGCGCGAAGCTGAGAATGGCCTGCAGGGAAAAACCCCATGAGGAGTTTTTCAATGTACTTCGCCCCCAAAGAGGCGTTAAATTTCTCCTTATTCTCAATCAACTGGACCAGTACATTTTCGTCTGAGCGAGCTTCTTTCAAAAAAGTGCAAAGGGAGGAGAAAAAAGTGCGTAGTTTCACGACTAAAAGCGAATGCAGCGCGACAAATTCCCCCCGCACAGCATCTAAGGGAAAAGGGGCCTTAATTTTTTTCCAAATAGCCGTTTTGGATTTGACAACTAGAATGGCTTTTCTCATCTCATCTAATACTTGCGGAATCTCATCATTGCTCAAATGAGACGCTTGTAACAGAATTTCAGAATAAAAGCAAAGTTTGTCTAAAATACTCCCTTTCTGTGAGAAGGGATGCTCCAGTGAGAAAAGAAGGATTTTTTCTAAATCCTTGGAAATACAAGAGAGTTCTTCTTGAAAATTAGCTCCTTGAAGTTGAGCAAAAATAGTGTGGTATAGTCCTTGGAGCCGGTCGAATGCATCCATCAGACCCTGCAAGATAAATTGAAGGCTCAAAGAACGGGCGACGGGGAGTTCTAAGTTAACTGGGAAAATTGGCCAAGGATTCAAACTTCGCATAAAAAGCCCAAATAAAGACGTAGCATCTTAGCATAAGGTTGTTAATTGGGAAAGCTATTTTCTGAGGTTCAGTTTGCAATGGACAAACTCCAGTTGCGCGGATTCATCGAAACCTCTATCCTCCGGTAGAAACCATGGAGTGGTATTTGGATGAATCTGCACGAATATCAAGCTAAAGAGATTGTAAAGCGTTACGGTCTGCCCGTCTCAGAATTTGCTGTTGCATCGAGTGTGGAAGAGGCTCAAAAAATAGCAGAGGAGCTTGATCTCCAGGAGGCAGTATTGAAAATTCAGGTGCATGCAGGAGGCAGGGGAAAAGCAGGCGGGGTAAAGTTTGCGAAAAGTAGGAAAGAAATGGGAGAGCTTGCACAAGAGCTCATTGGCATGAAAATGGTCAACCAACAAACAGGGCCTGATGGGGTCATTGCAAAGAAGGTTTTGATTTCCAAGCCGATTGATATCAAAAAGGAAACCTATCTTGGAGCTGTGATAGACCGAGAGCGAGGGACTCCCTTACTGATCGCTTCTTCAGAGGGGGGCATGGAAATCGAAGAAATGGCTGAGAAAACTCCCGATAAGATTTTGAAAATGCCGTTTGGTTTCGATGGGACTTTGCGGTCCTTTCAGCTACTTCGCCTCACGAAGTTTATGGGGTGGAGTGGGGAACTGGCGAAACAAGGGGCTTTGGTAGCAAAGGCTCTGGCTCGATGTTTTATTGACATGGATGCGTCGCTGTTGGAGATCAACCCTCTTGTGGAGACTTTGGATGGCGAGATCCTTGCATTGGATGCTAAGCTCAGCTTGGACGACAACGCTCTTTTTCGCCATGCGGACATTGCCTCTTATTATGATCCGAGTCAAGTGTCTATTCAAGAAGCAGCGGCCAGGGGATATGATCTTGCCTATATTGCCATGCAGGGCAATATTGGTTGTATGGTGAATGGGGCTGGACTGGCGATGGCGACGATGGATATTATTCAGCTTTATGGCGGGGAGCCTGCGAATTTTCTCGATGTAGGGGGAGGAGCCAGTGAGGAAAAGGTAGCCGAGGGGTTCCGGATTATTTTGAGCGATTCTCATGTAAAAGCCATTTTGGTCAATATTTTTGGGGGGATTATGAACTGTGCGACGCTTGCTAGCGGAGTGGTGAAGGCCTGTAAAGAGCAGCATATTCAAGTGCCGATTATTGTCCGGATGGAAGGGACGAATGTGCAAAAGGGAAAAGAGATTTTTCAAGAGAGTCACTTGAAGATCCAAACGGCAGAAGATATTAAACAGGCGGCAGAGCTTGCCGTGCGAGTGGTGAAAAAATAGATGGCCATCTTAGTCAACAAAAAAACAAAAGTGATTGTGCAAGGGATTACGGGACATGCGGGAAAATTCCATGCTGAACAATGCAAGGAATATGGGACGCAGATTGTCGGTGGGGTGACTCCTGGGAAAGGGGGAATGGAGGTTTTGGGAGTTCCTGTCTTTGATACCGTGTGGGAAGCGAAAAAATCGGTGCATCCTACGGCAAGCCTGATTTTCGTTCCTCCTCCATTTGCTGCAGATGCGATTTTGGAAGCTGAAGATGCGGGGATTGAGCTGATTATTTGTATTACAGAAGGGATCCCGGTTCGTGATATGCTGGAAGTAAAAAGGGTGATGAATACATCTAGTTCAAGACTCATTGGGCCCAACTGTCCCGGTATTATTACCCCTGGAGAATGTAAAATAGGGATCATGCCTGGGTATATTCATCAAAGAGGAAAGGTGGGTATTGTTTCTCGCTCGGGGACTCTGACTTATGAGGCAGTTTGGCAAACGACCCAACTGGGTCTTGGTCAGTCGACTTGTGTGGGTATAGGGGGAGATCCTTTAAATGGCACGAATTTTATCGATATCTTACAGCTCTTTCAGGAAGATCCGGAGACGGAAGGAGTATTGCTTATTGGGGAGATTGGCGGGGAAGCGGAAGAGCAGGCTGCAAGATGGGCCAAAGCGAATCTAAAAAAGCCTCTTGCGGTGTTTATTGCGGGTCAAAGCGCCCCTCCCGGCAAGAGAATGGGACATGCTGGAGCTATTATTTCTGGAGGGAAAGGGACAGCCAAAGACAAATATGAAGCTTTTGAAAGAGCTGGTGCTGTAACGACAAAAAGCCCGGCAGAAATGGGCCAAGCGATTTTTGAGGCGATGCAGTGATTCAGATTCCAGGGAAAATTCCCGTGATTATTCACCCGTTTTTTTGGATTTTTTCTGGTATATTAGGCTGGCTTGTCAGTGGAACTCTAATGGGAATGCTGATTTGGGTTGGGATCATTTTTTTTTCCGTTCTTTTTCACGAATTTGGTCATGCATTGACTGCTTTAGTTTTTAACCAAGAAGCGCGCATTCAACTGATTGCCCTCGGGGGAGTCACCTCCTTTGAAGGGCCAAAATTGAAATTTTGGCAGCAATTTTTGATCACTTTAAACGGTCCTCTTTTTGGCTTTTTACTTTTTTTGGGTGCAACGGTGCTTTTGCAGTTTCAGCTAACGCCTATGGCCTATAAGATTTTTAAAGCGACGCAAGTGGCCAATCTTTTTTGGTCTATCATTAATCTTTTGCCTGTACTTCCTCTGGATGGAGGGCAGTTACTACGCATTGTTTTAGAAGCATGTTTTGGTGTAAAGGGATTTAAAGCCGCCCTTTTGGTTGGCGCCCTTTTGGCCATTGCTATTTCCTTGTATTTTTTTCTAGTTGGCGCCTACTTAGTCGGCGCCTTTTTCTTTCTTTTTGCCTACCAAAGTTTTGATTCTTGGAGAAGAAGCCGCCTTGCGACAAAAAGCGATAGGGAAGAGGAGAATAAACATCTTATGGTGCAAGCAGAACAGGCTTTTCAGGAGGGAAATAAGGAGGAGGCGAAAAAACTCTTTGAAGAAGTCCGGAATAAGGCCTCAGGCGGTATGCTGGCACTGGCGGCGACTCAATATCTCGCCTTTTTGATCTATAAAGAAGGGAAACGAAAAGAGGCTTATGAGATGCTACTGCCTTATAAAGAGCAGCTTTCCGACGATATCTTGATCCTTTTGCACGAGCTGGCCGCAGAGGAGAAGAACTATCCGCTTGTGATAGAGATTTCGCAAAAATGCTATCAGACAGCCCCTTCGCAAAAAATGGCTCTTAACAACTCTAGAGCCTATGCCCATGAAGGGCAGCCGAAATTTGCTGGAGGGTGGCTCCAAACGGCATGGCAATTTGGGGGGCTCAACCTTCCTGTTATCTTAGAGGAAGAGGAATTTAAAGCAGTTGTACAAGATCCTGAATTTCAGGAGTTTATACCAAAATGAAAGGGCTTATTGTTTGTCTTTTTTTGAGCGGATGCTTTTATGCTGGTGGAGCAGGTGTTTCTCCTCTATTGGGCATACAAAAAAAGAGGGTAACCCATTTAGAAGAACGACTGAGTCGCGCGCGCGATGTCATAGCTTTAGCAGAGACAGATGTAGAGCGCTTAAAAGAGGAAATTAGCCGGGAAAAACTCAAGCTCATTCGCATGGAAATCGATCATTTTGAAAAGAAAGAGGGATCGATGCTTACTTTTTTTATCGAGGAAAGAGAAGCGCTTTATGAAATGATTGAATCGGGGCCGGCATCAGCAGCTCTGGAAGCGCAGGTGGAATTAGATCGTATTTTAAGAATGATTACCGAGCAAAGTGAAGAGGTTTTCTAACTCGACTGGATACCTTACTATAGCTACCCCCCTGGCTAGGGGCAAACCCTGTCTATTCATTTTTACGGGATACGATTTTATTTGTTGCGATTTGTATTATTTGTTATAATTGTTTTAATTATTTAAACTATACTGGTATAACAATGACTTTCTCTGTGCCTGGGGCACAACTCCAGAAAACTATTATAGATGCAGTATGCGATGAATTCGGAACGTTCAAAGATAGTAACTCTTGTAAGACTGTTCAAAGGGTGGTGGGAGACCAACTAGCCTCCATCCTCTCTAGAACTGTGCAGGCACAGGATGTTTCAAACCATCTAAACAAGATTACTAGTCGGCTGGGAGCTCTCTCCCAAATAAAGCCGAAATCTGCTTCAGCTTGGTTAGAGCGGGCACCCTATGAATCGGCGATGACCGCCATAAGAAAAGTGTGGTGGCAGCTTTCGTCTCAACATTGGAGACAGGGGGGGAGGGAGCTTGCGGAAGCGCTGAATGCACAGGTCTTCCAAGAAACATCCTTAGATTTTCAAAACAAGAAGAAGTTCGATGGAAGGATATTGCAACAGTCTATAAACGGCACTCAACACATCGTCGCTACGAAGCCAAGAGGGACTGCTGCTGTGCGATGCAATACGGAAATTTGGTTTAAAGAGCAGGATACCTTAGATGCAGCACATCAAATGCGTACGCAGTTTGGATTGAACCCTCTTGTTTTGGACATGGCGAATAAACAGTACATCGGCGGAGCCCCTCGGAAAGCTTCTACGCAAGAAGAAAATATATGTCGAAGATCGACTTTATATCCTGCGCTCCAAACACTGCAAGACTTGCAGCGCCCAGAGCAGTATCGTGACAAGATTTCTTCTGGAGGGGTGTATGTTCCATCGGTGCAAGTATTTAGAAGGGGGACTGACGCTGGGTATGCATACTGCCAGCCATTCACATGCGCTGTCTTTGCTGCAGCTGCCTTTAACTGCCAACAAGGTCATAGAGGGTATGATCGACCCAAGGAGAAGAGGCAGTATGAAGAGGCAACGAAGCAAAAAATACGCGATATGTTTCGAGTAGCGTATGAGAAAGGGCATGATTCGCTTCTTTTAGGTGCATTTGGATGTGGAGCTTTTTACAATGATCCAGGTGAAATGGCGCAATTTTACGTAGATGTTTTGTCGGAACAAGAGTTTTCTGGGCTGTTCAAAAACGTCACCTTTGCGATCATCAAAGACCGTGTCAAGAGCGGATCGTCTAAAGATAACTATTCTACCTTTTTGGACACTTTTCTACGGTCTCAGCTGTCTGTATTCTGGCCGGGAAAACAAGAGCATTCATCCAGCAGTTCCAGCCTACCCCCCTTATTAACACGAAGGCGAGACACTTCACCGCCAGATTCTTGCTGGACTAGGGTGTGCCGAGTTGTTGGAAGAATTCGCCATATCTTTCGCTAACACAGGTTACGCAAGACTAATGATCAAACCAGTCCATCAATACCTTTTGCCCTTCTTCCCCTCTTTGAAACCATCCAAAGACTCAGAAGCTTTGTCCCGTGTTTTTTGTATGCGCAATGCCAGATCAGCCACAGGGCAAACGATCCCGCCAAGGCATGAGCTAATGGTTCCCTGGCATTTCAGCGTTTTAAACAACTACTTATCTAACAGCGACTTTCAATAGATTTTTTTGCCTTTATTCGTTATAACGTAGGTCCATTAATTCAATGGATGGGGAAAATGGCAAAAGTAGGTTTTTTCACTGCAGTCAGCTTTGGGGATCAACCCAAATCATGTACGCAATCAATGTTCGAAACAGTCGATAGTTATTTCTACCTCGGTGGTAAAAAGGCCTACGTCATTCCAGGACATGCCCAACAAGGTATTGAAGGAGCTGTCCTTGCCAAAGATTCACCTGCATTTGTAATCACTGCTTTAAAGGTCATTTCTTATCTCACTGTAGCCCTCCCAGTCGTTATGCTGATCGCTAAAGCTATCTTACGATCTATTCATAGCTTCCATATCGTTGATGTCAAACAAAAGTTAGAAGAAGGAATAGACATATCTCAAGACACCATCGAAAAAATTCAAGTACTCATGCCCAAGATTCGAGATCGACAAAATCAAGATGACCAAGAAATCGTAAGATATACCAGTAAAAGTGTCTTCAGCCTTAGATCAGTTCCTAATCTTATTTTCAAATCGGTTGGCGATGCTGACGGACGTGTTGAAAATATGGTAAAAGCTAAAGAAGTCTGCCTTGCCCATCAGCTTGGCCTTCTCATTATCCCTCATGCTAAGAAATTTCATGTGGATGGAAGGACCTTGATTGCCGAAGAATGCTTTGATGTCCAACAGCATGAAAGTGCACAGGAACGGTTATATTCAGAACTTTCAGGGTTAAATGAAACGACAAGACAATTAGCTACCTTCATAGCAAAAACTGGATTTAGCGATGTTGAATGGCGGAATATGCCTATAATTGATGACGCACCTGTTTTCCAAGGTTCTAGACGGGTCGCGCTTGTTGATCTTGAAGAAATGGATAGCCCAGAAATAGGAATTTTCGGTGGAGGATTGGGACGTCGTGGATTAATCCGTTGTTTGTCTTCTGAAGAACAAATTGACATTGCACTGGCTGAAGCGGGTCGTCATGGTATTGTTAATCAATATGTCACCCCAGCACAGGTCAAAGCAAGAAGAATCGATGAAGTGCAAAACTATGAACAATTACAGCGGTTTTATGTAAGAAATGGGATTTTGGAAAATGCACGCAAACCCATCCAAGTTGATGACTTATCTACCCTTGGCTTAAACCTAGATGAACAAGGAGACCTTCGGATTCCAGAAGTTCGTAGCAATGCTTCAGATGGAGAAGCCAGCGAATATAGACATCAACCCATCACCTTGAGGGACGCGGTTATTGATGTGATTGCTCAGATTAATGATGCTATAAACAAAACTTCTGAAAATGCATCAATAAAAGGAAAACGGTATATTTTATTGAACACCCATCACAGCAGAAGATTACAAGACTATCACCGACTTGGCTTACCTGAAGATAAAGTTTTCGTTACTGAAGAAGAAGAAAATCAAATATGGCTCCGACGCATTATCAATGCCCTAGTAGCCAAAGGGCACCTTTTCAAGCTAGATAAGGTCAATGGCCATGGCTATTTCATCCAAGCCTAAGAAGACTTGAAAAACCGCAGGTTCTGCTTGGAGGATTTGATGTTTAATGCTATAGTCGCTTAAAATTTTATTGATAGCTTCTGATCCTTTCTGGAGAAAAGAAAGAACAACTGCGCAAAGTAATGACGTATTTAGAGAATGGGAAAACCCACATGCGTTATGACATATATCTCAAGAGGGGATATCCCATTGGATCTGGCGTAATAGAGGGGGCATGCAAAAATTTGGTGAAAGATCGGATGGAACAGTGCGGGATGCGTTGGGCAATAGCTGGGGCAGAGGCGGTATTGAGAATGAGATCGATCCAAATCAATGGAATGACTAGCGATTATTGGCGGTACCACATCGCTCAGGAAAAACAAAGACTGTATGGGAATTTTATAGGGAGCGACACAATAGAATTGGCGGCCTAACTTGTTCCAACTGTTTGACTATACACCCTTTTTAAATCTCTTGGTTTAAAGGAAAAACTCATTTCTTTTTATCCAAGAGGTCTTTCATTCGGAGTTCCATTTGATAGTGAGGCACAGGATGCCAGCTTGCAATGAACTCTCCAGTAATCTTAAATCCCATTTTTTGATAGGCCTGAACTGCGCGTGTATTTGTTGCTTCAGGATCTATCAGCACTCTCTTTACATGGGAAAAATGGGTAGTCAAGAACTCTTGAATCATAGGCGCAGATAAGCCTTTTCCTAAGTAATTGAGATTGCAGATAAACAAATCTAAAGTAATGGCATCATTGCCTTCAGGAGAAGTAATCAAAAACGCAAAAGGAATATCCTCATCATAGACAATCCAATAGGTTGTATCGGATTCTCCTCGAAAGAATTTTTCCAGACCATTTAGCGTATTTTGTAATCCCACTCCATGAATCCATTCCTTGATATATTTTTGATCTAGCCATTGATGAATTAAAGATCTGTGGGTTGGCTGCGCAGGAGCAAAACGAAAATCGATTTTCGACACTATACGTTTGTTCTTTGGCCAAAGTCGGGAACCATTCCTATAGTAGTGTAAAGCTTCTTTAACCCCAGGTCTTAAAGGAAGAGCCTTTAAATCTTCGTCATTTGCCCATCGGTAGTTGCTATGTTCTACAGACAGCTGAATAGGGGGCTTTTGATCTAGATGAATCTTGAACATGTAATAAATGTAATCAAGACCTGGTTTACGAATGTAAAGGGTTCCTAAATAGACAAATTGAGCAATGGATCGAGGTTGAATCCCCGTCTCTTCAAATAGCTCTCTTTTTGCCGCCATTTCAGGAGTTTCTTCCTTTTCTAATTTTCCTGCAGGTGCACCCCACTTACCTTCGTCAGTCTTACCTTTCCCTTGCTGAATGAGAAGAAGATGCTGATCTACCTCTAGATAACAAGCAGATGCTTCCATCTTGGGTTGAAAATTCATTGGCTTTTGATCACTGACTTCTACTTGCATCATCTATTACTCACAAGAAGTTGTTCTAATTTTATGTACGATCGATTCTTTCGTGAAGCCAAATCGCTTTGCTAGATCTGATGCTGAAGCTGATTCTCCAAACCAAGTAAGAGAAATTGCAATCCCACCAACTCCAATATATTTATGCCACCCCTGATCTACTCCAGCCTCAATGCTAATCTTTATTTTTCCCTGCAAAAGCGCTTGTTTATATGCAGTAGATTGCTTCTCAAATAGCTCCCAGGAAGGCATGGAAACAACTCGAGCAGACGGACCCAATTCTTCGGCAACTTCAAGGGCGAGATGTACTTCTGACCCTGTGGCAATAAGCAAATAGGTTACTTCTTTAGTCGTTTCTTGGCGTACGATGTAGGCACCTCGTCTAACCCCTTCTTCATAAGATTTAGCAGGAAGTTCTTGTAATGGCTGTCGAGAAAGAATGATCGCCGTAGGGCCTTCATATAAAAGAGCAGCAAGCCAGGACATTTTTACCTCATTTGCATCGGCTGGACGCAATACTAAGAGACCTGGAATAGTGCGGAGAGAGGCGAGCTGCTCGATAGGTTGATGAGTAGGGCCATCAGGGCCAATGAAGATTGAATCGTGTGTCAGCTGATAAATCACTTTCAGCCGCATCAAGCTGGTCATTCGGATGGCACTGCGCATATAGTCCACAAATCCTAGGAATGTCCCTATGAATGGGATGACAAACCCTGTTTGGGCCATTCCAGCAGCAATGCAGGCCATTCCAAACTCTCGAACTCCATATTTGATATTGCGCCCTTTAAATCGCCCCGCTTGAATCGGTCCATATTTTTCTAAATAGGTACCATCCGAGGATGACAAATCAGCAGAGCCCCCTACCAGTTGAGGAAGGTGATCTGCCAAGACTTGGAGGACCTTATGAGAGACCCACCGTCCTGCTATAGGAGAGGATATTGGAATATTTTGCAGGACTGATTCCAAATGAGAAGGAACTGAAAACACTGAAGGAGAGATGCCAGCAGAGCTTCTTTTCTTAAAGAAATGGTAGATTTCTTGATCTACATGAAAGGAAACATCTGGGAGTCCTAGTTCTTTCTTGGCTAGAGCAACCTCTTCTTTTCCAAGAGGTCGGCCATGAGCGGCAGGCGTGCCTTGGGCATTAGGTGCTCCACGCCCAATTCGAGTCTGAGCAATAACTAAAGTGGGTTTTTCTTGATGTGTACGAAGGGGGGCTAAAGCTGCTCTAATTTGATCTAGATTATGGCCATCTATGCTAAGCACATCCCATCCTTGCGACTGAAACCGCAAAGAAAGATTTTCAGAAAAGCTTTCATTAACATACCCATCCAAAGTCGTGGAATTGCTGTCAAAAATGAGAATCAGATTATTGAGGCAAAGGTGACCAGCTAAAGAGCTAGATTCCATTGCAACTCCTTCCATCAAATCTCCATCGCCCGCTACAACTACAACTTTAGAATCAATTCTTAAATGCTTTAATCCTAAGGCCTGTCCGACTGCATACCCAACTCCTTGGCCATCTACACCTGTCGTTGCCTCTACTCCTTCAGTCCTAGTTAAATCAGGATGGCTTGGTGTTTTGGAATCGATTTGTCTAAAGTTTTTCAAATCATCCAAGGTGAGCGAGAATCCAGCCAGATGTAAACAGCTATAAAGCCAAAGAGATCCATGTCCCACTGAAAGGATTAAACGATCTCGATGAGGCCATTTTGGATAAGCGGGATCAAATCTTAGAAATTCACCAAATAGATAAGCGCCAAGTTCTGCACAACCCATTGGCATTCCTGGATGGCCAGAGCCTGCAAGCTCCACTGCATCCATCGTAAGATGCCTAATAGTATTGGCTATTTTTTGTAACATAAACATCTACCCAAAGTCTTGTAATCGCTCTAAAATCCCGTTTGGAAACAAAAGTGCCTCTTGTCTTTGGAACCGTTCGATGGGGACCCATTCCACCCAATGAGTGCTCCCTCTATGCTCAGAGATCTGAAAACGTCTCCTAGAATAAATTTCTTTCCGATCAAGAGTAATTGGAAAAGCAAATATAATTTCGTGTCCTTTAGTTCCATGATGATCAAAAATATTCTCGAATACTGAAGGATGCCCAATCACCTGAATGGTTGATCCTATCTCCTCTTGAATTTCCCTTTTCAAAGCATGCTGAGCTGTTTCGCCAAATTCTATACCGCCTCCAAGAGGAACCCACCCTTTTAATATCCCTTCATCATTTAGTACTTCGCAAACCAAAATGTGGTTATTCTGCTTTGCAATACCAATGACCTTTCCTCGAATTGTATTGGGTGGTCGCCAACTTTGGTTCTTGAAAAGATAGGAAACAGCCTCTCTTGCAAAAGGCGTGAGCTCGTTAAAAATGACACTATTTAAAACGACCCATTGACTCTCTTCTTCTGGAGAAACTTCGGGAATCGTCTTCCAATCCAAGATGTTATAAATAATCCCTATGTGATGAAATTTATATGGCGTATTCTGTTTTTCATACTCACCTGTAGCAGTAGCATGATACAAAAACTCAAACCGTTCAACTGCTGTACCCACTTCTTCAAGAAGTTCACGTTTGAGAGTATGTTCAGGGGTTTCTCCATATTCAATCCCTCCTCCAGGTAAATCTGAAAGCCCTTCATAGGGACCCGATCTTTTCAATGTAAGAAGAATTTTTGATTCTTTTAGCAGAATGCCATAAGCACCAAATCGACATATCTGTTCCATTTTCTTCCTTTTTGGCAAATGCTCCTTCTATCCAGAAACATCGACTCATTTTATCAATGAAGCACCCCAATATTTTGAACTAAAGATTCTTTTGCGTCAGCCCAAAATCTGAAAACTTGATAGAATCTATAGAAAAATTTAGAAAGCTCAATCTCAAGGATTGCTAATGAGTAAGGAAATTTTTGTTGTCGAGACCATTAAGGCAGTTCCAGGCAAAAAGGATGAATTAAAGAGAGCCCTAACTAAACTAGTTCCTACAAGTAGAAAGTCTCCTGGGTGTTTGCAATATAATCTATTGGAGCCTATCGATAAAAATGATGAGTTCCTCATCTTGATGTGTTGGAGAAAACTAGACGATTTGAGAAATCATGAAACATCGGAGTATGTAGAGAAATTTGTGAAAGAATACGATCAGATTCTCTATGATCAAGTAAAAGTAACAGAATGGTATCAGCTAGAGATCTAGTCCCTTTTTAGGAAGAAGGCTCCATTCATGTCACACTCATAGAGTTTAGACTCATCTATCAAATCTTTTTAGTGAAAAGCCCCTGGTGCGTAAGGTGAGTTAATAATGTGAAAGACGAAAAATTTCGTCGTTTAGCTGGCGTGAAACGCATCACGAAGGTTAATATTTGCAGATCCCCCTTCAATTGTACTTCAAGCCGACGACGCAGATAGGTCAATCTGAGGTTCGATTATGCTCGACTTCGTCCAAAAAATGTACAAAGTCGAGCTATGAGCTGATTTTAATGGTGTAGTAGCGTTGGAAGTTTTGGTGTCGCACAATCAAAATGACATACTTTCGATCTCCTAATTCCTGCAGCGAGCTATTGAGTTCAGAGATGTTTTTGATAGGCTTTTGGTTATTCCAATCTACAGCAATTCCCGTAATGAGAAACGTTGGCCTAAGTCCTGCTTGGGCTGCGGGAGACCCGGGTTTGACGTTCGAAATCACCACTCCAGAGACATCGCTTGCATACCCTAGCTTTGTGGCGATCTCTGGGGTGAGAGGTTCTAATTCGATGCCTAATTTGTGCATGAGCCCCGCTGAGACAGCCTCACCATCGTTTTGACAGCCGAGAATAACCTCGATTTTTTTGACCTTATGGTTACGAAGAATTTTTAGGTGGATGGTAGTTCCGGGACTCATCATGGCAACGTCATTTCGAAATTTATTTACATTTTTCACTGGCTTCCCGTCATATTCAATGATGATATCACCCTGTTGGAGCCCTGCAGTATCGGCGGGGGACTCTTTGACAATATCGGAAATCAATATCCCCTCTGGCTTGTCAAGACCGAGGGCATTACCGAGCTCCTTATCGACGGGCTGTAACACAATTCCTAGGTAGGCTCGTTTCACTGTGCCCCCCTGGATCATCTGTTCGATGATCGGCTCGACCATTCGGCTGGGAATCGCAAGGCCTACGCCCATAAAACCTCCGCTTTTACTCAAAATGGCTGTGTTCACGCCAATCACCTCGCCTCGCACGTTGAGTAGGGGACCTCCAGAATTGCCCGGATTAATGACCGCGTCCGTTTGAATGAAATCCTCGTAGGCAGCAATCCCTAGGTCTTGACGACCCTTTGCGCTCACGATCCCTTGCGTAATGGTTCCCTCTAGGCCAAACGGGTTTCCGGCAGCGACCACCCACTCTCCCACTTTGAGGTGATCAGAGTCGCCGAAGGTCAAAAAGGGGAAATCTGTCCCTTCGATTTTGATGAGAGCAAGGTCCGTTCTAGCATCCGTGCCTTTGACTGTGGCTTCAAACTCTTTTCCATCATTTAAAGTAACGGTAATGAGCGTTGCATCTTTAATAACATGATAGTTGGTCACGATATACCCATCTGAACGGATGAGGAAACCAGAACCGCCAGAAATCTGTTGCTGAGGTTGCTGAGGAAAAGGTTGGCCGAAGAAGCGGCGGAAAAACTCATCCTCAAACATGGGGTTGGAAGTTGTCTCAAGATTTGACTGAATCGATACTGTGGCAGGCTTTGCCTGTTCTGCAAGCTCGGTAAAGGCTTCAGAAATTTGTTGCAAGAGAGCAGCTCCCTTCGCTGCTCCCATGGACTCAGCATGTATCGGAGAGCTTATCAAAAGACTAAGGTTGAAAAACAGGACAATCCATCTCTTCATTTTGCACTCATTCAGTTTTCAGCAGCAGTATAAAAAATTGACTAAAAAATCTCAATAGGGTTATAAGAATTTCTCTAAATTTTAAGTGGGAGCCTTTGTATGAAGTATACACTGTTAGTGTTGGTTGCCGCGTTCATTGAGGTTCATTCGGCTCCGCTGGTTGCCAAAGTAACGCCCGAGGACACTAAGGGATATTTGGTTTTTTCAGACGGGACGTTTTGGAGTGTTGCTTCCTTAGAAAAGAGGTGGAGAACGCCTTTGGAGTGGTTGGCTGGTAATGAACTGTTTGTTCCCGAAGATTATGCATGCAAAGTGACAGAGTGGTCTTTTGGTGATGAGTACGAAATTTACCATAAGGCTGGTAATTTAAGGGTGGATGAGACGTATGCGTCGAACGGAGAACAATTGAAACAACATTCTTTTTTGATGCTCAATTTACGATCGGGAAAGACTTTTTTTGCAAGTCGAATGCAGCCGATGGATCTTATCCAGGCGATTTATGACGAGGGGTATCATAGTGGCTATCACCAGGGGTATCCTTCTGGTTACGAGGAAGGTTACAGCGTGGGCTATTCCAGCGGGTATCATCGCGCGGAGGCTGATATTCTAAAAAAGTCTAATAAAGTAGAGTTTTAAAAAGTAGGTGGTACATTGAACATTGAAGACTATAAGCAGGCTCTTGTACCTTTTTCTAACATGGGTTCGCAATCTTGGGTGGCGACTTTTCGTCATGACAGGGTGCAGCTTGGGGGACAAGAATACCCAGTGGTTCTCCCAGAGTTAGAAGACAAGCCTTGCATGATCATTCGACTAGTGCGAAGGATTGTTTCTTTTATTTGTAGTTTTTTTCCTTGCCTCGTCTTTGTTCATAACGATGTAGTAATTGGTTTGTCGACGTTGATGCGTACGGCAGATGCTGTGTTGCGGCAACAAGATTCGGTTTTATTAGCTCGCGTTGTAGGCACAGCGCGTGATATTTTGCAAAAGCTACCAGGTGCTCATCCAGCCTCAGAGACGGATGTTTCGCGTGAATCGTCTGAACTAGAGAGGCGGTTCGACCAGCCGCCTAGACTGAGGAGCGTTCCGTTGCCGGTTACGGATGTGCTTACCGATATGACACAAACTCTTTGCGAAGGATATAAGCTCGGTTCTGAAGCTTTCGTTATAGGGCACAGTGTAAACTGGGAGAATCCTCCTGCAGATCTTGTCGATCCCCAGTATGTAGAAGGGTTGATTGCCGTGCTAAAATCTGAGGCAAACGCAGGCCTATTGCAAGAGGATGTTGGTGATTTACACCACCAGTGTTGGCAGGATCTCCAGTTTCTCAAGGATTCAGAGAACTATGTTACTTTCTCTCGCTTCTTGTTGGAACTATCCGAGAGGCAAGTAAGGTCTTCGTATGAAGATCTTTTAAGCACGGCAAATCAGAATACGCTATATCAGATTGTGTGTGCGATTATGAACCACCTACATCACCAAAGAAAAGAATCAGATTTTTCAACCACATATATCAATGTTGTGGCAGCGATGTGTCTATTGCTCCAGCACGGATGTTCCAACCAACTAAATACAGGGATGGAAAATATCTATATGAGTATTCTTACACCAGCGGGACCCCTAGGTACTAAGATTCGATGGTTTCTTCAAAAAGAACGCTATGACATACTCGGTCGTACTGTGCTTTCTCTTACAAATGGAGATCAAGCATCAACAGTGAATTATTACCGCCGAATCCTCTCCACAAGGTTTGGGATTTCTGCCGATTTATGTAAGGACGATACAAGATATGCGGGGGTTGCTGCAAAAATCTCCGAGCAGGAGATTGCGGACGGTTTTTGTTTGCATTACAATCCTTCAAACATTCTTCAGAAAGTATGGCGCACAATTGTCAATCCAAACGATCCCGTAATACCGGTGTCTTTATTTACAGAGTGGCTGCTGGGTAAATATTCTGGCTTAGACGAGTCTACCGCCATGTGTGATATGGGCAGTGGGGAACAAGGGTTCCATCCTAAATTCGTTCTCGCATTGCTGGTGGAACTGGGGATTCTCAAAGCGCAGGAACAAGTGTAGGAGGCTCGCCTGGAGACATCTTGTTCTCCTTTTCTCCAGCCCGTATGAGAGGACATGTGGGTTAAAAAACTGGCGTGATTTTGAGAGGAGGGTTCTCTTTTTCTAAAAGATTTTTTCCTAAAAAAGAGACAAGAGTTTCTTCTTGTCCTTGTATGTGTTTCACACTGCTAGCTACATCTTCTGCTGTTGCATGGAGGGTTTGTTTACGAAAACGTGCCCGCGCATCCAAAGTACGTCCTTGCCTTTTCCAGGAATAGGCAAGAAGGGCTCGGTTACCAGGGGCAACAGGCGAATCCAGGGATTGGATGACTCCGAGTTTAGCTTCTTCCAGTTCCCTTTCGTTGAATTCTTGTCTTGCAATTTTGTCTACAGCTTCGTGAAATATTTGAACAGTTCGCATGAGGTGCGGGTCGCGATAGGAATAGAAGTGAAAGTTTCCCGTAGTTGGGGTATAAGTAGCCCCGCTTCCATAGGCACCGCCTTTCTCTCGGATCTCTTTATGGAGAATCAGATTTTGCATCAGTTCTGTAGAGATCAGAAGAGGGGCTGCATGGGGATCTTTAGAGGTGATTGTTTGCATTCCTAAACTCGTAAAAGCAACAGGAGCTGCAATCAAGCTTGCTTGATCCTCCACTTTTTCCAATGGATAGCTGTTTACCCAAGGAACATAGGGAGTTTTACCCGGTTGCAAGTCATAAAAGTTCACTTTTTCAAGCTGATCATATTGATCTTGATCACAACTTAAGATCAGTTGATAGCGAGCATGGGTCAGCACTTTTTGTTGAAGATCTTTTAAACTCTGAATAAAGGATGGATCTATAGCCTTCGTCCACTTCATAACGGACTGAAAATAAGGAAGGCCATGCCATTGATTGTAAATAAAAGAGGGGATTGTTTTGCCACTTAAAGAAGTTTGAATAGCATAGCTCATGGCGGCCTTAGGCAAACGATCGCTTAAGTCTGTCGCATGCTGTAAAAACCATTCTTGAATTCGGTCTCTATCTTCAAAATCCACTTGAGCGATCGCATCTTTAAATAATTGAAAAAGTTTATCCGCATTTCTCTTTAACACTTTGCCGCGAAGAGAAAATGTCGGTGAACAGACATTGGCATCTTTCCTCATTACATGGAGTGAAATGGCCGCATCAAAACTGCCGATATAAGATTGTTGATAGGCTAAGGTCTCTTCATAATTTTTCCCACCCAGGCCGAGTTCTGTGATCATGTGGGAGAGTAATGAGAGTAAAGGGAGTTCATGAGGGGCCATTGCAGGAAGATCAAAGATGAGATCTGCGTAGAGAATGTGATTTGTAAAACAAGGGTGGAAGAACACATTCTTGGTCTCATACAGGGGAAAATCTCTTGGGTTCAATGGCACATCTCGAAGAGTGACCTTAGGCAGGCATTCTAAAGACTGATGTTCAATAAGCTGTTGGTGTTTCTGGAGTCTCTCCATCTCTTGGATGATGTTCTTCTCATCCTTTTCAGTCAGCTTAGAGCGGATCTGATCTAGTTTTGCTTGTTCTATTGCAATCTCTTTTTGAGCTAAATGGGGATCTGGTTTTAGGATTAAGCGCACAAAATGGGGGTTTTCAATCACCATTTTTTTGAGAAGATTAGGCAAATAGGCTGGATCCTCAATGCGTGACTTCAAATCAGCAAATAGCGTATGGATGAGAAGGCCCATTTCAGGCTCACATCCATGTTGCTGGATAAGGGCGGAACGGAAAAAAAGAGTCAGGCCAAAAGGAACTCCTTCTCCGCTAATTTCGGTGCGCTGAAATTCCAGCTGATGCAGAGCCGCGTTAATTTCCTCTTGGGAGAAAGCGATTTTTTTGAGGGTGTCGAAAAGGAGTGCTTCTAACTTGTCCGCATCTTTTTCTTCGCATCCCTTACAGATCACAATCCAGGGAACTTCGCTCATTTCAACATCTAAGCCAGAATCTACTTGACTTACCAGCCCTGACTTTAAAAGCGCCTTAACCAAGGGGGAGGCGTCCGTATCGAGGAGTATATTTTCCATGAGCGTTAAAGCGAGAATGGTTGCTTGGTCAAAAATGCTCGTAGTCAGCCAAGCAAAAGCAATTTGCGTTTTCTTGTCTGTCGCTTCCGTAGGGGCAATGGGGTATGCTTCTGAACATTTGACAGGAGATTGATACCGCTTTTGTCGCGGAAGAGGGGGTAAAGGGACGGCTTTTCTTGTTCTCTCCAGCTCCTCAGTAATGGCATCGAGATGGCGAGTGAGAGGAAGGTTCCCGTAAAAGAAAAAAAGGCATCTAGAAGGGTGATAAAACTCTTGATGAAACTCCTTCAGTTCCTCGTAGGAAAGATTGGGAATGTCTCTAGGATTCCCACCAGAATTATAGGCGTAGGGAAGGTCGGGGGTCAGGTGCTTTGCAAGTGCTTCCCAAAGCCTCGATTCAATCGAGCTCATCGCCCCCTTCATTTCATTGTAGACGATACCTTGAATGTGGACAGGTCCTTTTAAGTTTTTAAGGTCCACAAATTCCAGACGATGGCCCTCTTGAAGAAAACTTAAGTACTTAAGCTCCGGGTGAAAGACTGCATCGAGATAAACCTCCAACAGATTGTAAAAATCCTTTTCGACTTGCGATGCGGCTGGGTAACACGTAAAATCCTGGCCTGTTAAAGCGTTCATATACGTATTGAGGGATCGCCGCGTCATCGCAAAAAAAGGATCTTTGACAGCAAACTTTTTCGAACCGCACAAAACCGTATGTTCCAAGACATGGGCGACGCCATTCGAGCTTGAGGGCAGCGTTTGAAAAGAAAGACAAAAGAGATTCTCAGGATCGTCATTGGCAATATGCGTGACGCGAGCTCCCGTCGGCTCATGGACAAGTTCTATAAGGGAGCTATCGATCTCAGACAGCCGAAGATATTTCGTAATGATAAAATTCTTATAGGTCTGACCCACAGCTTCAAGAACAGAAGAACCTTCTAGCATAGGTTTCGACTATACTAAAAATAAGGGCTTTTCGTCGATCACCTTTTCCGCTTGCCCTTGGATGCCATCCTCATACACTCCCGAGCCATGTAATTACATTCGCCCAAAAGCAAACGAAGATGATTATTGTCCCGAATTAAGATGTCAGAATTCGCATTTTTTTTGACATCTGTACGGAACCTCTCCCAAGCTTTATCAGCCTGCATCTGAAGCTTGTGGTATGTCCTCCATTGAGCCATTCGATTATGTCTTATTGCGGTCTTAGATGTAATTTTGCGTTTTCTGGGCATGCTCTCCTCCTGCAGGCTGTAATGCTTATTATACTAAAAGTATTATTAAAATCGATTTTTATTTACTAAGTATTTCTGTTAGAATAGTTTCTCTTATTTTTAATTCATCTATTTCTATTTGATCCATTTCCGTCTGTCTTCGCAGCATGCTGTATTGAGGATCGCTGGAAGGAAGGTCGTTGATAAATTCTTTCATCATTGCAATCCGTTTTTTTAGAAGCACCTGTTCGTTTTGGTTGACATCCAGTTCCTTTTGAATAAGCTCTTTATGGCTTTGGGTGGATTGCACGTAAGTTTGTTGGGCCGCTGCATCAGAAAAGTCGGGGGAGTTCTCTTTTTTAGGAAAATGAATCATAATTATATATTAGTTATTTATTTTTAATTATAACAGATAAACTTTATCTGTACATTAAATTGATATTAGCGTGATTTGGGTTTTTTGTAATAGAAAAAAATTGCTTTGCTAAAAAAGTGAAAAATTTTATAATCGGGCATCTTTTCGCGTAAACGAACAATTAGGAGGTATTTATGCGTTATGTACTAGCAGCTCTTACTCTTGCTTGCACATCCTTGGGTCTTTATGCTGATGCATCGGCTATTACAACGGAAGAAGTGGTAATTCTCGACGAGCCTTCTTCAACTGATGGTCCTGAAGTAGGCGTTGAATCTAAAAAATCTTCTGGTGGCTGCGGCTGCGGCAACGGGGGGAAGTAAGCTCCCTATTCCCCGGCTTATTTAGAGCCGGGGTTTTATTTGTTGCGATTGGTATAACGTGCTAGCTCCACGTTAGGTTGGATGCTGATTGGTATTCTGTCACGCGGGTTTCGAAAAAGTTTTTTTCTTTGCCGAGGTCAATTGTTTCGCTCATCCATGGGAATGGGTTTTTGGAACGGTAGATGGCCTTAAGTCCGATTCTTTCGAATCTTCGATCTGCAATATGTTGAACGTAGTCGCGAAACATGGAGGAGCTTAGCCCTAAGATGCCTCTTGGCAGGCAGTCTTCTGCATAGGCGATTTCGAGTTCGACAGCTTCTTTAATTTTATCGACAATCATTGCTTGAAATTCTAAAGACCAAATACCAGGGTTTTCCTCTTTGATTCCATTGATTAGGTCGATACCAAAATTTAAGTGGACTGTCTCGTCTCGTAAAATGTATTGAAATTGTTCGCCGATTCCCACCATCTTATTTTGTCTTAAAAAAGACAAAATCATTGCAAATCCGCTATAGAAGAAAAGCCCTTCCATGATGATGTAATAGCCAATGAGGTTTTCTAGAAATTTTTGCGTTCCTTCCGGAGTTGCTGTTGTAAAATTGGGGTTCAACACCTCTTCGGTGAGCTTCATTTCAAACTGATCCTTATTATTCACAGAGGAAATTTCGTTATACATATTAAAAATCTCTCCATGATCCAGCGTCAAAGACTCGACGATGTAGAGAAAAGCGTGGGTGTGGATGGCCTCCTCAAAGGCTTGCCTGAGGAGATACTGTCTTGCTTCTGGGTTGGTGACATGTCTAAAAATGGCTAGCACAATGTTGTTACCTACTAGGCTCTCAGCTGTCGAGAAAAAGCCGAGATTCCTCATGATGACCCTCCTTTCATCATCGCTCAATTGATTCGATTTCCAAAGTTCGATGTCTTTGGCCATTGGAACTTCGCTAGGCATCCAGTGATTCGAGCACCCATTCAAATAGTGTTCCCAAGCCCATTTGTACTTCAACGGCATTAATTGATTGACATCCACAGCCGTACAATTGATCAGTCTTTTTTGCGAGACGTTGACTCGTTGTTTTTTATTCATTTTCTTTCCTTCTATTAGACCTCTTGCATAACTCCGTTCTGCAGAGATTTATTGGCAACTTTCACAGGCTTCGCCCAAATTACAAGCTTTGGAAGGCTCTCGATCCACAACAATATTATTCGATGCCGATTTGTTTTTCATCCAACGAGGCTGCAAGCCCCGTTTGTTGATATCCATCGAAGACTTTTCAATTTGTGTAGCTCCCAACGAACGGAGGTAGTACTGTGTTTTTAATCCCTTTTCCCAACCAAGCATATACATTTGATTGAGTTTTTTCCCGCTCGGTTCAGAAAGGTATAGGTTCAAAGATTGCCCCATATCGATCCATTTCTGTCTTCGTGCGGCGCATTCGATGATCCATTCAGGTTCGATTTCGAAGGCTGTCAAAAAGAGTTGTTTGACTTCTTCTGGAACCCTCTCAATTTCTCGAATGGAACCGTCAAAATATTTGAGATCGTCAATCATCTCATCATCCCAAAGACCCAGAACTTTGAGCTTCTCCACAAGATGGGGGTTTATAATCGTAAACTCTCCTGAGAGATTCGATTTAACAAAAAGATGTTTATAGATGGGCTCATTAGATGGGATCACTCCAGTGATATTGGCAATTGTCGCTGTGGGGGCAATGGCCATCGTATTGGAATTCCTCATCCCATATTTCTCTACCGCTTGTCGAACTGGCGTCCAGTCTAATTTACCATTTCGATCGACATCTATTTTCATCCCGCGCTCTTGTTCCAAAATAGCAATGGTATCAATGGGCAAAAGCCCCCGATCCCATTTAGACCCCTGGTAGCTTTCATAAGTGCCCCTTTCTTTGGCCAGTTCGGTAGATGCTAAAATGGCATAATAAGAGATCATTTCCATACTCTCATCCGCAAATTCAACCGCTTTATGACTCGCGTAGCTGATGTTCTGAATGTAAAGAGCATCCTGAAAACCCATGATACCAAGGCCTATGGGTCTATGGCGCAAATTGGAGTTTTTCGCCTCCACAATCGGATAGAAGTTCATGTCGATCACATTGTCTAACATACGGACAGCTGTACGAACGGTAGTGGCGAGTAGGTTTTCGTTAAGTCCTTTATAATTAGTGTGTTGAGAAAGGTTTATGGAACCTAGATTGCATACAGCAGTTTCCTCTTTTGAGGTATTCAAGAGAATTTCAGTACACAGGTTCGATGAATGAATGACCCCGACATGATCCTGGGGAGAGCGAATATTGGAAGGGTCTTTAAAGGTGATCCAAGGATGACCTGTTTCAAAGAGCATGCTCAGCATTTTTCTCCAAAGTTGGACGGCTTCCATTTTTTTAAACAATGGGATGTTTCCAGACTCTGTCATCTTTTCGTATTCGCAGTATCGTTTTTCAAAGGCAGCTCCATAAAGATCGTGAAGATCGGGTACATTGTTGGGACTAAAGAGAGTCCATGATCCATTTTCTCGCACCCGTTTCATAAAAAGATCAGGGATCCAATTGGCTGTATTCATATCATGGGTTCGTCTTCTCTCGTCGCCCGTATTTTTCCGAAGCTCCAAAAAGTCCTCGATATCGAGGTGCCAGGTTTCTAGATAAGCGCACATCGCTCCTTTCCGTTTGCCTCCTTGATTGACGGCTACAGCTGTATCGTTCGCTACTTTTAGAAAGGGAATGACCCCTTGCGAGGTGCCATTTGTTCCTTTAATGCGAGCGCCTGTGGCTCGGACGTTGGTCCAATCATTTCCGATTCCTCCTGCCCATTTAGAAAGCTGTGCGTCATCGGCAATGACTTTGAAGATATGCTGAAGATCATCCATGACGGTAGAAAGGTAGCAGGAGCTGAGTTGGGAGTGGAGGGTCCCCGAATTAAACAGCGTGGGCGTGCTAGAAGTGAAATGAAACTGGGAGAGCACATGGTAGAACTCGATGGCCCACTTATTTTTGTCTTTCCCTTCATTGAGCGAAAGGCCCATCGCAACACGCATCCAGAAAATTTGAGGTGTTTCTAGTCGCCTTTGTTCATGATGGATAAAATAGCGGTCATAGAGGGTTTGAAGACCTAAATAGGAAAATAGGTCATCTCGATTCAAATCCATGGCTGAGCCGAGCTCATCTAAATCAAAATCGAGGAGTAAAGGCGAGACTCGTTCATAACTGATGGCGGCTTTGATATATTTTTGAAAATACTGTTTATGCGCTTTTCTTAATGAAGGGTCCGATGCTGGTACACCGAACGCTTCGCGGTAAATTACATCGAGAAGAAGACGAGAAGCAACCTGAGAATAGGCTGGTTCCTTTTCGATGAGAGACTTGGCTGCGAAGATATGAGCCAGATCAACTTCTTGGTCTTTCATCCCCACATAGTATTGAGAGATAGCGATTTCTAGTAATTCGTCGATCGAGGTAAGTGTTTCAAGGCCTCGTGATGCGAAAGTGAGCTTATTACGGAGCATCCTCTCTGTAACGATCATTTTCTCATTGTCGGCTGTCGCGATTTCAAAGGAGCGGCCTTTTGGGTCTTCTTTGATGGGAAGGGGTTCTTGTTTTTTGACCTTTTCTGCTCGATATAAGATAAAATGCTTGGCCACATCAAAGAAGGAACCATTCATGAGTTCCCATTCGATCTGGTCTTCCACTATATCGATGTATAGAATGGTTTCTTTGGAGGCCAGTTCTAGAATATGGCGGACGATGTTTTGAGTGACAATGTTCACTGCTTCAATGATTTCCGCAGTTGTTTGCGCGTGAATATTTCTGGCTCTTCGAAATGCTCTTTCAATAGACGAGGCGATTTTCATCGGATTAAAACGGGTCGGAGTCGTCTTGTCGCGTCGATAAATTTTTAGGTTTTGGACAGAACCTGCACGCTGGTGTTTGCGGTTGTCTCTATAAATGATATAATCTCTGGCGACATCGTGATACCCATGCTTCATCAAGGTGACTTCTACAACATCCTGGATTCCCTCTACTGTTAAACAAGCGCCCTTGGAAGCCAAATGCAAGACTTGCTTGACGACGGTGTCTGTGATTCTTTGAACGGATGCCTCTTGCTCAGCATCCAGAACTTCGCACTTTTTTGTATCCCTAAACGCAGCCTCAATAGCTTTTAAGATACGTTCTCTATGAAATGGGACTAACGTTCCATTACGCTTTACCACGGTATATGCTGGAGCGGTTCCGCTGTTTTCTCCCATTTTGGGGAATTCTTCTAAAAAAGATGCGGTAGTATCACCGCTATTTTGTTTTTTCATCATCACACCTCAACTTTTACATCCCCCCTAAAGAGAGCTTTTTCTGTCTGGCATACTACAGCTGGTAGATTGCTTTGTTGTCAACCCACTATATATTGTAGTTTACGCTTTCGTGTCTATAAAAAAAATGGAAAATTTTTGTCGCTGTATGAGGATCGGTAGATTATTTTTGCATGCAGCGTCTTTTTCGGATAAGATGGGGAATAATGAAAAAAGTCATCGTTCCTAACCTGATTACAGCTTTTGGGCTTGCCTGTGGATTGTTTGTGATTTTCAAGGTGAATATGGTGGAGCCTGGGTATGGGGATTATGAGGTGGTTAAGAATTCCGCCATCCTCTTACTTGTGGCGGCTCTTGCTGATTTTATCGACGGGGCCTTAGCGCGAGCGATTCATGCTGAAACGGAATTTGGGTTTGTCTTTGATTCCTTGGCGGATGCGGTCTCTTTTGGAGTTGCGCCCTCAGTGCTGATGTTGAAAACTCTATTTCTCGAACATGGAAGCTTTCTCTCTTTTTTCAGTGCAACAGGGGCGATGGTCTATTCTCTTTGCGGGGTGTTAAGGTTAGTTCGTTTTAGTGTTAAGACAGCGCAAGTGAAAGGGGATGTGAGGCTACAGGCCTCCCAGAAACAAAATTTTACGGGACTACCTATTCCGGCCGCGGCTGTAGCTGCAGTTTCTGCTAATCTCTTTTTTCTCTCTCCTATTTTTGGTGAATGGGTTGAACTGTCTAATGATCATCGCTCTTTTCTTCTTTCTTTTGTGATGGTTGTATTAGGCTATCTCATGGTTTGCCGGCTCAAGTTCCCGAGCTTAAAACGTCTGAATTTTCGGATACCCTCTTTTCATCTCATCTTTCTTGTCGTGGTCGTGGCTATTTTCATCTTGTATGGGATCTTGTACTTTTTTTCTGAGATTTTGGCTCTTATTTCGTGGTCTTACATTGCGCTTTCCCTCCTTCTTTCCTTGATTCGCTTGATTGCGGGGAAAAAGTCCAAGACGCTTGAGGATTTTGAGCCAGAACCCGACGATTTTGAAGACACGGACAATTAATACCAAAGTGGCATTGTATTAGTTTCATACTATGCCACTTACGATCCTCGATTTTCGGCGCTTTCACGCGGCTTAAATAGGAATGTATTTCTCGCAAATGGTATAATCTCGACTTTAAGGAGAAAGGCGCAGTATCTTGTTTCTTGATGTTGATATTGCTTGTGATCAGTTTGTTCGGGGGATTTGCTCTGCTTTGGCTGTGGATGCGAAATGAGCTAAAAGCTCTTTCTTTAGACGCCATGGAGAGGAGCGGTAAGCAGTTTTTGGTTCTTGCAGATGCCACTTTGCAGCCGCTCAAAGAGTCGATGAAGTCGCTGAATGAAAAGCAGTTAGAGATTGAAAAAGCTCGGGTGGGAGCCTATTTTGCCCTGTCGAAGCAGATAGATGCTTTGGTTTACTCTGAAAAAGAGCTTCGTTCTGAGACGACGCGGCTTGTCCAGGCTTTAAAGTCTCCACAGATCCGAGGATCCTGGGGGGAAGTGCATCTTAAAAGGGTAGTGGAATTGGCGGGGCTGATGAATCACTGCGATTTTTTTGAACAAAAGACGATCGACACGATAGGAAGAGTAGTCCGTCCAGATCTCGTCATTCGTCTACCGGGGGACAGGCAGATCGCAGTGGATGCTAAAACGCCATTGAATGCCTACCTTGAGGCGTCAGGGTTAGAAGATGGAGCTGAGAGAAAACTGAAATTGCAGGAGCATGCGAACCTAGTTCGCAGGCATATCAAGACGCTTTCTGCAAAAGAATATTGGAAACAGTTTGACCCTGCGCCTGAGTATGTGATTCTATTTCTTCCTGCAGAGGCTTTTTTTAGCGCTGCGCTCCAAGCAGATCCTGCACTGATTGAGGTGGGAGCTGACCAAAACATCATTGTTGCAACACCGACCACTCTGATTGCTATTCTTCGGGCTGTGGCGCATGGGTGGAAGCAAGAGAGTCTTTCCAAAAGCGCTCGTGAGATTTCTCGGCTTGGTGAGGAGCTTTATGAGAGGGTGGGGATTCTTTGCGATCATTGGAATCGTGTAGGACATTCCTTGAACTCTGCGGTCAAAAGCTATAACGAAAGCCTTGCTTCTCTCGAATCGCGTGTTCTGGTAAGCGCCCGCAAGTTAAAGGAAAGCGGCTCTTTTCTTAAGGAGTTACCAGAGACTAAGGCGATAGACAAAGCGGCCCAAGACATTAGACCTCTTGCATAATTCAGGTTCTGTCGATTTTCTGGTTCTTTGGCCGATTTTTGGTGTGTTTGAGTTTTTCAATCCAATCTAGAGGAATCCCGGCTTTTTTTCGATTTTCTTCGATCAATACTTGGCCTTTGGCTCGCTCGGGACCTAGTTTGGAAGAAAGGTTAGAGAGCCAATAATCCCAAGTCGAAGATTCCCCTTTCCATCGATTCAGCCAGCGGTAACCAAAGGAGACGTGGCGAATCTCATCTTCGAGGATTTGTGTCATCAGAAGAGAGCTTTTTTCATCGCCAAAGGCGGCAAAGGAACGGCCATAGAGCGGGGCAAAATCGAGGTTGGCCATTTCAAAGGTAAGGCTCATGACGCTCACATAACGGACAGCAGAGGTGAGATGCGGGACATGGTTCCAAAAGTGTCGATACAAAGGAAGATCCCCAAACTTGATGCCCATCTCTTCCATTCTTTTCATATAGAGTTTTACATGACCCTGCTCTTCTTTTAAGGTATGGGCCACACCTTTACGAAAAGACTTTGACACGCTAGGGAAAGCAAGCAGGGCGTGAGCCATGATTTCAACAGCCAGAAGCTCATGGCCTGCAAAGCGATGAAGGCAAATCGCCCGATTTTCTTCGTGTTTATGCAAGTGAAAAGGAGGGAGCTTTTCTTCTTTTGTCCTTTTGTGAAATTCCATGCCGGCTGGGCGAACCGGTTCGTTAAAGATCACAGGCTTTCCGGGATCGCGATCCGTTAGGAGATCCGGAGAGAGTAGCTTTTCTTCGAGTGTATCTGCGGAAAGAATCCGCGTAGCCCATTCTTTTAGTTCCATTCGACAGAAAAAACAAAGTAGGCAGGGAATGCAAAGTGGTTATTTGGTCTTGGTGAAGCAAGAATTGTGACGGTCTTGCCATCATATTGCTCTAAGTCTATTTGCGTGCTATACAGATAAGCGATCGGAGCGTCTTCTCGACCTCGCAGAACGAAGTCCCCAGGCTTATTTCTGACATCATAGGAGTAGCGTTCAATTCTTCCTGTCAAAACGGAGGCGTTGGCTTTTTGCTCTATGTAGTAATCATCCAAGGAGCGGCCTGAATGAAAAGCGGTCCAACTTAAATAGAGAGATTCTTCGAGTGTGTCCCAAAAACCCAGAGTCTCTTTTGTCTGGCTGCGCTTATTCCATAAAGAGGGATCGATTTTTACACTAGACAGTTCACACGTGTCTTCCTTATGTTTTCGGAGAAGGTCTTGTTTCATCTCCGCAGAAATTTCTGCTTTTGATTCGAGATAGGCGATTTTTTTGTTGAGGTAGGTTTCTTTTAACAGGGCAAGACCTTCCTGCGCTTGCTGTACTGCATTAGGGAAATCAGCAAAATTTCTCATGATATTTTGAAATTGTTCGATGGCATGCTGGGGGGCCATCTCTTCATAATTTTTTTTGCATTCAGCCTCTGCATTTGTGTAGGCTGAGCTGAGGATATTGTCCACTTGGGACTTTCGCTTGTCCATGGCTGCTAAATAATCGGGGCCGCCCGCATTTTCAACGTATTCTTTGGAAACATAAAACCGTGTATTTTTTGGGGGAGTCATTTCGAGCCATTTATTGCTGATGGAAGAAGGAACCCCTTGGATCCGTTCCCCTGATTGGAGCTGGCCAATAATGGGCGCATCCACGTGCGGTTCTAAACGAATATTAACTCGATTGGCTTCGACGACATTGTCCAAAATATAGCTACGGAAGACATAGGCTTTTGTGTCTTTCAGCGGTGCCACGGCATAAAATTCCTTCTCTTCTCCCACGACAAGAAGCAGATCATTCTTGCTCATCTGGCGAATAATAGGGCTTTCTAGATCAGGTTTCGCTCGAACGCGAACTTTATTTGCTGTAAGCCGCCCAGTAAAGGACTGAAAATCCTTGGCTGATGCTGCAAAACCGAATAGGGATAGGGTAAGAAAAAACAGGACACGCGAAAACATAAAAACTCCAAGCTCTAAATGAGAATACTATATTGTCTGGAGTTTTGGGCCAAGATTTTTCTCGCACATTCTGGGAAAATTGGAACGGTCGAGTATTACGAGAAATTAAGTTTTCAAAACCGCTTGAATGTGTTCACAGTCCTTGCTACCACAGGTGCAGCCGAGAGGAGATCCTAGAAAAACGTCATAACTCTCTGTTGGGTCCAATGTATTGGCAACTGAATAGAGCTTGTCGCTTTTTTGTTTGATTTCCCAGGTGCTTCGGAATGACAATTCTCCGTCACTGACAAATTCTTCCTCTTTTTCTCCTTTGATCGACCGCGCAATCTGACAATAGGCGCAATTGCAACTGGGTGCAGGATCAGAAAAAGAAGGGAGGCGATCGATGCCAAATGCTTTAGCAATCAGAGAGATTTTTTCCAAAACTTGTGGCGGTAGGTTAGGCAAGTCTTTCTGCTCAGGATTGTGTTCCATCGAAGAGGCCAGATGATCTTTGAGTCCGCCTTCTGGAGAAAAGGGAAGACTAAAGGTGAAGGGACCCATTGAGGGGTAGATCTGATCATGCTCGACTAACGCTGAGCGCGCATGGGCTTGGAATACTTCATCTATCGTCTCTTGGTGTAGGTTGGGAATCTCCACTTGTACCTGGCTCTGAAGAAGGACTACTAGGGTAAAAAGACCCCCTTCTGGCTTTACGTGCAAGGAAGTTACGTTTTTCCATGTAGTTGAAAGGTAAGGAGGGATGCTGAGAATTTTGGGAGTTATTTTCATAACAAGCCTTTTCAATTTTTGATTTCATTATAACATAAAACGCTGTTCTTAGTCAATGTTTTTAGCACTCAGCGATCTAATTTGCTGGATATAGTTATAAGGTTCTGAAATAAAGATGGTTACAAAACTTTCTTGCTTTCGTGTGGGGGAATGCCTATAAGCTAATATCACAGGGGGAATTCGACTTTGCCTTTGAACCTCGAGTGAACCTCGACGATTCATTTAAAAAAATTTATAAATAGAGGTGTCTGATGATAGTGGCTCATGAGCCGAACCGTAATAACCCCTCTGAGGGAAAAAAAACTTCTCGTAAGACGTTTGTCATTGATACAAATGTTTTCATTCACGACCCAACAGCAATTCAAAATTTTCAAGACAATGATGTGGTGATTCCTCTTGCCGTTTTAGAAGAATTGGATAGTTTGAAGCGCTATACCGATGAATCGGGAAAAAATTCTCGAGAGGTGATTCGTTATATTGATTCTCTAAAAGCTGAGACAATGGGAGATTTACACTCTGGGGTCGTGATTCCGGAAGGGCCAAAAGTCCGCATTCTTTTGAATACAAAACCTGAAAAAATAGAGGGTTTTCCGCTTCCATTAGATCGAAGTTCGAATCGGTTTTTATTTACTGCGTATTTATTAAAGACTCAAGGTGAGTCTGTTGTGATTGTTTCAAAAGACTTTGTGACTCGTGTTAAAGCGGAAGCCATGGATCTTGAGTCAGAGGATTATGAAAACCTCAAGTCTTGTTATGAAGGGATGTATAAAGGGCTTCGAAAGATCGTTGTTCAAAAGAAGGATATTGATCTTTTCTATAAAGATGGCACTGTGCCACTCGTTGAGAAGGATTTTCATCCCAATGAATATGCTCTTTTGGCTTCTCCGGAAAATGCTTCAGCGGTTTGCAAGTATTCTTTGAAAACCAAAAAACTGGAGCCGCTGCTTCAGATGAAAAACGATGTATGGGGTATTCAGCCATTGAATGTGGAACAGCGCTGCGCTATGGATCTTCTTATGCGAGATGATATTCAGCTTGTGACTTTGATTGGTCCTGCAGGAACTGGCAAGACCCTTATGGCTCTTGCTTGTGGGATGCGTAAGGTATTTGATGAGAATGTATATTCTAGGATTTTGATTTCCCGTCCGATTGTTCCTTTGGGCAAGGATATTGGTTATCTTCCGGGGACCAAGGAAGAAAAGCTGTACCATTGGATGCAGCCGATTTACGATAACTTGGAGTTTCTCTGCACGACTACAAGTGGTGAAGGGAATGGCCCTGCCACTCTTGAGTTCATTATGGAATCTAAAAAAATTGAAATGGAAGCCGTGACTTATATACGAGGTCGATCGCTTCCCAAAATGTATATGATTATCGACGAAGCGCAAAACCTCACTCCCCATGAGGTAAAAACAATTATTTCGCGCGCGGGCAAGGGAACTAAGGTGATTTTGACTGGGGATGCAACGCAGATTGACAATCCCTATCTAGATAAAAATTCTAATGGCCTGATCTACATTGTGAATAAGTTCCGAAATCAGCGCATTTATGGACACATGTTCTTAGAGAGGACCGAGCGTTCTGAGCTTGCATCCATTGCTGCAGACCTTCTCTAAACCCTGTGTGCGTAAGGTGAGTGAATAAGCTATTTCTGGATAGGTTTGAGTCTCGGATCTAGAGAATCTCTCAAGGCGTTTCCCAGGAGGTTGAAAGAAAGCATTGTGAGGGTGATCATAAGAGCGGGAAAAAAGAGCCTCCAGGGATAGTAACGCATGGCGCTGAGACCATCATTGAGCATGACCCCCCAGCTAGCTGCGGGGGCTTGAATGCCAAGGCCTAGAAAACTTAAAAAAGCTTCTGTAAAAATCGCTGTCGGAATCGATAAGGTCATTGCGGCAATAATAGGGCCCATGGCATTGGGGATAAGATGAAAAAATAGAATCCGCGTATGGGAAGCTCCTAGCGCTAAAGCCGCTGTCACGTAGTCATTTTGCTTGAGGCTCAAGATTTGCGAGCGGCAAATACGGGCCATATGAATCCATCCCGTTAGCGTCATAGCGATGATCATGGTTAGCATGCCCGTTCCTCGAATGACAGTAAGCAGAATCACAATAAGAAGATAGGGGATGGCATGGAGAATATCGCAAATACGCATCATGAGTTCTTCCACTTTTCCTCCAACGTACGCTGCAATACAACCCCAAAGGACCCCGATCATCATATCGATGGTCGCAGCAGCTACTCCAATAAAAAGGGAAATACGCGCTCCCCACCATATTCGTGTAAAGAGATCTCTCCCTAGCTCGTCGCTTCCAAACCAAAATTGCCTAGAGGGCGGACTGTTTTTGAGCGCCAGGTGGATTTCAGAATAGGAATAGGAGGAAAGGTGGGGGCCAATAAGAGCCATGACAAAGAGTATAACAAGAATGAATATTGCGAATTTTGCACTACGCATAGGTTTCTTTTTTTAACCGGATCCTTGGATCTAGAAGAGTATAGAGTAGATCTACCAAGAAAACATTCACCATGAGAAATGTGCTAAAAAAGACCGTGAGTCCCATAATCATCGGGTAGTCTCTCCCATTGATACTGTGGATCATCCATTGGCCCAATCCAGGGATGGCAAAAATTTTTTCTATGATGAAGCTTCCGGTCAAAACTCCCGCAGAGATGGGCCCTAAATAGGTGATGACAGGGAGAATGGCGTTACGGAGGCCATGTTGAATCGAGACTCGAAATAAAGGGATCCCTTTGGCAAGAGCTGTTTGAATATAATCTTGTTGTAGGACTTCGACCATATTCGAACGGGTGAGTCGAGCAACAAAGGCGGTTGGCAGCGCCGCAAGTGCTAGGGTTGGTAGAATCGTGTGTTCAAAACCGCCCCAGCGGGCCACAGGAAAAAGGTGTAGCTTCAGACTGAAGGCGAACTGAAAAAACGACCCCAACACAAAGCTTGGGACCGAAACGCCGATGGTCGAGAGTGTCATGAAAAGGCTGTCTTGCCATTTTCCTCGGTGCATTGCAGCCATCGTTCCTAAAAAAATACCCGTTGGAATCGCCAAACAAAGGGCTTGCAGGCCCAGCTGAAAAGAAATGGGAAAGCCTTCCGCGATAAATTGATTAACCGATCTTCCTTGATAAATAATAGAAGGGCCAAGCTCCCCATGAAGAATGCCTTTTAAGTACTGAAGATACTGAACCCAAATGGGTTGGTCGAGCCCAAAGTGAGAGTATAAAGAGTTCAGCACTTCCTGAGGAATCACGCGATCTCCTATAAAAGGATCTCCTGGAATTGCATGCATGAGAAAAAAAGTACTGGTAATCACGCACCAAAGGGAGATGAGGAGAATCAAGGCCTTTTTGAAAAGGAATCGAATCATAGTTGCAATCCAATGTAGCAGAATTTATAATTCTCCTCATGTTGAATCGGAATGTAAACCTCAAAAATAAATTTCATTTCACCAGTCTTGGGTGTGCTCGTAATCTGGTGGATAGCGAAGTCATGATCGGAATTCTCCTAAAGGCGGGCTTTGAAATCGTTCAAGAGCCGAAAAAAGCGGACTATCTAGTCATCAATACATGCGGTTTTTTAGAGGCTTCTAGACAAGAGGGCATCGATACGATTCGAGAGATGTTTCATCAGAAGAAAAAAAGCGCCAAAGTAATCATTGCTGGATGTATGGTGCAAAAGCATAAGGATCTTCTTTATTCCCATTTTCCTAACATGCATTATATGCTCGGTTCAGGGGATGTCGAAAAAATTCTTGATGCGGTCCAATCTGAAGAGCCCGGTGAGGGGGTAACTCAAGCGAAAAGCTATCTTGAGTGGGGAGAAGTTCCTCGCATGCTTTCTACCCCAAGGCATTATGCCTATTTGAAAATTGCAGAAGGCTGTAAAAAAAAATGCGCCTTTTGCATTATTCCAACGATTAAGGGGCCTTTAAAAAGTAAATCTCAAGAGCAGGTTTTAAAGGAATTTCGCGCTCTTTTGGCCCAGGGGGTGTTTGAAATTGTTCTTATTGCGCAAGATTTGGGAGATTATGGCAAGGATAGGAAGGAAAAAGGCGCGCTTGTTCAACTGTTACAAGAAATGCTCAAAATTCCTCAGCAGTTTTGGATTCGTTTACTTTACCTGTATCCAGACGAGATTGACGATGAACTCATTCAGGTCATGAAATCTGATCAGAGAATTTGCCCTTATCTCGATATGCCCATGCAGCATATTAATGATGAGATGTTACAAGCCATGCATAGGAAGACTTCTAAAAAGCAAATATTAGAGATTATTCATCGGCTCCAATGGGAAATACCAGAAATCTCGATTCGAACGAGCCTGATGGTAGGGTTTCCAGGAGAAACAGAGTCCCAGTTTTTAGAGCTGATTGATTTTGTTCAAGAAGTACAGCTGGACAATGTAGGAATTTTTCAATTTTCCCTTGAAAAGGAGGCCTATGCTGCAAGACTTCCCAACCAGATCTCAGAAAAAATCAAAGAAGAACGTTTTGCAAGGCTTGCTGCTGTTCAGCAAGAGGTCGTTCAAAGCAAACTCCAGAAAATGATTGGGAAAACCCTCACTGCCATTGTGGAAGGCTATCATCCCGAGTCCAAGGCTCTTTTGGTGGCAAGATCGCAAGGACAATGCCCTGATATCGATGGCCAAATTATCATCAACGATCCTCGGAATGTCACTGCATTTGGCGCGTTGTACCAGATCCAGATTACCGATGTTGCCGGCTATGACTTGATCGGTGTTGTATTAGCAGCCCCCCGAAGTCTTTTGCTTTACAATTAATAAACAATTCGCTTCACTTCGCTTATTAGGTGAGTGGGGGAGAAGTGAATGACTCATAAGAGAAAATTAACGAACTACACGATTTTTGTTGCGCTGGTCGCTGCCATTGGAGGCGTTCTTTTCGGGTATACTGCCAGTGTTATTTCTGGGGTTTTGCTTTTTATCACAGGTGAATTTCAGCTCACTGTGGTGGAAGAGGAAGTCATCGTTAGCACGCTACTTATTGGAGCTTTGGTTGGGGCTTTGATTGGTGGATGGCTGACTGATTGGTTGGGGAGAAAGAAAACGCTCTTTTTGACTCTTCTCCTTTTTTTTATTGGTACCTTGACCCTTACAGATGCTACAGGTTTTGAAACGCTTCTTGTTGGGAGGCTTATTTCAGGTCTTGCAGTGGGCATAGTCTCTATGGCAGCTCCTCTTTATATCGCAGAGATGTCTCCAGCTAGCAATCGGGGCGCTTTAGTTTCTTTAAATCAGCTCTGCATTACGATAGGCATCCTCATTGCTTACATAGTTTCTTATTATTTTGGGGAAACATCAGATTGGCGAGGGATGTTTGGTTTTGCATTTATCCCTATGGCCATTCAATGTATCGGCCTTTTTTTTATTGCTGAAACGCCTTCTTGGCTGCGGACGCATCACAAATTGCAGGCAGCGGAAAAGGTGCTCAAGCTGATTCATGGATCTATGTCAGCGTCTCTCAAAGAGGTTAGGCAAGCGGATGATGCATCGAACAAAAAATCTTGGCACGCCCTTTTTGCGCCTTCCGTTAAGCAACCCTTTTTAATTGGTATCGGAATGGCTGTGTTTCAAGCCATTACAGGAATTAACACGGTTATCTACTACGCACCGCGTATTTTTGAGCTTGCAGGATTTGAAAAAACTCAAATGGCCCTTTTTGCCACGATTCTGGTGGGAGCGATTAATGTAGTGATTACCGTCATTGCTCTTTGGTTGATTGACCGGGTAGGGCGCCGCCCTTTACTTATAACAGGTCTTATCGGAATGGCTTTTTCTCTCATTGTTCTTGGAACGACCTTTCTTTTTAAAGGAGACGCGTTGGGGCTGGCAGCGGTAGCCTCTATGCTGGTCTATGTTGCGTTTTTTGCAGTCAGTTTAGGTCCTGTGGCTTGGCTGATCATCTCTGAGGTATACCCACTCGGAATCCGTGGACGTGCCATGGGGATTGCGACCTTTGCAAACTGGACTGCCAACTATATCGTTTCCTTGACGTTTTTGACGTTGATTGAGCAGTTGACGATCACAGGAACTTTTTGGCTTTATGCCGCGATTTGTCTTTTGAGCCTTTGGTTTGTTATGGTGCTAGTGCCTGAAACAAAAGGCAAAACATTTGAAGAAATCCAAAACTTTTGGAAAAAGTGATCCCATGAGTTATTCAGATATCCAACACATTCTTGGAGAAGATGCAGAACAGCTGCTACAGCACGAATGTAAAACTCTTTCTAAAGACTTCCTTCATCATCCGGGGCCCGATTGGGTAGATCGTATTTTTTCAGAAAGCGACCGGAACATTCGAGTTCTTCGAAGCTTACAAACTCTTTTTAATCACGGGAGATTGGCCCACTCGGGCTACCTTTCGATCCTTCCTGTAGATCAGGGGATAGAACATACGGCAGGATCAGCATTCGGGCCTAATCCTGAGTATTTTGATCCAGAAAATATCATCAAACTGGCGATCCAAGGCGGGTGCAATGCAGTGGCGACAACGCTTGGAGTGTTGGGATCTGTTGCAAGAAGATACGCTCACAAAATTCCCTTTATTCTTAAGTTAAACCACAACGAACTTTTAACCTACCCAAATAGTTATGAAGAAACCTTCTTTGCGTCTGTTAGACAAGCCTATGATATGGGGTGCGTTGCAGTGGGGGCGACCATCTATTTCGGATCGAAGGATTCGAGAAGAGAGATTGTTGAAGTCAGTAAAGCCTTTGCTGAAGCTCATAAGCTTGGGATGGCTACTATTCTTTGGTGCTATCTTAGGAATGCGGAGTTTAAAACAGAGAAGAACGATTTTCATGAGGCTGCCGATTTGACAGGCCAAGCTAATCATCTGGGGGCTACTCTGGAGGCAGACATTGTCAAACAAAAGCTTCCCGTTTGTAATGGGGGGTTTAAAACATTGAAGTTTGGCAAAACCGATGAGAAAATGTACAAAGAACTTTCGACCAACCACCCTATTGATCTGACGCGGTATCAAGTGATGAATGGCTATATGGGAAGAATTGGGCTGATTAATTCGGGGGGGGCTTCTGGGAAAAATGATCTACATGATGCTACTGTAACTGCAGTGATCAATAAACGTGCGGGTGGCATCGGGCTGATCTCAGGGAGAAAGGCATTTCAAAGGCCTATGAAAGAAGGGATCAAGCTTCTTCATACCATTCAGGACGTCTATCTTGCCAAAGCGATCACGATAGCATGACGGATGTGTTGGTTGTAGGGGCTGGTCCTACGGGGCTTTTCATGGCAATTTGCCTTCTAAGGCAAGGTCTTACAGTGCGTATCATAGACAGGGCTTTAGCTCCGTCTGACAAATCCAGGGCTATCGCGATTCAAGCAAGGACTTTGGAAATTTTTGACCAAGTGGGAATTGTGAATCATTTTTTAGAAAAAGGGCTAAAGCTCAAGGCTGCCAATGCAGTAGCTAATAGAAAGCGTATCGCCCGTGTACCATTTGATCACTTAGATTCCCCTTTTCCGTTTATTCTTAGCCTTCCCCAATATGACACAGAACAAATTCTCATAGAATACCTCAAGTTTCTCGGTTGCAAAATTGAAAGGGGAGTGGAGCTTCTTTCTTTTGTCGAGAAGGATAAGGAAATAGAAGCTACGCTTTCGGTGGGAACCGCGCGAGCTTCGTGGCTCATCGGCTGTGATGGAGCGCATAGCACGACGAGAAAGTGCCTGGCTTTTGCTTTCGAAGGAAGAACATTTACACAGGAGTTTGCTCTTGCAGATGTAGAAATCGCATGGGATTTTCCGCATGATGAGTTCACGCTATTTTTGAGTCGAGATGGGATCCTCGCTGCCATCCCTTTGCCTGAAAAGGGGCGATATCGCGTGATTTTTCAACAAGAGCCTGTCCTCGAAGTTGTCGAGAACCTTTTGAAGCGCCATGCCCAGCCCAATGTCCAGGTTCGTAATCCTCGTTGGATCACGAGCTTTTCCATCAATAGCCGAATGACAGAACAAACGATCAAGGGACGCGTTATTCTGGCAGGCGATGCTGCTCATATTCATAGTCCAGCAGGGGGACAGGGGATGAATACAGGATTTTCAGACGCCTATAACCTGTCTTGGAAACTCAAGTATGTCCATGAGGGCAAGGCAAAACACGAGCTGCTAGCTACCTATGATTTGGAAAGAAGAAATTTTGGTAAAAAGCTTCTACAAGCAACAGAAAGAGCTTCCAAGATCGCCATGTTAGACAATCTGATTCTTGTGGCGCTTAGAAATTTTGTTTTCCGTCATCTGACTAAGCATGCCTATATCCAGAAAAAGCTTGCAAGCCTCATCAGTCAAATTGGCCTTCAGTATGACACGAATGTCGCTATCGGGGCGGGTGGGGGAAAAAGGGCTCCGAATGCAAATACTGAAAAGGGGGATCTTTTTCAGTGTATGAGAACGAATCCTGGCTTTATTCTCATGAACAATAGAGATAAGATCCTCATTCCAGAGGCGATCCCCTTGACTCACGATGGATGGATCTATGACAGCCATTACATTTATGTAATCCGCCCCGACTCGATGATCGGCTGCAAGAGCTCTAACCCCAAGGTGATTCAAGAATATTTTTTTGGAGTTTTTGATATACAAAAAGAAAAGCGATGAACCCTCAAGTTATGCTTCAGCTTTTTTTCTGTTGGATCTGCTTTTCCACCAACACACCTGTTGCCACGTAGTTGGCTAGTAATTGTACACCGAGTGTTCGGGCCTCTTCGTTAGATGCTATTCCTTGCATTCTGCAGAGGGTATCGCAAGCCATGAATAAAAATAGGCTTGTCGAGAGGAATGTCTGACGAGATTCGCAACGTGTAATCGCTTCTCCAAGATCCGTCAGTAACTGTTTGACAGAACGAAATGCATCTTCCTGTGAAATTTTCTCAGTCGGATCTAAAATTGCACGGTTATGTGCTTTGATGTCACGAGTGGCTATTACCGCCAATTGATCAGCTATGGCTTTTAGCTGTTCAGGAGATTGCAAGTGATGCCTTGTTGGTGATGCCATCATAGGTGCCCATTTACGAATACGAGATTGGAGGCGATCCACGCGCATTTCCCTGATTTGGTTTCGTGCCCATTTGCGTATTTCTTCATGGCTATCGCTATAGAGAATAAGGTCCAATGGACCGTGTTTATCAAAAACCATCATTTGATGGATGAGCTGAACGAATTCTTCTTGAGTAAGTTCTTGTCCAAGAGGGAAGAAAGCTTTCTCGATTTTGAGTTGTTCCACCGTAGGGGCGTGAATAGCAACTGCTTTCCACTTTTCAAGCTCTTGCTGAGTTAATTTTCTCTTTTCCTGTGCAACAACTTCAGCTCCATCGCGTCCTGTTTTAAGCTTGTCCATGACGGTTGCGACTTCTCCAGCATTAGATGTAAGCGCTCTAAGGAATTGTTCTTCAGTCCCAGCACCGTGCTTTCCGAATAGAAAACTGTTTAAATCGCAATCATCTGTAGATACTGCATCTAAGTGGGTGGGAGCGATGAATTGACCAGGGTTATCTGCCGCACGATGGTACGCCATGATCATACAGCTGCGCGCAAATCCCTCTTCTGTACGATATCTATGGTGTACTAAGGATCCTGCTGCAAAGACAGTTGTAAGCGGTTTGTCATGGTGGGAAGCTTCGATAACCATGGGAGAAGCTTCAGGTAATACTTCTTTCTGAAAATCGAATACCTGCTGGATATGCTCTTCAGTGATGAAAATACTGGCGTTTTCTGTGGACCAGGCGTTTCCATCTTTATCAACAAAACAGTTTCTAGCTCCTTGATGGGTTCCTGGAATAAAGACAAAATTCTGCCCTTTAGGACCGCTGGGTTTGTCTTTTTCCCAAGTGAGGATGATCTTATATTCATCATTGAAGGGCGTGTTATCGATATGAAGCATGTTATCTTGAGCTAAAACGGAGATAGGTTCTGCATCTTTACCTCGTGCATCGACAATGCGGATTGGGCCACCAATGCGATAAGAGATCATAGCAATCAATAGGGGGTGTAAAAAAGCTCCATTGAAGTTGGTATTGCCTAAAAAGTCCGGATGATTTGCAAGATTGATATAGGAGTGAATCCAGCTCTTGCTTCCTTGGGTCTTTAATATTTGATTATAGTGGTTAATCAGTTTCTGAAAAGCCTCTTTGGTGATCAACTCGCCAAAAATGGCAGCACCGTTTGCGTCCAAAATGGAAATGAGTTCTTTGAATTGTGCTTGAAGCATTTCAGCTTTCCCTGCACCGTACATTTCGATCCACTGATTATGCATGTGATTGAGAAGCGTGCCACGGAACCGATCCTTCTGCGTCATATCTCGGAATCTTTTATACGCTGCCGACGACTGAAGGTCCTTAGCCTGGACTAGATTTGGTTGGATTGGTAGAGCGTTGGCTTTTGATCGCACTAATCTATCGACCTTTTTACTTTTTAAGTTAAGATCCATAGTATATCTTTGCGGCTGTAAGGTTTTAATTGTAGTAGTCACTGGACGGTTTGCAACCGATTTTTTGTAGACTTTCTTCACGATGCGTTCCAAAGGGAGATGGCATTCTTCAATATCCACAAGACTTGAAGTAGCGGTCTGAAAACTAACAGTTGGCAATATTTTGTGGCTCATATTTTTTTTCCAGTGTTTAAAATTACAATAATATTATATCAAATATTTCTTTTTAAATTAAATAATAATAGTATTATTTTGTTAAATAACAACAAAATATGTTTAATGTTAGCTTGTTACGAACTTGAACCCTTTATCAAGGTGAAGCCCTATCTCATAAATCAGTGAGAAAGTAGCGGCAGAGTGGTTAAAAGCGCCTCCTGACCGATGGAATCCTCTTATTTCTAGCTCCCTCTAATGAAATAGAACTGAAAAATGCGCTTTTTCAAAATGCCAATTTTGATACAGTCAAGAAAATAACTTGAGGAAACTTGTGGAACGCAAACTAAGGACAGTGATCATTGGTGGCAGCTCGGGGATGGGTCTTGCGGCTGCGCAAAAACTCTATTCTCTCGGACACGAAATCGTTATTGCAAGCCGCTCTAAAGACAAGTTGGAAAAAGCAGCAAAAATGATTGGAAAAGCGGAAAGTCATATTCTTGATGTCACAAAAGAAAAAGAAATGATCCAATTCTTTAATTCTGTAGGTCCTTTTGACCATTTGGTAACATCGGCTGCAAATTTTGTTATGGGCCCTTTTTTAAAAATGCCGCTAGATGAAGCCAAGCAGTTCTTCGATAGCAAATTTTGGGGTCAATATTTAGCTGCAAAACATGGCGCACCTCATATTCGCAAAGGAGGATCTATTACCTTTTTTTGCGGAGTTGCAGGGCAAAAGCCTTTTATGCATTTTTCTACCGGTAGTGCCATCAATGCTGCGATTGAAGGCCTAACACGGGCTCTTGCACTTGAGCTTTCGCCTCTTCGAGTCAATGCAATCTCTCCAGGAACTGTCGTAACTCCCGTTTGGGACGTGGTACCCGAACAGGCACGTTTAACAGAATTTGAAGAGACAGCCAAAAAACTACCTGCCAAAAGAGTCGGACAACCTGAGGATATCGCTCAAGCTGCTGTCTATCTCATCCAGTGCGGATATGCAACTGGATCAATCGTGTATGTTGATGGCGGAGGCCGTATTATTTAAGCATTCTTTATTGCACCGAAATGCATTCTTACTTTCACCATAATGATCGTAGATGTTCACCTACCTCTTTCGTCGGCATGTGAAAAATAGAAATGGAATTGCTTTTTCCTGCCGCTCAATAAATAAAATCTTTAGTATTGTCCGGCATGAAACCAACTTATGAAGAGCTTGAGGCAAAGGTTCAACGTCTAGAAGAGCTTTTAAAACAGGCTCTCGAGAAAATCGCCAAGCTTGAAGAACAGCTCGGTCGCAACTCAAAAAACAGCTCTAAACCTCCGTCCACAGACCAGAAAAGCAACACATTGGATAAAGAAAAGCATCCAAGAAGCTCAAGGGTTGGTGTGGCCCGAACCCTATATCCCCCTGAGAAAATTGTCCTCATTGTAGTTCTCAATATATCCAGTGGAATGGTGCATCGCCAGAACTACTCCAGCAAGCAGAGCTTCCGGAGGTAAAAGCGGTCATAACACAGTATGAGTTGCAAAAATACACTTGCTTGAGATGTCGCAAGCATTCGATCGCTCCTCTTCCAGACGGGGTGCCCGGTTCAGCTTTTGGCCCTAGGTTGATGGGGCTCTTAGCTATCCTCACAGGAGTAATGCACTTAGCGAAACGAGAAGCGACTCAACTTATCAAAGACCTGTATGATGTCGATATGTGGGTAGGCTCTGTCCCGAACGTGGAAGAACGAGTATCTGCATCGCTAAATCTTATCTATGACCGCATTCATAAGGTTATCCTACAGCACAAGTTTTGTACGTATTTTGACGAGACCGGGTGGAGGGATAAAGGCAAGCGTCATTTTGTGTGGCTGGCCACTTGTCAGCATGCCGCTGTCTACCGGATTGATCGCAATCGCAGCGCAGCTGCGTTTCAACGGTTAATTGGCGGAAAAACATGGGATGCTCCCGCTGTAACAGATCGGTATGCTGTATATAGCTCTTTCAAAATACACCAATTTTGCTTAGCCTACCTGATTCGAGAGTTCAAGAAATACAGGGAGCCAGATGGCTCAGATAAATCTATAGGAACTGCTCTGGAAAACGAACTTCGTTTGAGTTGCAAGATTCATGGTCAATATCGCGAGGGTAAGATCTCGTTGATTGAGAGAAATCGACGTCTCGGGGCTCGT